>Ga0184628_10000124_pt1 | contig 42912 bp, 34 predicted proteins | sample PLM4_5_b1_FD_133149 | JGI IMG/M metagenome (GOLD analysis project Ga0184628, IMG submission 133149) | Groundwater sediment microbial communities from an aquifer in East River, Colorado, USA - PLM4_5_b1 | ecosystem: Environmental > Terrestrial > Soil > Riparian zone | place: USA: East River...
AGGAGGGGACGGCGAGCCTGGCGAGCCGGGGAGGTAGACAAGTTCAAACAGAGAATTAGTTTGGGACTTGACCTACCACCCCGGCCTTCGGCCACCCCTCCTGTGCCAGGAGGGGAATCGGCTGGCACATTTTCAAATTGAGACACTACCGAATATTGCCGGCATCATATCAATGACTGAGGCGTTGTCAATCGTGCAGCAGGTTCAGATCAGTCCAACTGCGCGAATCAGGATGCCAACGATAAAGCTGATTGCGAAGGCGTGTATTCGCCGGATGCGGTGGATTGCTTCGAAAGTGAACATCATGATTGCCATTGCCCAAAGGCCTCCAATCAAAGGACCGACGACGGGTATGACAATCAGGATCTGCACGATCGAGCCAAGAAGAAGCACACGTGCGATTCCCAAAAAGTCTCCTTTTCCATGGAGTGCGAAACGCGCGGCAAGGTGACACACGCCCCAGATGGCCAGTTGCAAACCAAGCAACACTGGCGTCGCAATGATGAGTGTGGCTACAAGCAGAACGGACGACGAACTCTGCGCTCGAATGGCAACGACCATGATGGGCGTTATCGCAACAATCCACAGGAGCGCGCCATATAGCAGGGCGTTGTTGTCGCGTGAATTCCGGAGAATCGCCTTCTCATCCAGGCGTAAAATCGCGATCGCCTCTCGCAGATAAAGCAGGGGAGCGAATTTCAGCGGAGGCGATGACTCCTGAAGGATCGCCTGAATTGCGGCCGGCACACCGCGGCATTCATGTAGTAAGCCGACCTCTTCTCCGCATGCGGTGCAATGCATCGGCCTATTGGAAGTGCTGGACGTCTTTTTCGTTCTCGGCGCAGAAGTATTCCAGCAGGTCTTCATCGGGAACGAGCGATGCCTTCAACGTGTACTTCAGCGGCTTGACATAGGCCTTGGGGTCGTCGATCGTGACTTCGATTTCGAGATTGCCGACAGTTGTGCGACGAAACCTTTCGACCAAATGAAGCGCATCGCTGTGCGGGTGACCGAGAGCATCCAGCCAGGTCTTGTCGGTGAGGCCTACGGTATTGACGACCAGCGTTTCGCCTTCCCACTTGCCTGTGGAGTACCCCATGAATCGGGGTTGTGGATCTTCAACAGGGCGACGGGCGTCGAGAAAAATCTGGCGAAATACGGACTCTCCTTCGTAGAGAATCAGGACCATCTTCGGCGTCTGAATAATCTTGTACGGAAGCGGAGCGGCGGAAATCGCCGGAACGCCCGGCGGCTGGCAGTGTGCGGCCGGATCGTTCTTGCCCCTGGCGCCCTGCCGCTGGGTGAAGAGATCCGCGGCCCAGGGTGTCATTGCGGCATCTTCCGGTTTCATTCCAGTGGTGATGTCGACGAAGTATCGTGGAGGCACAAAACCCGTAATGCTCTCGACGGTTGTTGCACCCGGCGGCAGAGCGTTCGGGTCAAGTTCCGGTGTCCACATGCCCGAGAGATCGGGCTTTCCATCCTGCGCCTTTGGCGCGGGCGCAGAGAGATTCGGTTTGCCGTCGCGCGTACGAGGCAATGAGGCATCCGGAACTTTCGCCCATTGAGCGAACGAGGGCGCGGCACAAATAAGTAGGACGGCGGTGGCAGCGGCAATCGATTTCATGGCAATCTCCCTGGATCGTACGAACGATTCATGCAGATCAGGGCGTGGTGCCCTGGCTTGAACCGGTGAACAGCTTCTGTCCGGTTCGGTTCAAAATGACGGACTTGGCATTCGCGATATTGGCTCCGTTCTTCGCTCGACTGGCTTCGACAGTAACCACATCCCCAATCTTCAGCGTGTTCCGCGCCCAACCCGCTCTAAGGAGAATATTCGGACTTCCCATTTCGAATCCCCAGTTCGTCGTCCTGCCGGATTCGTCTTTAACGTCGACGTAGAACCAGGCGTGAGGGTTCTCCCACTCCAGTTTCGTGACTGCGCCCGTTACTTTTACCGGCTTCTCGGCATCAAATTCCGCATAAAAAGAATGATGTGCAGCTAACGGTACTGCAGCCAGGAGCAATCCGATGGCGGTCAAAAGGATGGCCAACTTCGTTCTCATCTCGAACCTCCGTAATTTGCGGAGCTATGCCAAATTAAATTCCTGGTTTTGCGAACCAGGCTCGTGAAGTTGTCGCATCTTAACAAGCGACCTGCTGAGGTGCAAGGGCGGGATCTTAATGGGTACTGGTACGAGCCGCTCGCATTTCGGCAATGTTCTCGATTTGAATTGTGCGGGCCGCAACACTCAGTGCACGCGCGGCCACGAGATCTCCCGCGACGTTCTGACGTATCTGCGGATCGATGGATTCGAGAATCGCCGCCAGCTCATCAACAAGGTCCAGCAGCTTTTCATCGGCGGAAATAACGCGTTGCGCAGCCAGCCTGCTTCGATGCCGCAGGAACTGCAGGAAGCGCTCGGAATCGTTGTCGGAGCCTTCAATTGCCGCATCGATGTGTGCGAGCAGCCTGCCCCGCGCTTCAAGCAATTGGGCATTCTCGGGCGTGTGCTTCAATGTGATCGCGGCAGCCTTCGCGGCACAGGCCGCAGCCAGTGCCAATGCGATCGCACCCGCTGCTCCGGATCCGGCAGCCCCGTCGTCCGAACTCAAATCCCGAAGGAAATCTTCTAAACGAGCATCTCGAGTATGGATCCTATCGGCCATAAATAGAGTGTCCCATAAGAAATTTGACGCTGCCTTGTTTTTCAACCGCTAAAATTCAACGCATGAACACCGCTACTCAAAATCAGCGTTTTGCGAAAATGACCTTCGCTTCGGTCTATCCGTTGTATCTCGCAAAGTTAGAGAAGAAGGGCAGAACCAAAGAAGAATTGCATCAGGTCATCGAGTGGTTAACCGGCTTCGGTAACAAGAAGCTGCAGGAACTGATAAAGGAAAAGGCGACTTTTGAAATTTTCTTCCAACGTGCTTCGCTAAACCCCAATGCGCACCTCATCACCGGCGTGATCTGTGGGTATCGTGTGGAGGAAATTACGGATCCTCTGACGCAGCAGGTCCGGTATCTGGATAAGTTGGTGGATGAGTTGGCGAAAGGCAGGAAAATGGAGAAGATCCTGCGCGGCTCGTCGTGATGCCGGAAAACTAACGCGGAGACGACGTGTTCTTCGGAGGCCATTCGGGCCAGGTATTGCCGGACGTGGCCTCAATCGAGACAGGCCCCTGCAGCGAAAATCCTGGAACCCTGCCCGGCGCAGGCGCAGGTGGCGGCGGCTGGTGGTCCGCAGCGGTGGTGCAACGCATTTCATTCCAGCCGATATGCGCGGTGACATGCTTGTAAAACGTCGGAAGTTCGCCGTCGGCCCAGTCCTCGTGAAGAATGTTGAACCGCAGCGTGTCGCCTTCGATAACGAAGTCATCAAGAGCCGCCATCGTGTACGGGTTATCGCACGTGCCGCACACCATGCCGCGCAACTTGTCGCCGACCTTCTTGATCATGAAGAACTGCTTTGGCGCCCCAACGCCAAAGCCCAGCCACACGCCGACGACATCTTTCTCGGTCAACTTTGCTTTCCAAGGACCGGGCTGGATGTACGGCAGACCGTCTGCACCGTCCGGATTACGACGCTGCGGGTTCGCCGGTACTGGAGGACCTTTCGGGAGAACGGACACCATCGCCGGTATGGGATCCGGCCCTCGCGGATCCTTGATCAATACACGCTCGAACCGGCCGCCGCCGGGTCCGCCGCTGGTGCCCGTCACAATCAACCGGCCTTTGTTTGAAGGGTCAAACTTCGCCGTCGCCTTGTCTTTGAATGTCGTGCTGCCGTCCGTCTTCACATGAGTTACTTCGAACGTGATCCCACCCGTGCCGAACGTTCCATCGACGAACGCCAGTGTCGTCGCGTCGGCACAATAGGTGCAGTAAATCCCTCGGACTGTCGTGCCGCGAATCGAGAACTCATAGGTGTGGGCCTCGCCACTGTCTGTTCTCCAGCCGCCTCGATAATCATCGGCATTCTGAGCAACAGCGGTACCGGCGAGCGCAAACACAACGATAAGGATTCGCAGAAGATTCATCTTCATTCCACGAAGGCTACACCGCCTCGACTCTTTGTGGCAACTGGGGCTCGCGGGAGACAAGTCTAAATCTTTACGGAAGGTGCTTCGGCTCGAGGGAATTCAGCGTACTCTTTACCGATGCGATTTCCGAAAATCACTCGATTTTTAACCGGAGTGGCCGTTCCCGTATCTTCCCTGCGTTCGCAGTCCAGCTGCGGCATTGGTGAGTTTCCGGACCTGGTGCTTTTCGGCGAGTGGTGCCGGCGGACCGGCATGGACTTGATCCAGATTCTTCCCGTCAACGATACCGGCTTTGATCCCTCTCCCTACAATGCGAGGAGTGCCTTCGCGCTGAACCCTGTTTACCTACGGCTCGAGGACGTGCCGGGCTGGGAAATCTGCGCAGACAATATTCTCGCTGCCAGACGTCGCTACGAATCTTCCGAAACATTGCAGTATCGCAACGTTCTCCAATTCAAGCTGGAGACGCTTGAACGAATATTCCGGCACAACCGTGCCGCCATCGCCGCGGACAAAGCGTTACAGGAATGGATGCAGGCGAATCCCTGGCTCAAAACCTATTCGGAATATTGCGGACGGTCGAAAGAGCTGTTTCATGGATGGACCCAGTATCATCTCGAGCTTCAGCTGAAATCGGCCGCGCTCCAGCTTCACGCCATGGGCATTGCCCTCAAGGGAGACATCCCGATCCTTCTGTCGGCGCAAAGTGCAGACGTTAACTTCAACCCGTCGCTGTTCAATACAAAGCTCCGCGTGGGCGCTCCGCCGGACATGTTTTCGAAAGAGGGGCAGAATTGGAAATTCCCTTCTTTCCGCTGGGAGGAAATGGAACGCGATAATTACGCGTGGTGGCGGAGCCGCCTCGAACGCGCGTCTCGTTTTTTCAATGCCTGTCGCATCGATCACGTTCTCGGTTTTTTTCGAGTCTGGGTTATCCCGGAATCCGTGGCCTCCGCAGCGCACGGGTACTTCGAACCCGCCAATCGAATCCCGGCGAAGGCGCTGTTACAGGATTTCGAACTGGAAGTTCACGAACTTGAGAAGCTGGTTCATTCCAAAACACTGCTGCGTACAGAGGGCGGGTATGCCCCATCGTGGTACTGGCACCATTCTTCCGAGTTGATGCAACTCAACGATCGTAGCGGCGGGCGCCTTCGGAAACGGATCCATGAGTATTGGGACGGACAGGAATCGCCATGGCGGGATCACGGTCGAAAAGTGCTGGGCGCGCTCGCGGAATCGACGGACATGCTCCTGTGTGGTGAAGATCTCGGCGTCATACCGAGTTGCGTGCCGGAAGTACTGGAAGACCTGGATATTCTGGGCCTTCGCGTGGAACGCTGGTCCGACAGGGATGGCCGGCTGTGCAGCCCGGAGACATATCCTCGCCTTACGGTCAGCACCACTTCCACGCATGATTCTTCAACTCTCCGTTGCTGGTGGCAGGAGCATGGGTGGAACAGGCATGAGTATTTCCATGCCCTCAATCTGCCGGGCAACTGCCCCGACTACCTGACGACGGAAGTCTGCGCCGCGATTATGGAACGTCAGCTCAACTCGAATTCGCTGATCGTCGTGCTGCCGCTGCAGGATCTTTTTGCGCTGCACTATGATTTGCGCACGATGGACCCACACGCCGAACGCATCAACGTGCCCGGCGTCGAATCCGATGAGAACTGGGTATACCGCATGAAACTGCCCATCGAAGCTCTGCTCGCCTATGATTCGTACAACAATTACGTGAAGCGATTCATTGACCATCGCCGGACCAAAACACTGCAGGATTGAGTTAGGGAGTTGTGGGGACAGACCCCTCGTTCCCCTAATTCCCCGCTCTCATTTTTCCCGCTTTACATATTCCCATATAGGTATATATTGACGACATGCCTCGAGCAACCACGACATCCGACGCTTTCAACGCCGTTGCAGAACCACGACGACGGGACATTTTGACGTTTCTCGCATACGAGGAACGGACGGTCGGCGAGATCGTCGATGCGCTCGGAATGGGACAGCCTTCCGTGTCGAAACACCTGCGCGTATTGAAGGAGGTAGGCCTGGTTTCGGTCCGCAGGGACGGCCAGAACATGCTCTACCGCACGGAGGCGGCGGGGCTTCGCCCGTTGCACGAATGGACTCAAACTTTCGAGCGATTCTGGAGCCACCAGCTCCGGCGCATCAAGGACCGCGCCGAAAAGAAATCTTAACCAAACAGAGAGGACGATATGACGACAACGATCAAATCCATGGACGACCTGCTCCTCGACATCAGTCAGGAAATTCACGTCAAGGCATCGATTGACAAAACGTTTGAAGCCTTGCTCGAACAGCTCGGCCCTTATAACGAAACGCCGGATGGCACTCCCCTGTCGATGAAGCTCGAGCCCTGGCCGGGTGGGCGATGGTACCGCGATCTTGGCAATTCCAATGGACACTACTGGGCGACGGTTCAGGCCATCAAACGGCCAACGCTGCTCGAATTCACTGGTCCGCTGTTTGCCTCGACGCCGTTCGTCTCCAATGTTCAATATCGGCTGACCGAAGAGCCCGGCGGCACTCTCATCACGTTCCGGCATACGGCTCTCGGACTGCTTTCCGAGGATCATCGCAAAGGCGTCTCCCATGGCTGGACGTATATCAATTCGCGGATTCAGGTCCGAGCGGAATCCACGGCCCTCGGCGCATCCGCGGTTCACTAACAAACTGAAAAGGAGGAATCATGAGTCTCGCAGACACCTTATGGATGGAAGTCGAACAGGAAGCGCAAACCACAAAGCGGGTTCTCGAACGCCTACCGGCGGATAAGCTGGGTTGGAAGCCTCACCCGAAGTCGTTTTCCCTCGGACAGCTGGCGCTGCATATCGCATCCGTGCCGGGCGCGATCGCCGCGGCAGCCACGCCGGACACCTTCGAAGCGCCCGGCTTCCAGCAGGCCCAGCCCAAAGATCATCAGGAAGTACTGGATACGTTTTCCAAAAGCCTGGACAATGCCAAAGCCTCGCTTCACCAAATGGATGACTCGCGGCTCTCCGCCACATGGAGTCTGACGCGGAACGGAAAGGCGATCATGTCGATGCCGCGAGTGGCATTTATTCGCACCGTCATGATGAATCACCTCTACCATCATCGTGGGCAGTTGTCCGTGTATCTTCGGATTCTCGACGTGCCCGTGCCGTCGATTTACGGTCCGAGCGCGGACGAGAATCCGTTCGGGTAGGAGAAAAAGCGCGAGGGGTACAGATGAAAGGATCTTCGTGGTGCCCCTCACCCGCCGCCCATCTATCGATGGGCGGCACCCTCTCCCGTTGGGAGAGGGATTCGCCCGAAACGCTTTTTCATCTACAATTGCTCGGCTGAAAGCGGACACGGGAGGAAGAGACCCCTGATTCGAATTAAGAACATTGTATGGATCGCTGCGGTGATCGGCATATCCGCCGTGATCCTCGACATCACGCTTCAATCGAAAATCCTCGTTTCCCGTTTTGCCTTTCCCGTGTTATTCGCTGCCTTCAGTGCCTGTGTGGCGCTGACCACGTTTGCGCTGCTGCGCCTGCGAGTCCGGGAGCTGGAAAAGGCGCAGACGTCCACCGACAAGGACCTGCGGGACAGCGAAGCGCGATTTGAACACATCTTCAACAACAGCCCGATTCCCTTGTTTGTGACGAACCTGTCCACCGGTAAGGTTCAGGCGGCAAACCAAAGTGCGATCCGCCAGTTCGGAATTGGAAAGGTGGATCCCACCGCACTCTCGGCTCCCGATTTCTATGTGAATCCCATCGAGCGGGCGCAATTTGCGGAACGAATCGCGAAGGAAGGCCACGCCAATCACCTGGTTCAGCTGAAAACGCTTGCCGGCGGTACATTTTGGGCGGCGGTGTCGTCTCAGCGAATGACACACGACAATGTTCCGGTCATTCTCACGGCAATTCAGGATGTCACCGACCAGGTTGGCGCGGAGCGCGCACTTCGTGAAAGCGAACAGCGGCTGACGGCGCAGAGTGCTGCCCTGACCACATTGATGGAGCGCCAGGCATCCGACGTCATCCTGGAAGACCGCGTTCCCGAGATTCTTGAAACCTGCGGGCACACCATTGATGTGCAGCGCGTGAGCATGTGGCAGTTCTCCGACGATCGATCGGCGATCCACTGCATCGATTTGTACGATTCGAAGTCACGACAGCACAGCAGCGGCCAGATCATCCGGCGCGACGACTTCCCTGCCTACTTTTCCGCCGTGGAAAATGCGCGGCTGATTGCGGCCGACGACGCTCACAGAAATCCGTCGACGTCCGAATTTTCTGCACCGTATCTTGCGCCGAATGGAATTGGCGCAATGCTGGACGTCCCCTTACATCAGAATCGGATCGTTACCGGCGTCATGTGCCTGGAGCATATTGGCGGACCGCGCCACTGGACAGCGGAGGATCAGAACTTCGCGCTTTCCGCGGCCAATCTTCTGGTGCTCGCGATCACCGATGCCGATCGGCGAGAGGCGAATTTGCGACTTGCGGAAAGCGAGCTGCGCGCCCGGCATGTCATCGACACCGCGCACGATGCGTTCGTGGGTATGAACTCCAATGGCGAAGTCGTCTCGTGGAATGCGCAGGCCGTCAAAATCTTCGGATGGAGTTCTGAAGAAGTTCTCGGCAAGAACATGTCGGACATCATCATTCCTCATGCCTTTCGTGAAGGACATCGCAAGGGCTTGCGGCGATTTCTCGAATCCGGTGAAGCTCCCGTCGTCAACCAGACCCTCGAGCTTACTGCACTGCATCGGCACAACGGTGAGTTCCCGATCGAAATCACGATCACTAATCCCATACGCTCGGACCATCGATATTTCTTCGGAGCTTTCATCCGCGATATCTCGACGCGCAAACAGCGCGAGCAGGAGCTGAAGCAGGCCAAGGAATCGGCAGAAGCCGCAACGCGCGCGAAGAGTGAATTCCTCGCGAACATGAGCCATGAATTGCGGACACCTTTGAACGGCGTGCTGGGATATGCGCAGCTGATGCAGCGGAGTCCGACGCTGACCGCGGATCAGAGAGAGTCTCTGGATGCGATATCGAAGTGCGGCAGCCATCTTCTGGATCTCATCAACGACGTGCTGGATCTATCGAAGATCGAAGCGGGACAGATGACGCTGGAGCCGGTGCCAACGGATCTCCGGCAACTCACTGTCGATTTGGGCTATGTCATTGCCGAACCCGTCAGGCGAAAGGGACTGCGATTCGATGTGGAACTCAGTCCGGATTTGCCGGCCCGTGTCGTCGTTGACGGCCGTCATCTCCGCCAGGTGTTGCTGAACCTGCTCGGCAATGCCGTCAAGTTCACGCCCATCGGCGAAATAACGCTGATTGTTTCGAGCAGGGACAACGATCGACTCGCCTTCGAAGTGCGCGATACCGGTATCGGAATCTCGGCGGAGCAATTGACTTACATCTTCGACGAATTCCGGCAGACCAGCGATGGAACCGCGGCGGGCGGTACGGGACTCGGCCTTTCCATCAGCAGACGGCTGGTCCAGGCGATGGGTGGCACACTTTCGGTGAAAAGCGTGGTCACCGAAGGGAGTTCGTTCTTCTTTGACATTCCGTTGATCACCGCAGAGGCTTCCATTCTTTCCGCGCCGGGCGAGGCAGAACCCGCGCTGGGTTCGCATCTTGCGCCGGACTCGAATCTCACCATTCTTGTCGCCGATGACAGCACGGTGAACCGGCGAATTCTCGCAAGTCTGCTGGAAAGTGCCGGAGCGCAGGTCATTACCGCTTCCGGAGGAGTCGAAGCGGTGGAACTGGCGCTGAAGTATCGTCCCAATCTGGTGCTTATGGATCTGAGAATGCCCGACCTCGATGGCTTGACGGCAACGCGGCGCATTCTCGCAGAACCCGATATGGAAAAGACCCTCGTCATCATGGTGACGGCGAGCGCATTCGAGAATTCACGGCAGGCGGCCATGGACGAAGGATGTGTGGATTTCATTGTGAAGCCGATCCGCGCCGAACAACTGTTTCGAAAGTTGCAGCAGCATCTTCATGTGCGCTTCGTCGATTCGACACAGAAGGTTCCGACCAATGCGGGCGTGGAAATTCCTTCAGGAGGCCATTTGGCCGAACTCGGCGGCCGGCTGAGGGATGCTGCTTCCATCGGAAACGTTTCGGAACTGGACCACATCGCTCTGGAACTCTCTTCGCTGGGTTCCGCCGAAGCGGCATTCGGTATGCATATCGGCCGGCTGACCGCGGCGTTTGATTTTCCAGCACTGCTGGCGATTTCCCAACGCATTCAAGATCGGGACCAGACGCGTGAAGCAACTTAGAACTCCGGCCAGACTCACTCCAAAACCCGCCACTATACTGATTGTCGATGACAGTCCGGTGAACCTGCAGGTTCTCATGAGGACGCTCGATGGAACGGGCCATCGCATTCTCGTCGCGACCGGCGGACAGGCGGCAATCGAAATCTCGGGGCGGGCACGGCCGGATCTCATCCTTCTGGATGTGATGATGCCCGGTGTTGATGGATTCGAGGTGTGCCGTGCGATTAAGGCGAATCCGGCAACGAACCATATTGTCGTGATCTTCCTATCGGCGCTCGGAGAGGTGGCCGACAAAGTCGCCGGCCTGGAAATGGGGGCCGCGGACTACATCACGAAACCCATACAGGCCGACGAGGTGATTGCGCGCGTGGCCACTCACCTCGTTCAGCAGCAGCTGGAGCGGGAGGTGCGGCTGAGCCGGGATTCGCTGGATCGCGAACTCTCCAGCGCTGCGGAGATGCAGCGGATGATTCTTCCACCGAGGCTGCCGGGAATCGGGAGTCTGTCATTTGATGCCTACTATCAAACCAGCCGGTATGTGGGAGGAGACTATTACGATGTCGTGCCCTTGCCGGATGGACAATGCGGAGTAATGATCGCCGATGTCTCAGGGCACGGCGCCACGTCGGCCATTATCATGGCGATGATCCGGGCCGCATTTCACGCCAGCCCGGTGCCCCCGGTGGATCCCGCGGCGCTGCTCCGTTACCTGAACAATCAGTTCCGATTTCTCTGGGGATCGTCACTTCTGGCAACGGCTTTCTATGCGGTGTTCGACAGCAACAGTCGAAGGCTATCGATGGCATGCGCCGGACATCCATCCCCATTGCTGGTGCGTGGTAACACCGTCGAACCGCTGCAGTTTGACGGCACCATTCCGCTGCTCATTATGGATATGCCCGAAATTGCACGCTCCGAACAATTCCTGCAGCCCGCAGACCGCGTGCTGTTCTATACCGACGGCATTACCGAACGAGAAAACTCCCAGGGCGAAATGTACGAACTGCCCAGGCTGTGTAGCATCCTTTCCCGATCGCATGAACGATCTTCCGCAGACCTGCTGACAAGCGTCATACAGGACGTTGAAGCTTTCGCCGCCGGCCAGGAACCTCAGGACGACCAGACCTTGCTTCTGGTTTCCGTTTCAAAAGAAGGGGTCTGACCCCTCGTTCCCCATTTGACAGGGCATGTCACGCTGTTAGGATTTTTCCGAAAGCCAAATGCCTTCGTCAGGCGAACCAGGACCATGGAGGGTCTTCTGCATGACAACCACGACGATCCGCGAAACCAAAGTTGCCCTTGCACTAAAGGCCTACGGATTTGAACTCCGGCTTTGGAAGGAAACTGGAGAACACGAATGGGGCGCAGCCCTTCGTGAGGAAAACGCCGTACTGGAGTGCCGTTTCGAAGAAGACAACCTCACTCTGGCAAAGCTTCATATTTTGGGAGAAGCCAGAAGCCGTTCCATGAGTCGATCCAGTGGGGAGTTGCCGAGTTGTGACTCGTACCTGAATTCATGGAAGCCGTTCAAAATGACGCAGCCATAAGATGGCTAAACAGGGGTCAGACCCCTCGTTCCCCTTGGAGATTATTGGCAGTGGCTGGATACCGAGGTCATGAACTTTTCATCGAATCGCATGAACGACAACTTTTGTCCTCCTGGAACCGTGATGCGTTCAGCGGAGAGATGTTTATTCACCGTGTCCGCTTTCCCCGGGAAACCACACGCCGTAATCGTGTCTCCGCTTTTGAGAGTGCTTTTATCGAAGCCGTTCTGACGCACATGGGCTACGCCTGATCCTTCCAGCACCCAACGAACAACCTTGCCCGCCGAATCGACGCTTTCGATCTGAATCAGAACGTGTGGATTGACAAGATCGACGCGAACAACCTTTCCGGTTATCGTGATGGGATTCCCATCGTATGTGGCGTCGAACGCAAACTCGTGGTGCGCCAACAACGGCATCGCCAGAAGTAATACGAAAACGCACATAGCAGATATTGCAGGCTTCATCATGCGCAATCCCCTCTGATTGCGCCGGATCATACATGGAATTCGGGGGACGGGGGTACGAATTCACCCCTTCTTTGGAATTCCATAAAACGCGATTCGTTGAGGACCGCTGGTATCGCGACTATACTCATGCGAAACGAGTACTACATCCATGATGCACCTTATTGCATTGATCCTATTTTTGCAGGGAATTCCCGTCTTGCCCAATCAGGGCGGGACGGTGACGGGTATTCTTAAGTCTGCCGACGGGATGCCGGTGGCTGGGGTTCGTGTGACGGCGGTTGCGAGGCCGGAGTCCGTGGCGGACGTGGCCCGGGCGGCGAAAATGGCAAGCCTCGCTGAAACGGATCAAACCGGTCGATACCGGCTGGAGAACATTCCGCCGGGCCATTACCACATTGCCGCCGGACGCATCGATCTACAGACCTACTATCCGGGCGTCCTGGAAATTTCCGGTGCCGCGGACATCCTTATTAAAGCCGGAGACTCCGTCACCGGAATCGACTTCGTGTTGAAGGACTCCAGCAGTGGGCGTGCCCAGAACGGCTTTTCTATCAGCAGTGTCAGCGCAGTCTCTATCCCAGTGACAGTGACTGTTGAGGACGGCGGCCGGGTGCCGGTATTTTCTCCGCGTGGTTTTGCCAGACTGGTCCTTACCCGCATCGGAGACAATGCCAGATCAATGACATCTCTGGACCAGCACGGTATCGGCATAATCGAGTCTGGCTCAAGCCCGACAGCATCGGAGTATCAAGTCTCCGTCGAAGGCCTCCCCGATGGATTTGCGGTTCGATCCATCACCTTCGGAGCGGAAAACCTGATGACGAGTACGCTGAAGATTCCTGCTGCGACTTTTCGCGCACTGCAGCAATCGCAATCGATTGTACAGCTACTCTCGGCTGGATTGACGGCGGCACCTCCCGCTATAAGCAGCACAAGTTCGACGGCCTCATCGCTCAACACAATTTCGTTGGTGTTGACCGCAGTTCCCGTCCCCACGCCAACAGCGCCCGGCGTTCGTGTTTCCGGGAAAAGCATTCCAAGCGGAACAAGGTCCATCTACATTTCCGGCAACGCGGGCACGCTTTACGCCGACGGCACTTTTGAATTTTCAGGCGTTCCCGCAGGAAGACATGTGGTCATTACCAGGGATGGACCGCGAACATCGCGGCCCATGGCGGCTGTTGTCATTATTGGCAATCGAGACGTCGATGGCGTTCCGCTGGAAGAAATCATGGTGCTGCCTCCGGATTTCGACACCCCTGCGGCGCCGGTCGCAGATACGCGCGCACCCGGAACGGTTATCCGATTTGCAATGCTTCGAGGGCGAGTGTTCGAAGAATCCACACGTGTGGGAATTCCCGAAGGGATTGTCTACATCGGCGGACTGGAACGAACGTCGTTTCGACTCAAATCCGATGGAACGTTTGAAGTCCCACACCTGCTTCCCGGCAGTTACAAGCTGGAGATTCAGGTATTTGGATATTTGAACATCAGCCAAACCGTCATCGTCGCCGAAGACGACATCAATCTCGAACTTCCCACGAGCCTTGTCGTGAAGCCAGTTGAATAGAGAATCTATTCGACCACTTTGTCCGTGCGGGCAAACGTGAGGAAAAACTGCATTGCCGGCGTGATGATCAGCGACAACGCCATGGATATCAGAATTCCTCCGATGACGGCGATAGCCAGTGGCTGCAACATCTGGGACCCTGCTCCGATGGCAAGGGCCAGGGGCACCATGCCCGCAACAGCCGCAAGTGCCGTCATCACGATGGGACGCAGACGGCGGCGGCCAGCCTGAAGAATGGCTTCTTCAGGAGTGAACCCCGCGGCCAGAAATTTCTGATTGGCGTCGAGGAGCAGAATTCCGTTCTTGGCAACAATTCCCACCACCATGATCAGGCCCATGAACGATGAGACGTTGAATGTCTTCTGCGTAATCAGCAGCGCAAGAAACACGCCGGAGGTGGAGAGTATTGCAGACGACAGAATGGCAAGCGGTGCAACGTAGGACCGGAATTCGAAGAGCAGCACCAGGAAAATCAGGACAATCGCAAGAGCGAATACCGTTGTCAGGTCACGAAACGACTTCTGCTGTTCCTTGTAGGTTCCGCCGTATTCCACTCGGATCGACGCCGGCAGCTTCATATCCCGAATCGTCTTCTGCACTGCTGCCACGCCCGTGCCCATGTCCACGCCCTCCAGCCGTGCGGTCACTTCCACCACACGCTGCAGGTTTTCGCGTGCCACTTCGGTTTGTCCCGGAAACTCATCGACCGTCGCCACCGAACTCAGCGTGGCCGTGCCGCCGCCGGAACTCACCAACATCGTTTCCCGAAGTGACTCGAGCGACGCGCGCGTTGCTGCCGGGAAACGAACGCGCAGCGTATACGGCCGGTCATTGACGATGATTGGCGCAGTGGCGGGTTCTCCGTCAATCATGGCCGAGGCCACCAGTCCCAGTTCGTCGACTCCGAACCCGGCGCGCGCGGAAGCCAGTGGATTGACATTGAACTGAAACGCAGGACCGCTGGTGGAGTTTTCAATGCCGTCGGCAATATCCACGACAGGGGTGATTTCGCCGATCTTCACCGTGCTGAGTTCGTCGGCGACCATGGGCGCCGTGGCACGCAGCAGATCGGCATCCTGCGAGAACAGCTTCACGACCACCGGTTCCGGCGCGCCCGTCAGGTCGCCGATCATGTCCTGTAATACCTGGACGAACTCCGCGTCGAGCACCGGTTCCGCGGTGGCCACCTGTTCCCGGATATCGGCGACGATTTCTTCAAGGCCGCGGCTGCGTTTTTCCTTGAGCTTCACCGCAATGTCGCCCGTGTTCGGCTCCGTGACGGCTGCAAGCCCGAGTTCCAGTCCGGTCCGGCGCGAGGTGCTTTCCACTTCGGGCACGGCGCGAAGAATTTTCTCCACGTGAGTGAGCACGCGATTGGTTTCATCGAGCGAGCTTCCCGGCGGCATCACGTAGTCCAGAATGAATCCGCCCTCGTCGATCGCCGGCAGCAGGTCCGTACCGATACCGTGATAGCAGGGCGGGCAATACGATTCGACAGTGGCCGCCATTTTCTCCGGAATCCATCCTCCCAACCCGCTGTAACACACGTAGGAAACGACAATCAGAAATACGCAAAGCAGTATCAGCAGGACAGGGTGCTTCAGAGACCTCCGCATCCATCGTTCATAAAAGCGGAGGATGCCGCCGAAGTAACCGACATTCAACGATGCTTCCTCCGCCGCCATCATGCGCCGCATCCGCTCGTTGGGGGAATCGCCCGAGTAATCGTGGACCGTTTCGACTTTCCCGCGCCGGATCAAGTGACTGCCGAGGTTGCTCGTCCAGACCAGCGCCAGAACCAGAGAAGTCAGGAGTGCAACGCTCATTGCGATGGCGAGAGCGCTGAAAAACGTCCCCACAACGCCGGTGATCATGATGAGGGGAAGAAACACAACTATCGGAGTCAGTGTCGAACCGATCAGAGGAATGGTCAGCTCTTTGAGAGCGCTTGCTGTCGCTTCCAGCGGACCTTCGCCGCCATCGCGGTGCAGCACAATGTTTTCGACGACGACGATCTTGTCGTCGATGACCAGCCCGACTGCCGCGGCGAGTCCTCCCAGCGTCATGAGATTGAAGCTCTGCCCGATCAGCTTCATGGCGATGAACGTCACCACCATCGTGACCGGCACCACGAGCCCGGTCATGACTGCGGTTCCCCAGTCGCGCAAAAACAGCCAGATGATGAAGCCCGAAAGAAACAGCCCGATAATGATTGCGTCTCGCACGCTGGCGATGGATTCCTTGACGATATTGGATTGATCGTAAAACGGCCGCATCTCGACACCAGCGGGCAGCATGGGGCGAATGCTTTCCATCTCCGCACGAACTTCGTCGGCTACCTCAACCGTGTTGCTGTCGGGCTGTCGATTCACGCTTAGCAGTACAGCCGGTTTTCCATTCGCGCTCACCGCCGTGAATACTGGCGCCGTCGTCCGCTCGACGGTGCCGATGTCCTGAATTCGAATCGGGGCATTGTTCACATTCTTGACAACAATGTTCCCGATCTCTTCGGTGTTGTGCGCCTGTCCTGAGATGAGTCCGAGGTAGAGCTGGTGATTTCGAGTCAGCAAGCCCGGAGAATCGATGACGTTGGTTCGATTGACCGCCGCGAGAATTTCGGACACTCCGGTTTTCGCGCGAACCATCAAGGCGGGATTCACGGTGATATGGAATTCGGGTTCCTGTCCGCCCTGGACCAGAACGCTGGCGACTCCCCGCAGTCGATTGAGTCTCGGCTTGACCTCATACGTTGCAAATTCCCACAGATCCGTTTGTGGCACCTTGTCGGATGTGAGGCTGTAGCCGATGATGGGAAAACTGGCGAAGTCCAGCCGATGCGTTTGAATCTGCGCGGTGGCGGGAAGGCTGCTCTGGACGCGCGAAATCGCGGCATCAACCTGCTGAAGAGTCTCCAGCATGTCCACATTCCAGTTGAAGAACAGATTGATTTCCGCCGAACCGCGACTGGTGCGGGATCGGACATCCTCCAGGCCGGGAACGCTGTTGACGGCCTGCTCGATGGGACGAGTGATGGTCACTTCCATCTGCTCGATCGGCGTCACGCCGTTGTCTACACCGATAATGATGCGCGGAAAATTCGTTGTCGGGAATACCGCTACCGGGATTCCAATTGCGGCGTACACTCCCGCGATACCGAGAATCAGTATCAGGAAAATGATGGACTTCGAGTATCGGGCGAACCAGTAATTTTCGGGATTCTCGGAAAGATGTTGCATGGCGGCGGGTGACTACTCTTCGTCCTCTTTCGGGATTTGAATGTGAACCTTGGTCTTGTCGAGAACTTCGGGGTCGAGTTTTTCAAGTTCGAAGGCGCCGGCCGTCACGACGCGTTCGCCGTTTTGAAGTCCATCGAGAACCTCGACGCTGGCGCCGTCGCGAATACCCAGGGTTACGGGTTTCGAGTGAGGCTTGTTCTCGGCGTCCACCACAATGACGGAGTTATTCCCATTGGACGCTGTCAGCACCGCGGCCGCCGGTATCACCAGCGCCTTGGGGTTTGATCTCACAATCGATTCCGTTCGAAGCGTCATACCCGGCTTCAATTTGCCATCGGCATTTCCAGTCTCGATCCAGACTTCCATCGTTGTGCTTCCGGTATCCATCGCGGGACTGATTTGGCTGATCGTGCCAGTTGCCGGCTTGTCCGTGGAACCCGGCAGCACGAGATTCGCGGGAAGGCCTGCATGCAATACCGCGGCTTCCTGCGGTGAAACGTGCGCCCGAGCGATCACGCGGGAAGTGTCCATCACTGTCATCAACGGCATGCCGCTGGCTGCGGCTTCGCCTGCGAAAACGGGGCGGTCTGTAATGATGCCGTCGATGGGACTTGTGATCCTGGCGTAGCCGAGACGAACTTCAGCAGCCTCCACCCTTCGTCTTGCGGCATCTCGCGCCGCTTCCGCGGCCTTGAGTTCCTGTTCCTTTGCCGGACCTTTAAAGTCTTCAATCCGGGCTTCGGCAGTCTTGAGCTGTAGCTTCGCCTGCTCCAGATTGAACGCAGCGTCTTTGACGTCTTTTTCCGCGATGGCTCCCTGCTTGAACAATTCCTGACGATTGTCGTAAACGCGCTGCCGGTCGACAACCGCCTGGCGGGCGCCATCGATGTCGATCTGGACCTTTCTCAGTTCCTGCGGAACAGCGGCATTAACGGCGGAGACGGCGACTTCCGCCTGAGCCAGAGCCGCCTTGCTTTCATTGACGTCCGCGAGCAGATCCTGGCTTTCCAGTTCCGCAACCAATTGTCCGGCACGCACGCGGTCACCGCGTTCCACGTAAAGTTTCTTTATCGGCGCCGAGATTTTCGGAGAGATTCCCGCCTGCTGGATGGGGTAAATAATCGCATCGGCGATGACCTTCTGGCTGATCGCCGTTGCGAGAACGGGCGCCACGTCGACGGTGACTTCGGGCGACGCCTCAGCCTCCTCAGGATCTTTGGATCCGCATGCAGACAGGCACAACAACGCAACGATTCCGGCCCAATTCGCGAACTTCGGTGACATTTTTTCAAAAGCTCCCTGTAAATGTCTGCAGCGCTGCGATTGCCACGCGATATCGGGTTTGCGCGTCGGCATAGTCGTTGCGCGCTTTCACCACCGCATTTTGAGCATCCACGACTTCGGATGCCGGAGCGACGCCTCCGCGGTAACGGTTGTTCGACAGATTCAAGCTTTCCGTTGCCAGATCCATCGTACGCCTGGCGCGATTGACGGAAGCCCGCGCCCCAACGGCTTCATCGTAGTTCAGTTGAAGGTTCACCGCAATCTGCCGCTGCGCCTGGCTGGCCTGAGTCTGGACCTGAGTTTCGCGGAGTTGCGCCTGACGGACCTTGCTCTTCTGGGCACCCCAGTCGAAAACTGGAATTGTAAGGTTTGCGACAACGGCATAACCCAGATTGGGAAGCACTCCGGCTTCGGGAAATGCGGCGACTGTGCTGTGAAGCGCAAACGCGTTGGCTTCGATTCCGTAACTCAGGTCCACGGTCAAAGACGGCAGGCGTACATTACGTGCAGCCTCGGTATCCAGGCTTGCCTGACGCACGGCCTGCAATGCGGCACGAATTTCGGGATTGTCTTTTTCGGCAAGCATGCGTACATCGTCGAACGATGGAAGGACTGGCCCGGACTCCAGGTCGTCAACGACAGTGAAGTTTTCGTTCAGTGCAGGAAACATCAACACCGCGAGGCTCAGCCGGCTGGTCTCCATTGTCAGGGCGGCATCGTCGAAACTCTGCTGCTGATCTTCCGATTGAAGCTGCGCCTTCACCACATCGTAATGCGCGACCTCTCCAAGGCGTTCCTGCTGCCGCGTCAGCTCGAGAAAGCGATCCGCCTCCTGCGATGCCAGCTGAGCAGTGGCGTACTTTCGCTGTGCCGTCACCAGCGCGTAGTAATTCTTCGTTACAGTGACGGCAAGTCCACGCTGTGCAACTTCGACCTTTGCTTTGGCGAGGATTTCGGATGCTTCCGCCCTCCGGGTATCGGTCTTACGAAAGGTATTGGCCGTGACGTCTTCATGCAGGACAGCCCAATCGCGGTAAAGATGGACGCCGTCATTGGAGACATATCGGCCGCTGGGGTTGACGCCGTTTCCCTGAGTGCCGAGGTACTGCGAGGTGATACTGACTCCAGGCAGAAGAGCGGCCTTTGCCTGCTTCCGGTCTTCTCCCGCGGAGTTGACGTCTGCGATGGCGGACTGCACCTCGACGTCCAGCCTCCGGGCGCGTTCAAGCGCGTCCTGCAGGGTAATCACGATGGGGGCCGCGGCTGCACCCTGGGGTTGAACCAGGGGAAGCCGCTGACCGTTAACCGATTGGGCGAAGACAAATACCAGAGCAAAAATTAGTTTTCTCATACGTTATTTGCTGAAGACCAGGACCTTGAAGGAATCCGGAGCGGAACCTCGGCCACCGCCCGGAGCCGGATCCACAGCGGACAGGAAAAGGTTGTGTGTTTTTTCGTCGAGCGTCATGGTGCGGGATCGCGCCTGGCTTGGCAGGTTTTCCACGACTTCGTATTTTCCAGCGTTCAATTGAACGACGGTTAACGTGCCATCGCCTCCATTGGAACTGAAGATGTATCCGGTGGACGGGTCGAATGCTGCCGCATCGGGTCCGGCACCGATCGGTACGGTCGTGACAACCTTGCCCGTGTCGGGATCCGAAACCACCATCATGCGGTTGCCGCAGACGGAGAAGAGCTTTCGTGCTTTTGGATCGATGGCAAGACCTGTCGGAGCCATGCACGGCGCAATCGAATACTCTTTGGTTACCGTGCCTTTGGCAGCATCGATAACGGCGATTGCATTGGAGCTCTCGACATTGTTATAGACGATGCCCTTGCCGTCGTGGACGGCGAACTCGGGGTTGCCGCTGAGCGCTGCGGTGGCAACGACGGTCGAGGTTTTGGTATCGATGATTGAGATATTGTTCGATCGAGCATTGAACGAAAGAACCCGTTGCGAGAGCGGCTCGAACAGAATGGCGTCGGGATTGGTGCCAACCTTGATGTTTTGACCAATGGGTTGGAGAGTCTTCAGATCGAAGACCGTGACGTCGTTCGTGCTGCCGTTGCTTGTGAACCCCTTGTTCAGTTGCGGCGCAACGGCGATGCCATGGACGCCCGCCGTGTTGAGCACTTCACCGACTTTCTTCCCGGCGTCGATGTCAATGACCTCGACTTTCGACTGATGCGATACGTAAAGGCGCCGCGCCGCGACATCCACGCTCAGGTAGTCCCACTGCCCGGCGCCGCCGATCTTGATTTCGTTGGTTTTGTGGTATCCGGTCGAAGCCGCAAGGGCAGTAGCGGACAGAAAAACCATAAGCCAAAAACTCTTTTTCATTTGAAACTCCTATTCAGAAAAGTGCTTCGAGCGAATCCCTCTCCTGAAGGGAGAGGGTGCCGCGAAGCGGCGGGTGAGGGGTACAAAAAGCTTCTCTGTACCCCTCACCCGGCCCTTCGGGCCACCCTCTCCCTTCAGGAGAGGGATACGTTGCTACTGTTTAATCACAATAAACCAGGCGGCAACGATCGGAGGTGGAGTGCCTCGCTGTCCTCGGCCACCTGGCGCTCCGGCCGGCGGTGTGGCGGGCGCGGCAGCGGGTGCCGGTGCAGGGCCGCGCTCGGGCTGAAACAGATACGCATTGTGCGTCACCGGATCCACCGCAATCGTCTTTGCGCCGGCGAATGTGGCGACAGTGTCGACGACGGTGTACTTGTCGGGTGAATCCTGATGGACAACGGTCACATTGCCCTGGCCGCCATTCGGAATAAAGATCAGCTTCTTTGATGGATCCCACCCCAAGGCATCCACGCCGGTGCCGTTCTTGATCGTAGCGACGACCTTGCCCGTATTCGGGTCGACGACAACGGATGTACCGCCGCGGCAGCCGGAGAAAATGCGATCCGATGCTTTGTCATACGCGATTCCCGTTGGCGTCGTGCATGGGTCAAGCGGCCATGACGCGGTAACCTTCCATGTTTTGGCGTCGACTACCTGAATGGTGTTCTTCGTCTCGTTGTTCACGAAGATGTGCCCCTTGCCATCGGCCGCAGCGCCTTCGGGAGCGTTGTCTTCGAGTTCAACGGTGGCGACGATATCGCCGGTAACGGGATTAATTGCCGTCAGAGTGCCCACGGGGCGGCTGTGATTGGTGAGAATGATTTTATCGTCGGGCTCGTCGTACATGATGCCGTCGAGACCACCAACCATCACCGGAATCTGTTTAATCACCGCGTACGTCTTCAGATCGAACATCGTGACTGTGGAATCCGTACCATTCGTCGTAAAACCGTGGCCTGCTTTCGTGGCCATTGCGGCACCATGCACTCCCGGCGTGTCCGGCATATCGAAGAGCACCTTGCCCGTTGCGCCTTCGATCACCATCATGTGAGTCTGCCGCGAAACGAACACCCGGCCCGTGGCAGACTCGACTGCAATGTAGTCCGTACCACCGTCCCCTTTAATATCGATTTTTTCAACTTTGAACGTTTGTGCGCTTCCGATACCGGGTGCGGCGAAAGCGGTCGCGAAGCAAACGGCAAGTACTGCGGCAATTCGTCTGGTCATAAAAGCCTCCCTGATTCCGAACATTTTGACACCTTCAAAGCTGGTCTTCCTTCTCCAACGCCAGCTGGACTTCAAACGTCGTCCCTTTCCCTTCTTCGCTGCGCACGTTCATGGTTCCTCCATGCGACCGGACAATCTCCAGAGCGATGGCGAGTCCCAATCCCGCACTGCCTTCACTTCGCGACTTCTCGACACGGTAGAATCGATCGAAAACGTAGGGCAGATCCGCTGCGGGAATTCCAATTCCTGAATCACGCACAGCGACAATCGCGAAACCTCCCACGACGGATGCCGAAACCGAAATCCCGCCGCGTTGCGTGTACTTCACGGCGTTTTCCAGAAGATTAACGAAGAGCCGGATGAGGTCATCGTTGTCCCCACGCACCATCACATCCGCAGCAATATCGCAATTCATCGTGATGCCCTTCGACTCGGCCAGCGGTCGGAGAGAATCGGTAACATCACGAAGCAACATTGAAAGGTCAGTGGCCTCATGGCCGACGGGCTTCGGATTGCTGGTTTGCGCCAGTCTCAGCATGTTTTCCGTCAATGTCCGAAGACGCTCCGACTCCTTTGCGAGATCCGCAAGTGCCACCTCGTATTCTTCGGGTGTTCGTTGCTTTGTGCGAACCGCATCCAGAATTGCCAGCATGGCTGTCAGCGGAGTGCGGAGTTCATGAGAGGCATCTGCGGTAAATTGCCGTTCGCGAATGAACGAGCTCTGGAGACGTCCCAGCATCCCATTAAAGGTTGAAGCAAGGCGTCCCACCTCATCGGCCGAGTGCAGCTTGAGCCGCGCACCCAGGTCTTCGGCAGAAATGCGGCGGGCAGTTTCAGTGATCTCATCGATGGGGGCGAGTGCACGCGTCGCCAGGTGATGACTGCCAAAGCCGACGAGCAGCGCCAGAAACGGCACTCCGATAAGCAATGTCATCAGCAGGCTGTGCAGGGTCTCATCGACGTCCTCAAAGGACTGCGCGGTCTGGATGTATCCCGCCGGATGGCCGTTGCCCTTGATGGGGAGGACATATGTCCGAACACGTTCGTTTCTGGTGGAACTCATAAAGGACGAAAAAGCCGGCTCTTTCGGATTGGCAGACGGAGTTGGGAAAGCAAAGTTCGGTCCGGCCTGCAGCAGAGTTCGGCCGTGCTGCGACACGATCCGGATTGCGGCCTCATGATCGAGAAAATCCTCCCGCTCTTTTTCGAATCCATCCGGCGAGACAATTCCGTCGTCTTCGATATCCACGGTTGAGGCAACCTGCGCTGCACTGAATGCGAGGGCGTCATCGAGCGCCTCCAGCAGGTTGTGCGACATGCTTTCGTAAACATAGGCTCCAAACACAGTAAGTGCCGCAATCAGCAAGCCGGTCGTCCAGAAGACGAATCGCGCACGCAATGTTCTAGGCCGGATCATCGATGCTCTCCGTGCAGATACGGTAGCCCGCGCCACGAATCGTATGGATGAGTTTCGCTTCGAAGGGATCGTCAATGCTGCGACGGAGATTTCGAATATAGACATCCACGATATTGGATTGGTTTGAGGAGTCGAAATTCCAGACGTGTTCGGCGATTTCCGCCCGAGTCAGCACCCTATCGGTGCTGCGCATCATGCATTCCAGAACGGCAAATGCCTTGGCGGTAAGTTTGATGGTCCTGCCTCCCCGGGTGACACGGCGTGTGCGTGTGTCCACGCGGAGGTCGGCAAGCTGCATGACCGGACTCTTCGGAACGTCTGCTGCGCGTCGGGTGAGAGCGCGCAAACGTGCCAGCAATTCTTTCAGCGCAAAAGGCTTCGCGAGATAATCGTCGGCACCGGCGTCGAGCCCATTCACCCGATCGTCCAGAGCGCCGCGTGCGGTAAGCATCAGAACTGGAGTGTTGCATTTGCGCTTTCTCAGCTGGCGGCACACGGCAAGCCCGTCGATTTCTGGGAGCATGATATCTAACACAATCACATCAAAGTTAACGGTTCGGGTCCATTCGAGCGCTTCCGCGCCAGTGAAGGCAGAGTCCACAGCGTAGCCTTGCTCTTCCAGACCGCGCTTAAGATATGCCGCAATTCGAGGCTCATCTTCGACAATCAGCACACGCATCGCTGAAGTGTAGACCTAAACTCAGGAGTGAACACGCCGCGATCCTCAATGAGTCCCGGGGCCGTCTTCGGTCTCCTTGTCATTGTCGTCATCATCGGCCTCCTGGGCTTGGTGGAGTAGATACGCTGAAGATGAAGATTTGATGAAATGCGTCTTGGAGGCGCGGTCTGTGACAGAGCAAAATGCTGCAAGCGATAAAACGATGTGGGAATCGGGCGAGGTCACAGACCGCGCCTCCAAAGCGCGCCGCGTTTTGCAGCGGACGACGCGGATCGAATCCGCGTCGTCCGCCTCAGCGCTAGAAGGTCAGACGCATTGTGCCTCTGAACTCGCGATGGGATGCATCCTTCGACGTAATCAATCCGAACGCGTTTTGGTTATTGATGTCCAGAGTCGGGCTGGAAATACCCGGATGGTTGAGGATGTTGGTCGAGTCCAACCGAACCTGGAACATGACCCCTTCCTTCACTTGAAACGCCTTGCTGATGGCCGCATCGAATGACCACGTGCCCGGAAGGCTGATGGTCTGGCGACCCTCCGTTCCACGTTTTCCCGGAGTGGGGTTCTGAAACAGGATTTGGCCTGTCTTGGCATCGGTAACGGCCAGAAGACTACAGAAATTGGTCAACTGCGCTCCAACTGCGGCGCACTGCGGATCCGTAACTTTTCCCAAATTGCCCGTCCCGAAATAACTTCCAAACTGTCCGTTCCAGGAAACCGAACCATCTTCGGTAGCGAACGGACTTACGATATCGGCGACACCATTTCCGTACAGCATGTTTGCCGCAACTACGCTCGCCGGCTGCCCCGAACTGGCGTTGACAATGAAGCTCGTCTGCCAGCGCTCGATGATACGAGCCAATACTCCGGTGCTGTTCCCGAGTAACAGTTTGTTCGGTCCAATGGGCAATTCGAATGTACCGAACGACCGGAAATCATGACTCACATGATTTGGAGCGAGCGCGTAGTCCTTGTTCCGTTCGGCAGGATTCGTATAGACGGGATCCCCGCTGGTCAAACCTCCGCCGTTTCCGTTAATGCCTGCAATTTCGAGCGCCTTCGACCACACGTAAGTGAACTGCACGCTGAGTCCGGTGACGGGCTTCACCGTCGTCTGAACCTGCAGCGAATGGTAGTTGGAGGAACCCGAGTTCATCCAGTACCGCGTATTCCCAAACTGAGGATTGGAAACAATCCAGTTTTCCGGGAACAAGCCGGCGGCTATCACCGGTCCACCCGCGATCGTCGTTCCACCGGGCACGTTGAAGCCTTTGTTGGCACGGCGCATTACGGTACCGGTTTCGCCGGACACCGTTGCCGCAACAGCAAACGGCGCAATTCCGTTGTACGTGTTCAGCGAATTCGCCAGGTTGACGAAGTTGCCGTTTGCAAGATCGGTACGGAACGTCGCATTCAGGCGCATTTGATCGGAGCCACGCACTGTGGTTCCATTCACCGGCGTTGAGCCGCTCAATGCCAGCCCCATGAACAGCTGGTCGAACAACTCCACGTTTTCTCCGCGGCGCGTTCTTTCCAGAGCGTCAAACAATGCCGGGTTGTAGAACACGTCGGGCGAGTTGATGTTGATGGTTCCCAACAGGCTTGTTCCCTTCGTGCCGACATACCGGACGTCGAGGTTCACCTTTCGCGTCAGATCCCGGTTGAGCGACAGGGTGAAGTTCTGAATGTTGGGAGTCTTCAAATCGTACTCGTAAGCGTAAATCGCCTGTCCGGTCTTGAGAAGAGGAACCGGCTGCATGGGTTGAACCGTCGGCGGAATGGGAACCAGCGACGGAAGATTTTGCGTACTGAAGTACGCTCCGCTCAGCGGCCCGTTGCTAATCGCCTGATTCAGAAAGCCCGGATTGGAGAAGATGTAGTTGCTGTAGTTCCCCAGGCGCCCCGAGCCTTCGTAGGTCATCTGATATCCACCGCGGATCGTGGTAGGAGTCTTGTCTCCAAACCACGGCACATTCCAGGCAAAACCGATGGCCGGGCCGAAGTTATTCAAATCCTTTTTGTATATCGAACGGCCTTCGTTGACCGTCTTCGGACCGACAAATTCCACCTGGGTCATCAGCGCCGTGTCGACCGGATTGTCGGGTCGCAACCATGTATCAAAACTGCGGCCGGAAACACCAAACAAGGCATGGCCGCCGCCAACGGGTCCGACGGTGAGTCCGTGCCCTTCGTAACCCACGCCGTAGTATTCGTAGCGAATACCGAGATTCAGCGTCAGCGTTGGAGTGATTTTCCAGTCATCCTTGAAGAAAAGGTCCCAGTCATTCTGATGGGGCTCGGTGATCTTTCGATGGCCCGGAACACTCATGTAGTCATCCCAATGCAAATCCTTCGATTGCTGGAGGAAGTAATACTGGAACACCTGGTTGACAGATCCCGCCTGGAAGTAGAGCAACTGGTTTGCGGTGGCCTGATTCGCGGTCACGAGTCCCGGCAAAAGAGGATTGGCCTGGAACGATTGATTGCCATTTAAGCCTGCTCCTCCGGTGGCGCGAGGAATAGGAGCCGTCGGTGTTTCCGAACCGCTCGTAAAGCCATATCGATAATCTGCTCCAGCTTTGAAAGAATGCTTTCCCATGCTCCAGCTGAAGGTATCGGCGTAGTCGTACAGTGGCGTGCGATTGCCCTGTTGGAAACAATTCGTCATGCATACGTAGTTGTTGGTGGACATCGCTCCGACGGGGGATGGCGAGTACGCAATCGGAAAACCCTGTCCGCCCTGAAGCAGCAGCGAATTTGGAACCTCGGTCTTGCTGGAATCCGTTACTTCCCAGGGCGCCCAGATGACGTGTTTGTTCGCACGATAACCGAAGCGCGCCTCGTTCAACTTATTGCCGAGGACCGTCGATGTAAAGTTGACTGTGAAAACCCTCGGGCGCCGGATGACTTGCGCTGGGTAGTATCCAGGCCATGAGCTCGCGGCTCCACCGCTTATGTTATCTGCGTCGAGCCATTCATAACTGTAGTTCACAGCGACCTTATTCGATGGATTGAAATTGTGATCGACCTTGAAGTTGATCTGCTTGCGATCGGCATCGGTAACGGTTCCATTCGCCAGCCCGAATTCGCCGCTGCTATGTCCCCGGCGCACCCATTGGGAAACCGCCGTGTTCAATCCATCTCCTGCATCAAACACATTCGCATGCGGCATTACTGTGAGGTACTTCTGAGTGATGCCAGTCGGATCCTGCTGCGTGCGGTTGATGTCAAAAGGCGTGGACGAAACCTGGGCATCCGAACAATCCGGCTGTACCGGGGTGTTGGTGACGGCGCCGAAGACGCTGAAGAATCGCAACTGGCCGGTGTACGGCGTCCCATTGGGATTTGTCGCAGGCCGAAGCGGATTTCCAAAAGAGTCTACCGATGCAATTACCGGAGCGGCCGCGGCAGTGCTGGTCGCCGTCTGGATGTTCCCGTTGCCCCACCCTTCCCAGTAACGGAATATGCCGTTTCTGGCGCAGTCCGTAAGCACCACAGGCCTTGCTGTATTCCGCTGCCGTTCCAGCTGCTGGTCATACAGGGTAAAGAAGAAGGTCTTGTTCTTGATGATCGGGCCACCGGCACTCACGGTTGCCTGATGCCGATTGACCCAGGTGGGCTGAGTCGGCTTCCACTGGCCGTTAACGACGGTCCGATTGTTGGACCAGGTGTTCGCATCGAGCGCCGAATTGCGCACAGACCACACGGCGGCGCCGTGCAGCGCGTTGGTGCCGGATCTCGTAAGGATCTGCACCTGACCGTTGCCGCGGCCCATCTCTGCGTCGACCGGAGCCAGAATGACGCGTAGTTCACCGACCATATCCGGATTCATCAGCGTCGTGGATCCCACACCTGCCGCGTACCGTCCCTCCTGAACGCTCAGGCCGTCCCTCGACGTGTTCACCATGCCGGTCGTGACTCCAGCGAATGTCGTTCCTTCTCCAAGGCCCTGACCGCGCACGCCGGCCATCGTCTTCATGAGATCGAGAACGTTGTTGCTGACCAGGGGAAGATCCGTCAGGGACTTTTGATCCAGCACCTGGCCGATGGTGGATGATGATTCGGTAATCACATTAGCAGCGACGGCGGTGACGTCGACTGTTGCCCCAGCCGACCCGATCTCGAGCTTGAAGTTGTACCGGGCTGTAACGCCCGCACCCAACATGATATCCGTGATTGTTTGAGTCCGAAAACCCGTGAGAGCTCCGCTCAATTTATAAGTGCCGGGCAGAAGGCTCTGAATGGTGTAGGCGCCCGACTCATTGGACAACGTCGAAGCGGTGATTCCAGTCTGGGTATTCGTTGCGGTAACGGTAACGCCAGGCATGTTTGCCTGCGACGCGTCCTGAACGAATCCAGTGATTGTCGCGTTGCTGCTTTGCCCGGATAGACTTCCCGCGCAAAGTAAAGTAGCCAGAATGAGTACGATCGCTGTTCTCGACATGTATATCCCCCCCGGGAAAGAAATATGGTGCGTTGGCGGTGGCGTTCTGCCGTGAACCATCGCTGTTCAAGGAGAACAGGCGATACCCCGTTGAACGAGTGCATCAATGCAGTCGTTTCTGGAAAGGCTCAACAGGAGCGAGTATCGCTGCCCAGCGGACGCGACTTGTCGTACTCCCGGATGCAAATATGTTGAGGACAATATTTACTTGGAGAAACTAAGTCAAGGAATTCGGCGATACGCGGGTGAGAGATAGGAGAATCGGGCAGTGGGAGCGTTTGAAGTCTGGAGCGCAGTCTGCCCTCCTTACTAAGGAGGGCAGTTTCGGACCCTGACTGCAAACCGACCTACCAAAACTCTAGTCCCAGGACATCGGATCGCGGCCGTACCAGGTTCCATCGCTCCGCAACACGATGCAGCGCGTGAACGAGGTCCGATCGGCGAATTTCTTATCACGCTGGCGGTCCATCTGCAGCCGGTGTACCCCGGGACCATAGAGATAGTTGCTGGCGGCATCGTCGTTTCGCCAGAAGGTAACGGTCATTTGGTCGGACTCGAGCACGTGCGGAAAGTAAAACGACTGATGCGAGTGCAGGCCATCGACGCCAGTCATCGCCATGCGCACGGCGTTGACACCGGTGGAGAACCGGTTCACGCGTTTCATGTCGAGGCCCTTTCCAGTTTTCCAGCCGGAGGTCGTGATCGCGACGAACGGATCGGTGGGCAGAAGCTCTGGAGCCAGAACTTCGAACAGCGGTCCCGGCTCCTCACGATTCAGGTAGTTCGCCTCCCCTTTGTGCCGCGTCGGCTGAAGCACGGCAGACCATGACTCGAGCGCAATGCGCAGCCAGGGCGCGGCAGCATGCCGCGATTCAAAGAAATGATGCGCGGAGGCGGCATCCTTGTGCAGTCCGAGAATGAGAAACACAAACGCCATGTGCGACACCGGTTCGGTGTCCGCCGCGCGCGTATCCGCTCCGACACCGCAGAAAAGCATTCCCGGCGTCCCGACATCTCTTAAGTCACTGACCGCTCGCAACAAGTCGAATCGCGCCATTTGCAGGGTGATAAATTCCGGATGATCCACCCGGTAATTATCATCACTTCTGTCATTAATTGTCAGAAGTGATGACAATTGATGTTAAGTCTGCCTGGAGCCGACTGCCCGAATCGTATTGGAATCTATGCTTTAGTTCACGGCCACTGGATTGCTTAGTTGGGTGTGGCCAGGACAGATGCTGTAAAGAAGCACCCTGTAGAAATTGCCAAACGGATGTCGTCAAGGATGACGAACAAATTTCAAACTTTCACGGAGGATATATGAACAAGTCAAATAAAGGGTTTTCGCTTCTGGAACTGCTGATCGTTGTGGCCATCATTTTGATCATCGCCACGATTGCGATACCGAGTCTTCTGCGTTCGCGACAGGCCGCTCATGAAGCTGCCGCGGTAGCGACGCTTCGAACCATTAACACCGCTGAGGTGACTTATTTGTCCACTGCAGCCGGACAGTTCGGTACGATTCAGGACCTGATCACCAACACCCTGATTCCGCCAAACTTCATCCCGGGCCCGGTGTCTGGTTATCAGTTCACCATCGTTCTTGATGCGACAAACCGCGACTTCACTGTTACGGCAAGTCCCGCATCCGCCAACGACGGACGTTATGGCTACTACATCACGCCTGACGGTACGGTTCGTTACTCCACTGTTGCCACCCTTGCGCCTGCTGGCGCGGCTGGCACTCCCGTCAGTCAGTAGTTTCTCCGAACCATCCGGTCGCTCGTGGCACCCCCCTTCGCCACGGGCGGCCGGTTGGCCGCGAAGACGCTCACTTTTCCCGCTCGATGATTTTTACGCGAAGAATGGATTCGACCCTCGGCTCAACCATAACTGGAACTCCCCTGTCCTCATACGGCCTCATGAAGTCTCTGTTGAAATAAGCACCCACATCGACAGCGTCCCACGCAAACAGCGAATAGCGGCCCGGAGGAATTCCACGAATCGCAAACTCACCGGACTGGTCGCTGGCTGTCACCTGATACATCGGACGAATTCCACGGAACTTTTCTTCCGGGACAAGAACAACACGAGCAGCCGGAAATGGCTTACCGCCCGCATCGGTCACTGTTCCCTTGAGACGTCCGGAGGCGGCACTGATGACGACATCCAGAGTGTCCTTCGAGTCCGGGGAAATGAGGATCTGTCCGGGCGTCATGGGAAGGAGCACTCCACCCAGTCCACCCACTGCCAGTGCGGGACGGATTTGACCTGGATCCGGCAGTGAGTCTGTCATTGCATTAGAGCGGCCGAACCGCACCGACTTGATATAGAGACCTTCCGTTAGTCCGGACACCGCCACGGTGGAACTTCCGCTTCGGACGTTCTTGATCTCAAACGAGCCGTCTGCCTGAGTCTGCGCATTGCCGCCAGGAATCAAGGTCACGCTCAGCTGAGGAAGAGTCAACGCCGGATCTTCCGGATCCGGAGTGACACGGCCTCGAATGGAGAAGCCTGTCTCCAGGGCGATTGTTAGATCGGTAAGGTCCTTGTCGGCCACATCGACGGTCCGAGTGGCCTGCGCGTTGTCGGATACGGAAGCGGCATTCACCGTATATGTTCCCGAAGCGACACCGCGGAACTGAAACTTCCCCGTCGCATCCGACAAGCCCTGGAGCAGACCTCCGGTGCGAACATCCCCCTGCTGTGAGAAATAAATCTGCGCGAGAACACCCGTCCCTGTTCGCTGATCGATGACGGTGCCACTCACATTTACCGTCGGCATCGCGGTGAATCGGAAATCGATTCCTTCGCGCAATTCCCCGGGGTTGAGACGAATGGGAACGGCATGCAGCAAATCCGGAACTCCCGGATACAACCACCCCGGAAATCCCGGCCGGCTTGCGAGCAAATTGGGATTGATTGGAGTGAACGCCGGGCCGTTACGCGCCGCAGAAGGAGACGCACTGACAAAGTATTCGTCCGGTGTGAGCCAGTAGAGGCGATACTCGCCGCGGTCATTCGTTCGAGTAAACGTGACAGGAGTCAGGACACGGCGGCCGTCCGCCGCAATTGTTGCCCGGTACACCATAACCGGAACATCCGCGAGCAACTGATTCTCACTGTCCTGTATTCGGCCAGTAATCGTCGCCGCCCGCACGAGCTTGATTACCAGCGGTTCGATGCGAACGCCCGTCGTCACCGTCAGTTTTGCTCCTGGTTGACCAGGAGCACGCTGACCGTATTCCATCGCAACATAACCCGCGGCCATGACTGTTAATTGATACTGGCCTGGCGACACACCATCGAGCCGAAAGCGGCCGGTCCCGTCCGATCGTGCGTAGATGGAATCCAAGGGTCCGCCCTGAAGCTGGATGCGCGCAAACTCAATTGGAGCAGGCGAGGGAGTATTGGCCTGGAGGACTTGTCCTTCAATGACAGTGGTCGCTTGAGGATTCTGCGACGGAACCAGCAAAAGAACGCCGAGGAAAATGCTTTTCATCAACGCCATCATCGTTGAACCGGAATGAGCCTGGGATTCGCGATCGAATCCGTAATGTCGTTGACGGTCACATCGACACCCCGACCGGCATAGAGGCGAAGAAACTCGGGGTTGTAGAAGACATCGGCGAAAATCTCATCGAACGCGTACGCGGTGTAGGTTCCAGGAGGCGTACCGATGATCCTGAATTGTCCCTGAGCATCAGTTGTAACTCGGCGATATCGGTCGTCGCGGTTGTGAAACTGTTTCGGTATTAGCACGACAACGGCGCCTGGGCCCGGCTTGCTGTCTAAACCAAGCACGGTGCCTGTGAGCGCTTTCCTGTTTCGACCAAGAATCAAGTCGACCACAGGCGAGTTCTCACCACCGAGTTGCACATCGGATTCAAGAACGTCCTTCGAACCCTGCAGTACCTGTTTCAGATAGTAGCCTTCCGGCAAACCCATTACGGAAACCTGGAATTTACCGGGAAAACCATAAGTCTCAGTGAGGCCACCATCGGCAGAAATCCTGCCTGAGAAACGTTCGCCTCTTCCCAGTCCTCCGGTAAATTGCAGAATGACCACGGACGTGTCGAAAGGCAATGCCCCCGGGGCGCCCTCCACCTGAACTCGCCCTCGAAGAGATAGGCCCGGATAAAGCGGAATCGCAATGTTCTCCACATCCCTGGTTCCGGCTTCGACCCGGACAACGGAAGAGCTCATCGAAGAATTACCAGCACTCGCCACAGCCTTTATCAAGTACGACCCGGGCGCAACCCCACGTATTTCAAACTTCCCCTGAACATCAGATCGGTAGCTATAGGAAAAGCCGCCATCCGCGAGAGCAAGTGGCGCCAGCAGAATCTGAATGCTTCCAGGCCTGATGGAACCTGTAGGAAGATTCGTGACCGAGCCGCGAAGTGTCGCAAGAGGTGTGTGCTGCAACCTGAAATTGATGCCGGGAACATCGCCCGAATCCGCCAGGTGGATGGTCTGCGCTCCCGACAAGTCCGGAGTTCCGGGATAGTAATAAGTCGGGTATTCCACTTCCGGAAGCGGAACATTGGGCCTGGTCTGCGAAGCACCGCCAAAAATTTCGTGTCGAACGCCACCGTCCTTGTATTCGACAGCCACGTAGTAGTCTCCCGGACTCAACCAGTAGAGTCGAAACTCTCCAAGATCGTTCGCATCGGCGGTCTGTACCAGTCGCAATCGTCGAACGCCACCAGGGAAATACTGAACTGCAAGCGCTTCAACGCTGGCGTAAGCGGCTGGAATTCCATTTTCATCCACGACTTTTCCGCTGATGGTCGGTGCCGGAGCCATCGCTATCAGAAGATCGCTGAGCCGGCCGCCGGGCGGAATCTCTACGACAGCGCCGCGATCATTTCCTCCGCCTTGCAGGTATTCCGTGCGGCCAAAGCCGTCCCGAACAGCAGACAGACGGTATTGACCGGGAATTACTTCTGCAAACGAGAAGGCACCACTGTTGTCCGTGGCGACAGTGAACGATTTGCTTCGACTTTTGAGGGTATTCAGTATGGCGGGATTGTAGTCGTAGTCGGCAAGCGTGCCAATCTCCGAGGGAACCAATTCTACCTGTGCGCCACGAATGGGCTCCGTGGTTCCCGCGCGAACGACCATGCCACTGACTCTCGCCGACCGTTTGTCTTCGACGGCCTGAGCAAATACCTGCGTCATCCCGACGACAAACAGCAAAATCGCGAGAGATACTCTTCTCATAAATCGCTCTTCATTAGCCGTTGACAAATTCCGATGATCCGCCTGGCAATTATCCCCAATGTGGCGCACTCACGCCATTGCCGCGTTCAAACCCGTGGCGGCGTCACCGAGATTACAAGTCCGTTAATTGTCATAAGTCATGACAATTAACGTGAAGTCCTTCAAGCGTGGCTGGTCCGGATCGCTGTGGAATCTATGAGTTAGTTCGCGGCCACTGGATTGCATAGTTGGGTGTGGCCAGGACAGATGCTGTAAAGAAGCACCCTGTAGAAATTGCCAAACGGACGTCGTCAAGGATGACGAACAATTTTCAAATTTACGGATTTCACGGAGGATATATGAACAAGTCAAACAAAGGGTTTTCGCTTCTGGAACTGCTGATCGTTGTGGCCATCATCTTGATCATCGCCACGATTGCGATACCGAGTCTTCTGCGTTCGCGACAGGCCGCTCATGAAGCTGCCGCGGTAGCGACGCTTCGAACCATCAACACCGCTGAGGTGACTTATTTGTCCACTGCAGCCGGACAGTTCGGTACGATTCAGGACCTGATCACCAACACCCTGATTCCGCCAAACTTCATCCCCGGCCCGGTGTCTGGTTATCAGTTCACCATCGTTCTTGATGCGACAAACCGCGACTTCACGGTTACGGCAAGTCCTGCATCCGCCAACGACGGACGTTATGGTTACTACATCACGCCCGATGGTACGGTTCGTTACTCCACAGTTGCCACCCTTGCGCCTGCCGGCGCGGCTGGAACTCCGGTCAGTCAGTAGTTTCTCCGAACCATCCGGTCGCTCGTGGCACCCCCCTTCGCCACGGGCGGCCGGTTGGCCGCGAAGTCGCCCACCTCTCGACACCTTCATTCCCACTTCAGGTTTTCCAACGGTTCAGATATCGTACCGGGATGCTCGAGTTCCTGCTGCTGGCAGCGCTGATTCAAACGCCACAGACCGTTCACCAGCCCGCCGGTACGGTGACCGGAGCTCTGCGAACCAATGAAGGTGCACCGATGGCCTCGGTTCGAGTGGGAGTGGTTCCGGCCGATCTCGCTGATGCAGGAAGTGTCGTGCAGGCCATTGTGCAGACCGATGCCGACGGGCGATATCAAATCGAAAACGTTCCTCCCGGTCGTTACCACATCATGACTGGCCGCGTAGATAGTCCGCTGTTTCATCCCGGCGTCGACGATGTTCGACGCGCAACCACGATCATCGTGGCCGATGGCGCGACAACGCAGGTTGCGGACATGGTGTTCGTTCGTACTCGAGTCAGCGGGCGAGTCGTCGATGCCGCAACCGGGATGGGTCGACGCATCGATTCGCTGTCGATTTGCTGCGACTACTCCCCAATTGCAATCCGCTCCTTCACCGAAGTCTCTCTTGCTCCTGTGGGGACGCGCGTCAATGACGATGGCACCTTTGAGTTCTCCGCGGTGACTCCAGGCAATCAATACTTTCAAGTTTTCGATCCGAATATCGTTTCATTCAATTTACCGATCACTGTTGGGGATACCGATCAAACCGGAATCGAATTGAAAGTCTCAAGCGGTTCTGAAATTCGAGGCAAACTGGTGGATCAGAGCGGCACTCCGATCGGCCAGGCGCAGATCAGTATGAAACCGCAGCCCGGCAACTTTGCCTACGAACTGCGAGGGAATGCTCCGCAAGGTCTTGCGCAGACGTCGAATAGTCCCCTACCCAGTGGAGCAAGCCCACTGAAGCCAGCAATAGACGACATTCAGGCACGCCTGCAGTCACTGGCAGGAAGTCGAATGTTTTCCCTTGGCGCGAACGGAACTTTCAATATTCCCGGAGTGCTACCGGGCGCCTATGTTCTGGAGATCAGCCCTCCCGGCAGCTATTCCACAAAACGCGAAATTGAAGTCGGGCCACAGACTGCGAACGTGCAGATTGATCTGCCGTTCACACAGATTCCCGGGAAGGTCGTTGTGAAAGGCGATGGACCTGCGCCGGCACTCAAAGACTCGATTCGGGTTTTCCTGTATGCACCCAACGGGCGAGTTTCATTCAGCCTTCCCGACGCCGACGGAAGCTTCTTCCAGGTTCTGCCTCCGGGCGAGTACCGCGTGGAAGCACAGAGTCTGACGACGGATTATTCGGTGTTATCCATCTCCGACGGCAAGCGCGATCTTTCGGCCGAACCCTATATCCTCGAACGTGCGGGCCCGCCGGAAATCCGAATCTTGATCGGAAAGCGCCCCCCGGACTCCGCGGAATAGAAAAAGGGGAATGTCCCGTCTGGCCCCTTTTTTTCTCACCGGTGATTGCGTTGCCAGCCGAGGCCGAGAGAAATAACAATAGAAGGCACATAGCGCCGGCTTGTTGTGGCAACGCTGGTTGTCGAATAGGTTTGGGAGGTCACGTTATAGAACGGCAGGCTGGCATCGGCCTGGACGAACATACGCAGCGTGGTCGTGCGCGCAATTTCGTAGCCGGCGGTCAATTCGCCCTGAAGTCCGCTGCCGCGAAACGCGGAATAGGCCTGGTTATTCGTTCTGTTGTAGTAGGCGTCCGAGCCGACTGAAGTACTTCCATAAGCAACGCCTCCACCGAAGTATGGAGTGGAATTTGACCGGGAATGGACGAAGTACAAGCCTTCCAGTTTCAGTAACGAGCCAGCGGTTGCGCTCGTCGTCGAGGAATAGCCGTTATTGCCATCGAGCTGTACGTTCAAGAACGACACATCGATGGCAAACGAATCCAGCTCCGTGCGATGGCCGAAGCCCAGCGCCGGTTTGCCGTAAACACGATTGCTGAAAATGCCCCCGTAACCCAGCCTCGCATAGAAATACGAATCCGTGTGCACTCGCTGCGCGGATGCCTGGGTGGCGGTAACGTTGGACCGGTCCACGACGCTGCGTCCGCCGGTGATCGATCGAACCATCTGACTGTAGACTGCGGGCAGGTCGCCAAGACCTTGTGCCGTTCCTTCGCGTTGCCCTTCGGGACCGGACAAAGTCACCGTGATCGTGTCACCCAGCCGAATATGGCTGATCGTGTATGGTGATGGGCAATCGGGCGTGACGCGCTTGCCTGCCAGCTCGAACTGCCTTTCGAGGTGGAGTGCGGCCGCGGCACGGTCCTCGTCCGAAAGCGTATCTTTTGCTTTGTCGACGCGAACGCATACCTGAGCCTCTGCCGTTCCCACTACCAATAGTACAAACGCAATCATTGAAAAACAGGAGCTGCGCATGAAGATCCTCCTTCTATAGATGGCGCCACTGTAGATGCTCCGCACGGACTGCAACGTCTGAGCTGTGATACTTTTCCCACTCTCACAATGAAACTCTGGATTTCGAAGGGCGGCGCGGAAACGATTCAGGAGCAACTGAGTGCTCAGATCGTGCTTGGAATCGTCAGCGGAGATCTGGCGCCGGGTGAGCGTCTGCCGAGCACGTCTGTCATCTCCCGCCGGTTCAGGATTCATGCCAACACGGTGGGTGCGGTGTATCGCGACCTGGCCAAGCGGCGATGGGTGGAATGGAAACGGGGCAGCGGGTTCTTTGTACGACCCCGCGCATCCGAACCGAAAACATTCGACCCCGAACAGGATCTCGACGGCCTGATCGCGGCGTTCCTCAACGTGACGCGCTCGAGGGGATATTCTCCTGCGGACATTCAACTGAGGATGAGTCGATGGCTCGCATCGACGAAACCGGATCGCGTGGTTCTGATTGAACCTGAGCTGGAGCTGCGCGAAATACTTGTCGCAGAGATCGCGGCACAGGTTTCGACGGCTGTTACCGGATCGTCGCTTGAAGACTGTCGACAATCGCCGAACCTGGACGGTGCGTTCTGCGTCGCCCTGTACGATCATTCGGAAGAAGTCCGCTCTGCCCTGCCTGCGAAAACTTCGTGTCTGTTTCTGCGGTCGCAATCCGCGCCTCAGAGTATGGCGGGTAAGCCGAAGCCCGGGCCCGACACGCTCATCGTAGTCGCATCGAGATGGCCGGATTTTCTGAAATGGGCGCGCATTCTCCTGGTGGCGGTCGGCATCGATGCAACGGCGATCGACCTGCGCGATGCCCGGCAAAAAGGCTGGAAGCGGGGGTTAACTGCGGGAACGTTCATCATCACGGATAGCCTTCTTGCTCGCGACCTGCCGAAGGGACCCAACACCCACGTGTTTTCTCTCATTGCCGACGAATCGATTACTGAACTTCGCACGTCTATAGCCGGGCGAAGGGAAACACATAATGACACTCGTTAGCTCGACAACTCTCGTCTCTCTATTATTCCTGCAAACAACCGCGAGCCCACCACTGCAAGCTGTGAATGACGTGGTCACCGCCGTATCCAGCAACGTTGCGGAGTTCTGGAACCTGCTCCCGGATTTTGTATGCAACGAGAAGATCACTTCGACGACCTATGAATCCGGAAAGGTCCGAGATCAAAAGATCGTCGAGAGCATCTTTACCTCGAGCAACAAGGGCAGCCCACAACGGGAGGTCATGGCAATTGACGGAAAACCTGCGAAGAACAACGCGAAGATGCCGGGGCTGCCAGTCGAATTGAATATGGGGTTCGGGTTTGTCATTCAAGCCACGTTTACTCCGAGTATCGTGACCGCTCACAACTTCGCTTTCGGTCCGAAGGCGAGTTCTGATGGAACACTGGCAGTTCAATTCGAAACAAAGAAGGATCAGCAGAGAATTAAATGGGACCTTGGAGGCAAGTCCCTGGTCGCAAGGGACGCCGGTATCGCATGGATCGACACCGCCAGCATGCAGGTGGCTCGAATCGAACGCAACTTTCTTAATCTGCCAAATGGGCTCTCCCGAATGTCTGCTTCCTCAGATTATGGTCCGGTCACCATCGGCAAGAATACGTTCTGGCTGCCGAGAACTCTACGAATCGATACGTCAGAACGAGATCCTCGAAAAACCGGACAGTATCTTGCCGAATACAGCAATTGCAGAAAGTACGGCGCGGAAGTTTCGTTTCAGCCCTGAATCCACCTGCCCAACGTTACAGTTCTTCCTTCGTAGCGGCCCTACTATGATGGTCTTCATGAGAATTACGGCGTTGAGCGCGATTGTAGTAATAGGGCTGCTCACTGCAACTCCCTCAGCGTACGGTCAATTCACGGGAGAGAATATCCGCGGCGACTACGGAGTGAACTCCGGGAGTCAGGGGCCGCCGGGAATCTACGCCATCATTCCGTATTACCAGCAGAACTCCGACCGGATCAAAGACGCCAGCGGAAATCTCGTGTTGCCGGAAACGTTTCAGGGCTTCGACCTGCGATTTGTGATTCCTACGGTCTATGGGGTGACCTCTAAAAAGATCCTTGGGGGCAATTACGGATTCACCATCGCTCCGCCGTTCACAAACTTTGCACCGGAACGCACTTCGGCGCAGACCGGCGAGTATCACTGGGGGATCAGCGATCTGTACGTAGCCCCGATCAATCTCGGCTGGGCAAAGGACCGCGCCGACTTCATAGTCGGCTATGCGTTCAATGCGCCGACCGGCAAGTATGAAGTGGGCGGCAGCGACAATACCGGTCTCGGAATGTGGTCGCACGAGATTCAGGCCGGAACAACGGTGTATCTCGATCATGCGAAGAAGTACACCGTGGCGACATCCGCTTTTCTCGAACTGCATTCGAAGAAGAAGGACCAGGACATCCGGGTGGGCGACATTCTCACTCTCGAGGGCGGCGCGGCATACAACATCGAGAAGATCGGCGGGGCGTTCGGCATGGGATACGCATACCAGGGCAAGCTTACCGATGACAGTGGTACGGACGTTCCGGTGGCTGCACTGCGTGTGACGAATCTCTACGGGAAAAATCGCGTGTTCGGCGTCGGGCCGGATTTGACGACGGGTGTGTTCGAGCACGGCCGAACGATTGGGATGCTGAACTTCCGGTATTTCTGGGAGACGGGATCCCGGAGCTCGTTCGAGGGTGGGACGCTGTTTGCGTCGTTTACGATTGCATGGCTTGCGAAGTGACGGGGAATTTTGAAACCGGACGAACTCGAAATCGGACGATTCCTGCATTTAGAAACCCGAAATCATGAAATCTCAAATTGGACGATTCGAGTGAGTTCCCATCGGGTGGTCCAATTTGAGATTTCATGATTTCGGGTCTCTAAATGCAGGAATCGTCCGATTTCGAGTTCGTCCGGTTTCACGATTTTTCCACTTCGCTCCTCAAAACTCCATCAGCAGTCCGACGGACGGCAGAATCGGAAACATGCTGTAAAAGTTCGGACTCGTCCGGCCGGTGACGGGATCGTAGGGACCGGGCGAATCAAAGTCGCTGTTCTTATGATTGGTGAGATTCACGATTTCCCCAAACACGGTCGTTTTGACCTTCGACCGAATGTACGCCTTATTCAATCGAATGTCGGTCCGCTGATACGCCGGCGCGCGCAATCCATTTCGAACTTCAGACAGCACGTAACCATTCGCATCGATGGCATAGAACGCGGGAAACGGCATACCACTGCCATAGGTGAATCTCCCGCTGACATTGATGGTCGGGCGAATTCGCCGGCTCGCGTACGCGTTGAAGGTGTGCCGCTGATCGTAGTCTGATGGAAATGTCTGTTTCAACACGTCGTCGGTAACGATGGCTCGCCCGTAGGCGTAGGACACCCAGCCTGTAAAACCATTTGCCGATCGGCGCTGAATAAAGATTTCAACGCCGCGAGCGTGTCCATGCTGTGAATTGACGAGCGGCGCATTTGGTTGAGCGTCGACCACCGTCCTACCGGCGTCGAGCCGAGGATCCAGTTCGGGCCGAGCCAGAATGTCGCGATCCTCGCGGTCGTAGAATTCCACATGCAGACGCGTGCGATCGTCCAGACGTTGTTCCACCGTGGCCTCATAATGCGTGGCGCGCTCCTGCCGGACTGGAGTAAATACAAACGCGGAGAAGAACTGGTTGAGTTCGGGAAACTGACCCGACTCGCCCCAATCGAATTGCACGTGCGTGCGCTTGAATGGCTGAAACGAGATGCTGGCATATGGCGACGTAACCTGCGACGACGCGGCGCTGTGGGCGTCCTGCCTCACACCCGCCGTGAATCTTGCACGACCGGACGCCAGACCGAAAGATTCCTGAATGTAGGCGCCCCCCTGATGCCCACTCCCATGCGAGGCATCCGTGGACGGCGTGATTGTCGGAGAGTATATGAACTGCGTCGTCGTCCCGTTCTGCTCCAGATCCCGGAACTGCCCGCCAAAATCAAGCGTGCTCTTTTTGTTCCAGATGACAGTCGCGTCCCCGCGCCATGTCCACTCCGTGTACACGCCAGAATTCAACACGGCGTTGTCGCGATTCTCCACATCACCGTTCTCATGCGACCACGCCAGGTGATTGCTGATCAGGAGACGTGCGTTCGGCGTGTAGCGGGATCCGAGATTGACCAGCGAAAACCGATAACCGCTGGTCATCACGGTGTTCGGGCTGAGTTCGCTCTGGAACTCGGTTCGATCGACAGACGATGAACCATAGAGGGCCATCAGGCTGATGGCATGATGCGACGTAAGATTGTAATCGACGCGAGCCTGAGCATCGTCGAAGGCGAACGCAAGGGGCGGCTGATCTCCAAAATCGATGTGGCTGAGAATGTATTGAAGGTAGCTCTTCCGGTAGTCCACCAGCCATGCGCCGCGTTTCGATTTGGAGAGAGGGCCTTCCAGCGTAAAGCCGGCATTCGACGCGCTGACGCTTCCCTGCCCATGAATTCCATCGCGGGTTCCCTGCCGAGTCTCCACGTCGAGCACTCCTGCCGTACGGTCGGCGAAACGAACCGGCCACGCCCCCTGATACAGCGTCATGTCGTCGGTAAGGTCTCCATTGAATATGGTGAGAGACCCATTGTCGGCCTGACCGTCGGTGGTATGAAACGGTGAATGGAGCAACACGCCGTCCAGGTAGAGACCGACTCTGCGGAACGGAGCGCCGCGGATCGAAAACTCCGACGAGAAGTCGTTGTTGGAGGTGACACCGGGAAGGTTCTGCACCGCGCGCAAGGGGTCGTCGGCGAGAACGCTGGCGAGATTCTTGCGTTCTTCGCCTTCCAGAGTGAATCCTGCTGCCGCGGCATCGGACTCGGCATCGAAGACATCCGCCGACACCTGGACGTTGGATGACAGTTTCGCGCTCGACGACGCCAGCACGACATCGATATTTCGAACTTCACCCGCGACAAGTGTGATTGGCGTGCGCACCGGATAGAAGTTAACGGTTGTGGATTGCAACAGGTAGTCGCCAGGCGGTACGCCTGTAATTTGAAAGGCGCCGTCGTCTGCGCTCACGGTGCGGAACATCGTGCCGGAGAGTTCGATCTGAACGAGAGCCATCGGCTCGTTGTCTCGAGCATTGATGACGTGGCCTGTGATTTGGGCGGTGCTTGCCTGCGGTTCCTGCGCGATGCACGGGATTGACATCGCAACCAGAAGAAACGCGGCAACCAGAAATGCTGCAGGTCGAATCCCTCTCCTGAAGGGAGAGGGTGCCGCGAAGCGGCGGGTGAGGGGTAAAGAAATGGCTGCACCCCTCACCCGGCCCTTCGGGCCGCCCTCTCCCTTCAGGAGAGGGATTCGCCACACGTTCTCCCATTGACCATCAATGTCGTCGTCCCTATATTCGAGCTTCAATGAAACGCCTCTTTCTCATTGCAACACTCGGCGTTGCCATCGTCATTCTGGTCGTCATCTTCACCCAAATCGACATCACCGCAGCCTTCGCGCAACTACGCCGTGTCGGGTTCGCAGGTGCCGGCGCCATCGCGGCCGTAATGACACTTGCTCTTCTCGGTCCACTTCTTTCCTGGCACATTCTGATGCGCACGGACGGCATCCGTGTCAGCTTTGGAACCACGTTGATCTCCGGACTGATGGGCCGCGCCGTCAATCTCGTAAGCCCCTTGATGTACTTCGGCGGCGAGGGCGTTCGAACTCTCCACATTGCCCGCGTCACCAAAATGCCCAATCGTCGCGTGCTGGGTACCATTCTCGGAGGCGAGTTCCAACTCATGACGGAACTTTGCGCCAGCATCGACGGAGCACTGATTGTTGTCGACGGCGGAGGAAACGAACGGGACATACACGCACCCCAGAA
>Ga0184628_10000126_pt1 | contig 42762 bp, 33 predicted proteins | sample PLM4_5_b1_FD_133149 | JGI IMG/M metagenome (GOLD analysis project Ga0184628, IMG submission 133149) | Groundwater sediment microbial communities from an aquifer in East River, Colorado, USA - PLM4_5_b1 | ecosystem: Environmental > Terrestrial > Soil > Riparian zone | place: USA: East River...
CGGTCTGAGAAGAACTTGTTCCGGTCCTTGACACCGAGTATGTCGTCACGCGTGAACTTTTTCGGTCCGTACGCCTCGATCTCGTCGTCGATCGCTATCTGGATCGCGGTGCGCTTGTCCTTGCCCGGCTTGACGGCCCGGGCGGCGTCCCCCAGGATCTTCTGTTTCTGTACCTGGGCCTCCTTCAACTCGAGCAGCTTCTGACGCGCCTCGGTGTCATCAGTGATCCCGAAACGTTCCTTGACGCGGTCTAACTCGATTGCCTTGTGGTCAGACTTGACCTTGGCCAATGCCGCGCGGTACAGGCTCTTGTAGTAGCCGTCTAAACGGCTCGGGTCGACGTTCCCGGCCGTGAGCTCATTACGGATGGAAGCGGACCAGTCAGCGAAGCTCTGCCCGCCGGCCATTCTGCCCTCCAGGAACTTGAAGGTCCCGAGGTCGATCAATGCCTCACGCGTTGCCGGGTCGAAGTCAGACAGCGGCTGGTCAGAGTCGACACGCATCAAGAGGTCAGGCCACTCGTCCTTGGTCTCGTGGTCGCCCTCCTCGATGTGCCGTATCAGCTCGTCGTGGAACCGGTCGGTCTCGATCTGCATCTGCTCGGTGCTCAACTCCGCCCTGGCGTCGTCTGTCAGCGCGTCGATCAGGCGCTCTGAGTAATCCCTGGCGATCTCGGTCACGTCTGCCGGGTCAGGCGAGTCGTCGTTCAGCGACAGCTCGTAGTCAAAGCCGGTGGTCAAGTACTTCTTGGCGCTGTCGATGTCCGGGAAGCCGATGACGTCCTCGTATGTCTCGTCATCTTGGTCGAACTCGAGCTTTGACTCGTCGTGCTCTAATGTGTTACCCGGGTCGTTGACGTTGACCTGGGTGGTGATGTACCCGTAACCGTAGACCTTGGTCCCGACCTCGATGTTCCCGTCTTCATCCGGGCCCATAATGCCGTGACCGTAATTCGCCTTGTCAGCTACTTCTTTTCCGTAACGCTCTTCGAGTAATTCAAATTGCTTGGCAAAAACATAAACGACCGCGTCATTCTCTTTCTCATCTTCCTCAGTTGTCTCACCCAGTGGTATGGTGACGAACTGCTCCCTGCCCTTTTCAACGGTGTCCTTGAAGTCTTCCTCGCCGTCGACGAACTCGTTGGCGTAATCCAAGAAGTCGTCGCCGCCCTCTATGTTGTCTTCAGCCCTCATAAGCAGTGCCTGTTTCGGTGTTATTTTTCCAAGACGTACGTGGTCAAATTGTCCGCGTACAGTGCCGTCTAGCTTGTTCCAGTCCATGACGTTGATCGTGTACTTATACTCCGTCCCGTCTGGCCGCGTATACGATTTTTCTTCCTGGTGCGAGCTGACTATTACACCGGGTTCATTGTACTTTACATTGCCATGGACCTCCAGTTTCGGGAACGTCACCGGGCCTTTCTTCAACTTCTCACCGTGCAGCTGGATCGACCCACCCACCACACGCAATTTTTTCGGGACATTCTTGAGCTGAGTGGCACCGACCAGCAGGTTAGCCCCAATGATCTCAAGTTTGGGTGCCGCCGCGCTTACCCCGTCAAACGCGATGTTCCTCTCGGCACGCTTCAGGTTCGGCATCTCAATATTGATGGACACGGACTTCTCGAACACCTCGATCTTGTCAAGTAATTTCCCTAATGGCATCCCGAGCATCGGGTGATCAGGGTTACCCTGGTTCATTTTCGGGTTCCCGATTATGCCTTCCTTACTGATCGACACGCGGTGCGGGAAGATGTACTTGTCTTTACGTGGGATCTTCCTTAACCCAAGTGTCTCTACCTGTTCCGCCTCAGTCATGGTCTCGAAGCGTTTAAGGATGTCGACCTTGCGTTTTATCTCCCCGAACCACTTTGCTGCTACATCTGGTTTGCCCAATTTACTGATCGTGGTGAGGTCAGCTTTCATTTTTGAAGTAAGATATTTTGCATTCTCCTTGAGCCAGCCCTCGAGTTCTGTATTGAAAACGTAGATCCCCTGCGCCTGACTCAGCGAGTCCGCGTTGACCATCGCGGAATACGCCGACTTGGTGATCTCAGGTTTTTTCGGGCCGTGCTTCTCCATGAACGCACCCCAGTCCTCGACCCCCATGTCTTCCATCATGGTTTCCATCACGAACTCATTTCCGGCGCGTTTCAAATCGTCCCACACCTCTTTCGCCAGAAGGCGGTCATAATCTTCATCCTGTGCGTCAAAACTCTCTGCGGTTATCTTTCCCTGATCTATCAACCAGCCGCGGTCCTGCTTCAAGTTACGCTCCGCGGTCTTGAGGTCATCGGGGTGCGCGTTGTCCAGAATGGCCATCTCCATGCCGTTGGTCATGTGCTCAGAGATGTACTCGTACTTCGCCGCGTTCAACGTCTCCGCTTTCTCTACCTTGCCAGACGGGTCCGTGATCCCCTCCTGAGCCATCCACTCCTTGATCTTCTGGGACTGGACGATCTGGTCCTTCGCTTTCTCGATCTGCCGGTTGGCGCTGGCACCGAAGTTGACCTCACCCGACTCCTGCAGCTGCGTGACCTGGTCGACGTACTCGACTGGGATCTTGCCGTTGTTCATGCGGCCCTGGATCTCAGCGACATTGTCGCCGTCGAACCTCAACGCGAGCTGTGTGGTGCCGTCTTCCTGGTAGATCCAGAAGTCACCCTTCTGGATGTACGTCGTCTCCATGCCGCGGCTGGTGCACCACGTGGACGCCGACAGGCTGCGGACACGCCCCGCATTTTGGGTGAAGTCGGGGTGCTCTTTGGCCGTCCTCGGGATCTTGACCCAGGTCCCGCCGGTCGTCTTGACCTTGGTCATGTCCGTGGCCTCTTTGATGACCTTGGACGCTTCCTTCTTGTACAGCTTGTTGAACGAACTGAAGTTCTGCCCGGTGTTGAAGATCGTGTACACACCAGCTGTCACGGCACGGTCAAGGGCCGGCGGGACGTCAGGCTTGTCCTTGCGGAGGTCGACCAGCTCGTTCCAAACGAAGTCGCGGAAGTACGGGTCCTCGGCATACGTCGGGTTCTCCTGCGTGAGATAGGTCTTCCATTCCTTCAGTACCTCGGTGCGCTCGGTCGCTACATAATCCTCAAGCGCCTTTTTGGCGGCCTCTGGGTTAGTCCTGGCCGCCTGTACCGCACGCTGCACTTGCTGGTTGGCGAGGTTGGCGCCCTGATCGACGAGGTCTATCTGGAGCTGAAGGTAGTCCTTCATGTCCGTGGTTGATGCCTCTTTGATCTTCTCGGGCCGCGAGGCCTCTTTGAATTGCGTTTCCACGCGCTGCTTAAGGTCCTCGGCCCCCGTCGCGCTGGAGAGGATCTTCGACCAGTCGTCGATGTTGTCCTCGTTGCGGTTTATCCAGCTCGCTGCCGACTCCGTGACACCGAGTTTCCGTATCTTGTCGGCCGCCGCCATCTTCAGCGACGCGACCGGGAAGGGCTTCTTGGGCTTCACCGGTTTTTTGACCCCTGCCTTCTTGACCAGCTTTGTGACCTGCGTCCCAAGGAGCCCGGTAATGCGGCTGATGTCAGCGTACGAGTAACCGTCTTTGTAGAGCTTCGGCACGAGTGCCTCCCGCTGATCGACGGTCAGGTTCTTCGCCGCCCACGGCCTGTTGCTCCTGATCTTGGTTAGCAGGTCAAGCGCGGTGTCCAGGTCACCGAAGTCGATCTTCTTCAGCGAACCGAACGTCCCCTTCAACTTGCTTATGGCACTCTTGGCCGCGGGCCGCAACGCATCTACCGCCTTCTCCCTTGGCGTGCCGTTCTTTTTGGCCATCAGCTTCTGGATCTGGTTCTCCAGGTCGGCGATCGTCTGGGCCTGGTCGCGCAACTCCTGCTGCTGCTTTAACCCGAGGTCGTTGGCCTTACCAGACTTCGCCATCTTCTGCTGTGTGTGGCCCACGATGCTGCTGGGGTCAAGGTCAGACCACCTGGCGAGTTGCCCTATGGCACGTCCGTACTCGGTGTAGTCTGGGCTGATCGCGTTCGTCAGGGCCACGAGCTTTCCGTACCACTCCTTGGCGCGGCCGATGTCGCCCGCGATGTAGTTCATCTCGATCTGGCCGTCGATGTGCTCGATCACCGCCATTCTCTTGGCGGTGGACTGCGCAGACGGCGGGAGGTCGAACACCTGCGGGTACGCCCTCTCGAACCCCTCGTTGTGCAGCCAGTCACCGGCCTGCTTGGCGGCTTCCTCACGTGGAAGCGTCTCAAGTTGCCGGGCCATCGGGGTCAGGTCTTCTTCGTTGAGGGTAGTCCTTTCACTGATGGTTTTCGGTACTTGGCGATCTTTAGCTCTGGCTGGAACCGCGCCCTCTGCGGTGCCTGTTTCAGTTCCTTGACCGCTGACTCGAGGGCCCCCTCCTGTCCCTCTTGTTGCGCTTTGAACGCTGATGCCAGCTTTTTCAAGTTCCTCCGTCGCCTTGAGCCCAGAGCGAAGTTTCGCGGTGACGCCGAGTTGTGCTGTTTTTTCATTTGTCCATATCTCCAAATCGTCTAAAATATCAGGCCCGTTCTGCTCGATATAGGCCAGCATGTCTTCCTCAATGAACCTAGCGGCTTCCGAGTCGGTGAGCCCTAACTGCTCGTAGTCGCCGTCTGAGATGAACGCGAACGTCTCTTCGTGGAGGATCGCCCGCTCCTCGCGACTGAGATCGTTGATCGACCTGTTGTTGAAATACACCTTCTTGAAGTACTTGGCGTACGCCTTCTCGTTGACGGTATTCTTTCCGTCGTCTGTCTTCGCGGCCCTGAAGGTCTTGTTGAAGTCCTTGTAATAGTTCTGGATCGACGCCTCCATTGCGGCATTCATGTACCGCGCCTCATGGATCTTCTCGTGCGGCAGCGCCCAGTCCTTGACGTACAGCACGCCGATCCCGTTGTCGAGTTCGTTGATCTGGTCGAGGAGCTTCTGCACCCCTTTCTTGCTCTCCTCTGGGTATCCCGCAGCGGTCATCTCGTCGAGGATCCCCTGGAGCCGCTCTTGGTAGACCTCCACCTCGCCCTCACGCGCGAAGGCGGCCGCGAACAGTGGCACGAACGGGTCCACACCGCCGTCGATCTTCGACTGGCTCTCCATCCGTCGGATCAACTCCGCGGCCGCTGAATTGAGCTTGATCGCGCCGTTGTCGTCCAAGGTGGAGTCGACTGCGTTGAAGAACTCGTCGTTGAACTCCTCCATCACGGCGAACCTGTCCCGGTCATCGAGCTGCTGCTCGACAATGTTTGCCTTGAACAGCGCCACCGGCATGGTGGCGTCTTCTGCCGTGATCGCTGTTTCGTACCAGCGGTTGCCGACCTCGTCAAGCACCATCTTTGCGTCAGGGCGTTCTTTCTGGAACCACTCAGCAGCCTCCACGAACCGTTCAAACACGGTTACATGGCCAGGGTCGTGGAACTTGGTGCGTAGGACCGCGTAGTCCACGACCCCCGGAGGGGCGTGGTTGAACCGCGTGACTGAATCCCGGACAGACTCATGAATGGCGACGAACTGGCTGCGAGAAGGGCCAGGCTCTTGCAAAACAGTGTAGCCGTTTTCCTCAAGCGCCCTCTTGGCCAGCTCTATCCTCGCGTCGGTGTCTCCGGGTACATCTTCAGAGCTGAAGGACTGCACCGTCTCAGTCGCGTTGGCCTTGTACACAAGGTGCGGCGGGACCCCGGTAAAGCCATCCGCGTCGACGTCGAGTACATCGTAGTTCGTACCGTTCGAACGAATCGTCGCCCCGGGGGTGGGCCTGTTGTTCTGTATCGACGAGACCGGCTCCCACCCAGCGGTAGACACGTCGAACTGGGTCGAGTCCGCGATCCGATACTTGTCCAAATGGCCCTCACCCAAGGAGCCGGTCTCACCCGCCGGGATCCTGAGATGTGTCAACCCACGCTGCGCGGCGCGCTTGATCTCCTCACGGATCATCCGCTGCGCGAAATTGGTCTGGTGATAGACGAATTGCTTGCCCCACACGGGCAGCTTCTCCTGGAACTCTGACCACAGGTTGTGGATCTGCCGCTCGTACCGCTCGTATGTCTTGAAGTCCTTCGAGTCAAAGGAATCCTTGAGATGTTTTATGTCCCTTTGAAGTGATGAGACGGACGCGCCGCCGCCTGATGAGTTATTACGTATGTACTCCTGCACCACAGGGTACAGCGCGGCCGGGGTCTCCATCGTTCCGCCGCGGTGAAGGACGTCCTCGACCCACGGCCCCGGCGCGAATTGTGCCGCAACGGCGGCCTTCAACTCGTAGTACCAATTGGTGTTGTCGGTCACACCGAGGTCGTTCACCACGTTGCGCACTATTTGCTCTGGCATGCTGGCCGGCCACGTGCCGAGGCGCTCATCTCGGGTGGAGTCCAAGTCGTTGAGTTCTGCGCGCTCAATTACTGCCCACTGCACGTCCGCGGTGTTAGGGTTACGAACTGTAGTCACGGTCCTATCTCTCAGGTTGTTGGTGGAAATGTACGTGTACGCCTCGTTCTCGGTCTCCACTATCGTGTCAGCCACGTGCTGCAGCTCCTCATAGCCCTCCTCCCAGGCGCGCCTGACGTTCGCTATCTCACTCTCGATCCGTGCGTGGGACTCCTCAAGGACTTGAATGACCATCGGGTCTTCAGCTTGTGTCTTTCTGGACTCAGCTTCCTTCTCTTTCCTGGTGACCTGGTCCTCCAAGTTGGTGAGGACAAGTTCATACGCGGCGTGGCGCAGGTTCGAGATCTGCAGCGCAGCGGTGTACGCGTCTTGAAGGCGTTTCTTTTGTTTTTTGAGCTCCTTGGTTTTCTGCTCTTTCTCAGCTTTTAACTCCTTTGTGTCGACCGGAGCTTTCTTAAGGGCTTCAAGGTCTCTCTCCACCCCTATCAAGCCATTTTTGACTTTAACGGTCAGGTCTTTGGCGACCTCTCTCATGTAAGAGTTCGCGCGCTGCATCGCGAGTGATCCGTCACCGTGCTGAACCTGCTCTATGGCCTTCTTGAATCGTTCAGCCCGGTCGATCAGGCCGCTCATCCCCGGATATGTGTCGTCACCCTCGTCTTTGAGGTACCTGAAATGGTTCCACAGCATCTCCACCGCGCTGGACACCGCCGGCTGGGGATTCCACGTGTCACGGCCCTTGTCAAACTTGTACTTGGCGTGCGGCGCCCTGGTCCCCCCGGGATACGGGTAGGTAAAGCGCTGCAGCCCTTCACCCTGGAACTCGACCACGGATGCGGTCTTGTCTTTGATCCACACCCTGGTGTGCCCGAACAGTCCCTTGTTGCGGTACCTGGCATTGGTCAATACGTCGGCGTACGTCTCGGCGTCGCCCTGTTTGTCAGTGGTAAACACAGAGAGTTCGTGCAAATTTCGGTTAGTTAAGTGGACGGCTTCTGGTTTCTCTTCATAGGTCTTCCTGAGCCGTTCAGGGTACTCGACGTCCAGCGCCTCGATGTTCCCCGGGACGACCAGATATATCGGGCGCCCCAGCTCGTCCTGGACCTCTTTAACGACGTATTTGACCGCGGCGACCTGTTGGGTAAAGAGGGTGTCCCAGTGCGCCTGGTACCCGTGCTGCAGCCTGGTCAGGTCCTGCAGGCCCGATACGACATAAACGTGTGACGTGTATGAGTCATACACACCGCCGATGTGGCCGTGACCGTAGTTGTCATGAGAGGAACTGAACACGACATTCAACGGCAGCAGCTCCTGGCTTAACGCGACCTCGAACTCATGGAACGGGAACTTCTTTCGGTCCTTGAAGGCTGGGGAGTCTAAAACCTGATTGATAAACTCCTTCTCCAAGGGCTTCGCCTTCGCGAACGCCGTTGATGTCAACGCATCACGCGCGATCGGCCTGAACTGTCCTGTAGCGGGGTCGCGCATCCTGTACTTCTGGAACTCTGGGTTCAACATCGACGTGACCGTGTACGGCGGCCTGTACGTCAAGGCTGAACTGGTCTCAGCTAGCTGCCTGGCCGGGCCGATGACGTGCTCTTGAAAGATCTTGGTGAACGGCTCGACCGTGACCGGAATTTCCTCTACAAGGCCAGGGAACCTGGTCTCGAAGTACTGGGTGATCGCCTGTTCCACGTTGACCGGAACGGCCATCCCCCCGCCTATCTTGCTGGCTTCATCCGCGTATGGGTCAGATTCATACTGCTCATCCGGGTCCAGGGTACGGGTACCGATACGATCTACCTGTACCGTGATAGACGAACCACGAACCGCAGTTATGATGCCCTCCCGGTCGTCCCAACCGAACTGCACCCTATCACCGACGTACATGTCATTGCCGTTACGATCACGGACCGGGCGAACGTTCTGGGTCACACGCGCCGCGCCCTGCGTGAAGTGGAACAGGTCTTTCATTACGGCGTCTGAATCAAATCCCTCTTTGAGTTTCCGCCGGCGCTCTTCCATGTAGTCACGAACTTTCTGGGTGAGCTCATGATACTTGCCCTGTTCCTCGGTCGTTAACGGGCGCCGTTGCAGTTTACCCTGCATCGATTGAAATTCAGCGTCTGGAGGAGCTGCCCGATCCAATGAGTTAACGAACGCGTTGACCTTGTTCCTGTATGTCACTGGGCTCATGGTCGCCGCGTACAGCCCAGAGTGTTCCGCCTCCAAGTCAGCTGGATTGAGGCTAAAGCCCGCCTCACTCAACTTTCTCTCCAAGTAATCTCTCGACCGGTTGTATTCGGCTTGCTGCTGTGGAGACGTGAAGGCACGCTTCAGCGGCTGGGCGACTGTCTTGCCCTTGACCGTGGTCGCCGGCCCTGGCTGCAGGTACGGCGCGACCCGGAGTTCTGTCTGCGGGGTGACCGTCTTCTTCGGTTCGTACGGGGCCACCTTGACCTCAGCCTGGGGCGTAACACCGCTTGAAGGAACGGATACCCCAGGCTGGGCCTCGGCGGTCTCTAACGGAGAGACATCGGTTTTCTTGACGTTGATCGTCGACTGGTAGACGGTCTCGCCCTGCTTGTTGACCCTCGGATTGTACTCGATCTGCCATGTCCGGCCCTTGTCGGCGACGATCCTGGCCTCGCCCTTGGGGCTCTGCACGACTGTGCCCACGCCGACTTCTTGCGGCGCAGTTTCGGTAACCGCCCCGGGGGCAGCTGCGGTTTCTAGCTGCGTGGCCGCCTCCGGGATTGCAACGGCTCCCGTCACGGGTTCTGCCCCTGTTTCTGGGGCCGCCGTGGTTGGAGCAGCCGCTGTTTCTGGTGCTGCCAGCGCCTGGGTCGCCGCTGTCATGTCGGCGATGGCTTGATCTGTCGGTGTGCCGGCCGGTGACGGTCGAGGTGCACGCTCTCGCGCCAGGACGTCTTCCGTCATTAACGGCTGGAGCGGCGTCGCCCGTCCCTGCTCAACGCCCGTGGTGACGTTCTGCGCCCCCTGGTACATCTGGTCCGCTTCCATGAACTCGGACACACCGAGCTCGTAGGCTTTCCTGGCGGCCTGTCTGTACTCACGGCGTTCGGCCTGTGTTTTTTGCTTGCGCCCGGACTCGAACAGGTCCTTCGCGTTCTTCCAGGTCTCAAGGGCTGAGTCGTACTTCGCGAGCGCCTGCTGTAAAAGCGGCTGGGCGGTCTTCGGGGTGTCGTACTCCTTGCCGTCGATCACGATCTTGTTGCGACTCGCGCCGACGCGTCCCAACGCCACAGATGTACCGCCGCCCACCAACCCGGTGATCGCGGACACCTGCATCGTGCGTTTGTCCTCTTCAGTGAGGAACTGGACCTTGTTCCACCGTGTCTGCGACCGGTCACCCATGTAATAGGCCGCCGCGTTGTTGATCTTGCTCTCCAGCGTTTCCTGGATCGGCTCGTACACGGTGCCCTCGGCCACCGGCCCTGCGGCCTTGAGGACCTGCTTGGCCATCTCCGTGTAGCGCTTGGTCATGCCGTTCAACGCGGCGCGGGTCAGCTCCTTGGCCTCGACCTCACCGAACTCACCGGCGAACTTGCTGTACAACTGCTTGGCTGAGTTGTCAAGGAACTTGCTGAACAGCTTGGACTCTTTCAGGAACCCGCCGGCCTTGAGAAAACTCCTCTGCACGAAGAACTCTGGCACCGCGGCGACTGCGGCGATGAACACCCTGGCCCTGCGTTCTGTCGCGGTAGCGTCGTCCTCTTCCCCGGGACCGCCCAAAGACTCTTTGTACTGCTCGACTATTCCCTGTGATGCGCCCAGCGCGGTGGAGGCAGCCGCGCCGCCAGTGGCAATGGACAGGGCGGTCTGGGCCAACACCTGGGTGATCGCCTTCGGGGCGTCGTTGAGCCACATCGAGGTGTTCAGCAGCGGATCATTGTAGCTGTTGTCCTCGACCCATTTCTGCGCGGTCTGGGCCCCTTGGTACAGGAGGCGCTTGTACGCCGGGCTATTCTTGTACTCGCCCGTCAGCAGCATCTGCACGACGTCGTCGGCACTGGGGATCCCGAGGCCCTCTTGCAGGATCGGGATCGTGGAGATCAGGTCCGTTGTCATCTGAGACGCGGACTGCGCTATGTTGCTGACCGCCTGAAGTGGAACGGTGAACTGTGAGACACCTGAAAGTCTTACTTTCCCGATGGGCGTGTCGATCGCCCAACCGGTCGCGTCCATCTGGGCACGCTGCTGCCTGATGGCCTCCAGTTCGCCTTGAGCCAATGCTTGAGAGGCTCGATAATTGTCGACCGTCTTGTAGTCCTTGATGATCTGTCTGAACTGCTCCTGGGCCGCCCTGTTGATGTCCGCCCTGGCCTTCTCGTCAAGCAGGTCCATCCCGCTCCTGCCGGCGCGTGACCTGTCATCGAGACTCTTAAACTTGAATCCGCCCTCGGTGTAGGTGGGTGGGGACGTCAATAGCGCGAGGTTACGGTCCGTTTCCTCTTGCACCTTTTCTGCCATGAGCGAGGCTTCTTTGGCCTTGAGGTCCTCGACCATGGCGCTGTATTTGGCGTCGTCCCCGTACCCGCTGCCGATCAGCCTGGCGTAGCGCTCAGAGGGCAGCACATCGCCGGCACCGGCATTCACCAGGGCGTGAATGTCCTTACGGGCGATCAGGTCGTCGAGGTCTGAGCTGGTCAGGGCGAAGTTCCGACGGTTCTTCTGCTCAATGGCGACCTCTTCAGCTGTCAAGGTGCGGCGCGGGCCCTTACTCGGATCAGTGCCGATCCCGTACTGGTCGATCCACTCCCTGCCGACCTCTATCGGGATGTCATAATGAATGTTGAGCTTGCGGACGATGTCCTCTTTTCCCTGCTTGATCGGGTCGGCGCCCTCTTGCAATGGATCCAAGGCAAATCTACCCACGATCTCGTTCGGGTCGCCGCCGACTTGGACATCTGTCACCTCCCCGGTACCAGGCGGGGGCGTCGGTTTGGCCACGGAGACATCCTGGGCATCCCCTGGCGCGTTTTCTGGCACAAGTCCATTGCTCTTTATGGCCCCTTGGAACTTCTGGCCCCCTGGCGCGACGGTTCCTGGCGTCAATGGCGGGGCTACCCGCTGCTCGGGTACAGGCGCGACGTCACCTACCCCCGGCTGCTCAAGTTGATCTGGAGCATGCTGCTTCAGGAGTTTAGTAAACTCGTCCTCCCCTGTAGGGGCCTCTGGGGCGTGCTGCTTCAAGAGACGGGTGAACTCGCCCTCGGATTTCTTGGGTGCGCCTTTACCTCGGCGCTGTGCGTCCAGCTGCTGGAGATACTCCACGGTCCTGGAGCCGTACTTGCCCGGGTGAAAGGCGCTCGGCTTGGACCCAGACGGTGGGCGTTCGAAGTGGATGTTCGGGCCGGTGCTCTTGGCGCCCGGCTGCGGCCAGCGCTCGTCATAAGCCCGGTACCCGTACTTGATACCCTCTTCGATCAGCTTGCCGACCTCTTCGTCTGACTTGCCGGTGGGGTCGATGTCCGCCGCCCTGCCCGAAGGATGCGCGCTACCAGGGTTGATCGCCCTGCCGTACGTGCGGTTCACGTTCCAGCCGCGGCCGGTAAAGAAGTCACGGAACTTCTGGTCCTCCGGGTCCCTGCCCACCGAACCCCTTCCCTTTTTGGGTTTCTTGGGTTTCGGCATGTGCTTGTTGAGCAGGCTGGTAAATGGCTTGTCTTTGTCCTGCATGGTTTTACTTGATCTCGTAACCTTCAGCCTCTGCCATCTTCTTGAGCTCTTCTATCGACTTACCCGTCTTTTTGCTCAGGTCCTTGAGTGTTGATGTGTTGACCGTCTGTTTCTTCGCCGGCACCCTGGTACCGGTCTCCGCCTCGCCGCCGACGTCGATCGGGCTCGTGTCCTTCGTGGGTCTGGGCCTGGTCTTGATGCTGTCTGCGTTCCTTGCCGCTTTGTCCGCCGCCGCGTCAGCGGCAGCCGCTGCCCGTTCAGACTTACGGGCATTCTCCCTGGCGGCGGCCGCCCCCCGAAGATCACCCTCATTCGTGGCATCCGCCGCGTCTTGCTTATAATCAGCGGCCTCTTTGCGCGCGGCATCTGCCACGCGACGCTGCTCAGTGGCAGTTGCCTGTAAGTCAGTACGTTTTCGATCATCCTCTGTTTTATCTTTTTGCCACGCGGTATCCTTTTCCTTGTAGTCCTCGTCACGCTTCCGCTGGATCTCCTGTTTTTTGGTCGTACGCGCTGCCTCAGTCTCTTCCTTTTTCACGTTGCCAGCGATTATGTCCTTACCGGGGAGATAGACTTTCTCTTTGGTGCCCGGGAGCTCACGTTCATATAGCTTCTTGTCACGTTCACCTAACTGCGGTTCTTCATCCCATGGGACATTAGCCTTCGCGCCTTTCGGACGGCTGAATACCTTGTCCTCAGCGGACTTGTACTCCCTGTCTGGGTTGTCGATCTGAGCCTGCTTTATCTTGGCGTCGATCTCTGCGGCACGGATCGCGGCTTCCTCTTTAGCTACTTTCCGCTTAGTCTCAGCCTCCTCGATCCGCCGTTTGCGTTCCTGCTCTATCGGCTCGAACTTCCGCCTCGCCTCTTTCTCCGCGGCCTCAGTGCGTACAGCGGTGAGGTCCTCATGGGGCTGCATCGACTGGCCCATCATCCCACGCGCGAAGTTGGTCATCCCCTGGGCTATGTGAAAGAGAACCTGGCTTGCGGCACCGGGCTTCTTGACCTCTTTGTCCTTTTTATATTGCTCGTACGCGTCGTTGTAGTTCTTGTCAAACTGCTGATCTGGGGTCAACGGCGGGGCCGTCGGCTGTCCGGGCACCTGCATTCCTGAGTCCCCTGGCGCGTACTCGGCACCACGTTCTGTGCTCTCCGGTATCGGCTGCTGGATCGACGGCGCCACTGGACCTGTCATGGCCGGCTGCTGCGGTGAAGGCTGGACGTCATACCCGTACTCGTCTGTCATCGGCTGCGCATTAGTGGGGGCACCGATCTCAGGCGCTAACCGCCCGGGCTGCACCTCTGGGATCGGGCCGATCCCGGGGATCCCAGGCATCTGTGGCCGCCTGTCCTCACTCGCCACCCCACTCGGGGCCGCGGCGCCGTACACCCGCGTGGGATCTCCACCCTCTTCCCACCAGTTCTTCTTCTGTTTCGTTGTCCGGCTCTGTGTCAGCGGCGGTGCGTATGCCATCTTGGTTCCTCCGTCAGTTCAATCCGATTCCAGTGATCATCTGTTTTGCCTTCGGGCAATAGACCCGCTCTTTCGTGTCCATGCACGCCATACAGGCGATGTAGCTGCCAGTGTCGCCGACAGGATACGGCCTCTGATCGAGCTCGTAGCCGCGACTCGCCGCCTCGTCCTTGACCTCAGCGTCGGTCCAGTCCCATAAGGGCTTTATGAACCTGTGTCCGCCTTCGTCCTTGAAGTTGAACTGGTCCACCAGCTCGTGGCGGTCTGTCCGCTTAGTACCCACGATCGTCAGGTCCCACAGGTACCCGGGCTGCAGTCGACTGTCCTTGACCGCGGCGCGCCCGACGTCCAAACCGCAGTTCTCTGCCGGGACGTGGTCCATCACGGTGTGTATCAGCGTGTTGCCCATCATGTAGCCCGCGGTCACGTACTTGCCGGTGTAGTTGATGTTGACCGGCGAGTAGAAGAACACCGTCAGCTGCTTCCTGGCCACCGTGTCGACCACGAACTGCCGCTGTTCCCTGGTCCACAGGTGGTGGAACGTCAGGATCGAAAAGTCGAGGTTCAGCTCCAGCATGAGGTGAAGGAGCAGGGTAGAGTCCGAGCCCCCTGACCATGCCAGGACCGGCGACAGGGCGGAGTTGACCCCCGCGGTCAAAGTTTTGATAAGCTCGTCGATCATGGAAAGAATGAGGTCTCCACGGCGAAGCTGCCCTCCTCCGCGGCCTGCCCGGCGCCGGTGGAGTACATCTTCCACCACCACTGTCCGGGCGCGTTTGCATCGATGTCCACGTAATAGTGGCCCGCGGCGCCGTGTATTATCGCTGGGTTGCCGGCCGCCAGGGAGGTCACCACGCCCGCCGGATTTTTGTACTTGAACAGCACCGCCCCTGGGTCCGCCGGTGCGTCGCTGGCATTGGTGAACACACCGCTCACACGTACTAGTTCCCCGACTGTAAAAGCGTTCATACCGTGTCTGCCTCCACCGTGACCCTGTTGGCGCTTGTCTCTGAAGTGTTGATCGTGTTGACTGGCTCGACCTCTACTATAGCGCGATTGGCATAATTTTCAACTGTTATAACCCGGTTCGCCGCCGCGAGCACGACCTCGACGCGGTTCGCGGCCTGCTCGCGGACCTCTAGGTCGCCGGCAGTGCCCTCGATCTCGAGGTCCGGGTCCGTTATCCTGGCCCTGCCCTGTATCGTCCTGACCGTGGCCGTGGCGACTCGCCCCTGGCCGGTGATGAAGACGGAGAACGTGTTCCTGATCCTCGCGACCCCGGGGATGTTCGCGGCCACGGTCTTCATGACCCGGGCACGCCCGGTCAGCGACGTCGTGCCTGTCTTTTGGATCCTGGCTTTACCCGTTTGCAGTTTCAGGACCCCAGCCACCTGGACCCTGGCCTTGCCGAGGATCGTCCGGCTCGCGGCGCCCGTGACCAAGATGCTGGCGACGCCCGTAATCGTCCTGGACACCGCCGCCTGGATGCGCCCCTTGCCCTGCAGCGTCTTGGTCGTGGACACCGTCACCAGGATCTTAGCGACGCCGGTTATCGTCCTAGAGATCGCTATTTGTACCCTGGACTTGCCCAAGATCGTCTTTGGCGCGGCCGTGGCCTGGATCCTCGACTTGCCCGTCTGCGTCGACAGCACCTGTTTTGAGACACGGGCCTTGCCCAATACGGTCTGCAGGGTCGACAACTGGACCCTGGCCTTGCCCAGGATCGTCTTCGTGACCGAGGTGAGGGTTATTATGTTCGCCTTGCCAAGGATCGTGGAGGAGACCGTCCTGGCGATCCGCGCGAGCCCCGTGATCGTCTTTGGCGCGGCCGTGACCTGTACCCTAGACGTACCCGTGACAGTCTGGAGCGCCGGCGGGGCAGCTATCTTCGCGCGGCCCTGGATCTGTGTCGGCTCAAAGCTGTGAACAACAAAAAACGAACCGATAAAATTTCCGGTCCCGGTCGCCGTAAAAGTTGTCGGCGCACCCAATCCGGCGCCGTATTGATACGAGACCAAAAGTTGCCAACGGTTATCCGGAGACATGTCTACAATTTCGGTTCCATCAAGTTCGCCTGTTCCCGTGTTGGTGATGTCGGCGCAACGATAGATACAAAGTCCGATCTTGTTTGTCGGGACGTCATTAACCGTGATCACACTCGGCGCGGTTGAATTACTCGCATTTTCGCCCCCCAGATAAGGCGGTAATAGACCGACATTTTTGAAGCAAAAGGCGGCCGAGCTTCGGCCCGTTGGAGCACCACTAAAAGACGTGGTTATTTCGACGTTAAAAGTGCCGACCGGCGGGTTGACTAAATAAAATAAACCGTAGTAATAAAATTGCGGGGTCAACCGTGTAAGCGGAATGCCGTTAAAGGTGATCAAGTCATATGACTTTAATTGTTGCGCGTGCGCGGCGACAAAGAGGACTTGGTCGTTTCCGGCCGTGACGGTGTGCGCGAACGAAAGAAAATGCGACCCCGACCCGGCCGTAGAGGTGGTGACAGCGCCGTTCGGGGCTATCAACTCTCCGAGACTCGCGTCTGACGTCCTTTGGATCCTCGCCTTTCCAAGCAAGTCCGCAACAACCGTCTTGGCCACACGCGCCTTTCCCATGACATCCTGTGCCGTGGTCTTGATGATGTTCGCAAGCCCGGTGATCGTTCGGCTGGCCTGAATACTGACGTTGGCCTTCCCCAAGATGTCTCTGACCGCGCTGAGCTGCACCCGGGACTTACCGGTCACGGTCCGATCAACGGTCTTCTGGATCCGGGCTTTACCTGTCTGTGTTTTTGTAGTTTGAACAGAACCTGACGGCCGGACGGCGACTATCCGAAACGTCCAATCCTCCGACGCACTCATGGTAAATGTTGCCACGCCTGCGCCCTGACTCGCAGTATTCTGTTGGCGATACGCGACGCCTAAACCCGCACCGTTCGAACCGCCAGAGGATGCACCGTGACCACCCGCCGTTGTGTGGTCTTCCTGTGTATAATTCGTCGGAAAGCCTGTGTATGTGGGAGTGCTATCATTTGCGGCTAAAGCAATCCACAGCGTATCTTCTGCCGCCCAATTAAACGGGTCCAAGGCACTCCCTGCCGGACTTGTGCTTGTCGAATTGCCATTGGCTCCGTAAACGACCGAGCCATCTGACGCATTGCTATTACCGAAGGTCGTCCCCAATGTTCCTTCCCACGTAGCTGCGGGAATGCGAATCATTCGATAACAGCCCTGTTCACTTGTCAGTCCGGTCACATTGAACGTACCTGTTTCCGTTCCGTCACTCTTTTTCTTGGCAACGATCAGGTTCGCGGCACTTCCAGAAGCGACGGCAAGTGTAGAAAGAACCCATCCAGCGGGCCATGTCCCGTTTATACCCGCGCCGTCCCTTGCCATGAAGCAAAGTATCAGATCACCGACAGCACAATTCGCCGGATAGCCCAACGTTACGGAGGTGGCGTTCGTTGTGTGCGAACCGAAATTCGAATCCGCTGCTGCTATGGTTGGAAATGCCATTAGTCCAGATAGATCGAGAGAACACGTTCAACGGTCTCCCCTTTGTGCTCTGCCTCCCAACCCAATGAATAACCGGCGATGCGCCCACCGGTCTCCCCGGTCATGGTGTTTATGGTCTGCTCGGGCGTGCGGCAGTACTTGAGGCGGAAGTCCCTCAGTGGGACGTGCTCTGGCCTGTGTTGGAAGAAGGGGACCCCGTTGACCTCGAAGTGCCCGTCACGGAGGTCGACGCCGAACACCTGTTTTCCGTCAGTGATGACGAAAGAGACCGGCCCCTCCTCACGCGACAGGACGTCGAAGAAACAGTTCTTGTTTACGTCGAACGCCGACTTGTCCTCCACGTTCTGTGTGATCTGGGACCCGTCGGCGTACGTCGCGACAAAGAAAAACGTGTTGGGTATCATTTGTTCTTGTTACTCTTATTCTGTTCTTTCCGCCACTCAGCGAGTTCCTTCGCCTGCTTGTCCTCTTCGTCCGCGGCCATCGGCTTCTCAGCGTTGGCCTCATTGTGCGCCTTTACCGCGTCCTTGAGGTCGATCCCCTTGGGGAACTTCAAGAACCGGCCGTCCGCCGTGTGACAGACGACCTCGCCGTTGGCCTTGGTCTCGACAAAGCACTCCTCAGACTCACCGTCAAATTTCAGTTTCACTGTTTTCATAATTAGCTCCCTAGTTCTCGTCGTACCTCAACGTCAGCGTGACGGTGGCGGTGTCACCCGGTGATGCCCCGGACGTCTGCAGCTGGGTGGTCAAGAAGTTCGTATACGCGGGGTTGGCCGCGATCGTGGCCGCCTTGCCCGTTGCCTCTGGGCCCGTAGCACCGAACGCCACGGCAACGCCCGAGCCGATCGCGATGGCAGTCGTCATGTTGGTCGTCAGGTTCGCGTTCGCCGCCGTGGCGGGAGTCGTGTAGAGCAGCCTGGTGCCGTCTGAGGTACAGGCGGGCGGGCCCTTGAGCGTCAAGCCCGCGCCGAACGCCGTCAGCGTGTGCGCGAACAGGCCGTTCAGTATGTTGTTGTACGTGCCGCTGAAGTGCCCGAACTGCCACTTCTCGAAGCTGTTCGACCCGTCAGAGATCGGGAACGAGCTGTAGACGTCTGTCTGGACGCCGGAGTTCTTCCAGTTGACGTCCGTCACGCCGCCGGTCCTGGTCGTGCCCTTTGTCGGGGAGCCGGCCGCCGTCCCTGTGTCTTCATCCCATGCGAATGTTGCTGCCATGATTTTATTCTCCTCTGTCCCTCTTGAATACGTCCCTCAGCCGGTCGATCAAACTTAACTGCTCCTCCGCCGGTGTGGTCGGTTGGTTGGCGTGGTCAAGTATGTCGTCCACCGAATCTACCACCACGGTGATCTCCTCGGGGTCCTTGACCTCAATGTGTTGCGGTTCATGTATCATACACTGTACCAATTGACGCCGTTCGACATGAACGCCATCGATTCACTGGCCGGTATGGAGACCGACGGCAGGTCGTCCACCAGCTCAGCGCCGGCCGTGTCGACCGTGATCGCCGAGCTGAACCTGTTCTTGATCACGTACACGTTCGTGTTGCCAGACGCGTTCGGCAGTGAGCACGTCGACGCCCCGGTGATGAAGTACATGTAGTCTGTCCGGAGCGCGCTGAGCAAAGCCACCGTGCCAGACGTGTTCACGGTGACGCGCTTGTACCCGTTGACCGTAAAGGTGCCGGACTCATCGGGGAACACGAAGTCCCTGCTGGCGGTCAGGCTCGACACGCTCAGCATGGCGGCCGTGAAGTCGGGCTTCGCGATGTGGAATTTCCCGAGCACACCCGTAAGGTGCGCCTGCCCAACAGCGAAATAAAAATTTCCCCCCAGCCCGCCGATAGACCCGCCGTCGCCGGCCAAGAAGCTAAAGCTCCCGCCGTTGCCGCCGTCGCTTCCGCCGCCCGACCCGCCGTCGCTGGCGGTAAAGACCATGCTGGCACCAGGGGTACCGAACGAGTCGGTCGGGGTGGGGCACGAGAACGACAGGCCGCCGCCGAGCGCCGGGTTCCCCTTGATCTCGGTGCCGATGATCGGCCCTGTAAAGAGGCTCGGGCTCGTCGACAGGGAATAAATGAAATACCTGTTAGTCGTTCCCAGGTCGATGGTCGCGTCGCAGTAGATCCCGTAAGTGTTCGCGAACGTCGGGGCACCGCCGATGATCCACCAGTTGCCGATGCTTATGCCCCTCAGGTCTGCCCACGCGTGCGGTGCCCCGCTCGAATACATGACGACTTCCAGCCCCTTTGCCGCACTGACGGCGTGTGCGAGGGCCGACGTGGCCCGTAATACGAACCTGCCGCTCGTGAGGAAATCGGTGTTCGTGTACGAGCTCATGGCCGTCACTTCCAGCCCGGTCATGTTCGGCACCGTGTGGGCGCTGCCAGAATAAACATTGATCTGGGCCCCGTAGGCGTACTGGGCGTCAGAGTCCACGGACACGCCTGAATAAAGCCCAGTTATCAGATAGGCGTTGTTGACAGCGCCGTAAGAGTTGCTGATAAAGCTGGAGATCCCGTAGATGCGCCCCCCGGTAAAGGTCCCGGTGGTATAAAACAAGTTGTCGATCCCGATCAATTGATTGTTGGTCCCAGATGCGGTGATGATGTTGCGCAGCTTCAGAGCGGTCCAGCCGCCAGTGGGGGTGGGCCATGACACCGTCGGAATGAACCCCTCATAGGCTGAAACGGACAGCAGCCCGTCAAAGGCCCCCGCATCCGTGCCCACTCGAAGCTGGTGCTTGACCTTGTCGTAGTAAAAGAAACCCTCGTCGTTGGTAAAGGTTGAGCCGGTCGCCGCTACTTGGACGGCCCCGATGTCGCCAGAGGCATGGGGCCCGCCCGGGGCGCCCTGCTCGAGTAGCTCGACCCGGTTGACGAGGTTGTTGATCAGGTTTCGTAAGAAGTTCAGTGTCATGCGAATTTCAGTATCGTCACCCTAAAAGTCCCCGACACGGGGTTGGGCGTTCCTGCGAGTCTCATCGCCCTGACTGTCACATTGCTGACAGCTGAGACCCACGCCATAAAGACTGTGTCTGCCGTGGCCGAGCCATGAGGTATCCCAAGTGCCACCGAGTCGCCCAACGCCGCCCCGACAAGGGGTATCGTCAGGTCCTGCGAGGCGACCGAGGTCAGGTCAAAATCAAGGACCCCCGTCGCGCTCAGAACGTCCAGCAGTGTCGTTCCGCCAAGATTGAGGGCCGCGGCGGTCACCGTGTCATCGAACACTCCGTTACGGGCGGCGAAATCCAACCGGCCGCCGGCGACGTTCGCCGGCTGTACCTCTAGCCCGCTCCCCACCCTGCGCAGCGAGGGGTCTGTGGCCGCAATGCCGCCGAATATGATCCGGTCAAATGAGGAAGCCGCCTCGTTGAGAAGGAGGACCACACCGGACCCCAGACTCCGCATGCTGGACATGTTGGGGGTCGTCCCCAGTTTCAATACTGACCCCACATTGACGTCGTTCGTCACGTCGATGTTCCCCACACGCATCCCGTTGAACAACAGGGGATGGGTACTGCTGATCTCCAACAGGCCGTCGGTGTTGTTCCGCCCGAACTGGTAGCCGACGAAAGTGCTCAGGGCGGCGTCCATCGTGCCGAGTTCTAAGTTCGGCGTGATCGCGCCGTCGTCGTTGGCGGCGGCGAACCTCACCCACGCGCGGTCGAGCGTAGCGGCCGTGCGTTTGTTGTTGATCACGTCGAAGCGCCCGTTGACGCTCATGTGCTCCGTGTTGTCGAACAGTTGCCGGTCCGTGGCCCGATACCAGCCACCGAACCCCAGGGTCGTCGGCACGTCATAGGGGGAGCGGTTGACAAAGACCCTCTCGTAACTCAGGTTCTCGGTGACAAAAGGGGCGCTCTGCCCGATAATGTTCACCATCATGTTCGGGGTAGCAGAGAACCGGACGGTCTTCGCCGCCATCCCAGCCCCGACGATATTAAGGTTCCCGCCGTATCCGTTCACGACGCGGATGGGGTCGCCTATCTGTCCGCCCGTAATGTTGATGTTCGTCGAGGCGTACCCATAGACTGTCACGATGTCGATCTCGATGGCACTGAGAATGGACTCGAACCACACGTTGATAAGCTGCAGGAACTTCGGCGCCCCAGTGATGCGTATGCCGCACCCCGCCCGATCGACCGACGCGACGCCCGCGATCTCCTGTACCGCCACGAGGTCGTTGGTAATGCCAGCGGAGGTGACGTTCTCGATGGTCATGTTGAACGTCGGCTCGTTGGCCCCGACGTCCAGCATGCTGAGTTTGAAACTGGCATCGAGTACCTCGTCATAATAACCGATGTGGAACAGCTTGGCGACCTCTATGTCGCCGGCCAGGGCCCTCGCCGCCTGAAAGGCGATCTTGTTCGCCGTGTTGTGAGCGGTGGTGACGGGGAACGACACGGTCTTCATGCCGCCGGGCAGACTCGGATGGGTGACCACGCACCGTGCGATGCCGCCGCTCGTGATGCCCGACGGGGCGACGACCGTCTGCGTGATGACCTGCCTGGTACCGGGCACGGTGTAGTTGCCGCCGATAAAAACCGAGTTCAGGGTAAGGACCCCGCAACCGTAACCCTCGATCAAGATCCCCACCGAAGCGGACGAACCGTAGATCTGGATCATGCCCGCGAAATCGATAATGGTGTCTTCTGCGGCTAACCGCATGCCCGCGACCGTGTTCTGCCACAACCGGCAACGATGGTCGAAATGTATCTCTGAATATTGCCCCCAAACATCTGTGCGTTCGAAATCGACGCCGATCCTGCAGTTGCCCACGGTGACATCGTTGAACAGGATGCCGGCGACGCCGTACATGCCAGCGGGGTTGCTGAACTTAAAACCGATCACGTTGGCGAGATTGGCCCCGTCCGCGCAGAATCCCTCGAAGGTAAGGTTCGTGACGAACGAAGCCACTGGGCGGATAAAGGTGAACATGTTGATCCCGGCCGTCCCCGCGGTCAGGTTAGTGCCAAAGGCGATCGTTCCGAGGTAGTTGAACCCGCCGCCGCCCTCGCCCTTCAGGGTCGTGCCGTTCGGCAGGTTGATGGGCGTGTTCACGAACCAGTTCCCGTTGGGTACTTGGATCGTTATCCCAGTCATGGCTGTCGCCGCGATGAGTGCCTTTGTCATGGCGGTGTCGATGGCTTGGTCGTCGTTTGGCCCAGTCCACCATGCCGTTCGGTAGATATAGTTGGCCCCGTTGTCAAAGATGATGTCCCCGTCCCCATTAAAGCATCGGACATTGCCCAGGTCGAAGGCGGAATTGAACGTGACCGTGGCCCCGGAGCTGATCGTCATGACCGCCCCGTTCACCATTTGTAACTGAAGGTTCACGGGGATCGTAAGGTCAGACGTAACAGAGAAATTCTCCGCCGCTATCAGGGTCGTCGGCGTGGACCCGATCGCCGCGATCGCGGTCGCCAGGTTATTGCCGTACAGGCTGGCAAGAGTGCCTGTTCCACCTCCCCCTCCACCGCCGCCGCCATTCTCTTCGAGTGCGTCGACCCGGTTGATAAGGTTGTTGATCAGGTGCCGTAAGAAATTCAGTGTCATGGCTATATGCCGCCATACCGTGCCTTGAACTCATCTAGCTGCTCCGCTACGAACTCCAGCCGGTTGACCGCCGCGTCGTCCTCTGTCCACACGTATGTCCATCTGGTGTTGAGTTTCGGGACCACCCTCGAGTCACCGGGCTCGATGATCAGTGCGTCCACCGGGATCGCCGCCGCATTCTCGTTCTGCAGCACCGCGACGTAGAGGTCTGCCTCGCCGGTGTTGGTCAGGTTCACGTCTTGGAACCAGCTTGATTTGGACGCCGCCCCTGACCCGAACATGGAGTACAGGGTAGTGGTGCGCGTCTCGACGAACCCCGTGGTGACCGTCGCTGTAAATGCTGTGATCATTCGACACCTCCTTTTACCTAAACTGCAGCGGGCTTGGCGTTGTTGTTTTGTAAGCTGACCGGCGGCGCCACGTGCGAGTGCAGCTGCATCTTGCGCAGCACGACCTGCGCCATGTTGTGCATGTCAGGCCCGTTCGGCTGAAGCAGTGGGACCTTCACCGTGTCAAAGATCTGGCCCACAAAGTTGATCTCTTCCGCTGTAAATTTTTCTGGATCCATATTCTCCTTATACTTGTCTGCTCATCGCAGTTTGATACGCCTGCACGACCGTGTACAAGTCTGTCTCGTTCTGGTCTGTCAGGCCTCGCCCAAAGGCGAACCATGCATAATTCCTGGTGGAGGGGGCGTTCGGGACGCCGGCATTGTTACTGGCTAACAAAAACACCTCAACCGAGTCAAAGGTCGTGGACGCATCAGCCTTTGAAGTTGTTACCCCGTTTTGCCCAAACCGCACATTTGCAGAATCACGTCTGTTGACCACAAAAAATCCCAGTGTGTTTGGAAATACGGCATAAGTGTTAAGAGCAAAGAATGATTGCAACCCTCCATTTGTATATCCCGCACCAGTTCTCAAGTAGAGGCCAAAATTAAAACCGCTACCCCCAAGGGTCGTGTAGCTGCCGCTAGATGCATTAGTTCTCGAATAAACACTGAAATGGGCGTCATTAGAACGGGCAGACACCGCTGGATTAAAATGTGTGTTTCCATAGCCCGTGCTGCCGTCGCTCTGTACCCCGTTAGCGTTGTGCGTGACAGTTCCGCCCCATGTAACGCGTTTAGCGGCATCGGTGTCAAGGGGGTTCTTCAAGTTATACTTGTTGATGTTCGCGGTCGTCCCAGGCATGGGATAAATCATGTCCATCTTGGACCAAAGACCGGCACTGTCCAAACTGTTCGTCAGATTGGTAATTGCGGTAGCCGGTGCCCCGACTAAGCCGGTATTTGTTAAATACAAAGCTAACGCTGCACCCGGAGTCAATGCCGACCCGCCTATCGCCCCGCCCGCTGTCATTAAAAGTCCCATGATATTACCTTATACATTCCTGCTCAGGGCCGTCTGATATGCCTGCACGATCGTGTACAGGTCGGTCTCGTTCTGGACACTTAAACTTGTTCCTATCGAGAGCCACGCATAGTTTCTGGGGTCAAAATTATTGGCAGCCCCCGCGTTGGTCGTGCCTGACAACAAACGGAGGGCGAACACTGGAAATGCGACATATGAATATGATATTTCACCCAGAAGGGCTCCTTTTTGAAGTGTGCGCATCGTGGTAGGAGATATTTTATTTCCGATCGTTAATCCCAGCGGGTCAGCATTGGCCGCGTCCCCTAACCCTGTGCCGGCACCCTGTATATGAACATTGGCATAACCCGCGCCGCCCTTGGGGTTAAGGCGGACCGTGGGACTGACTCCGGCCCCGATCGCCACTCCAGACGTACTGGTCGCGTTGGTGCGGCAGTAACAACTTATATGAATGTTAGAATCCAAAGCTGGTATCAAGGAAGGGTTCAAGAACGTATTACCGGTCCCGTTCGCACTTCCGGTCGCTCCATTTGCATCGTGAGTGACCGTACCGGCCCACGCCACACGGTTAGCTGCGTCAGCATCTAACGGGTTCTTCAAGTTAAATGAATGAGAAGCGGCGGTCCCGCCGACGAGCGGGTAAATTGCCCGCATCTTGGGCCATAGGCCGGCGCTGTCCAGACTGTTCGTGAGATTGGTCACGGCGGTGATCTGTGTGCCGTTCACAATTGCAGCGTTCGTCAAAAACAGGGCAAGTGCCTCTGACGGGGTCAGCGCGGGGACGCCGCCACCCACCGCACTCGCTGTCATTAAAAGTCCCATGATCCACCACTTTACTTAATTAAGCCCGCATGAACGATATGTCGAATGTCGTGGAGGCGCCCGAGCACTTGACCCAGATCGCCTTACCGTCTATGAACCCGCGGGTGGGGTTCCACGTCATGTTTCCGCCGGCCACTGGGAGGGTTATGCCCGAGTCAGTCGACGGCGCCGACGTGGACGAGAACCCCTTGACGATCACCGTCTGGCTGGCGTGCGTGTTCCTGATGTACAGCCAGCTCCATAAGTACTTGCCCTCGAACGTGACGTCCGCGCTCAAAAGGGCGGACAAGAGCTGCCAGCCCGATGCACCTGATAATGTAAAACTTTCCATTGTTACTCTCCTCTGGCCGCCCTTGGGAACGCCTCAGCTAAACTTTGATCTCCCCTTACTTTCCATTGCTCCGCCTGCTCCTGGTTGTTCATGCCCCTGAACAAGATCGACAGGGCGATATTGACCACCGCCTCGTGCAGGTCAGAGTTGAACGGGCATGCCCCCCTCGGTGAGGCCGCCAGCAGCGCGAGCTGCGTCGTCTTGCTCCACAGACAGGCGTCTGCCTTGACCACACCGGTCGGCTGGGTGTGCCACAGCCTGACACTCTCGATCGCGTAATAGTACAGCCCCTGTTTCAGTGTGATCCCGAGATACGCGTCTAACTGCTGCTTGGTGACTTGCTGCATGTCGGTGTTCGTGTTGGTCTCCCTTACGGTGCCGAACACCCCCACGATGGGCACCCCACCGACCTCCGTCGGCATCACGTCGCCGCTTGTCAGGGCGGCTGTCTCTGAGTGGAACTCCTTGCGGTACCTACTGTTCGGGTCTGCGGCGATCTGCCTGATCACCTTGTCCCCGGCGGCCAGAAGGGCGTCGTCCACCGCGGTCTTGGGGAACTGGGAGCCGCGGTCCAGCATCTCCGAGGCCCCTATCGTAGCAGTAGAGTACGCAGTCTCCAAGGTCGCGGCGACCGACGCCTTCAACAGGTTGCCCTTTAAGGCCACCTGGCGAAACAGCTTTTCCCATGTATCGCTCATTATGTACTTGTGTCAGAAAACGCGTCTCGGCGCGCCCAGATTATCAGAAATTTACATTAACGGCCCGCCAAGCAGCCCACCGGCTGCCGTCCCGACCGCACCGATCAGCGCCGGGCCCCATGGCTGGGTCTGTTCGCCCTGGAACGTGCCGCTGCCTGAACTCGAGCCCGTGGTCGTGTTCGACGCCAGGAGCCCCGCCAGCGCGCCCTGATGGCCGACCTTGGCCTCACGCCGGCGCGCGGCGTCTTCTTTGTAGAGCTGTCCTGTCTCTTGATCTATGTTCGAGTGCCTGGCGTAATTCTGCGCGTCCCTGACCTCGGGCGAGTCGTTCATGGTCCAGGGGTTGTTGAACGGGTCGTTCTCATCGACGCGCTGATGGCGGGCCGCGGCCGAGTACCCTATCTCAGGGGCGGCGGTGTTGAACGCCTGGCCGATCCCCTGCTCGTACGCCTGAGAGGCGGCGGTCGTGTTGCCAGTAGACGTCTGCGTCTGTGTCGATTGCTGTGTCGTCTTGTTTTTGGATTTACTCTTCACCGCTCAGCTCCTCCCCGCTACATAATACACTATTTCTTGGGGATGCCCTCTGTAGACACCCTGCCAGGCCCGCAGACCTGAATCCTTGAACCCAGCACGCTCCACCGTGTGGACCAGGGCCCGATGCTTCCTGGCCACGTGGCACACGATCGCGCACGAATCCTTCATCAGCTCTACCCTCGCGAAACTGATCACCGCCGTGATCAGGTCAGGGCCGGCGGTCTCGTCGCACATCAGGTGCCCCTCGTGTCTTCCTGGTCCGTGCGACTCAGCGTGCACCAGCACCATCGGCACACCGTCCTCGTCACCGCGGAACATCCGCCCCTCTTTCAAGCTCTCGATGAAGTCCCCCTCGTCGTGGGCGCCCTTGAGGTCCTGGAGCGCCTTCAGGAACCCGGGCACCGCCCTGTACCATTGATACGCCTGCCGAAAGAACTCAACGTCGTCCTTTACCTCTCTGATCTCCCACATCAATATGTCGCGTACCCCTCAAATGGAGAGGGCTTCCTGTTCGAGACCCAGTCACCGGCCGCCACGTACGCATGCGCCGGGTGATCGACCCCGATGTTGTAAAAGTCCAGGTCCCCGGTGACCGGCTCGATCTCCACGACCGCGCAGGTGATCCACTTGTTATGCTCGTCTAAATGGAAGCTCTCCTCCAAGCCAACGGCGAACTCCCACGCCCCGGCGTGGCTGCGGTAACGGTGGTTTGGCTGCACCTCCACCACACGGCCGTCTTCAAATGTGATCTTTACCCAGGCCTTGAACATCGTCTCAGTGCGCAGGATGATCCGCCCTTTCTCCAGTCGGCCGTTCTCGTTCGGCACGGCGACAAAGTCCGCGTAGAGGACCGTCTCGCGTATCGGCCGGCTCGACCCGTCGGCCATGAGGACCAGCGTGTCGCCTGAGAAACAGAGCCCCCCGTAGTCGCCGCCGTCGCCGCCGGGGAACACAGTGCCCTCTGTGCCGGCGTTCGTGGTCGACGCGGCCTGCGAGGAGGCGCCAGTGTTCGCCTTGACGTTGTCCGCCTGTTCGGCGAGCACCAGGGCCACCTCAAAGAACGCCGACCTCCCGGCCCTGGACCTCGCGGCTATCAGGTCCGGGTCAGATATGGTGTCGTCCACATTTCTGAGGTAATTCGGCATGTTATCCCTTGTCTGAACCTATGTTCCCCGTCAGCACCAGCTCGTCGACCCTGTCGACGGTGTCGGGCGTGCTTTCACTGTAGCTGCCCTCCATCCGCACGGCGTAAAGGCTGCCGGGCGGGGACTCCCCGGCGATGTACTCACATCTCTGCAGGAACCCAGTCGTCGGCGGGAACACGATCTCGCTCGACTCGTCCACTCCGGCCTTCAGGTCGTCGATGTTAAAGACGCCGTTCTCGTCCACCATAAAGAACTTCGCGGCCACCGGGTCGTTGAACCTGCCGGTGCACGCCGCCCCGTGGACACGCTTCGTGTTGACGTTAAGGCCGTCGTCGGTGTACGCCCAGCAGAGGTTCCACTCCTTGGTCGAGGTGTCGCCGCCGTCAAAGACGTATGTCTTGAACTCCATCGTGCCGTCGTCTTTGCGCCCGCCGGCGATAAAGCACAGCTCCTGCCCGACGGTCGCCGCGCCGGTGACGATGAAGTCGCGGTCACGGCCCGGGGCCTCCAAGATGATCGGCGGGTTGAACACGTCCTTGTCGATCAGGAACGGCAGCGCGACGGTCACAAAGTGGCCGCCGCGTTTCTCCGCTGCCGAGAAGAAAAAGACCATGGCCTTGTTCTTCGGGTCGTACCTGGGGATCACTCGGCTGCAGTGCCAGGTCCTCAGGTACGTCTTGACGTCAGAGTCGAACTCGAACTCCACGGTGGAGTCGTCGCCGCCGGCCACGGACCTGACCATTCCGGCGGTGCTGAACCCGTAGATGTATTCCTTAAAGCCCTCGGCGGCGTACGGGTTCCTAAAACCCACGTTCCACAGGCTCCTGAAGGCGATGGGCTCCTCCTCGATCGTGGTCAGCACGATTACCTGCAGCGACATCTGCCCGAGGCAAAAGATCCTGCTCTTGAACTGCATCTCGCCGATGATGTAGTCGTTGCCCGCCATGCTGAGCTTCTTGTCGAGGAACACGCCCTCGGGGTTAGACGGCTTTGACGGCACCGCTGCGGGTCCCGGACAGGTACCGTCCAACCTCGTTGGATCCCCTTTACCGAAACATGAGAAATAAAGGGGTATGCCGTTAACCGCGTCGACGTAGAGCGCGTCGTCTGGCGGGAAGTTGTTAAAGCTGATGAGCCTGGCCAGCGTGGTGATCTCGCCGTCCAGGAAGCTGAACGTGTGCACCGTCCCGGCCTCCCGACCGGTGGCGTGCCCGCCGTCGATCAGCTCGGACGCCTTAACGGTCTTGACGAAGTACCACGGGCCCTGGTGCGAGTGCTGGATCTCCGCGGTGGTCGAGTCGTTGCCCTGGCTTGAGTAGATGTCCCACGCGTCCTGGTCAGACGCCATGGCCGGTATGAACGTGACCTGGATCTGCTGCCCCGCGGTGATCACCACCGGGGCGATCGCGTCTGAGGGGTTCGAGTACCCGCCAGTTAATGTATTTCTCGCCATCACACGGATGCTGTGCGAGCCGGCCAGCATCTGCGTCGTGCCGGCGACCGCCGCCAGGCTTATCCTGGGCTCAGACCCAGGCAATGAGATACCCACGTCATGGATGGTGTAAAGGTTGGTGGCCGGGCTGTGCATCGCCAGTTTGGGGGTCCTACTCAGTGGAAAGGTCGCATTAAGCGCCTGGCCGTTGAGCAAGAACGTGCCTTGACCCACGCCGATGTAGTGGCCGTATATGCTTTGGATGACGTTGCCAGAGACCGACGTGCCGCGTTTGGTGCCGACCGGATAGAGGACCGGGCCGATGACCGCCGGTTTGGCCACCGCCATCGTGGTCAGCGGCAGCTCGCACGCGAGGAAGTGGGTGTTGTCGATCACCTCCTCGACCACGAAGACCTCGGTCACGCCAGCGCCGGCGTTCGCGATCACCATCTGGCCGAACCTGAGCTCGTCCCTGAAGACCGCGGCGCCGGTCCCGGTGACGGTGCGCGTGCCGCTCGACCACGTGAGGCCGCTGCCGGCAAGCGTTAAGCTGGGGATGATCTCATTGATGTCCTGGTTCCCTGTGTAGCCCTCGGCATAGATCGTGCCCTGGCGCCCGAACTTGATCCACATGTTCTCCCCGTAAATGAGGACGGGCGGCTCCTCACCGGTGTACGAGGTGTTCGGGATAAAGGGCCCCGGACGATAGGTTTTCTCTTGTGTCGCCATGTGCTAAACAGACTGTACATTCACTTGCTCTAGACCCGCGTAATCCAGCCCCAGTACCGACAGCGGGACCGACCCGTTGATGACGGTCGCCGTGAACGTGATCAGCTGCTCGAGCAGCTGCGGGCGCATCGCCACGATACTGCCGATCAGCGCCGGGAGCGCCGGGCGCAGGACACAGATAAGCGTCCGGTTGCCCGAGAAGTCAAGTGGCGGGTTCATCAGCTGGTTGTAATAGATCCGTCCGGAGCGGATGGTGAACTTGGACACGTCATAGGACGTCGGCTCAGACAGTATCTGGAACTCGCTGAACGTCGGGACATAGCTCGCGAACGGGTCCTCGAGGATCGCCATCGTCTCGACGTGCTCCTCCTTGACCGTGACCGGCAGCTCCGCCACGCCATCGACGAACGTGACCACCACCTCCCCACGGAGGGCGTCCAGGCCGTCTGGTGTCAGGGCGATCTTCGCGGCGATGTGGTCCATGCACCGGGGCAGCAAGACCTCGATCAGCACGTCGTCATTGAGCAGCAGCGGGCGCGCGTCCGGCATGGCCGTCTCGAGCGCGACCACCTTTACCCTGTTGATGAGTTCCTGAAGTGTCATAGCCTGTCCTGCCACAGCTCGACGTAGACCACGTCTCCGTGCTCTAGCGTGTCGAGCCAGTCCTCGTACGCCTTCCTGTACCGCTCGAGCCTGTCGTGCAGGCCATTGACCACAACGGTCCCGCGGTCGATGTTGTACCGGTCATTGAGCGCCCACTTGACCACGCCCTTCTGGACGAGGTTGAGTGCCGCCAGGCACCTGATCATCATCCTCTGGCTCGAGTGCGGCATCTGAAAATCGTTGTTCTGCACGCCGTCAAGGCCGCCCAGGAAGATCCTGTCCCACCAGTCGGTGATCTGGTACAGGATCATGTATCTCTGTTCCGCGTTCGGTGTGGGCCTGAGCTCCATGAACACCTGTTCCCCCTCTTCTGGGTGGACCACCTTGTAGAACGCGATCGCCTGTGAGTCATGCGCCGAGCCGAACAGCTGTCCCCTGCTGGGGGCGAGCCACGCCCAGTCATCTGAAAAATGCGCTAACTCCATGAACTCGAGTGTCTGCTCACGGTCGTCTCCAGAGTCCACCGACACCACCTTGTCGTAGTGATCGCCGGTGACAGTTGCGTTGGCCGGGACAGTAGTGACACTGAGGGCCTTGTAGAAATTTGCCGCGGCCTCGTCAGGCAGCTGATAGCGCCGGTCGTTCTGGGCCGTCGTGATCATGACCTCGCCCACGAGCTGGGCCTGGCCGCGGTTGGACACCTCCATGGTCAGCTGGTGATACTCCGCCTCGAGCTCCTGGATGATCTGGCGAGTAGACGGGGCCTGCTCGAGCGGGCTGCCAAGGAACTGGCGCACACCGAACACCTCATTCATCAACGTGGTGGACATGGTTTATCCCTTTTTCTTACGGGCCGGCTTTATCTCTGCATCTTCCTCGATCGCCCCCATCAAAGCCGGGTTGTCCTTGATCGCGCCCCGCAAGCCAGGGTCCGCCTCGACCGCGGCCTCGAACGCCGGGTCTTCCATCGCGGCGTCGAACGCCGCACGCTCAGGGCTGTCCTCCGGGACGGTCTGGACCTCGGCCTCCGTCAGGTCGACCGACTCAGGATCCGCGCCGAAACTGACGTATTGTGCCGGGTCTTCTTCGATGACCTCAACTTCTTGGGTCATGACCCCGTCCTCGACCGCACCGGAGAACTCCTTGGCATACGCCTCGACCGGCGTGTCACCGCCCTGGCCCTTGATCGTGCTGACCAGCATCGCGATGATCTCACGCGTCTGCTTGAGCTCCTCCATGCGGAGCTTGCGTTCCTCACGCATCTCCTGGAGTATCGCCGGATCGCCCGTCGACATGGTCCCCTGCGCCGGCCTGAGCTCGCCCTCGTTCTCAAGGGTCACACCGAGCTGCTTGGAGTAAAGGCGGCTGGTGCCTGACCAGCTGACGAACATCCCGCCGTTGTCGACTGACCTTTTCGCCATGATCTGCTGGCGGTTGCGCTCGATGTGGCCGAGCGCGAACACCCTGAACAACCTATTGGACTCGAATATGTCGGCAGAGAACGCCTGGAGTTTCGGGAACTTGTTAAAGGCAGAGGTGAGCTCCTGCATCCAGTCATCTAACAGGACCGGCGCCTTGACCCCATTGAGCCAGTCGTTCCATCTTGGAAATAGCAGCAGTTGGAGCTGCAGGGCATTTGATTCAGACCATGACCTGAACCGCAGCGCCTGCAGCTCGACCACGCCCATGGGGCGGTACTTGTCAGATTGCAGATACGTGAGGTCGTTCCCGGCGTAGACGTTGTACCCGCGGATCCCCGGGGGCACGTCCTTGCCTGTCAGGAAGTTCTCGTTCTGGCGCTCACGCTCGCGATGGTCCGCTTTCTTTGGTATAGCTGTTGTCTCTAAAGGGGTTATGGCACCTCGATAGAGCATGTAGTTCGTGCGTTTCATCGTCGGCGCGCCCTCGGTCTCAGAGTGCCCGACCCAGAGGCCGCCGAAGTGGCCGCCGATCGACTCGAACCCCACCTTGTCCTGGTCAGAGATGTGGTCCCCGATGCAGAACACGTATCTGGTCTTTTCCTTGTTGGCGTCCTGCCTGTTGGCCAAAGAGACGTCATCGTTGTTGTACTGCGCCACTGTCTGGGCAGTCTCTGCTGGTGCTGCTGTACTCATATTTCTTTCAACTGCTCGTTGAACTCCTTGTATTTGATGGCTTTCATGTCCGCCCACTCTGTGGCGATCTTCTGTTTCTGCTCTGGCGTGTAGTCCTTGGCCCTCGGGTCCTTGATCCTCTCTGTCTTTAACCGATAGGTCTTGTCCATGATCCAGAACAGCTCCGCGGTGTCCGGCGCCTTGTAGTCGCCGGGGCATATCCTCTTCTCGCAACAGTCTTTCAAACAGAACCGGTGGTCGCCCACGTATATCAGGGGTGTGTAGAGGTCACGCGGCTTCTCCGCGGCGCGCCTCAACGCGCCCGTTTCATCGTAGAACGTGGTCTGGCTGTCGTCACCGTATCCGTACTCCTCCCACTCGGCCAGCTGCGTGATCACCCACCGCTTGAACGGCACCAGGATCTGGATGCCATGGATGGTCTTCCTGAGCTTGAACTTCGGCTCGTATACCACCCCCGTGGGGTCAGGGCTGCCGGGGTCCATCGCGCCGTAACGCATGATCCTCTCTTCCCCTCCCCACTCGAGCCTCAAGATCGAACGTTCCCGGCTCAGGCCGGTGATGGAATCCAGCTGCTGCTGGTACTGGGCCCTGTCGAACTCCGGCGGTGCCGAGTACTGCTGCGGCCACCTGTCTGGTGGATCTCGCCACGCGACTGTCCTTACGCTGGCCATAGCTCCACCGCGATGTCCACGTCGCCCACGAGGTCCGCGGCGGCGTCGGCCGCGTCGTATATCCTCAGCGTGAGCACGTTGACGCTCGTCTTTTCAAGCGAGGCCGCGAACCCCGTCGCGCCGCCCTTCACGTTGCAGCTCTTGACAAAGAGCGTGCCCTGGAACCCGCCCGTGAGCGTGATCGTGTACAGGCCAGCGCTGGTCCTGGCGAGCGTCGGGTTCTGGCCCGTGCTGACCACCAGGTTGTTCAACAGCACCGCAATGGTCGGGATCGCCGTGCCCGACTGGCTGAGGATCATCTGCAGCTTCTTGAACGGCTGGCCTATCCCTTGAATGTCAGGGGTCTTGTCTTGATTGACTGGCATTTCTTTTTCTCCTAAACTTGAATGTGTGAGAGCCCCTTACACCGGGCCCTCACACTAAGGTCAGCTTACATTACAAGCTGATCTGCTGAGCCACGTCAGTTTGGCTGAGCCTGTCGATATAGGCATCCGCCCTGGGAAGCCCCTCTTTTACCAAGTTGCCGCCCCAGCCGATCGAGCCGGCAAAGCGGTCTGAACCCGAGCTGTTCACGCCCACGAGCATACGGATGTCGTTCCCGTCCTCGTCATAGGCGCCAAAGGACTTCTCCTCGCCCAGCGCGTAGCTCTCACCGTCGAGGATATAGATCCTGTCCTCAGCGGCGTCGGCGTCGATGATGTACGTGTCACCGTCCTCATCGATGTACTTGCCGGCCACCCCGCGGACGTCCTCGTTGCCCTCATAGCGACGATAACCGAACTGCTGGTTAGCGAGTGCACCCATCTGACCTGGCGTCATTACGATGATGCGGCTCGACTTCTTGTAGTCGTTGCTCGCGATGCGAACAAGGTCCTTTGCATAACGGAACGCAAAGGGTGTGACGGGGTTGTCACCGCCGTTGTAACGCGGCGTCTTTAACTCAAGATAGTCGGTCCGGTTGATGTTCTGGAGAGGGCCCGTCTGCGCGGCCATCCCACGGATCCCGTTGGGCGCCTTTTTATAGGCACTCGTCGTGGTCGTGGGCCCGGCGTCTACGACTGGGTCTCCGGAAGCGGTGGTGGCGTTGTACGTGGTCACGTTCGCCGTGATCTGCGTCTTTGACACGATCGTCGTCACCGTGAAGATGATCTTGATCGCGTTCGTCGAGGCATTCATCACGCAGTACGTGTGCCCTGACTCAAGGCGCGTGGCGCCCTTTGTCTCGGCCTCGCCGGCCGCCGAACTCGCCAGTGTCTGGAAGTTCATGGTCTGGCCGGCGCCGGTCGCCGCGATGGCCGATGTGGTCACCGCTAGCGCCGCTGTCGCGTCACCGTGGAAGTAATAGTTGAGGCGCTTCATCGCAGCCTCTGTCACGGCCGCCATGTAGCGCTTGTAGTCCATGAAGAGGTCAGCGTCGCCGCGCTTCAGCCCACGGAACGTGGAGCCGTCGAGCTTGAACGGGAGCGCATACCATACCGGATATGCCCTCATTGAGTCGGTCTCCAGCGCGACGGGGTCACGGAAGTCGACGTTGCTGCGGTCGAACGACGTGTGGCCGCCCGGCCGACGTGTCATGATGGGGATCCTTCGCCCGAACTCTGTCAAGAGGGACTTTTTCTTCCGCATCAGGTAACTGAGCCATGGTGTCTCGTTCTCACCGATGTACTCAAAGCTCGTCCGCACGGTCTCACGGCCGACATGGACGATCTGCTCAAAACTTGTGACTGAAGCCATAGTTTTGTTCTCCTAAGAATAATGTCAGGGCTAATGTCTTATACCTCGCGCATCGCCTGCGACGTGTTGAGGATCATGGCGTCGAGCTCGGCCGGGGTCATCACCCCCGCTGGCCGCTCCTCGCCCTGTCTCTGACCCTGGCTGCGCTCCCCTCCCCTGAGGTTCGGCTCACCCTTGTCAGGGTCTGCCTTGACGACACCGGGCGGTGAGTACTTCTGTAATGCCTCACCGGCTATCCTGTTCGCCAAGCCGACCGCTTCCCCGACCGCCTTAGACACCCGCGCTTTGGCCTCCTCTGCCTGCGCCGAGGTAGTTTGGTTGTTGGCCTTGGCCTTGCGCTCTGCTCTGACCGCGATCTCCGTGTTGTCCCTGATGGTCTTTAGCAGCGTGTTCACCTGGTCCGCCGGCACGTTCACCCCCATGGCCTTGAAGCTCGCAAGCGCACGGTTCGCTAGGACCGCGTTCTCGTCACCTAAGGCTGCCACCTGGTTGATGATCGTGCTCTTTACCATAGAGTCGACGTTCGGGTCTGAGTGGACCTTTACGTCCATGAAGGCTTTGTTCTTCTCGACCGTGTCAAGCAGGGTGGAGTACGTCTGTATGATCTGGGTCTCGACGTCCTGTCCCACTTGCTGGTTGAAAGTCTCCTGTTCACGCGTCTCTCGCTGTTGGTTGAAACGCGCGCCCTCTAGCAGCTTCTGCTTGTCTTGCAGGAGCTGTAAGCCCGCCACCCTCTGGGCCTGGTCTTCACCACGTAAGTAGATGTCGACGTCCGTCCGGGTGACCGGGTTAAGCTGCTTGTACGCCTCTTGGTACTCTTGAGGAACGTAATCAGGCACCGCCTCGATGCCGTACGACGCCCCGTCGATCTCGCCGCGACTGAACTTCACCAGGTCGGGGAACTTCATGGGGTCTAGGCCCATGTTCTGCAGCAGCTCGTGGCCGTACGTCCAGTTCTGGATCTCCGCGTTCGGGACCGGAACGTTCAATGCGTCACTGAGCAGCTGCCCCACCAGGTTGTGGTCCTTGGCTGCGAGCTTGTTGATAAAACTAACCGTCGTCGGCTGGTCCTTCTCCAAGTCGTACCCGTACAGGTCCTGGACCATCTCCAGGTTCTCACGGTCTGAGTCAGACAGAGCCGGTGGGCTCTGGCCCGGTGCCTCCTGATCGTACTTGTCGACCCGCTCCTTTAAGAGCGAGCGCAGGCCCTTGATCGTGGCGTTGTCGCCCTCTTGCGGGGTCGCCGCCGTCCTGAGCTCCTCCAGGACTTGGTCCTGGGTCTTCTCTTCTGGCTGCTCACCTGCCTGATCCTTATCAGCTGCACCGTCACCGACATTTTCTCCGACTTCTTTTCCTTCACCCTCGCCCTCGGTTGGGGGCTGGGTTTCTGGGGCGGCGGAACCGAGAGCCTCGGGTGGCTCTGCCTCACCTGAACTTTCGGGCTGGATGCCCTCTAACGCTTCTTGTAGTCCGTTCATGAAATTTTCCCTCTTTTTACCTTGACATGGAACTCGAGGGCCTCATGTCAAGGGCTGCTGGTCGGTCTCTCTCAGTCCCCGGATGGGACCTCGGTATACGGCCCGAAATAGTTGCTGAAATACTTCCACGCCGCGGCCTGGCTGACATCGAGGCGTTCCTTGAGCTTCTGGAGCATCAGGTGGTCCGCGTAGTGCCGCTCTGTCCTGACCTCGCCGCTGTCGTCAAGGATCTCGATCACCAGGACGTTGCCCATCGGGCTCGACTCGAGGTCACGGACCCGCACTATGTCCCCGGCCTTCCACCCGTGCTCCGGGTCTGGCTTGGCCCTGACCTCATCGTCTGTGAGCACTTGGTCATCGTCTGTCATGTGGTGTATGCCTCTAATTTCTTCTTTGCTAACGCCTTCTTTACAGCTACGCTGACCGCCTTTTTATGCGATTCGCTTAATGGTTTTCTTGGACGGCTGGCCGAGACACTCATTCTCTTTTTTGTTTCCTCTGAAGGGACCCAACCTTTGGTGGGATGCGTCGTCCAGTTATAAGCTGCCTGACGTAATTTTTGACGTGTTTCTTCAGAACACTCATGCGTGTCACCACCGGCGGTCAGATTGTATCCGTTCGGGCTCATACAGTTAAACTGTGCTATAAGTTCTTTCTCATAGTAGTTCAATTCATCAAGCGAGTCAACTTTTATTAACACTGTTGCTTCAAAATTGTCAAATCCGTGTTTTTGGATCGCGTGGTGCATCAGACGGCATGCCGTCTTTTTGCGGTGCAGCCACAGCCTGCTACTTAGAGACCGCCTGGTCTGCCCTATGTAGATCCTTCCATTTACCTTGTTCTTTAACATGTAAATGATCATGTTGTTGACCCAGCTGGCGCATTCTCAGCCTCATACAATCTTAACCCGCTCTCAAGTACACTCTGCGCCATCTGTCCCTGCCTTGCGGCCTCGGCGTCGACCATCTGCTGGTCACGGTCCATCGCTTTCTCGTCCCTTGCCGCCGCCCTCTCGGCCTCTGACCTCTCGAGGTCGGCCTGGTTAGATCTCTCCTCACCGGCGATCTGCTCTTCCTGGGCGGCGTCCCTCATCGGGGCCTCGCCCATCATCTGGGCCTCGGCCGCGAGCTGCATCATCAGCCCCTGCTGCATCGCCTCCATCCTGGCGTGCGTGCGCACGAACATCTTTACGATCTCACGGTCGTCGTTGGTCATCTGCTGCCCGTCAGGCGAGTCGAGGTAGTCCATGAACCACTTGGCCTTCATCATGTGATTGGGCTCCTCCACGGCGACCGCGGGCTCGAGGCCCTGAAGCGCCGCCTCGGGGGGCACGGGCGGCATCTCCATGCCCTGGCTGGCCATGACCTGGCTGAAGAACATGAACCTGGAGCTGAGCTCGAGGGCTTGATCTAGCCGTTCCTCGCACACGTCCACCAGGGTAGTGTACATCTGGTCGTCGACGTCTATGTCGAAGGCCTTGAGGAGCGCCTCGGCCATCTTCGGGTCCTGCTGCTTGAGCACCTGATAGCCGCCCGCCGTGCCGGCGACGTTCATCATGTTGACGAAGTCGACCTGCCGGTCGTACATCGTCTTGGGCTGCTCTGAGTCGCGCACCACCACGAACTGGACGTCTGGGTCGATCTCCTCTGTCTTGACGTGCCTGCCGATCTGGCGCTTGTTCTCAGTCTGCCCGAAATTGTAGTACTGGCTTATGCCCTGGAACGGCTGTGACGCCCGCAGCGCGAGGGTGTTCTCCGCCGTCTTGACGCGGCAGGCCCCCTTGATCTGGAGGGCCGGGCTGAAGACGCTTTCAGCGTTACTTTTAGCCAAGCGCGCACCTGTAGCAGTGGCGTTGTCCACACCCGGGAAGGCGTTGGTGAAGTCGGTGGTGTGGCTTGTGAGCTGTCTGTATTGGTTGAGTATGTCATAGGTGTACTGGAAGAACTGCGCGCCGACGTTCCCCGGGGCCAGGGTCTTGATCAGCTCGGTCGTGCCCATGGCCTGTGCTATGTTCTTGTCGACGGGGATCACGGCCTGGGGGTGCCCGATCTTCCTCACGTGAGCCCTCTTCACTGAGCCGGCGATGTACGTCCTTGCGGGGGTCGCTGTCGCCTCGCCGTACCGGGTGATCTGCGCGTCGTTGCGGTTGAACCTCTTCTGCACCTCGACCGTGTCCTCTGAGCCGCGGTACAGCCCCGACTCCAAACGCATGTGATAGCCCCCACTCGAGGCCTCCTGGCTGTGGTGCGAGCCCATGTAGATGCCGATGATAAGGCCGCCGTCGTTGATCGCGAGCACGGTCGCCCCCTCAGGCGGGACCATGTCTGAAAGGCGGGTGCCCTTGGGTATGAGCACGCCGGCCACGGTCATCGTGTCCTGGCTGAGCTTGATGTGGCACACGTCCTCGGGCTTGAGGCACACGCGGTCGACGATCGCCTTCTTGCTCAGCGTCGAGGGTATGTACTCGGTCGCCTGCCCCATGAGCGTGTTGCCGGCCTCCTGGATGGCCCGGAGACTCTGGATCCCCTCGTCAGACGAGTTGTCGGCGATGCCGATGTCCACGTCGCCCAGGTAGTACCTGAGCTTCTCCTCGTCGATCTGTATCCGCTCGATCGACCATGACGACTCCTCGTACGGTCCCGAGATGTCGAACCTGACCGTCTGGATGGGCACGAGCCTGATCGTCAGGTCCCCCATCTGGACAGGGACGGTCCCTGACACCGACGCGTACTCCTGCTCGACGGGTGACTCGGGCGGACTCACTTCCAGTGAGCCGCACCCGGGGCATTGAGCGAGCTGTCCGGGTTTGACGAAGTCGTCATAGCCGCCGCTTTCACCGCAGCTGAAGCACCTGGAGCTCCCCTCTGATATGCGTATGCGCTTGTTCTCGAAGATCTCTCTGAATAGCTTGGTGCCCTGCTTGAGGTGGTCGTAACGGACGGACTCTATATAAGTGCCGTTAACGATCGCGTGCAGGGCCTCCTGCTGATTGAACCGCGGGGTGTAGAACTTGGACTCGTAATGGTTCCAGACCGCCTTCGCGACCTTGATCTTCTGGCGGTACTCTTTCTGCTTGAACTCGTCCGCCGGCTCGAGGTCGGGGTTCGAGGCGGTGAACATCTTTACCTGCGTTGTGCAGTAGAACTGCATGATGTTGATGCTCGTGACGCGGTTAGGGTCGGCACGGTGGACCGGCGCCATCTTCCACTGGTTGTTCCAGTAGCTCTTGACCCAGGTCTGCTTGCCCTGTATGAAGTTGGATGTGACCTCTGTGGTGCGGGCGACCTCGTCGAACACGTCCCTGTGCCTGCCCAGCATGTCCTGGATGAGCTCACGCAGCCCGTCGGCCATGTACTGGCCTGTGAGTACCGTGCTGTTGAGCTCCTGCAGGGGCTTGAGCGGGGCTAGGTTCTTGGATGTGTCCATGGTCTATGTCATTATGTCTTCGATCACCTGCTCGGAGACCGCCTTCCAGCGTTCTCGTACCTGTGCCGGCGAGTTGCCGATCTCGATCCCCTCCGTGAAGAAGCGCTCCTTCTCCTGGGTGTACCGTTCGTGCTGTGACTCGCTGAGCAGGTCTAATGCCAGCCCGTCGTCTGGCTTGGCCCTGTACTTCGGGTCGGTGACGCTCGACTCGAGGTCGGTCAGCAGCATCGGGTTAAGGCCGGCGAGCTGAACCAGCCGTGACGACCACTCGGTCTGCATCTGGCTGAACCGGCTTCTCTCGAGTGCGAGCTGCTCCTCGTAGCGCTCAGTCAGCGCCTTGAGTTCGACCCGCATGTTTTCCTCAAGGCGCCGCCGCTCCTTAAGCGCCCGCCGCAACTTTCTCCGGGCACGAAAGAGTTCGATCCACATCTTGTGAGGCCAGACACGCTTCATCCTGGGCGCGCCGTGGCGCGTCGGGGCCCGGTCATCCATATGTCGTTATCCGAAGTAACTCTGTCTGTGAGAGGTCGAGCCGTCGCCGAGTGCCACCAGGGCCGCGACGGTCGTGACGCCGTGCGTCTCGGGGACCTGCCCCATGCTGACGGCCCGGTCAAGGGCTTTCTGTGTGATCGTGACCATCGGGCGCTGCTCCCCGCGTACGACCGCCGAGCCGATCGCTGCCTTGAGCAGGGTGACGGTCGCGTTGGCCGCGACGAGCGCGTCCGTGATGATCCCAGCGTTCGACGCGATGTTAAGCCAGCCGCCCCATCTTTTACTTTCTGGGATCCTGTCAGTGTAAACTGCTGATGCCATAACTGTTCTCCTTTAGGTGCTCTTGGGTGTGGTGCGTTACCAGCCGTCGGTTATGTCTGAGACTTCGTCTGGCTCCCTGTCGAAGCCGAACTCGTCGATGTCGTACTCACCCTGCATCTTCCTGACCTCTTGGGCGTACACGACGGCGCGGGCGATCTGGCGCCCGTCTGGTACATTACTACGTTCTTCTGCGCCTTGTACATCGGTTTGTACTTCCTCGGGGGCCATCCTGGCCTCGACCCGCTGCTCCAAGATCTCCTGCGTGGTGAGCTCCTCTACCTGAGGCCACAGGCTTGCGGCTGCGCCCCTTGCCACGTCTAAAGCGTCGTTGAAGAGCGGGAAGGGCTCGAGCTTGGCGGGGACGTCCCCTGACTTGGGCGTGTTCCACTTGTACGCCGGTGCCTCGGAGCGGATCCGCGACTGCCCGCGGTCGTGGCCGTCTAAGACCTCGTCAAAGCTCACCTCCTGGTCATCGTCGACCAGGACGATCAGCTTGGGCCGTCCCCAGACACCCGGGTTGAACGGGTGGGGCTTGGTTATATCGCGTGGCGCTATGGCTGACTTGAGCTGCTCGATCCCCCTGCGCTTGCCGGTCTCCCAGTTGATAAAGGGGAGCGCTATGCCCGTCTCCCCGTCCGTGTCGTTGTACTCTTCCCTCTCTGACAGCGCCTCGTGGCTCATTTCCCAGGTCCTGCACCTCGCCACCTCATTGTCAGGCACCATGTAGTCCACGATCTCCTTCTTGACGGCGCTCGCCTTGACCTTGATCGTGCGGATGTGCGTCCGGTACCAGAACACCATGCCGGAGATGTCCACGTCGTAGAGCAGCTTGCCGTTGGGGTCCCTGAACCGGACTTTGGGGGTGTTCTCAGCGGCGGTCGCGAACCACCCAGTGACGCATGGGTGATCACGCGTGCCGCCCCAGTCCTGGAAACAGCTGATCTGCCAGTTGAGCGGCACCTTGGCCATGCTGAGCTTGAGCACCTTCATGAACCTTGACCACGGCACGACGACCTGGCGCTCGTTCCAGTCAAAGAGGATGTCGCCCTGCACCGAGATCTGCCAGTCGCCCTTGAGCAGCTGCGCCCTGGTAACGGCGTCCAGGTACCCGAGGCTCTTGCGGTAACTGTCCTGATCGACGTAGGGGTTGTCCTGCAGCCTGGCCGGGATGAAATACGTGCGCCTGGTCTCGCCGGTCTCCTCGTCTTGGTACTCTTGATCGAATACGCGCGGCTCCTCGGCGTCCGCTGGCCTGAACCACTTGGGCACGAAGCGTCTCTTCACCCAAAGGCCGGTAACATCGGCTGGTGGGTTAGATCCGCTTCGCATCCTAAGCGGCACAGAGGCGAGCGGCCCCGTGGCGGGTCGCCTAAGCCGTGAGAACATGTACTGGTACATCGTCTCGGTGAACTGGGTGAGCTCGTCGAAGCCCACGTACTGGTACTCGTCTGACTGGTAGCGGAACTTGCGCACTTCCGTGTCCATGTAGCCGAACACGATCCTCCCGCCCCCTGGGAAGGTCCATGTCTTCTCTGTCCCGTCCCAGTGCGCCTGGCCCGTGAACCAGTCGTGAGACCTATCCATGAGGGCGCCGGGCTTGGCGAGGTCAGTGTGGGTGCGTCTGAAGAGTATGGCGGCGTAACCGGGCACGTGCACGTACTCGGCCGCCGCCATGAGCAGGCAGTCCGACTTGCCGCCGCCGGCTGCCCCACCGTAGAAGACCTCGAGCTCATCCTTGAGGTCAAGGAACAGCTTCTGCCTGAACGTCGGCACGTGCGGGCTGAAGGTGCCCCGGTGGAAGCCGACACCCGAGATCAGCGTCTCGCGTGTCATGATCGCATTAACAATTGAGTCCACGTCTGTCATAAGATCTGACCGTATCTGAACACCCCCCCTCCCCCCGCTCTTTGTCTTGAACGAGTGTACTTATACTTGTACTTCTTATACATGTACTGCGCAGTTGCTACAGGCTACTGCGCCGCTGTCACCGATTCCTGCAGGTCCCTGATGGCGTAGCTGGGGTCTCGTGCGCCGCCGCAGATCTCCACCACCGCCTTCATGCTGAAGGCACGGGAGTGCTTCGTGCCCTTGACGCTCAGCATGTAGAGACGGGTGAGGTAATTGAACTCCAGGGTGAGCCCGGGGCACTCAGGCCAGTCCTGTTTGGCGTACTCAGTTAGCTGGTCCCCGAGGCTCTTGAGCTGGACCGTGCTGAACGGGTTCTTTTTAACGAGTTTAGACA
>Ga0184628_10000128_pt1 | contig 42721 bp, 51 predicted proteins | sample PLM4_5_b1_FD_133149 | JGI IMG/M metagenome (GOLD analysis project Ga0184628, IMG submission 133149) | Groundwater sediment microbial communities from an aquifer in East River, Colorado, USA - PLM4_5_b1 | ecosystem: Environmental > Terrestrial > Soil > Riparian zone | place: USA: East River...
CCGAAGTCATGCTCACCGTGCGGATCGTTGCCTTCCTTGAAGTCATCGAACAACTCGACCCGCTCCCGGATGCGCGACTGCACCATATCGGGCAACGCCCGGATGCCCGGCGTCACCACCAGCTTGCAGCCGACACCCAAGGCCCGGCGCGCCTCATCGTTGAGCTTGGCGATTGCCGCCGCGTTCGCCGCCATCACGCCACCTCCATGATCAGCAGTTCTTCGGCCCCATACACCTTGCGGGCTCCGCAGACCTCGCACTTGCCGCACCGCATGTCCGGCTCGACTCCGTAAGCCTCTTCGCCGCACGCGCGGCAGAAGCCTACGTATTCATCCGACCGCATGGCATCCATCAAACGGTCCTGACCGATCAAAACAGGCGTAAATTTCGCCTTCATCCTTTCACCTCGACTTTGGGAAGAATCCCACCGGAGCCCGCGCGCTGGCCGGTCGACCGCGCGCTGGCCCTAGTGATTCTCAGCCAATCTCCGTATGCAGCGAGCCGTTGAATTCGTGCCATAGCTCGCACAGTTGCATGTGGGCCTCGACCGCTTCGATGAAACGCGCGGGCGTCTCGCACTTGCCGTGATGGCGTTGCCACTCGGAGAACGCATCGCGCCAGTCGTCGATCACCTCCGCATGCGTCTCGCCATCGCACCCGTGTTCCGCCGCATCGTTGCAGCGCGCGGCCCGCTCCGGTTCATTGATCCAGTCAGAGTTGCGCTCGGCCTGCAACGCCTGGACTTCCTCTGACCGGATGAGCCACTCGTAGAAGCGCTCGATCCGGGCCCGCGAAGACGGCGACAGGCGCGCCAGCGTGGCTTCGGAGTCGACCACCGCCGCCGCGTTGCACCGGGCCCGCCAGAGGCAGTCCACGGCCCGCTCGCCACGCGCCCGGTAAGCGCGATACCAGTTGAGAGTGGTACGTGGCACGCTCACCGGCCACCGCCTTTCTTCGCCTTGCGCGCGGCAAGCCGATCCGCCGCTTCGGCCCGCGCCAGGAGCTTCGATGCCAAATCGTAGATGGCGTCATACGTCACCGCGAGCCGCCGCCGCGTGCCCTTCCGGCGCAACTCGATATGGCGCGGGTGCAGTTCGATCAGAAGGGCGCGTGAGCGCCCTCCGTCCCGAATGCCAACCGCCGTCTCGCGCATGAGCGGCTTGTCGATCCGCGTCATGCGGGCACCTCCGTCCAGGAAAGCTCCATCTGCCGGTCATCCGCCACCGGCCCCGGCCCCTGGAGCACCGGCACCGCCGCCATCGCCGCCAGCGTGGCCCGCGCATCTTCCAGGGCCTCATGGGTCAACTCTTCTTCCACGTCCCTGATATGGTCCGGGTGAGAGTCCGACTCGATCCCGCCCAAGTAGGCGCGCCCGATCACCGTGCCGAAGGCCCAACGGGTGTCGGTGTCGATCGAGATCCTGACCGCGCAATCGAGCATCTGCCAGTCGCCGCGCCGGAAGGCCGCGAGCCGCTCGCGGTCCTGGGCCTCGTACCGCTCGATCTCGGCCCGCTCGCAACCGGAATAGTCCATGCCGCACAGGTAGCTCACGTCCGGTTGCGGGTCGCCCAACCACTCGACTTCGTACCGGAGCCCGCCGCGCTCAAACGTCTTATTGGATGGCATCGCGCTAGCCCTCCAACTCTTCGCGGAGCTTCGCCGCCGCCGTCACATAGCCCTCAAACGCCGCCGCCAGACGCGGCGACGGCTCGCCCTTCATCATCATCAGCGCATCCTTGCGCCACTGCTCTGACGCGATCTGCAACGCGGTCCAGATGAGCGTTTGCTCCTGGACCTCGAAAGCCTCGAAACGATTCTGTTCCATGTTCACCTTTCTGTCTGTCATCCCGCGATACAACCCGGCCTCGCGCCCGCTCCGTCTGCGACCGGAGCGATGCGACTCCGAATCAGCGATTGCCCGCGAAGTCCTCGACACGCGGGCCGGGGCACGTATTCGAGCCGGTGTCATGCCCGGTCGAGCCGCAGTCGGCGCACTCTTCATAGCCGCCGTCATCCGGCCACGGCGCATCAGGATCGACCACTTCAACGCCCTCCAGGTATGAGCCCGGCGAACAGATCACGCCGAAGCAATACCGTTCTTCGTTGCACTCCATGTAGTCGCCGATCATGTCGTCGTCGTCAAGCTGGCGGTCGCCGCCGCAGTCGATCACGTAGCGGAGCAACTCGGCCTCAGCCTGCTCCTTCGTTTCATGCAACGTCACGCGGGCGTCCCGGCCCGCCCACGCGCGGCCACCATCAATCGTCAGAGCGTAATGCACTCTCACCGTGTCACCTCCTGCAAAAACGCTTCCTCGTACCCTTCAATCGCAAACGAGTCGCCGAAGTGCCCGCCGCTGGCGATGCAATGCTCCATCGCATCCGCATCGCGCACCGTGATCGTCAGGTAGCCTTCCTCCCACGCCATGCCGGTCACCGTGCCGGTCACCACCGATTCATTGACGCCGTGGAACGTCACCGCATCGCCCAACTCGACCCGCTTCATCAGGACACCTCCCCGCACTGCCAGCACGCGCCCGCCGCTTCAATCTGCCCCCGGCAGACCGGGCACTCAAACGCCGCCGCCGTCATCGCCCGCGCCACCGGCCCGCGCCTGACGCTCGCCATCTCGACCCACTGGCGACCGTCACCGGCCACCGGCTCAACCAGGAAACGGTTCCGGCCCCATGAACACTTCACGTCGCGCACCGTGCAATCCACCCACAGTTCCCCGGCCCGCATCTGGATCGTCTCGCCCACGGCGACAATCATCTCGACCGCCGTCGCGCGCGTCACCGGCCTACCTCCACCCACTCGCCTTCGGCCCACTCGATCAGCGCCTTGCCCAACGCCGCCGCGTCGTCATACACGCCCAGGATGCGCTGGCCGCTCAGGACCGCCGGTTTGCGCTCATTGTCGCCGTACACCTTCGCGCTGGCCCCCAACCGCGACACGTACACCGTGATCGGATACATCCGCTCAGGCCGGGCAAGCTCCGTCGCTTCGCGCTTCAACTCCAGTACGCTCCCCTTGGTAAACGAGAGCCACTGGCCGCGCTCATCACGCCGTTGCGTGTAGAGCATCACCTCGCCCTCGTCATTCACATACGAGTCCCGCAACGATACGCGGAACACGTCACGCGGAAAGGCCCTGAGCCCGAAGGTCGCCGGGAATTCACCCGCCGCCGCCGCTATCATCCCGTCGCGCTCACCGCGACTCATCAAACTCCAATGCATCTCTTCACCTCGTTCATCTCGCTACGATCCTCAGATCCGCGCCAGGAGCCCACTGGCCGGTGCCGGTGAGCCCTGACTCGACCCGCTAAATCAGCGGATGCAAGCGCGACTGGGGCCACTTGCGCGCAGCCGCCTCATACAACTCACGCGAGCCCGGCTCCGGTTCCAGGTAGCAGCGCAACGCCTCGACACCGGCCCGGTAGCCCTCGCGCATCAACGCGCTCTGGATCTGCTCGTCGCCGTTCTCCGCTTTGAACCAGTAGTACGATCCGGCCTCGACCACCGCCTTCCGCAACTCGGTCACCGACATGGGCTCGGCCCGCTTCGTTCTTCGCGCCATCACTTCACCTCCTCTTGTATCGACTTCCAAATCTTGCAGTAGAACTTCCGGTAGAAGCTCGACCATCCCTGACACCCGGTCGAGTTGCCAAACTCGTTCTCGATCCAGGAACCCTTGTTCGCCTTGTAGCCGCGCGCGTTGCCCCACGCCTTCGCCATCACGTTGCGCCAGTCGCCATGCAACAGAGCCTCGCGCTGCTTCGCCGCCGCGTTCCAGACCGCCACCGGCTTCGCCACCGGCAACCACGGCTCGTCATCCGCATGAGCCGCGCTCAGATCCCACGTCACCGTCACCGGCCCGCTGGCGACCGGCCCGCGTGGCGCACTCCAAACCTCATACGCCGTCTTCACTACTTCACCTCCAATGCTTCATCGATCCGGCCCACTACCCCAACCGCCAGCGCCCGCAAATCCTCCAACTCGCCAACAAACAAATCGTCCGTCAACGTGCCATCGAACACGGCCTGCACCTCTTTGAGCAGATCCTGCATCTTGATCAGCCGGTCAATCGCGCTCATCGTCTCCGTCGCCATCTACTTCTTCACCTCCGCTTTCACTTCCGCCTTCTCAGCCCACGCGCCGTTACCGGCCTGCTTCGCCGTCGACGCCTTCCCGGCCTTCCAGCAACGCTTGCACTCCGTCAGGCCATGCTTCACCGCAACCGCCCGATCCGCGTGCAGCCCATGCGCCTTCCCGTTGCGCGTCGAGCAACTGGTCGTTGAATGGAACGCCTTGCTGGCACTCCCGAAGTACACCGTCTCGGCCAGCGCCATCCCGGCCAGGATCAATCCCGTCAGTATCGTCTTCATCTTCTGTGTTCACCTTTCTGTCTTCCCGCCGCCCTCAATCGGAGAGCGGTCAATATGATGATACCAGTTAGGAACGCAAGGTTACACCCATTACAAAGATAATTGAAACGATATCGCGTGTGCTACGCTCCACCTCATGGAACCCTCACAGAATCATGGGGATGACGCCAGGCCGGACCTCGAGAAAATTTCTCAGGAAAATAAAGATTCCAACCTGTACCCGCCGCCCGCCAGCGCGCCACCAGCCACCACCGGCCTTCCACCACGGCCCGCTGGCCGCTACTGCACAACCTGCACTCACCCGGCCCGCGATCAGATCGACGCCCTCCTGGTCGCCGGTCAACGCAGCTTCGCTTCCATTGCCGGTGATTTCGGGCTGAACGACTCCAGCCTCCAACGACATGCTCAAGAGCACTTGCCTGCAAGACTGCTTCGTAATCGGGAGGAACTTCAAACCCGTGCGGATGCCGCGTTCGTAAAGCTGGCCGTCACGCAGAGCGTGAACCGCCTACGGCGCATCCAGGGCCGGATGGATCTATTGGAACAGGTGCGGCTCGACCGGGCCGGTGCCGCCGATCCCGGCGTTCCTGGTGACCGCACCGGCCTGATCGTTAAACAGGTGCGGTCGATCCGCACCGGCCAGGAGTCATGGCGCGAAGTGGTCGACGCGCATGTGGACACCGGTCTCCTGGCCGAAGAGAGAATGTTGGAGCGTGCCGCCGCCGTCGAGACGGGTGAGTGGCTCGCGCAAACCGGGAAAGGTGCCTTCGGCGCTGGCGAAGGTGGCCGTGGCCCGTTGGTGGTTGTGCTGGCGACCGGCCTGCAGCCGATCCCCGGCCCCGCCGGGCCCGAAGCCGCGCGGCATCGTATTAGTGATGCACGCCGCCAGCGCACCGCGACCGCCGCAGAAGTCGAGGGAGCGCAGGCCGGTGGCGTTGCGCCACCACTGAACCGGCTCGACATGCTCGACCTGGAGCAAACCCCGGAGTGGGTGCCTGGAGCGCCGGATACCTTAGAAGGTGCATTACCGGGTGCGGTCCAGGGCGACCGGCCCGGCCCCGAAGCTGAGAGCCTCGACTCCGATTGAGTGGTGGCGCTGGCCGGGCTCGACCGCGCCGGCCACCGGCTCGAGTCGCGCTTCCTTTAGAATGAGCGCGTTGCGGCGACCCCCCCCATGCCCGCGAATTCCGGGGCCCCGCGGGTCCAGCCGAAGGGTGTGTTCGCGCATGTGTGAAGTTCAAAAAGCAGGGAGTGGGGAAGAGGTTCGCGTGTGTGTGAAGTCCGGAAAGTGTGGCACCTGGGATGAGGTGTGGGGAAGGGTACGGTACTACAGTAGCTTTCCTCATCTTCTGCGAAGATGAGGTGTGGGAGGGGGAACTGAAACGCTACACCGAAGAAGAAAGAAAACCAGTATATCTGTATACCCCCCCCAACCCCCCAAGGAAAAAAGGGAGCAAACCGCAAAAACGCGCGAGCCTCAAAAACGCCGCGAAGGAGCATTGTATACCACCCGGGCCCGGTTTTGGGTGGGGCCCCCTTTTGAGGGTGGTAGAAGGGATTTTCTACCAGGGAGAAAGAGACCCGCGTTTGAGGGGTACAAGGTGTAGTTTTCGTGACTACAGAGAGAGTGGTGTGTGATAGGCTTGTGGTGTTCGATTTTCAGCATGGGTGCCCTGGTTTATCACTCAAAACCGGGGCATTCTTGCGTTTTGTGGGGCCATCCCGGTCCAGTCCAGGGGTAAGGGCGAAGGGTTCCCTATTGGGGAGCCTGTACTCGTAGACGTTGGACTATTTTCACTGGAGCGCCGCCGGGATTAGTCCACTTCCCATTTTCCCTCCCGTTTTGCGCAAAACTCTTTTACACTGCTTTCTGAGGTGAAACAAGCAGTGGGACGATGCAGAATATGCGGGACGGACCTATCGAAAGACTTATTTGCGTATGTAGCGCAGAAGCCGGTGTGTTGTATATGCACGGCGAAGTATGTGGGCGGGAATTTCTCGCCGGGATGGATCGAGGATGTGCGGATGGCGTTGAATCTGGCTGAGGGCGAGTATTTGGAGCAGGATCAGGCGGCCGAGGCGCGGCGGTTGCTGGGGAGGGCGCGGTGATGAAGCGGGTATGGGTGGAATTGACGTCGACGGACGGGCGAAAGCTGATGTTCCAGGTGGGGAAGATCACGGCGATCAAGGAGGGCGATGGCAAGCTCCAGGCGCCGACGTACATCGAGACGGTGGCTGGCGGATCGGTGGACGAGGATTTGTGGGCGATTCGGGAGCCTTACGAGAAGGTGATCGAGAAGATCTCGAGGGCGGAGTGGGCGACCGGGGAGGGGCACGGGGTATGAAATTCATCCGGCTGGTGAGGGAAGGCGTGGAGGCGGTGGTGTGGTTGCGGGTGGAGGCGATTCTGGCGATCCAGGAGTCCTCTCAGGGGACGCGGGTGGATTTACATGGAGGGCACTCGTATCATGTCAAGGAGACGGTCGAGGAGATTTACGAAGAGATGGAGCGGATGCGGGCTTCGGCCGGCGCGGTGAAGTAAGTAGGAGGTAAGAGATGCCGGAAGATCGCAAGCAGGCTAAGGCGCAGCCTTCGGCCGAGGACCGGCATTTCCGTTTGCCGATTTACCGGGAGCCGATGAGGCCGTCGACGGCGGGGCGGTGGCGTAAGTGGGACCAGTCGACGCCGATGGGGAAGGCGATGGCGCGCGAGCGCGGGCCCGAAGAGATCACCATCAACGACAACGTGCCGCAGGGTAACCCGGACGAGGTGATGGCGCGCAAGGATGAGTACGGGCGCACGTTGCGGCACGAGCTCGCGCATGCGATGCAGGAGCGTGGGGATATTAGTCCGGATGTAAGTGCTTTTGAGATGCCGTGGCGGCGGGAGTTCTGGTCGGACGATTATCATGCGCCTAAGTACCGTAAGAAGCTGGAGGAGGAAGCCGGCCCGGACGAGGCGGATGCGTACACGCTCTCCGGGACGGTGGATCTGAGTAAGTACTTGCCGCAGGATCCCTCGAAGATGAAGGCGCTTAAGCGGAACCAGCTTGAGCAGATGAATAAGCGCGGGCTGGGTAAGTACACCAAGATCTGGGAGCGGGACTGACTTATGGCGGCGGCGGCCTCCTCTTCGCGGGTGAACCTGCATACCTGTCGGAAGGGGCCGGTGTTATTCCGGCATGGCGGGCCGTGCGAGCAGTGCGAGGCGGCGAAGTTACTGACGAAGGTGTTTTTCGGGCCGCGGGAGTGTACGCGGGGGCAGGCCCACTTGTACGATGGGCCGTTCATCGAGGAGCCGAACGGGTTGTGGCAGTCGAAGACGTGTTCGCGGTGCGGCCGCCTGGCGATCACCGACACGGTGTGGGAGTAAGTAAGTTATGACTCAGGAAGAGAAGACGACGGCGCTTGGGAAGGTATTCGCGGCGGTGGAGCCGCTGGGTTACTTAGTGGAGGTCGATGAAGAGACGAGCGCTGTTATTGTCAATTGCTCGACCAAGCACCGGTCGCGCCAGTCGGGGGCGGTGCTTCAGGCGGCGCTGGCGGCGGGCGTCAATATTGTGGGGACCAGGGCCGGGCGGCGCGGCTTTGAGATTGTGGTGGGGTAAGTGAAGATCTCGGAGTTAATGGGGATGTTACGCGACTATGCGGCGCATCATGGCGACCATGAGGTGAAGGTTCTGAACATCGACGCGGGCGCGGAGGACTATGCCACGCTCTTCATCCTCGACCTGTATCCCTCGCACGGCGCGGCGGTGTTACGGGTGGGCGTCCACGGCGATTAGCGTTACTTGAGCGGCCACTCGGCGGGAATGGATCCGGTGGCGGCGACGTTTTCCTGGAGCTTCAGTTTCTGGATGATGTCCCAGCGCTCGCGCCGCTGGGTGAGGATGTTATAGACGTTGGCACCGCCTAACCTCTCGATGGCTAAGTCGCAGGCCGTTTCGAATTCCTCGACCGCGAAGCTGATGTCTCCGTTCACGGGTTCTCTTTTCTCCAGGTGGATCATGATGGCGGCGCGTTTGCCGCAGTCGTTGCAGATGCCGGTTTGCTGGTCGATCGACGGGTGGTAGCAGCACTTCCATTCGCCGGGCTGCGGAGGGAAGGTGAAATCCGGATCGCCGCCGAAGCTCATACTTCCACGCCGTTTTCGTAGATGACGATCGAGTCTTCTAAGATGCGCGGCGAGGGGATATTGAGGCCGGTGCGGGCGTTCTCGTCCTCCTCTTTGATCTTGCGGGGCTGCGCGTAAGCGAGGTACTGGCGGGCCTCCTCGACGGTTTCGAACGACATCGAGACGAGGCATTGGGCGGTGCGGTAGCGGAGGATCACGCAGTTTTTCGAAGGCGCGTAAGTGGCGCTCATAACTTCTCCTCGCAGAAGGTGGGATCGGGCCGGCGCGGCATATGGAGCATTTCCGGAGTGCGCGCGACGTCCACGAGGGCCTTGCCGAGGTCGAGCGCCTGGGCGGTCGAGAGCTTGATGGGAGCGGCGAGCTTCAGTTCGACGAGCCACTCCCCGGAGTCTGTCTTAGCCGTATTGACGGTGTTGATTTCAAGTCCGTAGATTTCCATTCGCGGTTCCTCCTTTTGGTGCGGATGAGCGAGTACTGATTGCGCATGGCGAGGATGCGGTGAGGGCGCTCGGAGCCCGCGCGGCCGCAGGCCCCGCAACTTACACAGCAAAATTCGCTGGTGTCGGGAATGAGTGTTACTTCCCTTTCTGCGCAGACCGGGCACTTGAGGTTAGTAATCATTCCAGGTGGACTCAGGCGGCGCTGCCGGTGTTACCTGCAGCGCGTCCCAGCACTCGGTGCCGGGGTTCCACATCATGGGCGTCTTACAGGTGATGCAGTGGTTAGGCACGCTCAGGGAGGCGAAGGCCGGCGCGTGTCCGAACACTTTGCAGCCGAGTTCCTTGAGAAACTTCATTTCTTTTTCCCTTGCGAGCGGGCATAGTCCATCGCCGCCTTCTGATGCATTTCGAGCAGGCTGAAGTCGGTCTTCGACATCGTGCCGTGGCTCGGGTTGTAGATGTCCACTTCGAGACGCGGTTTCATCACGCCGAGCGGGTCGATGGCTTGCGGCGTGGGATCCGAGTTACGGCAGCCGGGGCAGTGTTCGCTCATAAAACGCTTCCGTGGATGGAGCTGCGGGTCTGATAAAGCTAAGGCTTTGCTCTCCCCTGGCTTCACCGCGCCCCATCCATTCTGAGCGTACCCGTTTCTTTTGCGCAAAACAAGACCTTCGTGTTACGCTCGGGTTGTCGCTTCACCTCGACGTCGAGGGCCGCGGTAGCTGTCGCCAACTGCTGCCACGGTCCTCATCCCGTTTCAAAACGGAAGGTGATGACGAGGTGAAAGATGGCAAAACAGAAACCGAAGGCCGCGCCGGAGATGGAGGATCTGCCCGCGTGGGTGAAGACCTTCCTCGCCGCGCGCTTTGCCGGGGATAAGAAGGCGAAAGAGGATCCGCGCGAGTTTGTGATCCTCGAGCTCTCCCGCGATCAGGCCGCCACGCTGGCCGGGTGTCTGGCTAATTCGCACGCGCAGATGCTCCACATGCTCGACCCGCTGCTCAAGGACATGCCCAACCGGTGCGCGGCGCTGGCGGCGCTCGACATGATCCTTGAAACGGTGGAGCGGGCCGGGGAGATCGCGCGCATGCTGCCCGCTTCGGCTCCGCTCGAACTTTTCTCGATCGTCGAGCGGGACTTGTATGAGAAGATCAACCGGCGCGCCGCCGACAACCAGCACACGCATGCCGACGAGGTCGAAGACCTCACGAAGGTGCATTAATGCTGAGTGCCAGCGACAAGGCATTCTTAAAGGCGATCGGCGTCTCCGAGGACGTCGTCGCTCCGGCTTCGAAGCGCCTCGGCGGCTATCACGCGGTGTACGAGACGTGTCCCGAGTGCGGGGCCAAGCGCCATCGCTTCCTCGACAACGGCATGATCTTCTGTCTTTCCTGCGCGGCGCGCAAGCAGCGGGATCAGGCCCTCCGGGACGCTCAGGTAGCCGCCTTGATTCAGCAGGCATATGACCGGGCAATCGCCCGGGCAGACCAGGACGATGGGCCTATCGTTCACCGGGGCTTCGAGATCCGGCGCATTGAAGGGACCGGCTGGTGTTTCCGCCGGCCCGGGGAGCTCTGGACGAAGGCCCATTCGCGCCGGGATGCCTTAATCAGTATCGAACGGCTCGTGGGGCCGCTCGTCTACGAGGAGCCCTACCCGTTTGTCCCCGCCAATAAGTGCCGCGAGTGCGGCGAGCCGTGCGGGGAGCTACGCTGGTGCGGGCCCTGCGGAAAGGCGAAGTTTTTATGAGAATCAGCGGGGCCGACCAACAGATCGCCGAGTGGCGCGACCGCTACGACGAGATGAAGCACAGCGAACGGATGGCGGTGCGCGCCAACATTGAGCTCCAGAAGGCGATCGGCAAGGAGCGCGATCAGGTGGAGCGGTTGCGCAACGCGCTCTTCGTGCTCAACGCGCGGTTCCATTCGGTCTGCAACTCGATCGGCCCGCATGTGTCGGCTATGTACCTGGAAGATCTGAAAGAAGTGAAAGAACTTCTTTCGGGTGGTACGATCTCCTCGAAGGAGCCAACGCTTTGAGCCCTACTTATCACGAACCCGAGCCCCACGTCTTCCGCGATCCAAACGATCCCAATCTCAATCTCGATCCCAACGCCGATCCCAATCTCCCGTACGATCCGCGAGCCGCCGTGGAGCCGCGCGTGGAGCCGCTCGCCGTCGATCCGCCCACCGCCCAACAGTTGACCGCTTTGCTCGTGGCCATCCGGCGCATCGCGCCGGGGAGCGCGCGGCGCGTCGTCGAAATCATCGACACCTTCGCTCTCCACTATTACCCCGATGGCCTGCCCGAAATTCCCCCCACGGTCGAGCCGCCGCCTATTGAGACGTCCACTTTCAACCTCCTGGCCTCTGATCTCATGGCCCTGATGTCCGGTTTCGCGGTAGTCTATCCCACCGCCGGGGGAACGGTCGAATTCCTGGGGTGCGAGCTCGCCTACACGTTCGGCACGCTTCCCTTTGACGCGCTGGCCGGCACGTTCAGTGTGCGCAGCCAGGGCGGAACCACCATTTCCGATGGCTGCGCGGGAACCGGATTCATCGATCAACTGGTGAGCGGGAACGGGACAATCGCTCCGCTCGCCGGGCCCTGGAATATCGGCGCCGTCGATGCGCCGCTCGAACTGGCGTACCTGCCGAGCAATATGACGGGCGGCGACGGAACGGTCGAAGTCGTCACCAGCTACCGCAAATGGCCGGCCGGGACCGCTCCCTCCGCGGCCGCTGCCGGATTGTCGATTCCCCCGTTTAAGTTTGGAGTTGCCTAATGCCTGAAGAAACTATCGAAGAAACCGTGCGCGTCGAAGAACGCGAAGTCCTGCCGCCGCCCACCATCGAGGAACTGCACACGTTCCTCCTCAAGGTGCGCGAGGCCGCTTATATCTCCGCGCTCCAGACCGCCGTCCTGATCGACGACTGGATGGAGAAGTACCCGCTGCCGCCGCCGCCCGAAGCCGACGTGGAAGCGGTCTAACCGATTCCGGCCGGCAGGTTCCTTCCGTCGCCGGAGCCAACTATACGAGGCGCGGCATGGTGTCCGGACGACCCGTGCCGCGTCGTTGGCTTTATACTCCCTGGTAAGTGCCGCGTCCGAACAAACCCCACCAACCCCAGCCCGCCGTGCCGCTCACGATGGAGCAGATGGCGCTCCAGATCGGTTCCTACAACCGCACCAAATTCATTTACAACGAGCAACTGATCTGGGAAGCCAACCCAGGCATGCAGGAGCAGATTTTCTATTGGTCGAGCCCGGACGGCGTCGTCTTTTACGACCCGGTCACGCTCGCGCCGCAGGCTCCGGACAAGCGCTACATCTGCGATGAGATTCTCGCAGGCGGGCCGCGCGGCGGCGGCAAAACGAGCGCCGGGATTGCCTGGGCCGCGCTCTACGTCCACAACCCGAAGTACGTGGGCACGCTCCTGCGCCTGAGTAACGAGGCGATGAAAGAGACGATCGAAAAAGCGTGGGCGATCTACCGATTGATGGGGGCCGTGAAGAAGGGCAACCCGGTCTCGTTCCTGTTTCCCACGGGGGCGATGATTTACACCGGCTATCTCAAGGACGAAGCCTCGTTCGAGCAATATCGCGGCCATGAGTATCATAGGGTGGTCATCGAGGAAGCCGAGCAGATCAAAAGCGAGGCTCTCTATGCCGCAATCCTGTCGTCGAATCGCACCACGGTGCCGGGGTTGCGCCCGCAGATCCTGCTGACGGCGAATCCGGACGGGCCCGGCGCGGCCTGGCTGAAAGCCCGGTTTGTGAAAGTGCGGCGCTCCTCTAACGGCGAGTTATTTCCCTACGGTACGCCGATGTACGACCCGCATAGCAGGCGGTGCAAGATCTACTTACACGGGCCGCTCAAGGATAATCCGCAATTACTCGCCCAGGATCCGCATTATGCCGACCGCCTGAATGATCCCTCGCACCCGGAGTCCCGGCGCAAGGCGTGGATCGACGGCGACTGGGACATCAGCGCGGGCATGTTCTATCCGTCGTTCCGGCCGCGCGCGATCTCTTCAGAGCTCCAGGATTTTCCCGAGGCGTTTCACGTCATCCCCAGTTACACGATCCCGGGCTGGTGCCATCGCTGGCTGTCGGTCGACTGGGGCCACCAGCACCATTCCGCCGTTTACTGGTATGCGCTCGCGCCGGACAAACGCATCCATGTCGAAGACGAATTAGTGGTGGCTGGTTACGGGGCCGACGAGCTCGGCGCCGAGATCGCGCGGCGCTCGCTTCCCAAGCTCGAGCGGATGAAACAGCCGCGGCTGCGCTGTTACCTGAGCCCGGACGCTTTTCAGGTTCGCGACAAAGACCACATGATCTCGGATCAGATCGCGTACGGCGTCCAGCGCATTCTGGGCCCGGGAAGCTCGCTGATCATGGAGTTCACGCCGCAGGAACTGGCGGTGTCGAAGAGTGACCCGCAGGCGGCGATGAAGATGCGCGAGGACCGCCTCGCGACGGGCGAGATCGAGGGATCGTCGATCTGGTTCACGCGCGCCAACAACTCGCGCGAGGCCGGCTGGGAGTACCTGCGTGGGCTATTCCGCTACCAGCCGCTGCGGCGCAAGGCCGAGCCCGATCACGACTACGCCGACTCCATCCTCAAGAACAAGGGCATCATCGCCTACCAGAAATATATGGCGATGTTCGCCGAGGAGCACAACGAGGTTCTGCCCCGCATCCGCTTCCACGATAAGTGCCAGATCTTAATTGAAACCATTCCCAAGCTGATCTCGGACTACCCCACCAACCCCGAAGACGTCAAGAAGTTCGATAGCTCCGAGACGACGATCGGCGACGACCCCGCCGACTCGCTGCGGTACGGCTGCATGGGCTTCAAAGATTATGAATCGAAGGTGCCCCGGGAGGTGTATATCGAGGAGGAGATCGCGCGGATTGCCAACTCAAACCCGCAAGACCAAGACTTCAATATGAAGATCCTGATCGCCAGGATGGCCCAGGAGCGTTACGATAAGCAAAACAATGCGAGCGAATCTTGTATTTTGATTCGTGACGCTATGCTAGTCCGGAAAGGCCAGATCATCACATGAGCCCATCAATGGACGAAGAGTTAGGAGCGCCGCCGACCTCCCTCGAGGCCCCGCCCGCCCCGCCTACACCGCCGCGATCGACGGCGGCCGGCACCGCACCCAAGCTCGGCATGACGTCGATCTCGCCCGAATCGGTCAACTACACCACCGCCGCCGAGCGGTGCGAAACCTGCGAGCACTTCGATGAAGAGCAGATGTACTGCAACCTGAACAAATTCGACGCCGAGCCCGAAGGCCACTGCGATAAGTTCGAACTGCTCGGTTCCGCCGCTGGCGGCGGCGGCGAGGAGATTCCGGACGAGGAGATGCCCTTCGAGGAAGAGACCGAGCTCCCCGAAGAAGAAGCCGAAGAAGAGTACTAAGCGCGATGCAGCCCGGCTGGTGGTCCTCGCTCCTCATGATGATTCCGGGCGTGCGCGCGGCCTACGCGCTTGCCGAGCAGAAGCGCCTGGAGGCCGCGCACTTCCAGGGACAGATCCTCGCCATGCAATCGCGGCTCGACGCGCTCTCGCTTGAACGCCACGAGCTCACCCGCGAGAAAGACAACGCCTACAAGCTGGTGGTGAATGTGTTCAGCCAGTATGCGTGGGGCATCAAGCAGTTTGAAGAGGTCGGCGGGATGCCGCCGCAGTTTCACCCGCAGGAAGGTGCCGTCGCGCCCGAATCGGTCAACGCCAGCGCAATCGTGGCGAAGCGCTCGGGCCGGGCGATGGAAGAGTTCCTGGCCGCGCACGCAGGGAGCGAATAGATGGCCGAGTACAACGGACGCCCGATCACCCGCTACGGCTCACCGGCCACTAAGTTCAACACGCCGCTTTCCTGGGATGAGGAATTGAAGTTCCAGAAGCACAAAGAAATCTATTCGCCCCACGATTCGGGCGAGGACTACGACGAGCGCGGTGCCTTCCTCTACGGTCAGAAAGCCAACCAGCAACTCAAGCAGCACGGCAACGACCTGTGGAAGAAGACCAACCATCCGACGCAGTCCGACGAGAGCCTCTACGCTGGCTTCGGCCCCGCCGGGAAGTGGCTGGAGCACGGCGGCTACGTGCCGCACGGGGGACTCCTCAAAGCCAAGCTCAAAGACGACATCGCCGCCGCCGACCCGCGTAACCAGCCAACTATGCGGGCGCGGCACGCCTGGGAGATCGACAAGAAGTGATCGCCGACACCGATTCAAAGACAGTGACGACGCCTGCCGACTTCGTCGAGGTCCATGCGGATAAGCTCGGCAAGTGGATCACCGAGGATCTCGACCGGCCGCTTTCGGCGGCGCGCACCGCGCAACTCCTGCGGGCGAAAAGAGCCCTCTACTACTGGGAGGGAAAACAGTATGGGCATCTCAAATACGATTCGCATTTGGGGAGTTTTGATTGGGTGCCGTTCGACTTCAAAGAGGAAGTCCAAAGGGTTTTTGCGAACGTCTACAACATCGTTTTTTCGGACGGCCAGAAGTTCAACAGCTTAGTGGGCCAGCGGAGATTGAACCAGAAAGCGGTCGCCAACGACGCGCAGAATTTCACCCAGACCCAGACGGCGGCGCGGGCCAACACGATGGCGCGGCACTTACTCAGGTATTGGAAGCTGCAGCGCCGGGCTCCGAATGAGATCGCCGAAGTCATGTGGAACACCGGCCCCTGCTTCGGCTTCGTCGATCACGTCATCAATGGCCGGATCCACGGGTTTCACTCCGAGCCGATCTACGAAATCGAACAGGCGCAGGCCCCGGGTGAAGTGGTGTGCAATTACTGCGGCGGCAAGAGCCCGGAGGGCAGCCCCCAGTGCCAGAACTGCATGGCCCCGATCGATCCCACCGCGGCGGTCATTCCCGGGCCGCTGGTCGATCAGCCGGTCCAGAAGGGCGAAATGGAATATGCCAAGGGCATGCCCGAACTGCAGTTGCTCTCCTGCGTCCAGGTGATGGTTCCCAACGAAGCAAAGTGGATCGACGACGACTGCGAGTGGCTCGACTACTCCTACCCGCTCTCGAAGTCGAAGGCCAAACTGGTCCTGCAGCGGCTCAATGCCGCCAAGAAAGATCTGTCGCCGCTCAACGACTGGGATACCGATGAGAACGTGGCCGAAGCGGGCCGCATCCTCGAAGAGATTCAAAATCCCAACGACCGCACCACCGACCGCCCGCAGGAAACGGTGAGCTATGGCAGAAGGTGGCTCAACCCGAAATCGTACGACGGCATGCCGCGCGACATCCGCCGGGCCGCCGAGAAGCTCTACCCGGACGGCTGCCTCATTCACCGGATGGGTGGCCGGCCCGTGGCGGCCGATCCGGCCAAGATGACCGAGCACTGGAGCGTCTGTAAAACGGGCACCAATTGCTATATCAACGGGCCCGGCCTCGTCCAGAACGTGATGGGCCAGCAGGACTCGATCAACAATTTCTGGAACATGGCCGATGAAATAATCATGCGGTCGATCCCGAAGCACATCGTCGACTCGCAGATCTTGAACCCGGAGACCGTGAAGAAATCCGGCACGGTCAACGAGCTCCTCTTCACCAGGACCGGCGGCGTCGATCTCTCGAAGGCGTTCGTGACGATCCCCACGGCCCAGATCCATCAGGCCATGATGCCGGTCGCGGAGATGATGCGCCAGTACACGCGCGAGGCCGACAACATTCAGCCGGCCCTTTTCGGCGGCGGCGACCCGGCTCCGACCTGGCGGCAGGATCAGCAACAAAAAGCCGGGGCGTTGCAGGGATTGCAATTGCCCTTCGAGGGGATGCAGAACTTCGTCAGCGACATTTTGGAGGACGGCATCCGCCTGGGCGCGCGTCACGGCGTGGGCGAGGTATCGGTGCCAACGAGCGGCTTCGGTGAGATCGGCGAGTCGATCGATCTGGCCGATCTCGAGGAAGAGGGCTGGCACATCGAGGCCGCCGACACCGCACCGCAGAGCTTCAACGAGAAGGTAACGAAGTTGTCCGGCCTCTCCCAGGAAGCGCCGCAGCTCGCGCAATCGATCGGCCTGGGGCATCCCATCAACGCCGGCCAAACGAAAGCGTATTTCGGCGTCGACGACTTCTATGCGCCCGGCGAATTCCTGTTCAACATGGTGATGACGCGCATCCAGAAACTCCTCGCCGAGCCATCGCTTCCGCCGCAGATGGACGAGCTCGGCCAGCCCCTGGTCGACCCGATGACCGGGATACCGGCGGTCGAAACCAGTTCGATCCCGATCGATCCTTTCCTCGATCAGGACCATACGACCATCGCCATGATCATTCGCGAATGGTGCATGTCGCCCGCCGGTCAGCAGGCATCCGAAGACCCGGCGCAGTACTTCAATAACGTGAAATTACACGGGCAGGAACAGGACGCCGCGGCGCAGGCGCTGATGATGCAGCAGGCGATGGCGGCGGCCCCGCCGGAAGAATCTGCAGCGCCGCCTGCGTAAAGTCATGTTATAAATGACTCCAATGGAAGATCCGGGTAGCGTTGCCGCAGTTGCGAGCCCAACCGCGACAACGATCAGCGCCGAAATCGATTCGATGTTCGCCGATGCGGCGAGCGAGACGGAAAGCCCTTCCGTTGAGACGACCAGCCCAGCGAGCGAGCCGAACCCGCAAGATTCCACCGTCCAGCCGCCGACTCCTGAGACGTACGAGGCCGCCGAAGAAGAGCCTGCTCCCGCCGAAGAAGCCGCTCCTCCCGCCAAGCCCGCCGTAGAGGCCACGCCTCCGGCGCCGGGCGACGATGAGGCCCCGGGCGAAGAGTACGAGCAGCGCGGCAAGAAATGGATCCGGTATCCGGAAGCCAGAGGCAAGGAGGTCTTTGCGGGCTATCAGGCCGCCAAGACTCTGTCGAAGGAGCTTGGGCTCGACGGGCCCATCACTCCGGACACCATCAAGTCGCTCGCCAGCGACAAGACCGTCCTCGATTCGATCGACTTCGATACGATGAGCGCCGATCCGGCCGAGCAGGCCCGGGCGTTCGCCTACATCTTCAAGACCGCCGAAAAGGCGTTCAAGGGCGGGCACACCGCCTACAACCCGCACGAGACGATGGCCGATGCGCTGCTTCACGCCGCGTCGAAGGCCGCGCCCGAAGTGATCCACGGGCTCGAACAGCGGATCAACGCGCACACCTTCGACAAGCTCTACAAGCAGGCCGTCACCGCCGGACTCGACACCGAGGCAGGCAAGGAGCTCCTCGCTTCGGTGCAGCGCGCCGATCAGGCGCTCACCGGGCAATATCGCAAACGCGCCGAACTGACCAAGCAGCCGGCCGCCGCCGATCCGCTGGCCGCCGAGCGCGCCGATCTGGCCCAGCAGAGGCAGAGCATCGAAGACAAAGAGTACGCTGCGGCCAAGGCCGAGTGGGACCAATGGAACACCGGCACCAAGGCCGCCGTCGAGACCAACGTCTCCGGCGCGATTGCCAAGGCCCTGGAGCCGGTCGCCGCATCTTTAAAGAATTTTCCTGAAACTCGCAAGAACGTGGAAATACGACTTCGCGAGGAACTCAAAAACGTCTTCCTGACCGACCAGCGCTTTGCTGGCGAGCGGGAGCGTTTCTACAAGCAAGCCTCGATTGCCGGGAACGAAAGCATCCGGGATGGTTGGCGAGCGCGTCTCATTCAGCTATACACCTCCAGGGCAGAGCAAGTGCTTCGCGAGAAGGCTCCAGCAATTCTGTCCGAGTCTGCTCTCGCCATCAAGGCGAAAAGCGATAAGACTCACGAGAGGCTCAAAGGTACGCAATCGCTACGTGGAACACCCGCTGGGGGCATCGCCCCTAACGGTGCGACAGCGCCATCTGCAGGCGGCGGGAAGTTTGATTCCCAGTCCTGGGCCAAAGAATTCGACGCCGCTTTCAATTAGACGCCCGCGCGTCCCCCGTGGCCTTTTTTCTGACTCATTAGGAGAAAACTGTGGCCACCGATTTAGTGTTCGCCCAAATGGAAAAAGTTGCTCCGAAGTTGCCTGACTGGTTCGGGCGCTTCGACAACATTGTGAATCTCATCAACTCGAAAGCCGATGTTGAAAAGGTCTCGGAACGCGACTTCCGGGCAACCTACCTGACCACGAATGGTGGTCGCGTGGGAACGTATAACCCCGATGGCGGCGGCCTGGGACTTGGAAGCGCGCAGGAAGGCGGCGTGATGATCACGACCTACTTCCCGTTCAGCTTCAGAGGCCAGATCACCCAGCTTGCCAGCCGCGCCACCGCGGCCGCCGAGCAGAGCCGTTTGCAGGGCTTCAAGAAGCTCCTGAAAACGATGATTCCGGACTTCGCCGACTTCCTGGACCGCGCGTGGCATATGGGTGACGGCACCGCCGTCCTCGGCACCGCCATCTCGTTTTCCACGGTTGCCTCGAAGACCGTTTACGTGATGGACACGACCAACGGCGTCCAGGGCTTCAGGCGCGGAGAGTGGTATCAGGTATACGACTCGGCCCTGGCGGCCCCCAAGGCCGGCGGCCCGTTCAAGCTCCAGTCGATCAACTACCAGACCCGCTCGCTCACTTTCGCGGTGACGATCGCGGGCGCGGCCAACACCGACAAGATCGTGTTCGAAGGCACTTCCGGCGCGACCCCGGCGGGCCTCAAAGGGTTGCTCTATCACAACAACACCGCGACGAGCGGGTCGACTCACGGCGTCAACAGAGCCAATGAGCCCGAGATCCTCGTCAACGTGCGCGACGGCGGCAACTCGGTGCCAACCGTGCAAATGGGCATGCAGATCGCCCACCAGATCATCGAGCGCAGGAAGATCGATCAAGGCACGCCGAACGGCATGATGGCGCTGGTGAATCAAAAACAGCAAGCCAACATCCGTCAGAACGTGATGGACATCGCCAACTACGACTTGACCAACGGCAAGGTCAACGCCGATATCGGTGTGAAGGTCGATATGAAGTTCATGTTTGCGGGGATCCCCGCCACCGTGGACCCGCATCAAGCGACCAATAGAATCGACTATATTGTTCCGAATGACTGGTCTATCGCCGAGATCGACCCAGTTGGCTGGTTCGAAATGAATGGGAATAAGCTCTTCCCCCTCTATGCGTTAGACGGATCTCCAGCCGCCACGGCATGGTTCGCATTATACGTCTTGCGCGACTATTTGTGCCAGAATTTCGGAAACGCCGGAGTGATTTACAACTTGGCGCAGCCGACCTACTAGCACGAAGGACGGGGCCGGTTTATAGCCATTGGCCGGCCCTGTCTATTCAACGACATACGGGGTTTCGTCGAACTACGTCGAACAACCTGGAAAAATCTGGAATGGAACAAAAGCTACTATCTGAGCTCAATGGCCGGCTCGCTATGGAGTTCGGCCGCAACGACTTCGGCGAGAACAACTACAAGTGGAGCCTGACCCAGGATCTGTGGGGCTTCGAGCACAAAGGGCACATGGTTCCCCGCCAGATCCTCACGCCGGGCGGGCCGCTCTGGGCGGTCGAATCTCGCTTTGAGCGCTTCACGGTGGCCGACATCGTGGGGCCGAACCGCTGGGCCCTGTCCAGGTGGCAGCACATGCGGCGCGGCGAGTGGCTCGCCATCTTCGGCGAGACGTGGCCCTGGCCGAACCGCGGCGAATACCACATGGTCGGCTCTCCGATGCCGGACGGCGAGGAGCCGTGCCACAAGTCGACCGAGACGCTGATCTTCCATCTCCGGGTCCATCTGGGGATGACTCTCGAGGACCATGAGCAGGATCTGCTCGTCAGGCTCGAAGAGAAAAAGCGCATCGAAGCCGCTCCGGTGGCCGATGCGATCGACGACGCCATTTTTGCCTTTGAGCATCTCCCCGGGGCCAAAGACAACGTATCGCTGCCGACCGCCGCCTTCCGGGAGAACTACAAGGAGACACCCGTTGAGTAAGACCATCGTTTCGATTTGGCCGATGCAGGAGAGTACGTACCGGCCCCTGCACATCGCGAAGAATCCTGGCGACACGAACACGTTCATTCTCCAGGCGGGCTCGGTCGAGAGCCCGTTCCTGTTGAAAATCCCGGATTTTGACACGTACATTTACATGGGCAAAGGGATCCACCAGACGATCAACATCCCTTCCTACGAGACCGCCAACGATCTGGTGCGCCACTGGCGCGATTCGAAGAACTCTCCTGAAGACGGCGGCCTCCCCGGCATCTGGGTCTCGCCGGTCGACAATCCGACCATCGAGCAGGTTCTCTCTTCAGCGGAGCTCGACGAATTCCAAGACAAGCAGATGATGTTCGCGTCATCGAAGGTGCGCGAGGCCCGGCTCTTCGCGGCCCAGATGGAATGGCGGAACATCACCAAACTGCATTTGTTTATGGGCAAGCTCCTCAACATCCAGGGCGAGCCCTGGCAGGACTTCGATGCCCGCGCCAAGGTCGGTAAGGTGCGGTGCCCGTACTGCGACTCGCCCATCACGATGGGCGTAGCGGTGTGCTCGGTTTGCCGCGAGGTGACCGACATCGAGAAGTACAATCTAATTCGAACGGCGCAGAACCTTCCACCGAAGGTGATTGCCGCCGCGCCGAAGCCGAGCTAAAGGAAGACCAATGGCCATTCCCACTGTCGAACAAGCGATCGAAGAGGCGGCCTTCCATCTCGGCGATTCCAAGAAGCGCCGGTTCACCATACCGGATCTTCAGTTCGCGGTGGGGCTGGCCTGGCGTGAGCTCATCGACGAGATGACGTTGTGCCAGGACGCGGCGGTCGAGCTGCAGGCGCTCTACGTGCTGGCGGCCGGGACGCTGACGCTGACGCCCGCGACCGCCGGGATCTCGAATTTCGGGCAACTGCTGCGCCTGGAAGAGCGCCCGCAGGGTTCCACGAACGTGTCGTTCTTCCCGGTCCAATACACCGAGACCATTTCGCTGCCCTGGTCTCCCACGCACCGGGTCATCTATTACACTTGGCGCTCGCAGACCTTCGGCTTTCCGCCGGCCACCGGGCCCGTCGAGCTCCGCATCACCTATCTGCATAGCGGAGAGAATCCGACGACCGGGCCGCTGGGCATCGACAACTGCCTCACTGTCGTTGGCAAGCTGGCCGCCGCGTACGCGGGCCCGCCCAAGGGCCTCTCGGGCATCCCCAAGCAGATGCGCGACGAGGTTTATAAAGACCCGAACCACATGCAGACGCTGATCCAACCGCACATGCGCGAGCAGCAGGAGCGGCGGGTTCAACCTGCCGCGTACGCTGTCGGCAGCAACCGGCGCCGCCCCCGCGGCTTTTACCCCAATTTTGGACCGTAGTAAGTTTTCGATACTGGAGAAAATGGAGAACCCATGTCCTTTACCACTGAGAAGATTCCCGGCACGCCCCTCTATAAGTCGCGCACGCCGCAGATCGCGCAGGGCAACCTGCTCCTGGCCGACCTGAATACCGGCCTCACCATCGTGGCCCCGGCTGGCCGCATCATTCAGTTGACCGGGTTCCTGTTTCACATGAACGGCACCTTCGGCGGCCTCACTGATCTGCGGCTGCAGACCACCGAGACTCCGACTCCCACGCCGCTGGTCACCATCGTCGCGGCCAACATGGGAGACACGATTACGCACACCGAGGTATTCGGCACCAACGTGAAGGCCCCGGCGTATTGGCTCCCTATCAAAGGGACCGGTCTGCAGATCGTCAAGACCGGTGCGCCCGCGACCGGCGGCACCTCGATCGATTACGCGATTCACTACGTCTTCGAGGGCTAACGATTGAGCCTCGCCGAACTCAAGCAGCGCGCGGTAGCCGACCTCCGGGGCTCGTGGACGCGAGCCCGCACGGAGCCCAGCGCGGATGTCAATCGCTCGCGCGCTCAGAACACCTACCTCACCAACCGGGCCTCGAACGCCATCAACGTGCGCTTTGACGGTGGCCGCATTATCGGGCGCGACGGGCTGATCCCCGATGACATGGCCACCGGCAAGATGACCATGCTGTACCAGTGGCTGGCCTATGGAACCTCCCTCGGCCAGGCGGGCCCGGGTGTGCCGACCAACTTCCTGGTCACTTTCGAGAATGGCGAGATCCGGGTGCGCGACCTCTACTTCCGGGTCCAGAAGTTTACCGCCGCGGCCATCGCTGGTGCCTACGGAGCGACCGTCGTCGAAGCCGCCGACCGGCTCTACATTTCGACATACAAAAGCGACTTCACGGGCGCGAGCGAAGTTCGTATCCTTTATCCGACCGCCACCACCGGCTACATCGACAAAGCCTTCATGGGGCCGATGACAAACGTGCCCACGCTCACCGAGCCCTACGCGGGCCTGATCACAGCGGGCGCGCACAAGTGGGGCTACATCGTCACCTCGCGCTCCGGCTCGCAGTTGCTGCCCTCGCCCTGGCTGACCAACGCAATCTTCAACCCGGTCACGTTCACCTCAGCCCCCTCGAAGACGATCCAGGTGACCATCCACGGGCCTTGGCCCCAGGACGCGGCCTACGTGTCGGCGATCATGACTACCATCGAGAATCCCGAGAAGTTCTTCATCGTGCCCGGCACCGAGGCCGCCGTGCAGGGCGGTTCGAACATGACGGTGGATTTGTACTGCTCGATCGACGACCAGACGCTCGAGGCGTCCGGGACAGAGATCCTCGACAACTTCGATTACATGACGCAGGGCATCCAAGGAACCGGCCCGTTCTCGCCGTTCAACCTCGCGCAACTGGGCCGGCGCATCGCGTACTTTGTCGGCAACAAGGTCTACATCTCCGATCAAAACGATTATGAGCGGGTGACCGAGGCCCAGCACGTCCTGCAGGTTCCCGGGCAGCGGTGGCTCGTGACCGCCGCGCATATAAGAGGAGTCAATTACTTTTTCGGCCCGAAATGGACCTATGCCTGCGTCGACAACGAAGACGTCCCGGTGATGTGGCAGGAGCCCTATAGTGTGTCGCAGTCCTTGGGCTCGACCGCCATCCACGGCGTGTGCGCCACCACTACCGGCGACATGGCCTGGGTGGCCAACGAGTACGGGCTCTGGAACTTTCACGGTGCCTACGACGCCATTCCGGTGAGCGACATGAACGAGCCGGAATGGAAGCGCATCAATTGGGGCCTCGCGCAGACCACGCTCTGGATCGTCGACGACCCGATCGCCCAGCACGTCTGCGTCTACGCGCCGCTCGACGGAGCCACCCAGAACACGCACCGGCTGACATGGTCCTACTCAAGAGGGCGCGGCCCCACCGAGGTCGACTTCTCGCTCGACACGATCCCGGCCGCTTCGGCGGCGATGGTGCGCGAGACCACCAGCCAGCGCTCGCGCAAGTGGCACGGCCCGAACGCCGCCACGCCGATTCTGATCGAGACCATCGACGCGCTCGACGACAACGGCGTGCCGATCGTTTCGGTCTGGGAATCGGGCGAGGTTTTCAAGCGCAGAAACGTGGCAAGCTCGATCGACATGAAGATTCATGCCGTGGAAGCGAAGGTCAAAGGAGTGGGCATCCTGCGCTCGCGCGTGTACGAGGCCAGCCGCAACATCTACGAGGATCTTGCCACCGAAGTGCTTCAGGAGCTCCCCCGCGATGCGATCGAAATGGGCTGCGACGTGATGAGCCACGATGCCACCGTGGAGTTCAAGACGAGCGGGCTCGGCGAGCGCATGGACATCAACGACTTCACGCTTTTCTACGTGCCGTGGCTCACCAACCGATAGATAATCGAGCATGGCCGACAAGCTCTCGCTGACGAGCATCCGCCCGGATGTCAATTCCATTCGCACGCGCGGGACGTTCGAGTTGACCGCCGAAGCCCTCGACCGGATCGACGGCAACTTGGTCCGGATTACGAACTTTGTCAACGCAATCGATGTCAGCCCCGCCGTCATCGAAGCGCCGCCGGTCGAGCCGCCGCCGGAGGGCGCCATCATGATCCGCGTGGCGTACGAAAGTCTCTAAGATGCCAGGAGAAGTTTATTACGTCGATACGCTCACCAGAACCCTCGAGGGGAAGCTCGGCGAGCGCCTCTCTGTCCTCGATGTATCGCCCACGGCGGGCAAGGGCACGCTCGACGAGGCACCGGTATTCCTAAAGGCGTACAACTCCAAAATCACCAAAGGCGGCGGCGCGATCCATGTGCCCGGCACGGTGGGAGCCGGTTATCGTCTCTCTGTGCCGCTGGTCCTCAACGGCACTGTGGCGATCGAATTTGTGGGCGAGGGCCGCGCGTCGAAGATCTTCCGCGGAGCCGCCATGCCTGCGGGTAAGGGCGTGTTCGATTTCACTGGTGCCAAGAACATCACCTTCCGCAAGCTCCTCTTTGACGGCAGCGTCACCACCTCGACCAAGCTCGATTACTCCGCTTTCGGGAGTGACCCGGCCCATCCTTCGCTCACCCTCAACTCGATGTTCTGGCTGCGCGGTGCCGAGAACATCACCTTCGAGGATTGCGACTTCGAACACACAGGCGGCTACTCCCATTACCTCGACGCCCGCTTCTCCCGAGTGAAAGGCGTCCGGTTCATCAACTGCCGGTGGACGAACAACCGCCCGCACACGTTCGGCACGGGTGCCGACCTCGACTACGGGAGCGCCACCGGAGGCATCCTCTACCAGAACCAGGGCACGGGGGCGAGCCGGGTGGAGGATCTGACGGTGCGCGGCTGCAAGTTCGCGCGCGGCACCGGGCGAGGCGTCTGGGGACACGGCTACGGCCTGGACACGCTGCACGCCAGGATTCACATCGACCACAACAGCTTCGAGGACTACGGGCTCAACGGCATCCTGTTCGGCAACACGATCGGCGGAAGCGCGATCGGCAACAGCTTCCGGCGGATTGGCTATATCTGCCCGGACGACACTGCCCCGAGCGTGCCGAAGTGGCACCCGGGCAATAAGCCCGCCGCGATCGGAGGCTATGGCGTCACCAAGCTGGTCCCTTACACCGGCAATGATTTCGTCTCGATCAACGGCGCGGCGATCAACGCTGACGGTTATTGCTACGGCGCGATCTCCGGCAACGCCATTCGCGTTCCACGCGCGGGGGAGCCGGAATATACCGAGGATTTGATCGCCTCCTCCGGCGCCGGCCAGGGAATCATTCTCGCGAACGGGTCCGATCGCGAGGGCGCTTCGGGCGTCACGATCACCGGCAACAGTTGCGACAACCTGAGCGGCACGGCGATCGGTCTCTATTCTGCGCGGCGCTGCTACGCCTCAGGGAACCTCATCGTCGTTGTCACCACTACTCCGGTGGGCGCTCCTATCGTGATCGGGGGCCTCGGTGCCGGGTCCAATCAGAACGCCACCGATAACCTCGTCACCGAAAACATGATTCACTATTCGCCTGCGACCAAACAGGCGGCGATCGTGGAAGACGACCAGTTCCGGGCGTTCACGCCCACGGACGCAAATAGCGTCGTCAAAAACCGCATCATTGGCAACGAGTGGGTCTTTGAGTTTAAGCGCGCCCCGCTATCGAATAGCAACACGGGCATCCATTTCACAACGAACACCTCGACCGACACCCAGAGCAGGCACGGCATCCAGCGCGAGGGCCAAGCGTCCGACTCAAGTTCGGCGCTGCGCGTCTATGTGCAGGACGGCGGCGCGTTCGGCTATCTGCACATGCAGCTACAGGCGTACCGTGCCATTGGAGCCCGCGGGCCATTGTTGAACGTGTCCGAGTCCGGTCCCGGCATTGTGGACGATGAGGGCCAGCCCGAAGTCCGAGACGGGGTGATCACCACCGGGCCGTACGTGAACTCGCCCTACGGCAACGCCATGCTCACCGGCATGGTTCACGCTACCGGATACATGGCGTTCTCCGATGCCACATTCTGGGATGGCCGAGCCGACCTGTTACCCGGCCCGCCTGAAGCGGAAGGCTGGGCGCTCCTGCGCTGGGACCACTTACTCAACCGCTGGCGGCAATCGGTGGAAGGCGGCGGCGCGGCGGGCCCGCGCATATGGACAGACTTCGCCGCTGGTGCCGGTACGGCGGGGAATCCGGCCGGGACAAACGGGCAAGTGCAGTTCAACGAGAACGGGGCGTTCGGCGCTTCCCCCACCTTCACTTTCACGGGCGGCCCCAACCCGAAAGTGAATGTCACGACCACGCAATACTATCCCGCGATCGAAGTCTACAACGGCTATGTTCAATCCGGGGAGGGAGTCGGCTTCAACATGATGGCCGAGCCGTGGCCAGCAGACGCGGGCAAGGTGCGGTTATATGCCGGGATGGATGGGCAGATGTATATCTCGTCGAATGAAGGGGCGTATGTCCCCTTCAGCGCCGGGACGCCCGCTGGCTCGGACAGTCAGGTTCAGTTCAACAAAGGTGGAGTGTTTGGGGCCTCCGGAAACTTCGTCTGGGATGAGGCCGGTCAGGAGATCGCCATCCAGACGAAGATCAATACGGTTGGCTTGACGGTATTCAACGGATTCATTCAAGCCGCGCAGGGCTATGGCCTCACCATGACGGTCGAGCCTCCGGTCTCGGGAGACAACCAGGTGCGGATCTACGCGGGCGTCGACGGGACAATCTTCAAGTCGTCTGATACGCAGGCGTACGGTCCCTTCGGGAATCCCGCTGGATCAGATAGCCAGATCCAGTTCAACAAAGAAGGGAATTTCGGCGCGAGCGGCAACCTCGTCTGGGACGAGCTCGGCAAAGAGATTGCTATTCAGACGAATCCCAACACGGTTGGCCTGACGGTGTTCAACGGCTTCATTCAGGCGGCGCAGGGTTACGGCTACACCTTGATTGACGGCTCCACCGCGCAGCCTGCCAAATCAGAGGTGGGCCAAGTGCGGATGTACGCCGACACCAACGGCTGGATGTACATCTCGACGAACGGGCAGGACTACGGTCCCATCGTGAATGGGCCGGCCGGTAATGACACCTGGATACAGTACAACAAAGACGGCGTGTTCTGGGCCTCAGAACACTTCATCTACAACGAGACGATCCAGACGATGACGGTCGACGGCGGGGTGGCTCTCGAGACGCTTACGTTCACCCAGCTTACGGCCTCAGCGGGACCGCCACCGCAACCGCCTCGCGCGCCTACCGGCAAGGTGCGGCTCTACGCCGACACCAACGGGCTGATGTACATCTCGACGAGCGGCTCGGCCTATGGACCTTTTTCGCTCCACCCGGCCGGCGCAGACGGCGAGGTCCAGTTCAACGTCAAGGGCGCGTTCGGCGCTTCCGAGTTCTTCTACTGGGACAATCGCCCGGATAAGCTGACCCTGTCGGTGACGTGTGTGGCGGGCCACGCCGCTATCTCGACTTCGGGCGGCTGGATACAATCCGAGGGCGGGTTTCTGACTAACAACATAGAACCTACGGCCATCCAGGCACCCGTGGGCGGGGTACACGGGGCGATCGTCAACGCCAGTAAGTATATTTCGGTGACGCAGACACCGAGCCTTGCGCCCTTGGAGGATGACAGCCTGATCGGGAAGGCTTTCCTGTGGGCCAGTTCCGTCGAAATCTCCGGCGTCCCGGCCCACTATGCCGCTTTGAGTACGTTCGTGGGGAGCACTTCGGTACTTTGCGGTCTCGCGGTGGGAACCCTGATAGCCGCCGATCGTGTGATCGGGTACAAGGGGATAGAGTTCGTTCAACAGTCGGTCGCGCCGCCAGTCTCCACTGATGGCCGGGTGCGGCTCTACGCGAAAGACGATGGGCAACTCTGGATATCGACAAACGGAGCCGCGTATGGGCCGATATCGCTCACTGCGGCAGGCACCAGCAGGCAGATCCAGTTCAACATGAACGGAGCATTTGCCGCGACTGCCAACCTCGTCTGGGATGAAGGCGGCATACTTGCCATGAACGGCTATCTCCAGACCCAGGCCGTCAACAACGCGGTCCAATGGGTGATGTACCGCACGTTCGACCCGGCCCATGTCTATTACATGGGCATCGACGCGGGGGAAAACTGGTTCCTGATTGATGCCTCTCGCGGCGGCTATCAATCGCTGCTTGTTACCCCAGTGCCGTTTACGGCTGGGCCCCCGATAGTTTACAAGCCCGAGGAAGTGATCGTGGCTACTTGCGGTTGGTTCCGCGGCTCTGGGGGCCTGGGCTTCATGCAGTTGGGCGCGGAGCCGGGTAAATCTATTCCTGGCCAAGTGCGGATCTACGCGAACACAAACGGCGCGCTCTATATTTCAACGAACGGTGCCGCATATGGGCCATTCGGGGGCGGGGGCACCACTTCTCCTGGCGGCCCTACCACTGCCGTGCAGTACAACAACGCTGGGGCATTCGGCGGGACGCAGGACTTGGTATGGACAAGCTCTGCAAACAACCTCTCTATCGGGGGAGGCACTTCTACCGATACCCCTGCCCGGCTCCAGACCAACTCGACGGGTCAGGTCAGAAACCCCGCCACTGGCGCTCTGGGCCCGAATAACATTGAAGGCGATACGCAGTGGATGATGCACCGTCCCTGGATCTACATCTGGTATCTGGGAATCCGTACCGACGGGAAGTGGTTTATCCGCGATCCCATGCACGCAAACGCAGGGGCTGGCTTCCCTCACGGCCCAGATGTTTTGACGGTTAGCGGCGGCGACTGGACCGGGGCAGGATCAGTCGTCTACACGCCTGGGTGGTTCCAGTCCATTCAAGGCTTCCTCGCCACTGGCACGGCCTACAGCGCGCTCGACGCCAGGAGCGGTGGGGCCCTTGTTCAGACTCTTTCCTTTGCTCGGGTGAATACGGGCGTCACCGCGGCCCCTCCGGTATCTGGTTCCTCTGGCAACGGGGAAGTAAAGCTCTATGCCAACACGGACGGCCAGTTGTATATCTCGACCAACGGGGCTGCGTGGGGACCGTTCGGCGGCGGGGGCAGCGGCACACCGGGCGGATCGAACACGCAGATTCAGTTCAACAAGGCCGGAGTCTTCGGCGGCGACGGCGACTTTACCTTCAGCCCAGGAGCTACCCCGACCGATCCCGCAATTCTGGACTTCTGGGGCTATATGAAGTTCAGTTTGTACGCCGCGCACACATTCCAGCTTGGTTCGAAATACGTCCCTGGTCAGAGTTTCCCCACCTATATCCCTGATTCCTTCCAGTTCCAGATCGAGGATCTTACGTACAACAACAAATGTCTCCAGATCGTGGGGGCCTCTTCCGGACCTTCAATCCTCGTGTACACGCAGGGCTACTTTGAAAGCTCCGGCGGCTTCAACTCGCAGCAGGCCACGTACAACACGTTTCGCTCGACCGGCGGCGGCGGGATCTCGGTGGCCTATGTCCGAGCTACTTACTGCACCCATATCGGGACAAGCAACGGCCAACCTGGGATGCTTTGGCCGGATGCCGTATCGAACGGGTGTATGTATTACGACACCGGGACCAAGACGATAAAAGCCCTCATCGACAATGTCTGGAGACAGGTTTACACAATCGGTTAGGAGATTTATGCACACCATTGCGATTCCCATGAGAGCGAGACTCTACTTACTCGCGCTGATCGGCCAGGAGTCAGGCGGCTTGGAGGACGAGAAGCGGATGCTCTCGACCGAGCTCTTGTACAAGCTCGAGCTACCCGCCGGAGAAATGGCCCTGTACGAGACGCCCGTCCCGCAGGGCGGCGCTTACCTGCACCTCGACCGGATCGCGCAGGCCCCGGTACTGGAGAAGGAGTTTTCGGGGGCCGAGCTCCGGCGGGCGCAGTCCATTCTGCTCGAATGGAAGAACTACCGGCCTGGCGATGACCGCTTCATCCGCCCGTTGCTCAAAGACATTCGCGCGGCGCTCGAAACCGAGGAGTCTGGTGGACAGGCCGATGCCCTCCTGCGGGTCACCAACGGCGCACCAAAGGTTACCGGGCGGCGCGCAGGATAAGATCAGCAAGTCCGTTAGAAAGGAACCAACATGAAAACCCCCGTCAAAGCCGCTCCCCGATCTGCTCCCACCTCGATCGATCCTTCGAAGATCCTGGTCAGAGCGATGAAGGGCTACCTCTACAGCCCATTCACCAAGCGGCTCTATTACACCTACAACCGGCAGGAAGTCGGACCTTCGGAATACGAACGGCCCTGGTCGGTCAACCCCAACTACGGCTTCGAGACTCCTATTTATCCGTTGAACCCGGTTGACTACCCCACTGCCGAAACCGCCAACACCATCCTTGAATGGGCCAGGGCGCAATGGCCGTCGAGCGGCCTGATCTTTGACATCTACGTTCCCACGCCAGAGGGCCACGTTACGCAACTGCAGTATTGGTTGGTGGCCTGGAACGGCCAGGACGTGTTCGAGATCTACAGCGCCGGCTGGTGGGCATTCGATCTCGACAAGGACGGCCAGCAGGCCGCCTACGAGCAGCGCACCGCCGAACTGCGCGATGCGGGATTCTCAGTTTAAGGGAGTGTAGACTTGGTGCAACTCGCTGGCCCGTCACTGGGCTAATCTCCGCAGGCCGGCGAGGCAGAGCGGTCGACCCGATGCGGCCGCTCTGTAAAAAAAAGGAGTCCGTATGCCAATCATTCAGGTCATGGTGGTCATTATCGTTGTCGGCGTGCTGCTGTACTTCGCCAATCTGTATATCCCGATGGCAACGCCGATTAAGCAAATCCTCAACATCGTTGTCATTCTCTTCTTGGTCCTGTGGCTGCTCTCGGTTTTTGGTCTGCTCCCTGGTGGCACGGTTCCCCGTCTCAAATGAGATCAAAACATTTCGCGGGTTTCCTGTCAGCCGGGGTAGTAGGATAAATCAATCGCATGGCAAAACTCGACGATCAGATCGCGCAAGATCGACAGAAGGTTACTGCCGGTGGGGATCAGACCCAGGCAGAGAACCGGCAGCGCTCCAATGTAGCCCGTCAACGCCGCGTTCCGATGTTGGAGCAGATGGATGAAGCCTACGACCCGATGATCGGCGGCCGCGGCGGCTACAACCCACAAGAGGCTGCCGACGTTCGCGGCGACTACACCGGCATCCCCACGACGCCGGAAGAATTCCAGAGCAATCAGTTCACCGGCCAGGAATACAACGACATCATGGGCACGCCTTGGGACAGGGCGGCCTACTACGATCCCGAGTCGGACATGGCGCGCACGTACGAGTCGAGCGGGCGGGTGCGCGGCGCGGTCGATCAGTATGGCAACGACGTCGACCGGTACGGCAACGAGTTGACTCAATCGATCGACGAGAAGGGACTCTCGATCGATCCCCGCTATAAAGAGATGCAGGATGCCACGATCATGCAGACCGGCTCTGACCGGCGCAAGGCAGTGGATCCGGCGCTCCTGCGCGCCGACGCAGGCGCTCTCGACACGATCAGGATGTCGCCCGAGGAATACCAACAAACCCTCACCGCTGGCGGCAACGTAATCGGGGAAGGCTACCGGGCAGCGGCTGACGATGTCGCGCGCCGCTCGCGCGCCGCCGGGGTAAATCCCTTGGGTATGGCGGCTGCCCGCGAGAGACTCGAACGCAGTTCGGCGGTCGATCGCGGAGACGCGATGCTCAGGGCCAAGGTCGCGGCTGGAGCAGCCCGCGCTGGCCGGGCCGGAACCGCCGAGGAGTTCCGCATGCGCGGCGAGGAGTCGGCCTCCGATCGGATGGCCCGCGCGGCGATGGAAGCCGGTGAGTTCGAGTACGGCTCGCGGGCCGGGCTCGAGGACCAGCGCCTCAATGCGGCCCGGGATATATCTGGGCGCAAATTGGACGTGGGCAAGACGAAGCTGGGGGCGGCTGGGGATCTGGGCCGCACGCGGGTCGGTGCCGAAGAGGGCGCTGGTCAGCGCGAACAGCAGGCCCGGCAATTCAACACCGCCACTGGGACCGAGATCGTCACCGGCATCGAGAAGGACACCGCCGCGCGACGGGCGGGCCTCGCCGAGAACCGGCAAAAGACCAACTTCGCCAACCAGGACGCCCGGTTCCGGCAGGGAATGGACGTGCAGCAGGCCAAGCGGCAGGGCTCGCAGACGGTCGCTGATAAGCGGCTCAGTCAACAGGAAACGGCCCTTAGCTGGAAAGAGCGGCAGGAGGCGGCGGCCCGGGCCGAGGAAGAAGGCGGCTACGATCGCGAGCAACGGGCCTTCGAGTTCAAGACCGGGGCCCAGGATCAAGCCACGCAGAATCAGTTGCGGCGCGACGAGCGGGTACGGGGCTGGGAGAAGGTCGGCGGCATGATTGTCGGCGGCGTGGGTGCCGCTGCCAGTGGCGGGCTCCTTCCAGGAGCGGGCGCTGCAGCAAAGGTGGCCAGCCCGGCCATGAAAGCAGCCAAGGGAGCCGCTGGATTAGGGAACGCGCCCAAAGCAATCAGGTACTGAAAAGGGATTTTAAATGCCAAGTTACTGGGAAAACGATCTTCCGCCTGCAGCGGGCGCTGCGCCAGCGGCACCTAAGCCTATGGGGGCTGCACCGGCTCCGATGGGCCAGCCTCAACAGCCGCGGCGTCCGATGGGACGCGCGCAAGGCCAGCAACCGGGAGGCGCTCCCGGCGGTCAGGGCCGATGGTGGCAGAATCCGGGTTCCGCAGTCCGTCCTCCGATAGCGGCTGCGGCGCCGGGCGGCGCTCCTCCGGCAGCTACTTCTCCTCCGGCTGGTGGAGCGCCACCGGCAGCGGCTCCTCCCGCGCCTGGAGCTCCTCAACCGTGGTCGATGGCCAGCCAAGCCAACCGATTCGCGCCACCGCCAGCCGCAGCGGCACCGGCTCCCCCGCCTGCAGCCGCACCGCCCCCAGCCGCTGCGCCACCACCAGCGCAGGGAACTTCTTTGCAAGCCGCTCCTCCCGGAGCCGAACAGGCAGCCCAGAAATCTTTCCAAATGTATGGGGATGCTTATCCGTCTCGGGAAAATGATCCAAGAGGCCAGGATCCCAGATCGGACGAGGCGCGGGCGGCGGAACAACAGCAGTACGACCGGAGCCGCATGGAGTACAGTGTCGACCGCCTGCGCGATGCGGGGGGCGTTCGGGGACCGAATGGGCAGCCGCTTCCTGGCCGGGGCGGCGAGCGCCGCGCGTGGGACGAGAGGCCCGGCGGTCCACAGGCTTCGAGCCCATATGACAGGAGCAGTTATTATGAACCCGATCGCCGCAGCCGGGCATTTGGACCGGCACCGCCCACGGGTGTGGCCTCGTACGGGGTGGGCCCGGTCGGCGGTGGCGAAGAGCCTCCTCTCGCAGGACCGGAAGGCGGCGGCGGCGAGACTGCCGTTCGGTCGATCGAGCCCGGCGAAGGCGGCGGCCCCCGCTGGGAGCAGGCAATACAGGGCGGGCTGGCTCCAATGGGCGGGCCTCCGAAGCCTCCTCTACAACCCGAAGGCACAAGCGTACGGCGTCTCGAGGGAGGCGGCGGCGGGCGTGAGCAAATGATGCGGCAGATTCAGATGCAGAACATGCGCGGTCGCGGGCCGATGATGGGCCGCCGGCCGATGCCAATGGGACGAGGACGAGGACCAGCCAGCTACTAAGCCATGCCGAACTACTGGGAAGACGACCCCACAGATCCGTTCTCTCTATCGAGGCGATATGCTCCGGCTTCCCCGGCTGCTCCGGTCACGAGTCAGTTTGCCAAGTATCAACCGGACGCGCCGATGCCTGATACGGGCTGGGGCTCACCGCCGGAAATGGCCATGCCATCCGGTATCCCCAAACTGCCCCGGTCGATGTCCAAGTACAAGCAGGACGACTGGATCAATCCAGGGCAGGATCCGTTTTACGAGACCTGGGAGAGCGACTGGAACTCGGCGGTAGCCAGGAAGGATGCCGCGCTCAAGGGCAAGCCCAGGATCGGCGACAAGCAATACGACCTTCCGATGTGGCAGAAGGCCCTGATGACCGGCGCGAATGCGTTTGCCGGGTACATCAATGCCGGACGCCGCACCCACGTCGATCCGATCGACCAGGCGACCTTGCGCCGCCGCCCGAAATACGAAGAGGCGATGGACCTCTGGGAGACCCAAGGCAAGGCGATCGACCAGGAATTGAACAACCTGCAGAGCAAATACAGCCTGCGGCGGCAGAAGCATCAGGACACGATCGCCGACCGTGCGGCGAGCCTACAGGAACGCTCGGCCAGACGCCTGGAAGAGCAGGCTGACCGGCAGGGCGACCTCATATCGTCGCAGATCGACGAGAACCAAGCCCAAGGAGAGCACAACCGGGCCCAGGCAGCGTACCAGCGGGAACTGGCGAAGAAGGCGGCCACTAGGCAGGAGTACATCCCCGCCGGTCGCGGCCAGATGTTCAAGACGAGCACCGAGGAATTTCTTGGAGATCCTTACAAGTCGCCGGAAGAGATCAAGCAGGAGGCCGAAGACAAGCGCGCCGATGAAGCTGAATCGATGGGCTTTGAACCCGGCTCTCTCGAGTACTGGAACTACGTGAAGAAGGCCGGGATCTGGCGGCCCCGCGCGCCCGGCACCGGCCTCCACGGCGCACTGACCGCGAACCAGGAGCAACTCCAAGCCGAACGGGTAGCCAAGCGAATGGCTGCCATGAGTGATGAAGAGCGCACCAATCCCCAGACTGGGGAGCCCGGCCTCAACGAGATCCGGGAGCGGTTCGGCGTACTACTCAAAGCCGCTTACGCGCAGGCCAAGAAGACCAACAAGCCGCCGGTCATTCCGCCAGCCGCTGTCGAACGGTTCAACGCCGCCACCGACAAGCTGATTGAAAACTTGAAGACCAAGCTAGACTTGGGGCAACTCGGCGGCGGCCGGGCCGAGTACGACGCGCGGGTACAGGGCCTGAAGAAGTGGACCCCGCCGAAGCCGGAAGCGGCTGGAGCACCTACCCCGGCTGCGGCCCCCGCACCGGCTGCGGCTCCTGCGGCACCTACTACCCCAACCACCGGACAGCAGAAGGGCACGTTCGGGGGCTGGGGAGACTGGGATACGCCGAAGCCGCCGCGCAGGACTCTCGAATCATTTGGCGGGCGTTAAATGGCCAGAAAGTTCGACCTCGACGGGGCACGCCGGGAGGGTTATACCGATACCCAGATTGCCGATTACCTTGCTGGCTCGCAGGGTTTCGATATCGCCGGGGCCCGCAAGGAAGGCTACACCGACCAGGAGATAATCGGGCACCTCAACAAGCCCGAGGGAGCGGAACTGCCCCAGGTAGGGCAGACGCCCGCGATGGCTCCGTCCTCGATTGGACCGATCAGCACTCCTCCACCCGCTGGCTGGACGACGATGCAGGAGACGCCTTGGTCGACTCCGTACGATATAAAGGTTCCCGGCGCCGAGCGCACCGGCCTCCCCGGCGTGCAGGGCGCGGCGATCCCACCTACGCTGGGCGGCCCGCCTCTCCGGCCTCGTCCTTTGCCACCGTCCCAGCAAACCTTCGGAGCGCCGCTTCGATACGAGGAGCCACCGATCAGGGGCACTCACCGCGCCGAGAAGTACTACCAACAGCCGGAGGTAAGACCGGACTGGGGGCCGCAGCCGGCTGACCGTGGACTCTTAGAAAGCGGGGGAGGCGCGTGGGCCGAGGGTTGGCGTGGACTGCAGGGCACGATCGGCTCAGGAGCCGAGGCAGTAGGAGTCGTTGGCCGGGAGGCATTCCCACAGAGTCGACCGATGCAATCGGTGTTCGACACCGTTTATGACGTTGGCCGGTACATCCAGCCGGATAATCAGGAGTTCACAGAGCGGCGCACCGCCCAACAGGTCTGGGAAGACCCGAGCTTATACGGGGCGGCCCAGTGGGGAATCGAGTCGCTGGCGCAGGGAGCGCCGAGCATCATCACCAGTGCTACGGCGAGCGCCATTCATCCGCTGCTCGGCAAGGTTGTCACCTACCTGATGAGCGCCGGGGAGATCAAGCAAAACCTTGAGCAACAGGGCCACGGCGAAGTGGACGCTTCAAAAGCGGCGCTTATGTTCGGGTTCCCGTCTTCGTGGCTGGAAAACTTCGAGCCGATGCGGATCGTGTCTGCTCTCAAGAAGGTTCCGGTCAAGCAAACCCTGAAGGAGATTCTGGAGCAGACCGCCAAGAAGATGAGCCTCATGAAGCGCACCGGGGCAGCCGGGCTTGAGGGGCTGTATGAAGGCGCGACCGAGGGAGGCCAGACCGCTATCTCGGAATTCGCCAACTACTTCCTGGGCGGCGAGGTTCCGAACGCCACCGAACTGTTCTGGAAGATCTTTAACGATACCGCCGCAGGCATGGTCCCCGGCTGGGTCGGCGGCGGCATACAGCAGAGAGCCGAGGCCAAGCACTCGGCTGAGGCCCGCGAGTTCATGGAGGAGCTCGAACGGAACGATCCGCTCGGCAAGTACATGGGCGATCGCAACGCCAGGATGGCAGGCACTGGCCCGGGCAATGTAACTTCCCCAGAAGGCCCGAATCCGCCGATCTCGCCGGTCCCTGGTGTTTCCTTCCAAGGCGATCCCACGAGCCTCGTGCCGACCCAGGCCCCGGCCCAGCGCCCGATCGCCGACCCGGTCCAGGTCTACGAGGAGGCCAAGGCATTCGCTTCGAACTTCCCGGAGCTTGGCGTAAGCTCCCTGGTGAAGAAGTTCAACGTCACGCGCGACGGAGCCCGGCAGATCCTCGATCGCCTCGTCGAGGAAGGCGTCTTCGCTCCCAAGCCGACCCGGGACGGCGGCACCGTCTTCACCAATCTGGCCCTGCAGGCCGAGCGCGGCGGCAAGGCCGCGGTGGTCAAGCCGAAGACGGACGAGGAGCTCGAGCAGGAGCTCGTCGCGCAGCGGCAGGTAGTTCCCCAGCAAACCCTCGACAACCTGCGTTCCGCGCTGGAAACACTCCAGAGCCTCACTGGCCAGGAGCCCGGCTACGCCGACATCGTCGCTCAGGCCCAGGCGGTGATCGACCGCTTCCGCCGCGTGTCTGCAAAGAAGGGCGTCGACGCCGACGCGATCATCAGCGGGCTCACGGGAGGAGCGCCCCAGGTTCAACAGCCGAAGCCGCCGGCCAAGGCGGCCAAGGCTCCTACACCTCCTACACCGCCGGAGCCACGGGTAACCGCTGAAGAGCACGCTACTCAATGGGAGCAATCGCAGATCGAACGCGGGCTTGAGAAGGAAAGCCAGCGCGTCTTCGGTAAACCTTTCGGAGATCTCACTCCACTCAATCAGTGGATCATTCGAGGGAACGTCCCCGGCGCCGAACAAGAAGCAAAACCCGCTCCGAAAGTGCCCGCCCCCGCGCCACCGGTTGTCCAGCAAGCGGCTCCTGGCGAGGAGATGGAGCAGCCGCCGCCGGCCCTCGAACGGGACTTGCCGCCGGAAACCGGAGCAGAGAAGCAGGAACCGATCCCGGTCCCAACAGAAGAGCAGGCCAAGCGCGAGGCGTTCATCCGGGCCCGCTACTACAACAAGCCGGAGAAGTGGTACGAATCCGTGGAGGGCCCAGGCCCGCGCCCGGAGTGGAACAACGTCGTCGACCACTTTGCCCGCGTGGCGAGCAAGCAGCAGGGCCTCTCGATCCAAGCCATAGCCAAGGAAGAGGTTCTAGCCCATCGCAGAGGTCTCGCGACAGTCCAACAGAAAGGGGGACCACAGGGACTCGAACAACCGCCGTCAGCATTGGAGCGGGCCCAACCGCCTGCTCCAGCGGCAGTCGCACCGGAAGACCTCCGGGTCGAAGAGAAGAAGGACGGCAAGACCGTCACCCTCAACTACTACCAGCCCGATGGCACCTATGTCGGTTTTGGCAAGTATATCGGCCGCTTCAGCCTCATCGTGCAGGTCGAGCCTAAGTTCCGCCGCCTGGGCTACGGGACGCGCATTCACGGGGATATGCAGAAGCGGGGTGTCACCGACTCGACCGCCGGAACTCCCGAGGGCAAGGCTCTGCTTGAGAGCCGGGGATGGGTAGAGGGAGAGACTCCTGACCAGTTCAGCCCGCCTGGGTTTAAGGAGAAGGAAGAGGAACCGGCCCCGCCGACGTCGCTGGAGGAGCCCAAACCCGCTCCACCGGCTCCACAGGCCACCTTCACCGCCAGGATGGACGCCGCCCAAACCGCCGACGAGGGCCGTAAGATTCTCGGCGATGCAACGGACGCCGTTGAGGCTCTGATGCGGGATATCGGCATCCAGCCGATCGTAGGAAACGTCGCGCCAAATTACACAGTTGGTATTCACATCCTGAATGACAAGAAGAGAGTCAGGCCCGCCCTAAAGGAGGCCAAGGCTAAGAATCCCGCCAAGGCGAAACAACTCGAAGCACTGATCCAGGACGTGCTGCAAGCCTACGGCCCGGGCTGGGAGCGGGTCAAGGACGCCGACTACGCGAGGGAAGACGCGAAGTTTGAGAAGTTCAAGAAGGACAAGCCGGTCGAGAAGACCCCGCCCGCGAGTGTGAAGAGGAAGAAGGGAGAACCGGCCAGAGAGGCCGTCGCCCCGTTCACCGGCCAGGACATCAGCAAAGAGCCAGCTTGGTATCAGAAAGACTTCGCCGAGCCACGGCCGCCGTGGGCCCAGATCGTTGCGCTCACCCAAGAGTCGACTATGAAGGGGCGCACGCTCCCGCAGATCGTTGACCTGGCGGTCGAGCTTCACCAGCAGAGGCTGGTCGCCGAGCGCGAGAAGTTCCAGGTGGAGCAGCAACGCGGCAAGCCGGTCACCTACGAGGATAAGCGGGCCGCTAAGGAGGCCGAGAAGAAAGCCGCCGCCGCCGCCAAGCGGGCTGAGAAGAAGAAGAAGGGCAAGGCCAAGGAGGAAGGTGAGGATCTCGCACCGATCACGTCCCTTGAGGAGGACGAAGAGAAGTTTGTAGTCAAGTCGGTCGAGGATCTGGAGGCCGAGCGTGAACGCAAAGACAACTCGCCCGAAGGCATCGTAGGCCGCCTCCCTGGTTTCACGAAGGAGCAAGAGGCCGCGCTGATCGAGGAGCTCCGGGCCGGTGCCACCGTGCGGGATGCGATCGCCCGCGTGGCGTGGGAAGCCGACAGCTACCAGGATGCGGTCGACCGGGACAAGCGCGATGGCTCACTGGATGCTCCCTACATCAAATCGACGGCGGATCTGGCCCGTGTCGAGAGGGCTGACGTCGCCGCGCCGGAACCCAAGGCAAAGACCAAGGAGCAGGAGCCGGGCAAGGTCACTTCGCTCGCCAAGCTCATGCCTAACCTTGTCAACGTCAAGCCGGGCTATGGCACCGCTGCCCTGGATTTTGCCAACGAGATCGACCAAGCCGTCTACGTCGCGGGCGGCGGCAATCCCCTCTACCCATACTCGATACCGAATTCGACCCAAAAAGACTTCGTTAAGTTCGCGATGGCACACACCGGCCTGACACAGGAGGAGATCGAGGCCGCCGCCGATCGCATGAGGATGTTCCTCATGAATACCTCGGAAGGCATCGAGGCCACCGGCAAGGAAGTGGACCGGATGACGGCTCCTAGCTGGAATATCACCTTGGATGAGGTCAGAGCCGCCAGGAAACCCAAACCGGTGAAGGCGAAAGCCAAGGAGGAGCAGCCGGCCAAGGTCACGCCTCTTGAAAAAGAGGAGGAGGAGGAGGACGACGACGAGCGGTACTTCGACGAGGAGGAGGACGAGGATGGCTTCGCCAAGAAGAAGGAGAAGCCACCGCGCAAGCCGGAGATGGAGGCCGCCGTTCTCAAGGCGATCGGGTCAGGCCGGTTGTCGCAAGATCTCTCCGACATGAAAGAGTTCTCCGGCCAAAACCGGAATGACTACTACAACGCCATTGAAGCCCTCGCCGACGACGGCGTCATCGAGTTGGACGTGTTCGCCAAAGGCGGTCCTACGTGGACCCCGGTGAAGCAGGCCGGGCAGCAGGAGGCCAAGCAGGAACCCAAGCAGGCCCCGGCGCGGGATCCCAAGGTCGAGGCCGGGATCCTGGGGTTGCTGGGGACCAAAGGTATACCGGCCTTTGACCTCAGGCGCTCCATGAAGTGGAACGAGAATCCGGAAGCGTCTCAGAACGCCCTGGACGCTCTCGTGGAGGCCGGTGTCATCAAGTTCAACAAGAAGACCAAGACCTACTTCCCGGCAGAGAAGCCGCGCCCCAAGGGGCCCAAGGCCCGGCCCAAAGCCTCGATCCTCCAGGATGAGGAGCCCGGCAGGCCCACCTCGCCCGAAGAGCGGGACTACGACGACATCCAGCGCGACATTGACGCTGAAGAAGACCGCTTGGTGGCCGGCGGGATGTCGGAGGATCAACTAAGCCGCCTCTATAATCCGGAGAACAGGAAGCAGGAGGACTTCCCTCCAGGCTGGCAACCAATGCCGGACAAACTGGCGGCTCTCTATCGCGAGAGAGATGCCGCCCTGGAAGCCGAAGAGCGTAAGGGGCCAGTCGATGAACAGAAGCGTTTAGAGGACGCGGTCCTCAAGGCAGTCGGCACCGGCATTCTCGACGACAAACTGGACGAGCACGAAGAGTACCTCAAAGACCCGGATGCGTTCTATGAAGCGGTATCCAGGCTGATCGGCACCGGCAGACTTGATACTCGCGTAAAGGGCGACCACCTTTACTTCTCCCCGCTGGAACCGGGCACCGCTCGCCACGACATAAACAAACGCGAGTTGGAAGCCGCGGTTTCGAAGATGGAGAGGATCACCCGGGATACCAAGATCCTCATCCTGAATGCTGGTTTACAGGACGCCCGCGCCGCTGTGAAGCGGGCTACCAAGGGAGCCGGGGCTCCGGTGGACCTGGGCAAGGTGACTTCGCCGGAGAAGAAGTCGGCCTTCGAGAAGGCCAAGGACGCCCTGGCCGGGTTCGTGGGCAAGAAGAAGACCGACGTTCGCCAGGCCGGCCTGATCGACCCGGCCAAGCATCCGGGTGGGGCAGCTTATGCCAAGAGCGGCAATAGCTGGATGATCGAGCACGCGAAGATCCGGTTCCCCAAGCGCGGCAATACCGGCGTGGTGTACATGAACCATGACGCCATGCGGATCCTCATGTGGATCTCTGGGCAGAAGCTAGGCGGCGCGAACTTTGCCGCATCTGACTACGACATTATCCTCGGTGACCTCAAAGAACACCTCGGCCTCGACCTGAGCCCGGAAGCAAAGGCCGTACTGGACAAGCTGCACGCCGACATCACCGAGTTCCGGAAGCAGAACCCGGAGGGGATGGACGTTGTGCTGGCCGACAAGAAGCGGTCGCTTCTTGCCGACATCCAGGGGAAGAAGCTCGACACCGTCAAGTCGGTGGCCTACGAGGAGAGGCTCCATGCCGTCCAGCGGAAGGCTCCGCTCAAGGAAGCCGTCATCAAAGCCCTGATGAGGACGGCAGTTTTCAAGAAGGCCGAGCTCCATCTGATGAACGTTCGTCTCTATGGAGACGACGTCCTGGATAATTTTGACGAGGTTACTGCCAAGGTTCTGGCCGGCCAGGAGATGGGGCTTACCCTGGATGAGCAGATTGAAGTAGCGCAGGCGTACCGGGCGGCCCTGATCGCCGAGCACGGCGATGACGTCATCGTCCTGTTCCGGTACATGAAGCCTGGAAAGGTGAAGGAGGCATTTCGTGGCACAACAACGACCAAGGAAAGTAGTGGGCGCACCGGGGTTGAGCCGCCGGGCGGTCGAGAACTTCAACGCGGCCCAACTGGCGGCCGAGAGGGCCCGGCTCCTGGGGAAGGACGAGAACGAGGCGTTCGCGAAGGCGCTGAAGGCGCAGTGGGAGAAGAGCGCGGAGAAGAAGGAGGACTAGACCTCAAGGCTTCACGGGCAAATCCAGCGACCGACATCGCGGATAAGTCGTTTGTAAAGGACACAGCGCGCACACTCCTGGGCGAATGGTCGGCAGGCCGCATCAAGGTCAAGGACATCGCCGCGAAGATCATCAAGGAGCATGGGGCCAAGGCCCGC
>Ga0184628_10000130_pt1 | contig 42645 bp, 34 predicted proteins | sample PLM4_5_b1_FD_133149 | JGI IMG/M metagenome (GOLD analysis project Ga0184628, IMG submission 133149) | Groundwater sediment microbial communities from an aquifer in East River, Colorado, USA - PLM4_5_b1 | ecosystem: Environmental > Terrestrial > Soil > Riparian zone | place: USA: East River...
CAGAACGCCCATGACCCCTGCCCCGACCCCGACCTCGACACTGCCGGATATGACAGCCTGCTGGGTCTCGCCGGCACCCTGGGTGTAGAGGATTTCGAGCGTGAGGCCGTGCTTCTTGAAAATGCCGGCGCGCTGGCCGATCTCGGACACCGAGGTGTCCCAGTTGCCGCGTTGGCCGACCGCTAGCTTGATCGTATCGTCCGCGGATGCGGCGGTTGCCGCGCCGAACAGTGTCAACGTTATCAGCGCAAGTTTAAGTCCATCGTGTCGCATTGTATCCTCCCCATGTTTTTTTAACGTTGATTACCGGTTTGTCGTGCGACGCGTTCAAGCGGGGCTTCGATGCTGCCGCCGCGGGCTTGAGCATTATTGATCAGCCCAACCCTTAGACTTCTAAGTTTAATCCTAACCCCGTTCCGGCCGTTACGCCACGGCAGCTTTGGTCGACGAAATCTGTGCATTTGAGTCGCCATTGGCAAGCCCGCAAGCGTTCAGTCTCTTCGTGCGGATATCACTCTGCGCCAAAATAGCCATCCGATATTGCAGTGCGGCAAAATCAGGCAGACGCGTCGGATTGTCGAATAAGCACTGGCCGTCGGTTTGTTGACTCGCGGGATGCTTGATCCATGTCAAGGACGCGCATGCGTGAGAATTGAATTATTAGATGTATAAGAATTAATTCCAGTGCGATCTCGTTCGCCGGACCGAAGGGGGAGTACGCTCATGAATATTGCCATCACCGACAAGCGTAAAGCCCGCGTGCAGTACGACGATCTGCGCGAATGGATCGTGCAAGCCGACAAGCTCGGCGAACTGGTGCGCGCCAGCGGCTATTCCTGGCAGGAAGACATCGGCATGGCGGCCGAGTTGTTGCAGCACGACGCCGCTGCGCCGGTCGCTTTGTTCGACGATATCCCCGGCTATCCGAAAGGCTTCCGCGTCCTCACCAATTTCTTCGGCGGGCGCCGGCAAAACATGACGCTCGGCTTCTCACCCAAGCTCAACAAGATCGAATTGTCGGACGCCTTCCTCGCCGATTTCCAGAAGATCTCCGACACGCCGCTGCCCTATCAGGTCGTCGAGACCGGGCCGGTGATGGAGAACGTGATCGAGGGCGACGCGGTCGACGTGACGCGCTTCCCGACGCCCGTCTGGCACGACCGCGACGACGGCCGGCGCTACATCGGCACCGGCAGTTTCAACGTGACGCGCGATCCGGAAGACGGCTGGATCAATGCCGGCACCTATCGCGTGATGATCCACGACGCCAAGCGGCTCGGCTTCTACATCTCGCCCGGCAAACATGGCCGCATCCATCGCGACAAATACGCCACACTCAACAAGCCAATGCCGGTCTGCATCGTGATCGGCGGCGATCCGCTCACCTTCCTGATGGCCTGCACGGAAGTGCCGTTCGGTATCTGCGAATTCGAAATCGCCGGCGCCTATCGCGGACGGCCGCAGAAGGTCGTGCTCGGCAAGCATACCGGCCTGCCATATCCGGCCAACGCCGAGATTGTGATCGAAGGTTTCGTGCAGCCTGGCAACGAGCTGCCCGAGGGACCGTTCGGAGAGTGGACCGGCTATTACGGCTCCAAGATGCGCGCCGAGCCGGTGCTCGACGTCAAGGCGATCTATCATCGCAACGATCCGATCCTGCTCGGCTGTCCGCCGCAGCGGCCGCCGGAGGAGCAGGCGCGCTATCGCGCCGTGGTGCGCTCGGCGCTGCTCAAACAGGAATTGAGGAAGACCGGGCTGCCCGACGTGGTCGCCACCTGGTGCCACGAGGCCGGCGGCTCGCGTCAGCTCACCGCCGTGTCGATCAAGCAGCGCTACCCGGGCCATGCCGCCCAGGCCGGGCATCTGGCGGCGATGTGCCGCTCGGTCGCCTATGCCGGCAAATATGTGATCGTGGTCGACGACGACATCGATGTCTCCGACCTCGAACAGCTGATGTGGGCGGTATGCTCGCGCTCGGACCCGGCGACCTCGATCGACTTTATCCGCGGCGCATGGTCGACGCCGCTCGATCCCTCGATCCCGCCCGAACGCAAGGCGCGCGGCGATTTCACCAACAGCCGCGCCATCATCGACGCCTGCCGGCCATTCCATTGGAAGGATCAGTATCCGATCGTGAACATGCCGCTGCCGGAAACCGCGCGCCGGACCAAGGAGATGTTCTCCTGGATGCTGGACGGGGCTCGCGAAAAGACAAAACCGCGGTAACAAAGCCGTCAGGATTTTCGAAGATCTGAACGTGCGGCCTTGGCCGCGCGATTTTCCGGCACGTCGATAAAAGTCAGAAATTACACTCAGTTATTGGACTGGGGCACCTAGTCATATTATGAGGGTGCGATCATGAAGCGGCCAAAGAAACCGAAAGTTCGCGAAACGGATGCCATATTGCGGCATTGGCGCGAAGCCGTTCCGAACGATCGCCTGGCGCATCTCGTCAAGGACGCGACCCGGGCGCTGCTGCGGGCGCTGCAGATGCGGCTGACCGAGCATTCGGTTTCGCTCGGCCAGTGGACGTTTTTGCGCATTCTGTGGGAGAGCGACGGCATCACCCAGCGGGAGCTCAGCGAACTCGCCGGCGTCATGGAGCCGACCACCTTTACGGCGGTCACGGCGATGGAGAAGCTCGGATATGTGACACGCAAGAAGCTGCCCAATAATAAAAAGATGGTCTACGTGCTTCTCACCCCGAAAGGGCGGCTGTTGAAACGCAAATTGGTGCCGCTCGCGGAAGAGGTTAACCGTATCGCGATCGAAAATGTGAACCCGCAAGACATCACGATGATGCGCCGCGTCCTGCTGACGATGATCGAAAACCTGGCGCGCGACGAAGCGCGGCCGAACAAGCGTTTGCGGATTCCGTCCACCCGCGAGCTGTCGCGCCGCGTCCAGGAGGCCGAGGGCAATACCCGTGCGCTGGCACGAAAGCGCATGTGAGCCGGGCGTATATTCGGCCTATGCCGGATGGTCGCTGGTCCATTGCTCGGCCAAGGCCCTGCGATCGAGCTTGCCGCGCGCGGTCTTTGGCAGGTGATTGCTGAGCACGATTTGCTTGGGTGCTTTGGAGGCGGGCAAGGCTGCGCCGCAATAACGCAACAAGTCGTCGATGTCGATTGTAGCGCCCGGCCGCGCCACGACAAAACTGACGACTTCTTCGCCGTAAGTATGATCGGGAACGCCGACCGTGGCGACTTCGATAATCTCAGGCCTTTGCAGCAGAATGCTGTCGATCTCAAGCGGCGAGATGTTGATGCCGCCACGGATGATCAAGTCCTTCTCGCGTCCCGTAATATGCAGGTAGCCATCGGCGTCGAGAAAGCCGATGTCGCCGGTTCGCATGCGCCCGCGACTATGAACTTTGATTGTTCCATCGTCGGCGAGATAACGATAGTCGTTATCGGGAAAGCCCCCCACCTCGACGTGACCGATGTCACCAGCCGGCAGCAGCTGTCCGCCATCATCGACGATCGCGAGCTTGTGGTAACGCGCCGGCTTGCCGACGGTGCCTACGCGGCGGTCGGCGCCTGGATTGGTCGCGATCCAGCCGATTTCACTACAGCCATAGCTCTGGGCGACCGGAATTCCAAAGTGCTGTTCGAAGCGACGCCAATCCTCGCTCAACAACGGCGCTGAACTCGAAATCACAAACCGCAGGCTGGTTAGTGCTTTGCCGTTCGGCGGATCGTCGCCGTTGAGCAGCATGTTGATCGTGGTCGGATTACCGGCGGCGATGGTCGCGCCATGGTCTGCGACGTGTCGAGAAAATCGGCTGCGCGTGAACTTCCGCCCCAGGATCAGCGTGGCGCCCCGGCTGAGCGGCGCCAAGGCACTGAGAACTTGGGCCGAACACCAATTGAACGAACGAAAATCATAGATGCGATCATCGGCGGTCATGCCCAAGCCGTCCGCGGTCGGCTCGACATTGGCGAGCAACTCGCGGAATGTCAGCACCACGCCTTTCGGCCGCGCACTAGTACCGGACGTAAATAAGATGCAGGCGTCGTCCTGCGGTCGCGTGCTCGCCAGATTTGCGTCTGTCGGTTGGCAATCGGCAACTGACTTGAAAAAGCCGGTGTCGGCGTTGTCGAATAGCCCCAGCGGCAGACATGGCGCCGATATCTTCGCCAATATCTCATCGAGTCCCAATTCAGCGTCGAACACGACAAGTCGTGGATTTAGCGTTGGCAGAATCTGCGCGAGGTGGCCGCGGTTCATCTCGACGTGGATGGTGCAGATGGTGGCACCATAGGCCATCACGCCAAGGTAACAGGCTAGGTGCTCAATCGAATTGCCGGTGAGCAACGCAACGCGGTTATTGGTGCGGATGCCGCGCTCCGCCAGAAACGTCGCAATTTGCCGGGTTAGCCGCCGCAGTTGGCCGTAGCTGATCGAGCGTCGATCGTCGACCGAAACGATATAGGCCTTGTCCGGATCGCGCGCGGCCGCGCGATCGATCCAATGTCGAAGTAGGTTTGGTCCAAACTCAGCATCTTCCAGCATGGGGCCTCAACCGGATGCGAACACGGACGCCGGGCGCCCCGCAACGGCGCCCGGGCGTGTATGATTGCGCGTCAGCGTCCGGTCCGAGCCAAGGAGTGAACCCAGCCGACCATGCGCGACTTGGCGTTCTCGATGTCCTTCTTGGTGAAGAAGTCCTCCGGCTTGACCTTGTCGACCGGATAGACCGGCCGCAGGAAGTCGCTCTCGTAGCCGAACGGCACCGTGGCATCGATCCCCATGCCACCTTCGAATTGCGTGTTCGATGCGGTCCACTGCTTGTCGCCCGCGGTCATGCGCTCGGCCGGCATGAAAGTCTGGCCGCGGCCACCGGGGATCGGATTGAGGATATCGGTGCGCGGGTTCACGCGCGTAGTCATGCACCACATGATGTCATCCATCGAGTAGGGATCGGTATCCTCGCTCACCGCGATCGCAAGGCGCATACCCTGTGAGCACGACAGCGCCGCGCCGAGGAAATTGCGCTGCCAGCCCTCGTCAATCGGGTGGCGCTTCTTGACCTGGATGACGCAGCCGCCCCAGTCCGTCATGCAATACGGGATGACCACGTCCTGCACGATGCCGGGTTGCAGGCGCTCGCACAGCTCAAAGATTGCCGCCTCGCGCACCGTCGTATCGATATTATGGTCGTCGAGGGTGTGCACACCGAGCGCGAAGATGATCGGCTTGGTCTCCGGCTTGCGCATCGTCACAGCGGTGACATGAAAAGTCGGCGCCTTGTAGGCCTTGCCCATGTAGCCAGCCCATTCGGGATGGAAATGGTAGCGGCCCTGGACACCGGCGTCTTCCGACTCCTTGGTTTCGTAGCGGCGATCGCGCGGATGGATATAGCCTTCGAGTACGAGCTCGGCATCGGCCAGCGTATAGGCATCTACCGTGCGGCATTTCACCATGCGGACCGGACTGCCCTGCACCGCGCCGGCAATGCCGATTTCGTCGCAACCCATCGGCAGAATGGCGTAGTCGAAGCCCGCTCCCGCTAGCAACGTGCACGCCGGCGGCACACCGAAGCACACGGAAATCGGGATCGGCTGGTCGTCCTTGTAGTACTTGTTAGCCACCTGCCACATGTGTGAGCCGGGCGAAATCTGGAACGTGCCGACATTGCCCCAACGGAAATTCATACGATTGTAGCCAAGGTCGGTGCCGCCATCGAACTGGTCGAAGCTGACGCAGCGGATACCGGAACCGACGGTGAGCTCGCTCTCGTAAGCGGTGTGCCGGATTGGCACCATGTGCTTGTTGACGTCCTTCGGATCCAGAATGACGTGCTCCTGTACCGGCGCCTGGTCCTGAGGAATGATCACCGGCTTGAGTGGCTTGCGGAAGGCTTGTGCAATCTTTCGTGTGCGCTCGATATCGTTCTTCCAGCCGAACATCTTGTTGATGACATTTATGTCGCCGAACAGGTTGGTGATGACCCTGTGGTTCGGCTTGCCCTTGACGTTGTTGAAGATGACCGGGCAGCCGCCATCCAAGTGTTTCTGCAGCCCGGTCACCTCGAGATCCGGGTCGACCGGCTTGTCGGTTTCGATCAAATCGCCTTGCGACTTCAGCCATTCCAGCGTTTTCCGCAGATCCATGACATCGGCGATGTCTGACTGGGGCTTGGCTTTTTGCACCGCTTTCTGCATGACGTCCGAACTCCAATTTTCTAGGGAAGCTAGATGATCGGCTCCGCGAAAGGCGCATTGCAAGACCCGACCAAATCGGAAAATCGTTATACCTCTAAGAATAATAGGATATAGTGTCTCTTGGCGAATGGAAAGTACCGGCGGATGGGGCATTATGCCGGGTTAAGGTGGATCGGTGGGCAGGGTAGTGGCAGCCGCTGGAAGGCGTTAGGCGATTATGACGAGCGAACTAGGTCGGCAAATCGGCGCTTTTCTGAGCGCCCACCATGTGATGTCGCTCGCAACAATGAGCCCGGGCGGACCGCATGCCACCAGCCTGTTCTACGCCTATGACGGACTGGCGTTGCTCTGGGTGTCGGACCCCGATACGCAGCATTCCCGCGAAATCGAGGCCGATCCGCGGGTGGCGGCCACGGTGGCGCCGAATTACACGGATTTCGCGGTCATTCGCGGCGTGCAGATCGCCGGCGCGGCACGCCGGATCGTGGCGGCAGATGAACGAATGCGGCATCTCGCACAACTTGAGGCGCGTTACGCTTTCCTCGGGCAATTGGCGAGCGGACCGCCGAAATTGCGCGAAGCCTATGCGCGCACTGCCGTCTATCGGCTGCAGCCGGCCCGCATCGTCCTGATCGACAATAGCAAGGGCTTTGGCCATAAGGAGACGCTCAAATTATCGCCGTAGACGGCAGGCGATACGCGGATGAGCAAGTGTGCCTGTTGTAATGACACGTGTGAAGTGAGGGAAGACACATGCGACGCCTGATCGTTGGCCTGACCGGCGCAACCGGCGCAATTCTCGGCGTGCGACTGCTGGAGGCGCTCAAGGACAGCGAGGTGGAATCCCATCTCGTCATCAGCAGTTGGGCGCGGCGCACGATCGAGCATGAGACGCCCTACACCTTTAAACAGGTGTGTGACCTGGCAAACGTTTTCCACAATTCGAATAACATGGCGGCGGAGATCTCGTCCGGCTCGTTCGTTACCGAGGGCATGGTGGTGATACCATGCTCGATGCGCACGCTCGGCAGCATCGCCCATGGCACCGGTGAAAACCTTGTGCATCGCGCCGCCGACGTCGTGCTCAAGGAGCGCCGCAAGCTGGTGCTGGTCACGCGCGAGTCGCCGCTGTCCGAGCTACATCTGGAAAACATGCTGAAGCTCGCGCGCGTGGGCGCGATGATCGTCCCGCCGATGCCGGCGTTCTACAACAAGCCGAAGTCGATCGACGATATTGTCAACCATATCGTCGCGCGCGTGCTTGACCAGTTGAACATTCCGGCGCCGTTCGCCAAGCGTTGGGATGGACAGATGGACAGCTCCGCCACGACAGCATGAGTCCGCTTATGGCACTTAACGGACATGCCGGCCTATCCGTCGGATGTCCGCTTTCGGAGGCAAAGCAGACGTTGCTCAACAATCTCGATCTATGAATACGCGCTCTAGTGCTTGGGGATGCAGCGACGTGTGCGCTCTATTCTCTTTGTTCCGCCGACTTTTACGTGATTGCCGCCGATCACTTCCTTTATCTGACCTGACGGACATTTCCCATCATCCACTAACACCCGCTCTCCCTCCCTGAGCGCTCCCATCTGTGGTTCATGTTTGAGTGTTTCTGCCATGCCTGTCGTAATGACAGCGCAGCAGCCAACCATAAGAGTACCCGTGACAACAACGGCTTTACCAATTGCCATGATCCGGTTCCATTTTTCTGTGTCAGCAAAGGTTAAGATGACAGCGGATCCTCGCGCAAGGCGATCACTTGCCCAGCACGCCAATGTCCGTCCTTGGCACAAAGCGGATATGCCAACCCATCCGTTGCATGTCCGTTATTGGGTGTAGAGCGGACTCAAGTCAGACATTGATTCATGTCCGCTTCTTATTTGGATTGTTTTGACCGCTGAGGTTTGCGGAGACGGACGCCGGAGCCGCCGCCGTTCTCGTCGATGAATTCGACGCCAGCCATTTCCAAGGCGCGCCGGATCGCCAGATCGTTAGCTGCCGTCATGGACGTCTTGCCGTCGACTAGCTCGGCGCGGCGGATAGTTGTCACGCCAATTGCTGATTCTTGCGCAAGATCTTCAGCGCTCCAGCGAAGGAGCGCCCGAGCGGCGCGAATTTGAGCGCTTGTAAGCGAGCTATATTTAGGCCTTGACTGTATCATTCCATATGGTATGTTTTATATCATCAGGATGTATTCAGACCATTCGACGAGAAGCAAGCAAACTCTATTTCCAACTCGAGAGGAAGCCATGGAATTGCAGATATGAAAAATATCCAAAGAACACCGCCGGCTATTTCATCGGAGGCTCCGACGCGTCTGCCTCTGACAGGAAAATCGCGGCAAGGCCGAGATCGAGGACTCAGAACGTACGGGTTACCAAGCCACATTCACTAATTACCAAGTGCCAGACGGAGTAAACCGATGGATCAGCTTACCTTTTCTGCCATCAACTACCGCTCAATCCGCGACCGTATCCGCACCCAAGACCCCCAAATCGACGAGCAAACTCTCGCCGATACCGTCGAGGGGCTCACCGACCTGCATGAGATTGTCACGGCTATCATCCGCTCGGCGCTTGCCGACGAAGCCCTGGCATCAGGGCTCAAATGCCGAATTGCGGACATGCAAGGCCGCCTAGACCGGCTACAGGATCGGGCCTCAAAGCGCCGGCAGATCGCTAAAGACGTGATGCTCGAGCTTGACCTGAAAAAGCTCACAGCCCCGGATTTTACTGCCTCGATCCGCGAAGGCACCCCGTCGCTTATGGTGATCAATGAGGATGCCGTTCCAAAGATCTACTGGGAGCCCGGCGAGCCCCGTCTGAGACGCCAAGTCTTAGCGTACGACCTCAAGCAGGGCGAAGAAATCGCAGGTGCTGCGCTTTCTAATCCTGAACCCATTTTGAGCGTGAGGACACGGTGATGGGCTTTTCAGCAAAACAGATGCAAGCGCTCAAGCGCGATCTCGATCACGGTCATGTCCGTACACGTGAGGCAAACGGTCGGGAACTCTCCTATATCGAAGGCTGGTACGCAATCACGGAAGCCAACCGGATTTTCGGATTTGATGGATGGAACCGGGAGACCATTGAATCCCGTTGTGTGCTTGCCCGTGAGAACCGCGGAACGTTCGTCGCCGTCTACATCGCCAGAGTGCGGATCACCGTACATGCGGATGGCGCCACCATCATTCGTGAAGGCCACGGCACAGGTGAAGGCCGCGGCTCATCACCGGGCGAGGTTCACGACATTGCGTTCAAGGCCGCGGAAACCGACGCGACAAAACGCGCGCTCACCACGTTCGGAAAGCCTTTCGGCTTAGCGCTGTATGGGAATAAGAGACCAGCATCTTCTCCGGAAGCTCCTGCCCCAGAACCGAAACCGTTTGAACCTGGCCAACAGCATAGCTTTGCGCGCGACGATACCACCCCTATTCCACGGCCTTCCCGCTACTATGGCCGTCGTCAAGACCCGGTTTCACGGGACTTGAGCCGACGTGCGTGGGCGCACACCACCCAGCCAAATTCTGGACAACAGCCTTCAGCGGGCCCCTCTATCGTTCCGTCCTCGCCTGACCTGCTCCCGGGCCGAATTGACAAAAGCGTTCTGACCATTGCCGAACCAAAACGGCTTCGCGACAAAGCCCATCTGAGATTTGTTGCTTCGCAGCCGTGTCTTGTCTGTAGGCATCAACCTTCTGATCCGCATCACTTGCGGTTTGCACAGCCGCGCGCCTTAGGCCTTAAAGTCAGCGATGAGTTTACTGTCCCGCTTTGTCGCGACCATCATCAACAGCTGCATCAAGCCGGTAACGAAGTAGCCTGGTGGCATAACCTGGGCATCAACGCGCTTGAGGTCGCCAAGGGACTTTGGGATCAAACCCGTGCCCAGCACGGACATGTCAATCAGCAGATCCAAACAGCGACTGCTGATGCCAGCGAAACAATAACCAAGAACTAATGGCTACAAACAAACAGATTGCCGCAAACTGACAAAACGCCAAAAACAGCGCCGGCCCCAGGACCGAATACGGCAGGCGCCGTTGGAACCGAAACGCCATCCGGCATGCCCGCGCCTCGCCCAATGACGCGAGAGCTCTCACACTTATACGCTCACACCAGCTTGACGCGTCCGCACTTCCACGCGTCGGGATGCGGGTTACGCCACCATCCGTCCGCCACGGAAATGACAACGGACAGGTGATCGAGATCGGGATTAAATAATATGTTTTGCTAACCGTCGTCACGACGACGACAAGTGGTTCGCCGGTATGGCATGAAAAGGCGCCGCAATGTTCTGGCCCTGCGAGACCAGCACTTCGACCTGCCTCATCTTGGCGACAATCTCTTCGGCCTCTTCGGCCTTGTATCTCCTCCTCGGCATATCGGTCCTTCTTCATGCCGAAAGACATACTTCAGGTCGGACCACTTCAACGAGGGCGGATCAGTAGGGCTGCGATGTTAATGACAATGTTCAAAGCACCGCGGGTGTAGGTTGACGGCACTTATCCCTCCCTACTAGATATTCACACGTGAATAAAGGTCGACGAGTGTTAAATCGGCTACGGGTCGTAACATCATGTCTAGGTTCGATTTTCCTGTCGATAATCGCGAGATTTTCAAATACTTCACAATGCTGACTGGATATCTCATCCAAACGGCCGTGACGTCGGCTTCGGGCGAGGCCCTCGAGATGGCTGAGGCCGTTAATCAAGTAATGGCGGATGCCCGCCGGGCGCACGCGGCTGGTAACAAGCTTATATTTGTGGGCAATGGGGGCAGCGCCGCCATCGCTAGTCATATGGCGACCGATTATTCGAAGAATGGCGGCGTTCGTTCGCTCGCGCTCAACGACAGCGCAATGCTCACCTGTCTCGGCAATGACCTCGGTTATGATCAGGTCTTTGCCAAGCAGATCGAGTTGCATGCTCGCTTTGGTGACCTTTTGATCGCAATTAGCAGCTCGGGGCGTTCGGTAAACATCCTAAATGCTGTGAAAACAGCGCGCGCTTCCAAATGCTCGGTTATTACATTGAGTGGGTTCTCAGCCGATAATCCGTTGCGTGGTCTAGGTGATATTAATTTTTATATCGCTAGCGATCGTTACGGTTTTGTAGAGATCGGCCATTTGACAATCTGCCACGCAATCCTGGACTTTATCTGCGGCTTGCGTGTTCTGGACGAAAAAAATCAGGCGACCGCGACCGGGGACTAAAGCGACTTTTGATCGAACGCACGGCAATTCAGAAGTATTCGGCTTTACCGTCCACGACACTGGCTTGGGAATACCCAACCTGGACTATTGGTAACATATGCGAATTCTTGTCACAGGCGGTGCTGGTTTTATCGGTAGCCATCTTTGCGACCGCCTGCTCGCTCGGGGAGCGGAGGTCTGGTGCGTAGACAACCTTCGGCTTGGCCGGCGCCGCAACATCGCCCATCTTGAGACCTCGCCGCATTTCTGCTTCACCAAGCTTGATGTGCTGGATGAGCCCGCTCTCACAACTCTGTTTGCCGATGGGCGCTTCGATGCGGTGTTCCATATGGCGGCCAATTCCGATATTGCTGCCGGAACGGCGAACGTTCAGCTTGATTTAGAGCTTAATCAATTGACCACCATCGCCGTGCTGAAGGCGATGAAGGCGCACAATGTTAGTCGCCTGTTCTTTGCCAGCACCTCAGCCATTTTTGGAGAGACCGATGCGGTACTGCATGAAGACTTTGCTCCGCTGAAACCGATCTCGTTCTATGGTGCAAGCAAGCTCGCAGCCGAAGCCTATATTTCAGTTTTTGCACACACATTCGGTATCCGCGCTGTCGTGTTACGCTTTCCCAATGTTGTCGGCGAGCGCGCGACACACGGCGTAATCTATGATTTGCTACGCAAGCTCGAAACTGATAGCGGCAGGCTCGAAGTCCTAGGAGATGGCAAGCAATCGAAACCATATCTTTATGTCGGCGATTTGATCGATGCGATGATGACCGCGTGGGACAAGGCGGATGCGCCATTCGTAGTCTATCACGCAGCTGGAATCGAAAACACGTCGGTGCGTGAGATAGCTGAAATTGTCGTTGGTGCGGCGGGCCGCGCTGACACGCGCGTGGTCTTTACCGGCGGTGATCGGGGCTGGCCCGGGGATGTACCGCGTTTCCGCTATGATATATCGCGGCTACAGGCTCTAGGCTGGGAGCCGCAGCGCCATTCTACCGATGCGGTACGCCATGCAGTGGCACGCATTCTCGCGAATGGTTTTTGATTGGACTTGACTGGCATGCATGCGGCCATCGTGGCAGGAGGATTCGGAACGCGTGCAGCGGGAATGACAGCCGGCCGCATTCCCAAGGCACTGCTGCCGATTGGTGGTGTACCGATTATCTTCCGCCAAATGCGCGTGCTGAAACGCGAAGGCGTAAACCGGATAAGCGTACTTGCTGGGCATCTCGGCGAACAGCTAGAGCTGGCTCTCGCCCCTGAAGCAGAATCACTTGAACTGGCACTAAGGATAATTGTTGAGCCGACCCCACTCGGAACGGCCGGGTGTCTAACGGCGCTAGATTTAGATACAAATGAGATACTACTTGTCTATGGTGACATACTATTTGATATGACGCTTGCTCCCCTTTTAGAGTTTCATCGTCGCCGATGCGCTCTTCTGACTATGGTGGCGCATCCGAACGATCATCCGCGCACTTCGGACTTGATCGTTGAACACGATGGACTTGTGGAAGCAATCCTGCCGCGTGGGCAGCCACGCCAAGATGATTATCGCAATCTGGTGCCGGCCGGCCTTTATGTAGCCTCACCCGCCTTCTTCGCGCAGATCAAGCGCGGAGCTAAGGCCGATATGATCTATGACGTACTGCCTGCGCTTGTCGCTTCTGGTGCAATGGTTGCAGCCTACAACTCGCCGGAATATTTTCGCGACGTTGGTACCCCAGCCCGCCACGAGCTGGCCGAACGCGACCTTGTCGCTGACGGAGTTGCGACACTGAACCTTTCCAATCCTCGGCCTGCATTATTTTTCGATTGCGACGGAGTTCTTAATGATGAGCCAGGTCTGCAGGGCGCCGTGATACCGAACGATGTGAAGTTATTGCCCGGCGCGGGAACTGCCGTGCGACGTGCACGTGAGGCGGGTCGACTTACGGTCGCCGTTACCAATCGACCACAGGTCGCGAAGGGATTTGTGACATTCGAAGGTCTCTCTCACATCCTGGGGCGGCTCGAAGCCCTGTTGGCCGCAGATGGTGGCGTGCTCGACCGCATCTATTTCTGTCCGCATCATCCCGAAGCAGGCTTCCCGGGCGAGGTTCCAGCGCTGAAGATCCGCTGCGAGTGCCGCAAGCCGGGTACGCTGTTGCTACGACGCGCTTTCGCCGACCTGCCGATCGATCAACGACGATCAGCGCTTATTGGCGACAGCCTGCGCGATATTGGTGCGGCGCGCGGGGTTGGAATTTGGGCTTACGGTGTTCGTACTGGTTACGCGTGCCTCGATCGCGAACGCTACGACCGAGAGAACGGCGTGCCGACAGTACCAGATTTGATGTTCGACAGTGTGTCTGAAGCAGTGGCCTTCGAGATTGAATATGGCGCGCTGGCCGCCCCTGTCGTTTCCGCCATCCAAGCGATGGTGGATGGAGGAAGCGCGCCATTGCTAGTTGGTGTGTGTGGGCGTTCACGGGCGGGAAAAACCGTCACGGCGCACGCAATCACTCGGGCATTGACGGAGCAGGGATTAGCCTGTCTCCATGTGCGACTTGACGATTGGATAGTCCCTGCGGCTGATCGTGGGTTAACGTGCTCAGTCGAGGCCCGCAATCGGGTCGATACAATGCCGGACGTGGTTCGGTCCTTGCGAGCGGGAGAACGCGTTTCCGCACCTGGTTATGATGCGGCGACTCGCGGCACGAGTCAGACGGTGACCTACGATCCTGCCGGTCAATCAGTTATCGTACTTGAGGGAATTTTTGCTGGTCATCGGACCATTCGAAGTTTGCTTGACTTTGTCGTGTTCGCGGCAGTGCCGGTGGAATTGCAACAGGCACGTTTTACGGCATTTTATCGCTGGAAAGGATTCGACGAGAATGCGATCAAAAAACTTTGGCGTGAGCGATCTGTTAACGAATGGCCAGTTGTCGACGCACAATGCGATAGCGCTGACATTGTTCTAACGCCAGGAGCAAACTATTCATGATCGTTTCATGTGCGCCTTTCCGCGTAAGCTTCGCCGGTGGCGGTTCGGACATTGCATCATTCTACCGTAAAAGCCAAGGCGCAGTGCTCTCCTGCGCAATCGCAAAGTATAGTTTTGTTGTTGTCCATCCTTTTTTCAATGCGAGCAAGTACCATCTGAAATACACTCGCACCGAATTGGTCGATCGCATTGATGAAATTAGACACCCAATTCTGCGCGAGGCTCTGCGTATGCAGGATATCCATCCCGGAATAGAAATCGTATCAGTCGCCGACATTCCCGGCGGAACGGGGCTCGGATCTTCAAGCTCATTCTCCCTTGCACTCATCAATGCGCTCTACGCGCACCGCCGTATTTTTATTCCAAAGGAAGCGCTTGCGAATGAGGCGTGTCTGCTCGAGATCGAGCGGCTCGGCGAGCCTATTGGCAAGCAGGACCAATACGCCGCGGCTTATGGCGGCATCAATCTCATCGAGTTTGAGCGCCATGGCGGAGTGACCGTGCAACCGTTGTTGCTGCCGCAAGCAACAGTAACGGAACTCGAAGCCAATTTAATGCTCTTCTATACCGGCACACAACGTGATGCCCGAGATATGCTATCGCAGCAAGTGGTCGCACTCGATAGCGACGATCGAGTAGTATCCCAGATGCAGAAAATGGTCAGTCTTGCTTATGAAATGCGTGACCTTTTGCTGGCCAGCGATCTCGATGCTTTCGGTCGTGCGCTGCACCGAGGATGGGAAATGAAACGCAGCCTCTCCTCGCGAATCAGCACGTCAGCGATCGACAATCTCTATGCGCGCGCACTAGATGCCGGTGCGCTCGGGGGAAAGCTCGCGGGCGCTGGTGGAGGAGGCTTCCTTTTGGTCTACTGTCCCAAGACCGCTCAGGCGCGCGTGTGTGAAGCACTTAATGAGTTGCAGAGGCTCGAGTTTCGCTTCGACTGGAGTGGTGCACGTATTGCGTTCGCGCAATGAGATCCGCGGGATATAATGTTGCTCGTTCGAGTAGTTAGGCGCACGCGCGCGGACTAATGCCAACCAACCCGGTTCTGGACAACAGCCTTCAGCAGGTCCCTCTATCGTTCCGCCCTCACCTGGCCTGCTCCCAGGCCGGATCGATAAAAGCGTTCTGGCCATTGCCGAACCCAAACGGCTTCGTGACAAAGCCCACCTGAGGTTCGTTGCTTCGCAGCCATGTCTAGTCTGTAGGCATCAACCCTCTGATCCGCATCATTTGAGGTTCGCACAGCCACGCGCCTTAGGCCTTAAAGTCAGCGATGAGTTTACTGTCCCGCTTTGTCGCGACCATCACCAACAGCTGCATCAAGCCGGTAACGAAATAGCCTGGTGGCACGACTTAGGTATCAATGTGCTTGAGATCGCCAAAGACCTTTGGGACCAAACCCATGCCAAAGATGGGCACGTCAATGCGCAGATTCAAACAACAATCGCTGATGCCGGCGAAACAACGACCAAGAATTGATGGCCACAGACAAACAGAAAAACAGCACCGCTCCGGGACTGAAGGCGGAACACAGGAAACACTGTGCAGCCCGCCCATGACTTCCGGGGAACACCATCGTCTGCTACCGTCCACGCCGTTCTAGACTTCATCTGGCGAGTGTCGGTTAATTTGAGAATCATCTGGAGAGCCGCAAATAACGGCAGTCGAGCCGACACCGTTTCCTCTTCACAATCAACCATAAGCGCCACAGCAAGCGGGCCCATTACGTGGCGATCATTAGTGATGTAATGCGTATCATCTACCTGCTCGGACTAATCCTAAGCATTTACCTCGCATGGTTTGCGGCGCAGTGGATTTTCAACGCCACAGTGATTCCAATCGACCTCATGGCGGCAAGTGGCGCCGGCCAATTCGTCAACTACCTTATCGTGTTGAGTTGCGCCTATCTGTTCACGACGCTTGTTTGGCGTCAGTCCGTCATCGGCTTCTTTCTTCTTTATTTTCAACATTGGCGAAAGGCGCTCAACGGTTTTTCGTTTTGTGCCGGATTGACCGTCACTGTCGCGTTTCTCTGGTACATGTTCGTGTTCGGTGCGGGAGGCGCGCGTTGGTCTTCGGCGGCATGGGCGCAGACCGACACACATGTGCTGGTGAAGTTGTTTTCCACCTGCCTCGTCGGAATCGCCGTCGCGATCACGGAAGAAATCCTCTTTCGTGGCTTGGCATTCAAATATTTGCTCAGCTCGACCGCCCCGTGGGCCGTCATTCGGGCTATGGTTTTGTCTGCGATCATCTTCGCCCTGGTCCATCGCTTTGACGACCCGCTGTCGTGGCTCGAGATCAAGTGGGTCGGGCTGTTGATTGGGCTCATCTTGTTGGGTTGCCTGCTTGCGCTCATCTACTACCTGACAAATTCGCTTGCTTGCTCGATAGGAGCGCATTCCGGCCTCATCTGGATTGCGATGGCCAAAAAGACCCAGATCATCCAGGTCGCTCACTCGGGCTGGGACATCACCAATTCTTTCGATCCGCGCACCGGGCCCGCGGCCTGGCTGCTGTTTATTCTTCTGGGTGTCCTGTTTTGGAGCCTGCGGCGCTGGATGAGAAAGAAATTTGCAATCGAGAACCTCGAATTCGTCACCACTGCGGCAATTTCGCCTCAGCTTAAGATCGATGCGAGCGCGCCGCCTGATGACAAGCATTCCGTGACAAGACGCGACTGGCTCGTTGCAATTTTGGGCAGCATAGCGTGTATCGCGAGCTTTCTCGCGACACAACAGTTGATCGAGCGGAAAGTATCACGTGACGCCGGAAATTTTCACAGTGCGGCGAACAAGCTTACGACCGCTATTTCGCACGGCGCCAGCGTGGCCGCGGCGACAAGCACGGTCGGGTTTCAACCTGCAGACTACATTCGATATGGCGTCGACACGTTTCGCCGGCGCACGAACGGTCAAGTCGAGATCTCAGGCTTTGCCGGCGATATGCCAGGTGACGGAAGTCCGCTGGCAGTCCTGGTATTGGCCGGCAATAGGATCCTCTTCCAAGGCGAGACCCATGGCGCTCGTAATGACATTGCCCGCATTTTTGAGTTTACCGATGCAGCAGCACGCAATGTCGCATTCAGCGGCGCACTTTCATGCAATGCCGGCGAGCCGCTGCTCGGAGTCGTGGCGACGCCCACCAAGACGTACGCTTCTTTTCCAATCACCTGTCCCTAGGCGCTGAGGCTGAGCTCGGCAGGAACCGGCAAGTACTCGCCGGGCGGCCTGTGGCCAGCCGGCACTTCGATTACTCTGCTGCCGCACAATTCTGATTCATTTTAGGCACAGTGTCCACTAAGCCGGCAGCAGATCAAACCGCTTGCATTGATTGCACTTCAATTAGGGTCACGGAAAAGTATATTCACCGCGATAGAACATGCGTAGGTTTTCACGAAACTGTTCGGTGCTGTAGAGGCCGCATACCAGATCATAAATGCGCTGCCAACACTCGTTATAAGCCACGGGTTCGTCGAGACGTTTAATATCCGCGGTTATCTTTTCCATGAGAACCTCCCAGGACGGATAGATGGTCTCAAGGTCCGCAAACGGCGCAGTAAAGTAGCGATCATTAAACACCGCGAAGGGAACGCCTCCGCAAAGGTTGGGCTCTATGAAATAGCCATCCAAACCCTCACCGAAAGTCAACGACCACTTCGCGCGGCGAGCCAGATCCAAATAGTCTTCGTACGAGAGGTTCTCGATAGTCTTGATTGTCAGATCCGGACACGCTTGGGAGATATGTTCAAGCACTTTCTCCTTTATTGGATGCGGATCAGGTGAGACAATTAAGAGTGACTCTTTTTCTTGATATCCCGAAAGAGAATAACATTCTGGCCCGATGCAACACGATAGCCGATGCAACGGCACGCCCAACGCTTCCCGCCAGGCGGCGTTTGTGTATGCTTCATGCCCCGTGGTGCAACTCACCTTCCCAAAGCGCTTCAAGCCTGAAACGTTTTTCCCTCGGATATTTTCGACATTCATAAACATAACATTGAGGTGGATCTCTCGTATCTTGCTGAGCAGCGTCGGTGAAACAGAGGTGAGCCAATCCAATACCCGATCAACTGTGTATGCGGGTATATGTATCAAGAGGTAGTCCAATTGGGTGCAATCCCTCAGCACAGATTCCAGGTCCAGAATGTAATTGTGGTTCTTGAACCAACTATATTTGAAAAAAGGAGGATCGCCTGGAACCGTGCATAGAGCGACCCTCGCCCCATGAATGTGTCTTAGAGCGATGGATTCCCGATAGAGGGAAGCAATCGCGATTACGCCACCTGTCCGCATGTCGTAACCGGGCGTAAGATAAACGATGAGGCGTTTGGTCCCGATTGTGGTGACGCGAGTCAGCACGCTCCGCGTAAGGTCCGGATGCCGCTCTGCATAGGCATGAAGAAACCGCGTCTTTTGAAATGGCCTTGATGTAGGATACACTCTTAAATTCCTCGTCAATGCCTAGCTTCGGCAGTGGCAAAAACGACCTCAGCAATTCCGCTGATTTCTGCCGCACCGATATCGCTATAAAAGGGCACTGCCAATGTCGAGCGAGCAAGCGCTTCGGTTACGGGCAGCGCTGTGCGGGGAAACGATGCAGTGGCCGGATGTGCGTGCGCTCCATTGCCCCACCATCGACGTGTCTCGATACCGCCATCCGCCAGCGCTTGTTCGATCCGAGCCGCTGCTGGTTGGTCGAAGCTGAGCAGGCAGGTGGAACTGATCCAGGTTTCGCCGAAACCCTGCTGCAAGCGAACATGATTAGACCCTCTCAGCGCACGGCGATACGCGTTCGCCGCGTTGCTCCATTCGGCGCGGGTCTGGTCCCATTCGTCCAAAGCGGCGTGGCCGACAGCCGCCTGATATTCGCTGAGCTTTGCGTTGAAGGCTGCGGCCTGCGCCTGCCGACTGCCCTCGAAGCCGAAGTTTGCACGCATGCGCACTGCACGTCTGATGGCGGCGTCGGTGCTTATGACAAAGCCGCCTTCGCCGGTGCCGAGAACCTTCGTGGCATGGAGACTCACCACCGACGGCACTGCGCTCGGGACAAGGGAATCGAAGCCTGCCGCCGCGTCGATCACGACCGCAAGTCCGGTCCGCGATCGAAACATCTCCCATGCCGCGATATCGAGCGGTAAACCGAATGGCATGACAGGCATGATAGCGCCGACCGGCGCAGGCGCTCGCGTGATCGCATCGAGAAGCTTACTGGCGTCGAGAGCACAGGTCTCGGGATCAACATCCACGAAATAGGGCACCAGTCCGGCCATCACCGCCGCGTGGGCGGAGGCTACGAAAGTCCAAGCCGGCATCGCGCACAGGGTTCCCGGCGGCGGTTGCTGAACGGCGAGCGCGATTGCGAGACCAAGGGTCGCGTTCGCAACCGTGGCGACCGTTCCTTGATTCAGGCCATAGCGTTCTGCGAGCCGACCCTCAAGCGAGACCGCCAGCGGGCCAAAATTGCTGTAAAGCCGCGACGCATCGATCGATTTCAAATAGGGAGCCAATCGGTCCGCGGACGGCAGCATAGGCCGCATGATGGGGATCGAATACATACACTAATCTTGAACCGGACGAACGATGTTGGCAATGACGGGACGGGCACCTGTAGATTGGTACGCGCTGGAAACGCCTGTTCCGCAGTTTCGTTTACGGCTCTGTCGATTGTCGCGCATAGAGCTGGTACATTCCGGTACGACGCCAGGGAGCGAGATGACAAACTATCGCGCTGATTATCTGACTCCTGAAGCACTGTCGAACATGCCCTTCAAATCTTTGGGGCATGACGTCATGATGCATGAACGTGTAACACTCGTTGGCATCGAGAATATTTCAATTGGCTCGCACGTGCGAATTGATCCTGAGGTGATCCTGCTTGCGACCGGGCCGCTAACCATCGGATGCTACACGCACATCGCCTCTGGCGTTTTTATTGGTGCCAAGGCAGGCTTTGAAATGAAGAACTTTACAAATATTGCGCATGGAGCGCGCATCTACACAATAAATGATGATTATTCGGGTGAGCATTTGATGGGCCCGACAATCCCAGCCGAATTCCTTAGCCTCAGTCCCGGAGCGGTGTTGTTGGAAGAGCACGCGAACATAGGCGCCGGCGCTATTGTGCTGCCTGGAGTGACGCTGGCCGAGGGATCAGTCCTGGGCGCGCTGAGCTTGATCAGTAGATCGACCGAACCGTGGACCATATATGGCGGCGTTCCGGCAAAGCCCATCAAGGAGCGGCGGCGCGACGTCATCAGGGAAGGTCAAGAGCTCTTAAAATCAGACTGGTTCATGCAAAAAAGCACGCGATAGTTTGCGTGATCGGCTTGGTTTAGAGCGGTGAGCCTCAACCGGATACCGGTCTCGGCTCGATCCAACCCAGTTCAATCCGGGACTGCCTACCTAGAATCATAACAAGCAAGATCGATCTCCAGACGATAGACCCCGCTCGAGTCTTGTTTGGAAGTATCGCGCGCAGGCCCCCATGCGGGAGCCTGCGCGCGAGGGTGGCTTACAGGAAAGGAATCGTCGAAGTGAATGTACCAGCACCCGAAACGAGGTTGCTTGGTCCGACCGAGATAACCTGCGCGCCAACCACCCTACTGATCGAATTAGTGCTGTCGTTGAGTACGCTCGACTGGATGCCGATGATGGCGGTCGCGGAGTTCGCCCGCACCGCGAATCCGTTGGAGAGGAGTGAAGTGTTCGTGATGGACGCGATGTTGCTGGTGCCAAACACGTCAACGCCGCCGGTGCTGTTGTTCATGATGAAGGAGTTATTGACGAACACGTGCGTACCGTTGCCCTCCACGGTGATGCCGGTCCCCATTCCCGAGATCGTGCTGCGGATGACATCGACCTTGCTGGCGGCGATCACTCTTATGCCGACAATACCGGTCCCGGCCCCGTTGATGTCGAGCCCTTCAAGCACGACCTTGGCGGTCGCGGAATTGATAATGATGCCGCTGACTGCGGCCGCGAGAACGCCGCCGATCACCCCCTCACACTTGATCGTGAGCGACTTGGCGATGGTCACGGTGCCGAAGCCGCCGGAGTCCAGGCAGTTGATCTCGCCGCTGACGGCGGTCTTCGAGATCGCGCCCGCGAAGGTCTTGCACGGCGCCGTGCGGCTGCACGGATTGGCGTCGTCGCCAACGCCTGAGACCCAGGTTCGCGTCGCCTGGGCGGAAGCCGGATTCGCGTACGAAACCGCGAAGAGGGACACGACAAGTGCCGCAAACAACAGCGTGTATTTTCGCATAGGTTCCTCCCAAAACGGGTGTAACTATAGCTCGGTTGCAATCACATACTGACACAACCAGAATCCAAAACCAGCCCCATTTATGGGAATCGGCGCCACAAAATTGCTATCGTTCATGCGCCGTCTGCGAAACGACCTCGCGTAGCGGCGACAGTACATAATCGATCACGCGGCGGGCGCCTGTCTTGATCTCGACGGCGACGGTCATGCCAGGTGACAGCATGACGGGCTGTCCGTTGACCTCGATCGACCGCTGGGCCAGCTTGATGGTCGCCGGGAATACGAGCTCCGGCCGGTTCGTCGGCGAGCTAGGCGACATGCCCTGAGCTTTCACCGATGCCGATGCATCCGACAAATTCGGTGCGTCCCGCATGTCGACGGCGTCGCTCGAGACCTTGGTGACGATGCCGTCGATCGTGCCGTAGCGCGTGAACGGAAACGCATCGACTTTGACGATTGCCGCTTGGCCAACCTGAACAAAACCTACGTCCTTGTTCTGGACCATGGTCTCAATCTCCAGCGGCGCATCGTACGGGACCACGGTCATCAGCGTCTGGCCGCCGGTGACGACCTGGCCAACGGTCGTGATCGCGAGTTGCTGGACCGTGCCGGAAATCGGCGCCCGCAACCGCATACGTTCGCTCTTGTTTTTCGCCTTGATCAGATCCTGCTGGATCTGGTCGCGTTTGCGCTCGGCCTCGACCAGCTTCTGGGTCTGATCGGCGACGAATTGCGCCACGACTTCCGAGAACTTCCGCCGGGTGGTCTCCATCGCCGCGACGGTCTCGCGCAACTGGCCTTCTTCGCTAGCTTGTGCGGTCTTTTCGGTCTGGAACTGGGTCAGCGCCTCGATGACCAGCGCGCGCGAGCCAGCACCGCGGGTGCTCAGCGTCTCCCGCATATCGATACGTTCTTGCGACAGCGTGAGTAACTTCTCGCGTTCCGCGATGCTGGCGCGCAGCTTACTCTCGGTCGCGGCTTGCTGCGCAAGCTGGGCTTCGAGCGACTGCCGGCCGGCGGCGAGCTGGGCGATATCGGCGGCGAGCGCGCCCTGCTCACGCTGGCGCATGAAGTCGCTGGTGCCAGGCGGAAAGTCGACCGTGGGCACCGACGGCTTGTCCTGGCTGGCCGCGTCAATCGCCGCCCGTCGGCGGCTCGCCTCGGCGCTTACCGATTCCAGATCCTGCGTCAGCTTTTCCTTATCCGCACTGGTATCGGTCGGATCGAGCTCGATCAGGACATCGCCCTCCCGCACCGCGGCACCGTTGTCGACCAGCACCGCGTGGATCTTGCCCGGCTCAAGCGGCTGGACCACTTTCGAGCGGCCGATCGGCTGGATCTTGCCCTGCGCAACGGCATAAACGTCGAGCTTACCGAAATAGGCCCATCCGATGGCGGCCGCCACGACGGCGCAGATCAGCCAGATGAACGCGACCGACACGACCGACGGCGGCGTCTCGAGGATTTCGAGCGCGGCCGGCAGAAACTCGCGGTCCTGCGCACCCGCCATCAAGCGCCGCGCCGGTGAGCGGGCAGGGACGGATAAGGAGTCGGGTTTGGCCGGAAGACCCGGACCATTCGCCGGCTTTGGCACGTTCATTCAGCTGTCTCCGCGCCCATCGCCCTGCTCTTTTGCTTGATATTTGCCGCGTTCATAATTCGATCAACCTGCGACATTGCTTGACTGCATGCGCCATAGCTTGGCGTAGAAGCCGTCCGGCTGGTTGAGCAAATCCTGGTGTGTGCCATCTTCGATGATGCGCCCGTCTTTGATGGCAACAATGCGACTACATATGCGTACGGCCGCCAACCGATGCGCGATGATAATCACCGTGCGGCCGCGCACGATTTGCCGCATATTGTTCTGGATGATCAGCTCGCTTTCATAATCGAGCGCGCTGGTGGCCTCGTCAAAGATCAAAATGCGCGGCTGAGTCGCCAAGGCGCGGGCAATAGCAATCCGCTGCCGCTGGCCGCCGGAGAGGTTGGCGCCCCGCTCCTCGACCATCGTGTCATAGCCGAGCGGAAGCGAGGCGATGAACTCGTCGGCGCCGGCAAGTCTTGCAACCGCTATCACATGCGCGCGACTCATGCCGGGACTGGCGAGCGCGATATTGTCGTGGATGGTGCGGTTGAACAAAATATTTTCCTGCAGCACGACGCCGATCTGGCGACGCAGCCAGGCCGTGTCAACCTGGGCTATATCGTTGCCGTCGATTTGGATCTGGCCACGTTCGGGCCGGTAAAGGCGCTGCACCAGCTTCGCCAGCGTCGACTTGCCGGAGCCGGAGGGACCGACGATGCCGATCACCTGCCCGGCGGGAATATCGAGATCGATGCCCGCAAGCGTCTCCGCCCCGCCCGGCAGATAACGGAACGTGACGCCGCTGATTTTGATGGCGCCGCGCGCCGGCGGCAGCGTGACTTGGCCGAGACGCTGGCTTTCCGGCGCGGCATTGAGGATGTCGCCAAGACGTTCGATCGAAACTTGAGTCTGCTGGAAATCTTGCCAGAGCTGCGACAGCCGCAGGATCGGCGACGTCACTTGATTCATGATCATGTTGAAGGCGATCAGTCCGCCGACCGTGAGGTCGCCGTTGATGACGGCCTGCGCACCGAAAAACAGCACCAGCACGGTCGTCGCCTTGCTGACGTATTGAATGAGATTTTGCCCGATGCTGCTCAGCACCACGGCCTGGAATGAGGTTTTCACATAGGCCGCGAGCCGTTCCTCCCATTGCATGCGCAGGATCGGCTCGACTGCGGCGGCCTTGAGCGTGTGGATGCCGACGATCGATTCCACCAGGAACTGCTGGCTGGCGGCGCCGGTATTGAACCGCTCCTTGACCTTGTCGCGCAGCAGGGGCCGGATCACCATCGCGATTGCGAGGTAGATCGGAATCGAGGTCAGGACGATCAAGGTCAACATCGTCGAATAGGCAAACAACACAAAAATAAAGATGCCGATGAACAGCGCATCGATGGCGGAGCTCAACCCCTGCCCGGTGAGGAACGCGCGGATGGTCTCCAACTCGCGCACGCGCGCCACAGTCTGGCCGGCCGCGCGCGTCTCGAAATAGGCGAGCGGCAGCCGCAACAGATGGTCGAACAGCCGGCTGCCGAGCTCGACATCAATGCGGCTGGTGGTGTGGCTCAGCGCGTAGGAGCGCAGATACTGCAGGGCGACTTCGAAAATCCCGATCACCGCCAGGCCGACGACAATGACCAGCAGCGTCGACATGGCCTTGTGCACAAGAACCTTGTCGATGACGACCTGGAAGAAAAGCGGCGTCACCAGCGCGAAGGCCTGGATGAATATAGACGCCAGCAGGACGTGCATCAGCGGCTTGCGGTAGCGCCAGACCGACTGGAAGAACCAGTGGAAGCCGAAAGTCTTCGGGTCGATCCCCACGCCGCCGATGCGGCGCGCGATCAGGATCAGCTCGTCGGCCCAGAGTTCGTTCAGCTCCGCCAGCGTGACGTCGCGAAACGTACGGTCCCAGGGAAAGCCGACGCGCAGGCGGCCATCGGCCTGGCGCTGACTGAGGATGGCGAAACGCCCGTCCTTGAGTCGCACGATGGCGGGCAGCGGAACTTTGCCGACGCGCTCGCCCGGTGGCTTGAGCAGCAGGCGCGCCTTGAGCCCGAGGCGGGTGGCGGCCCGGATGATGTCGTTGTTGTCCGCTACGCGCTGGCCGAGCCCAAGATCGTGGGCAAGCTGGGCCGGTTCGGCCGCGATGCGGTAGTATCCAGCTACCATGGCAAGCGCCATCAGCCCGGAGTCCAAACGTTCCGGAGGCGGGCGTTCGACGCTAGCCGTCAGGTTTTGCGCTTCGTTCCCCAAAGCGGGGTTTGCCTTTGTTGCACTGTGGTTGCGGTCTCTCCGACTCGCCCCAGGCTATACTCTACCAAGAGCCTGTAACGCTAACACCGCCCCGGTCACAAACGACCTACGCACGTGATCTCCCTTAGGGCGAGGTGGCCAGCTATCCGCCCGAAAGGGCATTCCTCTGACAGCAAGGAGTCAGAACTTAGCCAGCCAAGACTGGCATAACCCCAAATGTTGCCATTATTTTAATAGAGGTGTCGGATTAATAGAGGTGTCGGAAACGCCGTATAATTCTACACTATATTAACGTTCCATCCGATATTACCAACTCGGGCGATATCGTCGCGAATCCTCAACCTGATTGAAGGTGTCGGAGATGCCGTACATTCTTCCCGATATCACCGAGTCAGCGGATGCCGCTGCAAGCACCGCGACCTCCTACAGCTTGGGCATTGGCCAGACCGCGCATGGAACAATTGCATCGCTGGGCGACCATGACTGGTATAGCGTTAATCTCGTTGCAGGCCAAACCTATACCTTCGCCATGGTTGGCACGGGAACTAGCGGCGTCCGGGATTCGTATCTGCAGATCTACGGTCCGGGTGGCTCGAACATCGGTGTCTTGAACGACGATGGGCTGCCGAACAACAACTCTGTCGTCACATATACAGCGGCGTCGTCAGGCACCTATTACATCGATGCCGGAGCCTTCAACAATGCTGGCACAGGACAGTATGGCGTCTCGGTAGCGGCTGGTACGCGCGCTGTCGCCGATATCGAGATGGCCGCGGGTATCATCGATGCGTATACCGCGACTGGTAACAACGAATACTCGTGGAGCGCAACACCCGGGACCGGCGCAACGGTAACGGTCGGTTTCCGACTGACGGACGATGGCTTGGAGTCCAATTTCTCGCAGTTCTCCGCACAGCAGATGGCCGCGGTGCTGGCGATCTTACCGTATTATAGCGACGTTAGCGGATTGAATTTCAACATCGTCAATCAAGGCGGTTACACCGATAACGCGACGATCCTGCTGTCAAATTATAACTTTAGCGACAATTCGGGCGGTTATGGCCAATATCCCGGCTTGACAGCCGCCAGCAGCCAAGACGGCAATATTCACATCAATATTGCCGGCGGCAATTCAACCGCATCGCTCCCGCTCGGGTCATACAGCTTCGACACCTTGATGCACGAATTGGGTCATGCAGTCGGCCTTAGTCATCCAGGCCTCTACAATGCCGCGCCGGGCGTCTCCATCACTTACGGCAGCAATGCCCAATTCGCGCAGGATACCCACCAATATACCGTGATGAGCTACTTCGACGAATTCAACAGCGGCGCCAGCTTCGCAGGCTATCCCGAAACGCTGATGCTCTATGACATCTATGCGCTGCAGCAGATCTATGGCGCCAACATGACGACGCGGTCGGGCAACAGCGTCTACGGCTTCAACTCCAACGTTGGCGGCGTCTACGATTTTTCGAGCAATACGTTCCCGGCACTGTGCATATGGGACGGCGGCGGCACTGACACGCTCAATTGTTCGGGATACAGCCTGAGTGAGCTCATCAACCTGAACGCTGGTGCTTTCTCGAACATCGGCGGTGGGACTGCGAATGTCTCGATCGCGCTGGGGGTGACGATCGAGAACGCGACCGGCGGCAGCGGGAATGACACGATCTTCGGCAATGCCGCCAACAATATATTTAATGGCGGTGGTGGCACCGATACGATTGATGGCGGAGCCGGCAGGGATACGACGATTTTCAACGTCAACTTCAGTTCAGCCTCGATTGTTCATAACGCTAACGGAAGCTGGACAATCACCACACCGGGAGAGGTCGAGACGCTGACCAACGTCGAAATCGCCCAGTTCTCCGACCGCCTGTTTTCATTGGGTGCGCCAGTGCGCAATGACTTCAGCGGCGACGGCCTCAGCGACATTCTTTGGCGCAATAGCTCGACCGGGCAGGTCGTCGAAACTCAGATGAACGGCCTGATCGGGATGAGCGGTGCCGGGCTGGGCGGCGACGCCAACTGGAGCGTGGTTGGGACCGGCGACTTCAACGGCGATGGCATGGTGGACATTCTCTGGCGCAATAGCACGACTGGCGCGATCGTCGAAAGTGAAATGAACGGCTCCACGGTGATTGCAAGCGCCGGACTTGGTGGCGACACCAATTGGAGCATTGTTGGGACCGGCGACTTCAATGGCGACGGCCGGTCGGATATTCTCTGGCACTATGGCCCGAGCGGAACGGTTTGCATAACCGAGATGAACGGCACCACGGTGATCGGCAGTGGAGCTTTGGGCGGCGATGCAAGCTGGAGCATTGTTGGGACCGGCGACTTCAATGGCGACGGTAGGTCGGACATTCTCTGGCGGTATAGTACTGGCTCGATTTCCATGACCGAGATGAACGGCACCACGGTTATCGGCAGCGGAGGTCTAGGCGGCGATGCGAACTGGACTATTGTTGGGACCGGCGACTTCAATGACGACGGCAGGTCGGACATTCTCTGGCGCTATAATCCGAATGGCGCTGTCTACGGAACTCTGATGAACGGCGCCACGGTGATCGGCAGTGGAGCTTTGGGCGGCAATGCCAACTTGAGCGTGTTTGGGACCGGCGACTACAACGGCGATGGCATGACGGACATTCTCTGGCGCAATGGCACGACCGGCGCTATCACAGAAAATTTGATGAACGGCTTCACGGTAACCGCCAGCGCTGGAATTGGCGGCGACGCCAATTGGAGGCCGGTCGCCGTTTGACCATCGCCGGTCGCGCGACGACATCCGAAAAAATGTAACGAGGGATCGGCGCCGCGCGGCGGATGCTTTCTGCGCGCCGCGCGCACCGCGTTTGCCTTACGCGCGGCCGCGCACTATGCTTTGACATTCGCCGGCAGGAATAACCAGCGGCAATATCAAGCGGTGAGCTGTTTGAACGAGCTGTCGGCCGAAGCCAAGATAGCCTGCGACGCTGCGGGCCTTCGGCACCGCGTCTCCGGCGCCATCGATCCCAGGGACTGGATTTTCTGGTTCCTGTATAATCTTTCCGTCTTCCCGAACAAGATCGATGCAATCAATAACTATTTCGACGATGGCGCCGACTGCGCCGGCAAGCTGCGCGCGCTGATCGCCGAGCAGCGGCCCGTCGCCGGTGCACGCATTCTCGAATTTGCAGCAGGCTATGGGCGCGTGACGCGCCATCTGCGCAACGTCGTACCGGAGGCCGACGTGACGGCTTGCGATATCCATCCGGAGGCGGTTGCTTTCTTGCGCGAGTCGCTGGGTGTCGCGGCGGCCGGTTCCGCCGACTCGCCAAAGGACTTCAATCTCGGCCAGGACTTCGACGTGGTCTTCGCGCTGTCGTTTTTCTCACATCTGCCGCAATCAAGCTGGCGCCGCTGGCTGCTGGCGCTGGCCGAGCACACCGCCCCAGATGGGCTCTTGATCTTCACGACGCACGGCGAGCGCTCGCGCGTCAATCTGGCAAACCCGGAAATCGGCGCGGACGGCTTTTGGTTCAAGCCGGAAAGCGAACAGCAGGATCTCCCCGGAAATACGTACGGCAGCGCTATCACGCTGCCGGCTTACGTCCTGCGCCAAATCCTGGAGGTACCGAACATGCGGCTCGTCCGGTTTCAAGAAGGCTATTGGTGGGGACACCAGGATGTTTACGTCCTGCGTCGTAATCCGTAGCCGGATTCCCCGACCGCGTGCTCTTTCAATGCGGGCAGAATTGCGTCCAGTCGATATTCTGTACATTAATATACGGTAAATACCGCTCGACCATCTCGAACACGACCGCCGATGGTTTTCCCTGACCTTCCTTTAGCTCGGCCGGAGTATTCACATATGGGCCGGATCGAACCTCGGCAAAATGCGGCAAAAAATAACGCTTGAGCGCTAAAGAAAATGAATCGCCAAGCAGGATCAGCCGGCCACTACCGCCGTAAAACGGAATATTGCCATCGGTCTTGCGCCACACGCCGACTTGCACGTCGGGAAACCAGTCCCGCGCCGACAACATGATGACGGATAAATCGCCGCGAATGAACGGCTTAACATCGGTCGTGAATTGATCAAACGCGGCTAGTGACAAATTGGAAACAGGTATCTGTTTTGCTAGCGCCTCTATGATCGCGCGATAGCCGAAATAAGCGCCGAGATCGTTCCAATGCGTATCGGTCTTGAAATAAAGCGGCATGCTTGGATCCTGCGCTTTGGCCGCCCGCAGGGGTTTACGCAAATCGAGGAGCATCTTTCGCGCCTGGGGATCAAGCCGCGGCAGCAGGTCGTCAAGCCGCGTTTTTGCGCGGCTGCCTGCGTTGTCAAGATATTCTCCGTAGATGCTCTGCTTGTTCGGCGCGATCACGATCAGGCCGCGAGCGTCGCAGGTCGCCAGTTGGTCACGCATCGCCAACAAGCGCTGGTTTGCGGTCTTAACCTCAGCCTCGGTGAAACGCATGTGACCGCGAAAATCAACCATGGTCGCAGGGAAGTCGAAGTCATCGGTCCAAAACAACCACCCGTCACGGCCAACAATGAGCCGGCGATCGGTTGAGCGGCGCAGCAGCCCAGCATGAAACGCTACGCCGGTCGACAGCAGCGGCAGATGAATACGGGTGCGGTCCACAAACCAGAGATCGAACTCCTGAAATACATCTAGGCTGACCCGTTGTGGGAACGGCGGGTGCGGCTGATACGTCCTAGTGTCCGAACCCGACCTCGGGTCAATTGGGAGAAAAGCAAGCGCAGTCAGCGAAAGTACGAAAAAAGCAGTTACCGCCAGGGGCCGGGTGAGCTTTCGCATCGCACGGCACCTCAGAAACGGAAATAGATAAACGGGTTACCCTGCTCAAGTTCCATCGTCGCAAGCGACAGTACCATGGCAGCGGTCACAAGCGCTGCGCGCGTCAGGTCGATAGCGATGGCACCGACATGACCTGCGCTCATGCGCTCGCTTATTGCGCGCAGCCGCGGCCACAGCGGCAGCGACACGCAAAACGCGGCTGCCATCAAAATGGCCATCGGCGTAGACACGCCAACTGCCAGCGGCAGTCCATTGTCGACGGCGCCGAAGCCAAACATCCGCGCCAGGTAATGGAGCGCGAACCCTAAATCCGGCGAGCGAAAGAACACCCAACTTACAAGTACGACAAAGGTGACGTAGCCATGCCGCAGGAGCGGCGGCGATCGCGTAAACATCGATTCCACCGGGCCGAGCCGCTCCATCCATAAAAACAATCCGTGCCACAAACCCCAGACAATGAAATTCCAACTCGCGCCATGCCATGCTCCGGCCAAAACGAATACAATCCAGAGGTTGCGCGCGGTTTTCCACGGGCCGTGCCGATTACCGCCGAGCGGGATGTAAACATAGTCGCGGAACCACGACGACAGCGTGATGTGCCAACGACGCCAAAAATCCTGCATCGAAATAGCGGAATAAGGGTAGTTGAAATTCTCCGGAAAACGAAAGCCGAAGATGCGGGCTAGCCCGATGGCCATATCCGAATACCCGGAAAAGTCGAAATAGATCTGCAGCCCGTAACTGATCGCGCCGAGCCACGCTGTGCCAGTCGTGAGCTGGCCAGGCGGCACCATGAATACTTGATCGGCTATCGCACCGATCGGGTCTGCGACCAGCAGCTTTTTTGCCAGCCCGACGGTAAAGCGGCAGACACCGGCGTCGACATCCACGAAACGCACGATACGAAATTGCAGCTGGTCGTAGATCTGACGATAGCGAATGATAGGACCCGCAATAAGCTGCGGAAAATTAATGACGTAAAGTGCGAATGCGCTTGGCGACTGTTGCGCCTTCACACTGCCGCGATAGACATCAACCAGATATGAAATGATATGGAAGGTGAAAAACGAAATGCCCAGCGGCAAGGCTATCTTAGGCAGCGGCACGCGCCAGTTCGACACGAGCGCCAACACTTCGTTCAGGTTTGTGAGCAGGAAGTCGGCATATTTGAAGAAGATCAGGACCAACAAATTTAAGGAGACGGCGACGACTACAGCGATGTGCCGCCCACGGCCGGAACTAAGATCAATTTGGCGACCGAGATGAAAATTAGCGACGATCAAAAAAAGCACGAGCAACAACGCAAGTGGGGCGCCCCAAGCGTAAAATACCATGCTGACGACGACGAGAACAAGATTGCGGTATCGTGACGGCGACAAAAAATAAATCGTCACGGTTGCGGGCAGGAACAAGCAGACGAATGTCAAGCTGCTGAAGACCATGCGGGATTCGTTCAGAATGGGTTTCGGACACGGATCATCGCTTCGACACAAGGATGGAGTCTTGTCCAATCCACCCCGGGTTGCCAGACAATATGCCGAGAGAGACCTCTTCGATAACGAGACCAGCATCTGTGAGCATGCGAATGGCGTCATTCTGCTCGAATGCAATGACGCTTTCCGGATTGCCAGGGTCGGCGGTCAGATAGCCATCGCCTGAATGGGCAAAATCAATAATGAAGCGCTCGCCCGCCTTGACTTTGCGGCGCCAATCATCGTTGACAACAAAGAAGGTCAGCAAAGCTCGGCCAGCCACGGCGCCCATAAACTCCTGCGGCGGAAGCGGAATGCCGTTAATTTCCAATTGCGGTGAGTTCGATGTGTTTTTCATGTGCGAATAATACGAGAATGCTCCTGGAACGCAACACAGCGGAGCAAATGCCAAAAGTTGAGCTATGTTGTGTGGGCGGACGGCCGGTCAAATTATCACAGTCTATAAAATCTAATTCTACACTCGCTCCTCAATAGCCGTTGGCGGAGACGGGATTGCTGAGTTCCTTTTCAACCATCGCTTTGCCGCGGTTCGACTCGGCACCTCAATGACGGCCCAAATCATGAACGCAAGAGCAAGCGTCGCCGCGACACAGATCACAAGACCGAGATAGTCCGGCGAGGTATGATCAATCTGCCAGTTTCTCGAGTAAAATCCGAAAACAGTTGCATGAACCAGGTAAACAGAGAAGCTGATCTCACCGAGCAATATCATTGGCGGGTTGCCAAAGAAACGCGACAACCATCCCCTTCCGAACGCGAATACGAATACGACAAACGGGAATATCAACACGTCGCTGGCATGTCCGAGCCATTGCATTCCGGTGCCTTGAAAGTAAGGAGCCAGGAACACTAGGGATGCATGGCTGACTATTGAATAGCCCGCGAGGATTATTACCAAAATCTCCACGAAGGTGAAAACAACATCATCCAGCTTGCGGGAAACCGATTGAAGATTTTGAAAAGCCGAATAGGCTACCATGCCGGTGGTGAATTCGAATAATCGGGCAAATGGGTTTATATAGAGTAACCCGTGCAGAGTAGGCTCATCATTTTGCGACACGTCCGGCAAATGCAGGGCGCCCCCAAGCCAGACAAGCGATCCGACCAAAAGAGCCGACGCAATCCATTTCCACCACCACGAATTGTTCCATCGAAAAATGAGAACAGGAAAGACGATATAGAAAAACAATTCTGTCGATATGCTCCATGACGGCGCGTTATACGAAAAATACCAGGGCCAGGATGGCACCCAACCATGCAAAAGCAATAAGTTGGCCACAAAAGTTCGGTCGAGCGGCATTTGAAGAAGCGTGACCACGAGCAGAAGCGCCGTAAAATGAGCAGGCCAGATGCGGGCAACTCGCGCCACAAGGAAATTAAAGACCTCACCTTTGCTGTCGAGCTTCGGATAGGCATAGGCAATGATGAAGCCGGAAAGCACAAAGAAGAAGGAAACCCCATGATCCAGCGCGTAGTTGGGCACCGGTATTTGCAGAGCCCGCGAGTGATGGGCCACGATCATGCCAGCCGCAACAATTCGCAGCCCAGTGAGTGCGTCCAGCTTAACGCGAGTCATGTGCGTCACCCGGCCCGATGCTGATCATTTAATTAACCCCTTGGCCAGCCACTTCGCCGTGCGGGCAATGCCGTCGCGCAATGACGTCCGCGGCGCCCATTTCAGTTCTTCACGCGCCAGCGCGTTGCTCAAGACGCTGACCGGAACGTCGAATGGACGAGCGGGCAGATAGCGGCGCGTCACGGACTTCCCCAGCACCTCCTCGATAATTTTGATCAACTCGTTCAGCTGGGTGCCCACGCCCGAACCGATGTTGAACACACTCCTTGAGCCCGAATACTGCACGGCCCGTGCAAAAGCCTCGGCAACGTCATCGATATAAATATAGTCCCTGGTCACGCTGCCGTCGCCCCAGATCTCGATCGGCTGTTGCCGCAAGGCGCGGTGCAGGAACACGCCGACCGCACCCTGCGCGGTCTCGGAACGCTGACGCTCGCCGAACGGATTGGCGACCCGTAAAATGTTGGCCTTGATGCCGTGAAGCCTTTCAAACATAAGCAGATACTTTTCGATGGCGAGTTTCGTGATCCCGTAGGAGACTTGAGGATTGGTCGGGTGACCTTCGTCAATCGGCAAATACATCGGATTGCCGTATACCGTGCCGCCGGAGGAGATAAAGACGATCTTGCCCACATCGCGGGCAACCATGGCCTCGAGCATCCGCAGTGTCGCCACAAGATTACTCTGCACATCGTGGACCGGGTCGTCGTTGGATGTTTTTGGCAATGTGCTGGACACCAGATGCAGCACGATTTCCATGCCATCCATGGCATCGCTCATATCGTGAACGTTCAGAAAATCTCCAGTCATCCATTCGACTGGTTCGCCTGACGCAAATTCCCGGAAACGCTCGACACGCGGCCGCTCGAAGATGCGCAGCGCGTGACCGTCATGCAAGAGCCGGTCGACAACTGCCGATCCGATGAATCCGCCTCCCCCGAAAACAACACACTTCATAGTTTAAACCGGCTGAATTGGAGCTTCCCGTTCGAAGGGTTTGACGGTCTGTCTATCAGGAATTTCACCGCGGCCCGCCACCGCGGAATGGCGGCCGGCATAAAGCACCAGCAGTTCGTCGACATATTCGCCTGTCGACTTCGGCAACGAGCAATTTGCGCTCAGAGATTCGATGAGAGTTGAGTCATTGATCAGGCTGATCAATTGCGCATATAGACTTTGAATGTCGCCGGGCCGGAAAACCAGTCCGTTCCGGCCGTCCCGCACAACTTCGGACATTCCGGGAAAATCGGATGCGACCACCGGACACTTCGCTGCCAAAGCGGAAAAGATGACGAGCGGCATATTTTCGTACCAGAGCGAGGGAACCACAAGCACATCCAGGCCAGCCATGACTTTCGCTATTTGGCCATTGGGGAAAGTGCCACAGAATTCGATGGAATCTATCCCCGCCGCTCTCTTTTGAAGATCGGCAAAATAGTCAGGAAAATCGTTGGGATTGCCGTAGATGCGAAGTATCGCACGATCCGAACCGATGCGCCTGAACGCGTCGATCAGCACATGGCAGCCCTTATGCGGCGCCAGGGTGCCGATGAATCCAAAAGTCATCACCCCGGTCTCACGACTTTTCCTGATCTGCTTTTGATAACCCGTCAGATCAATTCCATAGGTGGACTGGGTGATCAGGCGACCATCTACGCCATTGGCGGTCAACACCTTGATCATCAGCCGCGTGGGAGACACAATCCCGTGCAGCGCATTGAGTCTGGCGACATTGAAACTCTGGCGCTGGCCCATGGCGGCAACGTCATGACAATTTTGGTAATTTGGAAGCATGCCGCTGATAGTGAGCTTCACAATTGCATCCGCTAAAATGTCCGGAACATACTTTGCAATGCGTGCGACGCGCTCTCCGCGCGTGACTGATGCAATGTGCTTGACGCAATTACCGCCATGTCGAGTCGGCCCGCGGCAAACTCGGCCATCGTCCAGAAGTAATTGACTGGTCGGACATACCGACCAGAAATCGGTTGGCGTATAATAAGCTGGCACCCCGCCGGAAGCTGCGACATCGATCAAGCCGGAACCGAGACGACCAAAATGAAAGAAATGGACGATATCCGGTTTGACGCGCTGTAACAGTTGCGCGAAATAGCGCGCCGCCAATTGGTTGTTGTATTCAAGTTCGGTAAGCACCGTCTGCCCGCCCATGGGGACATAGGCGTGGTGAAATCTGAAGACATCCATTCCGTCAAGTTTATATTCGTCGAACCGCTCACTGTCGGAAAGCTGCTTTTTTGCAGGAAACCCGGTGAGAATAGATACCCGATGCCCGCGTCGAATCAATTCCTTCGCTACGCCAAATGTAAGGATTTCCGTGCCGGAGAAATATTCCGGAAGAAATTGGTGCACTGTAAGCAAAATATTCAATTTCATCATATGTTCCGCATGGCTCTTTCGATCCCGCGGATTTCGTCCTGCACCGCACGATACTGGCCAAATGCCGCGAGCAGATTTGCCATAGGGATCGTTAGCAGCATTAGTAGTTTCCGCGGGATCCTCTTTTCCATACGGACGACAAACAACATGTCTGAAACTGATGAACCCAGCCATGCTCGCCAAAGCCTTCGTAACGATGGCACAAGTTGAAGTCCAAATCGTCGATATAGCAATCGATGACAAATGTAGTTGCGCTTATATTCGTAGCTCAGCGATCTGTGGTGCGAATGGATCACCGCGGCAGCCGGTTCATAAACTATTTTGAATTTTTGCCTCAGTACTCGTTCAGCCCAATCGATGTCTTCGCCAAAGGCGATCCGACCAAACTGCTCCTGCTTCCATATATTTTTGTTGATGGCCGAGCAGACATTGTCAAAATTGCAGAAACGATACTTTTCCATAGGCGGCAGGTTTTCGTACCGATCTGGATCTTCAATCGCCTTTACCTTGCGCTCCAATTCTCCCGTAAGCCATAAATTCAGATTGCGCTTCGTTATGACATCAGCCGTAGGCTGCGGAATCTGCCTGGCATAGACCCCTGCGACTCCTTCTTCGCTCAATGCAGAGAGCAGTCGTTCGATCAAAAAGTCATCGTAGGGGATGGCATCTTGAACCATGAGGACGACATAGTCGTTGCTGGCGAGGGATATTCCATAGTCGCGCGTCGCGCCATGATTGAATTCGCTTGGCGGGATCGTGTGAACAATCGCCCCGGCCGAACGAGCGACGGCAATCGTCTCATCGGTGGAGCCGGAGTCGATGACAATGAACTCGATATTATTCCAGCACGTCTGTGCGCGGAGGCCGTCGACCACACGTTTGAATAGATCCCCGGCGTTCTTTGTGGGAATAATCAGCGAACCGCGATAGATATGGCTATCGCTACGCACTGGAGCCAACGGTCGATCGGTAATATCCGGCTTGCGATTCTCAAGGGCCCTGTCCTGATGTTCGATGGAGCTGCGTACCGTTTGCCGCAGGCGCCCATACCAGCGCAATGGCGCAAGCAATCGCCAACCGGTCGATCGAAAAATTTCTTCTAACCGGTCAGTCTGAACGGCAACCTGCCGATCGCGCTCGGCTACGGCTTGGCCGAGGCCGACGATCCGCTCATCGCGCTCGGCTACGGCTTGGCGGAATCCGGCGACCTGCTCGTCACGATCGGCTACAGCTTGCGCTACGGCTTGGCCGAGGTTGCCGATCTGCGCATCCCGTTCGGCTACGGCTTGGCCGAGGTTGCCGATCTGCAAGTCCCGTTCGGCTACAGCTTGGCCGAGGTTGCCGATCTGCAAGTCCCGTTCGGCTACAGCTTGGCCGAGCGTCTCTCGGAGCGCAGCAAGCTCTATGGCGTGCCGCTCGGCCTGATATCTAAACACTGGAGTGAATGCCGCATTGGAGGCGGCGAACGCGGCGTGCAGACCGTCAAGCTTCGTCTTGGCGGCTCGATCGGTCGGAGACCGCACAAGCGCTTCATAACAGTCATAAGCCTGCCGAAGCCAGGGAGAAAACTCTCTCATGTCGTCGATGTCCCGCTCCTCGGCAGTCTGCGTTCGCAGGTTCGGATCAAGGAAATCCTCTATTTCTCCAATGCTACTTTTGACCGGCCGCGGCCAGTCGATGCCAAGGCCTTTTCCAATGCGATTGATGATAGCGCGTGGCTCAGCGAGAAGATCGAGGTAGCGCAGGAAGACGCGCGGATGACCGCGCGTTTCGCGTTCGGCATCTAGCACATGACGAAGCCACAACAAGCATCCATGGGCGAGCGGCAGCCCATCGCGACTTTGCAGTGACTTCGCGACCTCCACGGGATTGCGAAGCGGAATAGCAAAGCACGGCGTTATGTCGATTCGGTCCAGCACGCGATACCACAGCGGCATGAGCCGGCACAGGCGCGGATCTTTGACCACGAAAAGAGAGGCAGCGTCATAGTCTTCGCCAATCGCTTCGACGAGATCGTCAACGAAGGCTTTTCTCTGCTCAGATGAAAACCAAGCATCTGGTATCTCCTCCCAGCCCGACCAAGTCGTTCCAGCCGCTTCCAATATCCGATCATGAATCTCAGCTATGCGAAGCGATTCAAAATAGCCTTTTGGGTTAGCGCTAGTGGCCGGCATTAGCCGGGCTGGCAACTTCGCGCCCAGAAGCCCCAGCACGCCGGCCAGCGCCGACGTGCCGCTCCGATGCATGCCCAGCACGATTACAGCGCGCCGTTTTTTGTTATTCATAAGAACTCAGACCCGAGGCTCTGCATTTTTGCGATACGCGTCGAGCGCTTCTTCCGGCGATCCGTCCATCACGATCTTACCGTGCTCCAGCCAAAGCACGCGGTTGCAGAATTCCCGGATGACCCCCTCGACATGCGAAGAGATGACGAAAATATTCGCGTTCGTTATCACGCCTTTCAACCGCTCGCGCGCCTTTCCGATGAAACTGGCGTCGCCGACGCTTATCATTTCATCCATGAGCAGAATTGGTGGCCGGATGCTTGTAGCAATGGCGAATAGCAATCGCATGATCATGCCAGTCGAATAAGTTCTGACCGGAAGGTCGAGATATTCGCCCAGTTCGGAAAACTCCTCGATGTCAGGCACCATGGCTTTCGCCTGTGACTTGGTATGGCCAAGTAAAATACCACGATAAATGATGTTGTCGTATCCGGTCGCCTCCAAGTCGACCCCCGTTACGATGTCAGTTAGCGCGGATACATCGCCTTCGATCCGTGCATCGCCCGTCGTCGGTGCATAGACGCCCGACAACACGCGAAGCAAGGTCGTTTTTCCAGCACCATTGTGGCCGATCAAGCCGATTCGTTCACCCGAAGAAATCGTCGCGCTCACGGCGTCGAGCGCGCGAACGACGACGATATCGCCTCGCTCGCGCGAGCTCACGCTGCCGCCAATCGCACGCTGTAATACCGTCGATTTCAACGACCGACCGCGCACGTTGTAAACAGGAATATCGACAGTGACATCGACGAGTTCGATCTTGGCCATCAGTCTCTCTCAGAGCCAATAGACGATGCGATCGCGAAATTTTCCGAAAAATGGAAGCACGATCAACCAACCGACACAGAGGCAAGCGACCGCCAATATCACATCGTGCGCACGCGGCAAGTTGCCCAGCAAAGGCTCCCGCGCAATCGCCAGACATGCGGCAAAGGGATTGTAATCGAGCACAGACTGCACGCCCGGACTCAATTGTTTATTTTGAAACATCACTGGGGTCATGAAAAAAACTACTTGCATGATGCTTTGAACCGTCTGGGGGGTATCGCGGAAGCGTGCGCTCAGTGCTCCGAACAGCAGACCGATCCACAAGCCGTTCAATACGATGAGGATAAGTGCCGGAATTACTAAAATGACGACCGGACGGACTGGTATTGCAAAAACGAGTAGCACGACAGGAATGATGAGGAAATTGTGAGCGGTCATGAGGAGATTTCGATATACCACGCGCAACACGTAGGCGCTCTTGGGCAGGCTAAAATGCTTCATGTAGGATTCTGATTCCACAAACGCGTTGCATCCCTCGTTCACTAGGGAGGCCATCAAACCCCAAATGACAAAATTTATGGCCACGTAGGGCAGATACTCGCCGATGGCGGTTCCAAAAATACCGGAATAAACGATGCCGAGCCCGATTACGAGAACGGCCATGCTGGCGGTGATCCAGAACGGACCAATGCGCGAACGCCGGTAGCGCTTGAGGATGTCCGTGGTTCCGAGCATGACCCAAATACGCCAATGCAGCATCGCCTCGGTGATGTCGTCGAAACACTTCTTGGCGTAACCCATCATGACGTCACGTTCACTAATCTATTGTGCGCACTACGATACCTGCGCGACGCATCCTCGCCTATCGCTATTGGCTAAACTTGTCGAGTGACTGATCCGCCCCGGCTGAGTAGCAAATATAAGGGCCGACGCCCAAGTGGCTGTTGCACGTCGCGGTGTTACATGCCACTCGATACGAGTTCATGACGCTTCGGTCAAAGCCTCATTCTGCATGCGAAGCACTGCGCCAAGCCCAGGTAGCCGACCAAATCTTGCGTCGGTCTTGTAGAAAGGCCCTAAAAACACGAATATTCATGCTAGTTTGGGAGCTACATTGGGAATGTCGGATTGAAAATTCATTTTGGGCAAATTGGTCTTAGTGCAAAAATTCAGTCAACTTCAATGCTTGGATCTTGCTCAATGAACTGGCGTGACCGGCATGTTCGTTTGCGCAGGCTCGAGGCCGAGGCCATCTATATTGTGCGCGAGGCCGCGGCCGAATTTAGAAATCCGGTTATGCTTTATTCGGCCGGCAAAGATTCCAGCGCATTGGTGCATATCGCGCGAAAAGCGTTTTATCCGGGAAAGGTGCCGTTGCCGCTGCTACACGTCGATACAACATGGAAATTCCGCGAGATGACCGCATTTCGCGACGAAACCGCCCGTCGTTTGGGTCTGGACATGCTCGTATACGTCAATGAGCTCGGACTTGCTCGGGGGGTTTCTCCGATATCCTCGGGCTCGGCCGTCTATACCCAGGTCATGAAGACCGAGGCGCTGCGCCAGGCCCTGGACCAGTGGCAGTTCGACGTCGCCTTCGGCGGTGCGCGTCGCGACGAGGAGAAAAGCCGGGCCAAGGAGCGCATCTTCTCGCACCGTTCCGCTGGCCACGGCTGGGATCCGCGCAATCAGCGCCCCGAGCTGTGGCACCTGTTCAACACCCGCATCAAGCCGGGTGAATCCATGCGGGTATTCCCGCTGTCCAACTGGACCGAGCTCGACGTGTGGGAATACCTCAGGGCTGAGGCCATTCCGGTGGTATCGCTCTATTTCGCCAAGCAGCGCCCCGTGGTCGAGCGCAACGGCGCCCTGATCATGGTCGACGACGACCGCCTGCCGCTCAAGCCTGGCGAGGTGCCGACGATGATGAGCGTTCGCTTTCGCACGCTCGGCTGTTACCCATTGACCGGCGCCATTCCCTCAACGGCCGACTCGCTTGACGCGATCATCGCCGAGATGCGCGGCTCGACAAGCTCGGAGCGGCAGAGCCGCGTCATCGATCACGACGAGGCAGGGTCAATGGAAAAGAAAAAGCGCGAGGGCTATTTCTGATGAGCGGCCCCGCCCCCGCCAATCAGTCCGGCGCCGATATGCGGCCCGCTCTGCGCTTTCTGACCTGCGGTTCGGTCGACGACGGTAAATCGACTCTGATTGGCCGGCTACTGCACGAACAGAATCTGATCTTCGAGGACCAGCTGGCGGCGCTCGCGCGCGACTCAAAAAAGTACGGCACCGCCGGGCCCGAAATCGATTACGCCCTGCTGCTCGACGGGCTAGAGGCCGAACGTGAGCAAGGCATCACCATCGACGTGGCCTACCGATACTTCTCGACCAAGCGGCGCGCCTTCATCGTCGCCGACACGCCCGGTCACGAGCAATACACCCGCAACATGGCGACCGGTGCCTCGAATTCCGATCTCGCGGTGCTGCTGGTCGATGCCCGCAAGGGCCTGTTAAGCCAGACCCGCCGGCACGCGATCATTGCGAGCATACTGGGCATTCGCTACGTCGTCCTCGCGGTCAACAAGATCGATCTAATCGCGTTCGATCGGGCCGTGTTCGAAGAGATCGCCGCGGGCTTCACCAGCTTTGCGGCCGGGCTTGGCTTCAAGGACATCAAGGCCATTCCGGTGTCCGCCCGTTATGGCGACAATGTTTCGTCGCTCAGTAAACGCACGTCCTGGTATTCGGGGCCGTATATGCTCGACCATCTGGAAAGGATCGACGTCGAGGATGACCGCGCCGGCAAGCCGTTCCGCATGCCGGTGCAATCGGTCAATCGACCCAACTCGGATTTCCGCGGCTTTTCCGGGATGATCGTAGGCGGCGCAGCGCGGCCGGGTGATGAGATCGCGGCGCTGCCGTCGGGGCAGGTCACCAAAATCAAGGCCGTGTTCGGCGCCGGCGGCGAACTCGATAACGCCGAGGCCGGAGATTCGGTGACCATCACGCTTAACGACGAAATCGACATTGCCCGCGGTGACGTTTTCTCCGCACCGCGCGATCGTCCACAGGTGGCGGATCAGTTCGCGGCGCATCTGATCTGGATGTCGAACGAGAACCTGTTTCCGGGACGCTCTTATCTCTTGAAGATCAATCACACCACCGTTGCCGCCACTGTGACCGATCTCAGGCATCACATTGACGTCAACACGCTCTCGAAACTTGCCGCCAAGACGCTGGCGCTGAATGAGGTCGGCGTCTGCAATCTGTCGGTCGCCAGGCCGGTCGCGTTCGATCCTTATACCAGCAACCGCAATACCGGCGCGTTCATTCTAATCGACCGGTACTCGAACGAGACGGTTGCGGCCGGGATGATCGATTTCGCCTTGCGGCGCGCCAGCAATATCCATCGCCAGAACCTGACGGTGAGCAAGGCCGAGCGATCGAGCCTGATGCATCACCGGACGGCCGTGTTGTGGTTCACCGGCCTGCCCGGCGCGGGCAAAACGACAATCGCCAACCTGGTGGAAGCCAGTCTGCACACGCGCGGCGTTCACACCGTGATGCTAGATGGCGACAATGTGCGGCACGGGTTGAATCGCGATCTTGGTTTCACCGAGTCCGATCGGGTGGAGAATATCCGGCGCATCGGCGAAGTGGCCAAGCTGATGACGGAGGCCGGGCTGGTCGTCTTGTGCTCATTCATCTCGCCATTCCGCGCCGAGCGCCGCATGGTGCGGGAGCTATTCGAGAGTGGCGAATTCATCGAGGTATTCGTCGACACGCCAATCGAACAATGCATCGCTCGCGATCCGAAGGGACTCTATCG
>Ga0184628_10000132_pt1 | contig 42482 bp, 40 predicted proteins | sample PLM4_5_b1_FD_133149 | JGI IMG/M metagenome (GOLD analysis project Ga0184628, IMG submission 133149) | Groundwater sediment microbial communities from an aquifer in East River, Colorado, USA - PLM4_5_b1 | ecosystem: Environmental > Terrestrial > Soil > Riparian zone | place: USA: East River...
CTCTCTCCGTATCAGGCTGAGGGGGGCTGTGCAATTGGACCCCGTGAACCCCGCCAGGTCCGGAAGGAAGCAACGGCAGCGGATCATCTAATGTGCCACAGTATCCCCCGGGCCTGACCAGCTTCGGCGACCAAACCACTATGAAATACCAGGTCATTGCCCGAAAGTTTCGCCCCCAGATTTTCGATCAGGTGGTTGGGCAGAAATCCATTGTCAAAACCCTCCAGAATGCGATTCAGGCGGATCGCATTGGCCATGCCTATCTCTTTTCCGGACCACGTGGCGTTGGAAAAACTACCACAGCCCGGATTCTTGCAAAGGGTCTGAACTGTATAAAAGGTCCCTCAACCGAGCCCTGCGGCAGCTGCCCCTCCTGCACGGAAATTGCGGCGGCTCAGTCCATGGACGTGCTGGAAATTGACGGCGCTTCCAACAACGGGGTCGATGATATCCGGGAGCTTCGAGACAGTGCCCGGTATGCCCCTTCCCGCGACCGCTACAAAATATTCATCATTGATGAAGTTCACATGCTCTCGACCCCGGCCTTTAACGCTCTGCTGAAAGTCCTGGAAGAGCCTCCCCCGCATGTCGTGTTCATCATGGCGACAACCGAGCGCCACAAACTTCCGGCAACCATACTTTCCCGATGCCAGATTTTTACATTTCGGACGATATCAGCGCCCGAGATTCAGGCGCACTTGCGGCAGATCGCCGATCGCGAGGGAGCAAAGATTGACGATCGCGGCCTGAGCTACATCGTCAAAGCTGCCGAAGGCAGCATGCGCGACGCTCAGTCCCTGCTCGATCAAATCATATCCTTCGGTGGCCAGGACATTAATCAGGACGATGTCCGGGATGTACTGGGTTTTATCCCGAAAGAGATTCTCGATCGGACGTCTGTCGCGCTGGCCAATCAGGACTCCCGCGAGCTGCTGGAATGCATCAGTATCGTGGTGGATCAGGGTCTGAGTCTTCAGCAATACGTACGAGAATGCATCGGGAGGATGCGCGACCTTCTGATGATGAAACTCCGTCTGGAGGACAAGGTACTGGCCAGCGCCGAAGACAAGAAATCGCTCACGAGCGACAGCGAACGCTTTTCGGAGCAGGAACTGGTTCGAAATTTCGATATGCTGTTGCGACTGGAGTTCGAACTCAAAGGGACATCGCAGCCTCGTCTTCATCTGGAAGCTGGCTTAGTGAAGCTTGCTTTGGCGGGCCGCGTCCGCGATATCGAAGAGGTTATTCGGGATCTTCGACAGGGAGTCTCTTCTTCGACTCAGCCGGCCAGGCCACCAGTGCCGACTGCCCAGGCGCCCCAGGCTCCCCAGACTCGTCCAACACCTCCTGTCCTTCAGCCGTCTCCCGTGGCGCCCGTGCCACCTCGGGCGGCTGCACATTCTGTACCTCCAATCGCAAAAGAGTCCGCCCCACCCAGTCTGGCTCCAACTCGATCGGATTCGGCCAGCAATATGGACGCCGCTAAAGATGAACCGCTTGTGAAACGATTTCTGGAAGTATTCCGGGGAGATGTCGCGCAGGTAAAGCCTTCGAAGGGAGAAAAACTATGAACCCGCAGCAGATGATGAAGCAAGTCCAGAAGATGAAAGAACAGATGCAAAAACAGATGGATTCCACCGTTGTCGAAGCCACGGCCGGTGGTGGCATGGTTTCCCTGAAAATGAATGGCAATAAACAGCTCATATCGATTCAAATCGACCCGGAAGTTTTCGCCGCTGCGGACAAGGAAATGCTTCAGGATCTCATCGTGGCCGCAGTCAATGAAGGCATTCGAAAGACGGACGAAGTGCTGGGCGGACAGCTGGGTGGCCTCGCATCGGGACTGAAAATTCCAGGACTATTCTAAAACATGGGTGATGTCGCAGAACCGGTCAGCCGGCTGATCGATCAATTTAAGAAATTGCCGGGAATCGGTGCAAAATCCGCACAGCGGCTGGCATTCTTCATTCTCAAAATGGACTCCACCGATGCCGGTCAAATTGCAGAAGCCATTCTTGAAGTGAAGCGGTCGATTCGATGCTGTTCGATTTGTAACAATCTCACGGACGTCGACCCATGTCAGTACTGTTCCCTCCCCTCCCGATCCGACAAGTCGCTCTGCATCGTCGAGGAATCCAACAACATTCTCGCTGTCGAGCGTACTCACGCATTCAACGGCCGATACCATGTCTTGATGGGCTCGCTATCGCCTCTGAAGGGAATTACTCCCGATCAGCTGACCATGACGTCGTTGCTCCGAAGGCTTGAATCCGGCCTCGTGGAGGAAGTGATAGTCGCGACAAATCCCAATGTCGAAGGCGAGACCACAGCGCTCTACCTTTCACGATTGATCAAGCCCCTGGGAATTCGCGTCACACGACTCGGCCTGGGGTTACCTGTTGGTGGCGACCTGGAATACGCCGACGAAGTCACAATGGCCAAGGCACTCGAAGGTCGCCGCGAACTGTAGTCACCCCCGGATTCACGAACTCCATTAACCCGCCAGGGCAATAGTGCCGAAACACAACCTATAGGTTTTCTGTATTTTTTCCTATTGAGACCGGGTCTGCTATTCCAGCTAACTCCCTGGAGGAACCAATATGGCTACAGCGCGTCAGGCCGCAATCGCTCGAACAGTTCTGGCGCTTGCCGCCGTTACAAACAACATTCATGTTCGAAAGTTTGATCCCGCCATTTGCGAAATCGAGGTCGACGATTCGCAAAAACTTCAAGGCACGTTTTCCGGAATCGGCATACAGTCGACCCAGCTTCCCGCTTTCCGGCAGATACTTGCGAGCTTCTGTCCGGAAATCAGCGACGTGATCGTTGATCCGATGAAGTGTCCATTAAGCGTCGATATGCAGGTTCGCCTGGTGGCCAGCTTTGTCGAAGGCAATCTCGGCATCAGTGCGAATTTTTTGGGCGACTGTATTCGGCGGTAATGAGTGATGAACCAATGAAAACCTCTTTTGGTACCCAACTCGTCTTTCTCGCGTTCCTGGTGTTCGCGGCTCCTGTCCTGGCCCAGGCGCAACCGCCTTCGATCAAGGAGTTTTTCATTGTCTGGACGAACAGCCCGGTAAAACTGCCATATGCAAACGTCACCTTTTCGGCAACTGCTGTGGGGAGCCCCGCACCCGATCAAGTGAAGATCACAGCCAATGGCGTCGCTTTGACAGCGTTGCAGGTGACACAGGATCCGTTCACTGGTGGCTTCACGATAAGCCTGGATCCTTCCGCGAAACTTGGTGCTGCGACCAGGGCCGATATCAGCATTCCGGTGCAGTTTGCAGCGGGGGGCCAGACCATCACATTGACAAAACAAGGCGATGTGCTTTCGCCCAGACAGCGTCTGGACGCAGCAACCGCGGCCCTGCAAAACGCAAAGAAGGACGAAACCAATGACGAAAGAAATATTTTCCTGGGCCTCAACGTGGCCGCGCCGACAAACGAATCCGCAGAAGGAGACGCGGAAGTCCATCTGAATGGAACACTGTCGCAGTTCAACCAGAGTCTCCGATTGAACGCAAACCTCCGCAAGTCATCCGCGGATAAGGCGGATTCCAGACAGTTCGACATAGCCCTCCGCATGGATTTCACACACAACTTTCTGGGAGACAGTGTTCAAAACATTCAGGTTGCGTCGACCACGTTCCAGACATCCCCAACCCCGGAAAATCAGGAAAAACTCCAGGCATCCATCGACGCCCTGCAGAAGCGATTCTGGCTGGCGTATTCCGTCGATACTGCAATCCGATTCGAAGCCGACCCGACGAGCTTCAAAGTAACAAATGCCGTCATTGACCTGCCGCTTCAGTTCATTTCTCGGACAATGAATGTTTTCGGCTCCAGAGACGGTTGGTGGTTCCTTCGAGTGATACCCGCCGGGTTTGAGGGAGGACAGAATCTCGGCAGCGAAAGTCCCGCCAATGAGAAATATTCGATTGCCAGGCTCAAGGCAGGAGCGACATTGGGTCTGTTTTGGAAGGCCCCGAATCCGGACACTGCATTCATCAAGAAAGTGATGTTGGAAGCTCAAGGCGTGGATCGATACTTGTTCACCAGTGAGGCTGCCTTTGACCGAACGTCCAGGACTGCCATCGCCATTGCCGAAGGAAACAAGCACTATGTCCAGGCGGACCTGAAGATATATCTGGCAGCCACGGCTCAGGGCAACTATGCGTTCCGCGCCAGCTATGTGAACGGAGGTTTACCGCCGGTGTTTACGGAATCGAAAACCTTTCGCTACGGATTCGTATTTGAATCGGCGGACAAGAAATAGCGGCTGGATTCCAAGCCGGCGACTCCTGCTGCGAACCCATCAGTAGGTTGTTATCGAGGGATTGATCATCGGCGCATTCGCGTTGTACCCGTTATCGGTCGCGCGACTCTGACGGACTGCCCGATCCACTGCAAACTTCAATCCCTTGAGATACGCCTGGAGTTCCAACTGCTGCGCTCTCTTCTGGAAAAGCTGTCCCAAAACGTCGGCGCTCGCGATGTTGTGCTCAACATCGAGTCTGCATTCCTCCTGAGATCTGCCGATGGACAATTCGGTAACTGCAATTTCATTTAGGAGATCTTTGCCGGGGAGGCGGTTCTGCAATTCCTCGATTTCCTTCTTCAAGGCCACTCGCTCGATCTCCCACTTTTCGAATTGCATGTACGAACGCTCTTCGAATTGCTTCCGCGTGCGCTCCGAAACCGCATTCAACTCCGTGGTGAATTGCGCGCGCAATTCCTCACTGATCTGCGTTCTCAATACACCTGTAATCTCGGTAACGCGTCGCTCAAAATCCGCGGCATACCATTCTTCGAGGGCACGGACTCCCACCGCAAGCCGGTCCAGAAACGGCGTCGATTTCGAAAACGAGTCCTTCGAAACATCCATGTGAGCCTGATCTTCGTGCACGATAGCCTCCTAAGTCTCCTATCGCGACAATCATAGGCACGGGTCATTCCGAGTACACCAATGTTTTTCTGGACTTTTTTTGACAAAATCCCTTAAGCGCATCTTGCGTGTATTTCGAATGCTCTTTGACTACACTCGCTCCGCGATACGCCCGGCCGGGATCTTCCAACCCGTTTGGGTTGACTCGAAACTTTCCAGGGGAATTGAATGAACGCAAGGGAACTGGTGGATGAGTTGAAGAAGGTTCGACACTTATTCGAATGGAGGCTCGTCGACCATACGTTCAGCCCTGCTGACGCGGTTGAACGCCGTATCAAGCCACGCCGAAGACTGCGTGGTGTCTGCAAGGACGGACCCGAAGGAGTTGTTTTTGAGCCTATCGGAGCGGTTTGTTACATCCGGACGGGAATCGCCTACGGAGAAGACAATTGGCTGGAATCGGCTCTGACGCTGGAGCTGTCGCCACAGGACGCCAAAGACATCGTTGCTGCCGCCAACGATCTTGCATGGCGACAGGTCGAGGATCATCGCGAACCGGATCCGTATCGCCAGATGTTAAGACAGACGATGGCTGCTGCCATGGGCCTCGAATTTCAGATTGAGCATTACCAGACCGGAAATGTTTGAGGTGGAAAGAGGATCTGCAGCCAGGTCAGACTCGGGACAAAATTGGTTGTTGTCTGCTCTACGCCCTTTGTTTCTACTAGGAAGCAGTCATGCATGAGGATCGAACAAATATTGGGGATGATCTTTCGCAACTTCTGGCGGAACCATTTCCCAATCCCCCGGAATTGGCGCATATCGCCGGAAATGTCCGAATTCTGGAAGAGTGGTATTCCGCGACTTATCGAAGACGCATCGTCGAAATCACCCAGCTCCTGAGTAATCAGATTTCCGAAGAATTGCGTTGCCAATACGAGCAGGACGGCAAGTCGCTCATCGTGCCTTCCGACGATCAGTCCGAGTCCATCATCGAGTCATTGAAGCAGGAAATCGCTCAGCTCAAACAAGCAATTCCAATCAATGGTGGTGCATCGCAATCCAACGATGGTGCATTTCAATCCAACGACGAAACCGGCGAGATCGATCGCATCGAAAAGCAGATCAATGAAATCGAGGCGGAGCTGGAACACTCCTTTACTGTGGATTCCGTGCCGCTGAGCCGGCTACTGCAGCTTCGCACCACGCAAACGGACTTGAAGTCCTACCTGCGGGGCCTGAAATTCTACGCCGGAAAATCCCCCGCGGAAGCCAGAGCAAGCGAAGAAACCAGTCTCCGAACATAGTTCCACCTTCGAAATCCAGTACCGCGACAGTCCACATTAGCTTTGGAGGGCCAATGTCACAGATGAACACTTCGCGCATTCTGCTCGGGGGCCTGATTGCCGGATTGGTCATGAATGTCAGTGAAGCCGCACTTCACGCCGCGATCCTTGGCGATGAAACGGGATTACTGTACGAAAAATTCGCAATTGAAATTCCAGGTACCGCTGGAAATTTGATAATGCTGATCGGCGCAACATTCATTCTAGGCATCGTTTCCGTCTGGTTATATGCCGCATTGCGTCCTCGATTTGGCGCCGGGCCGCGAACTGCGGTAATCGCCGGACTTGCGGTGTGGCTGCTCGCCCATCTTTGGTCGGGAGTCTATCTCGGTGCGGGCTATGCCGGAATCATCACTCCGAAGCTCGCATGGGTTCCGGTAGGCTGGGGACTGATCGAAGCACCACTGGCCACATTGGCTGGAGCAGTGTTCTACAAGGAATGAGGGTTGCGATACCTGCAGCGAAGGCTGCAGGTATCGCAGGCTCGGCGCCTTCTCCTGCGTTTCTATTTACCTGCCAGCCCTTCGATCAATTCGATATCATTTCCAACGCCATCCACAATCATGGCAGTCTTCAGTCCGTCCGCATTTGTCGAGACCGGCTTCGTGACCTTCACGCCTTCGGCTTCAATCTTCTTCACGAATGCATCGATGCCTTTAACTTCGAGCGCGAAACGATCCATGACCGTTCCCTTGTTCGAAACGGGACCCGCTGCAGCGGCCGGAGCTGGTGCCGGCGGTGGTGGTGCGGCGGCCGGTGCAGCACCCGGTGCTGCTGGCGCGCCTCCTCCTCTTGGAGCACCGCCTCCCCGTCCTCCTCCACCCGATACAGTGAAGTCAATGGAGATCCATTTCTCCGGAGTCGTCAACAATGCGCTGGGAACAGCGCCATTTCGACGAGAGTTCTCTGTGGCGCCAAACGTTTTCATGTACCAGGCGCGACCATCGGTCCCGGCCTGGGCATTGGGAATAAAGTAGTGGATGTGATGCGCCGCGGGCAGATCCGGCCCCGCGGGATCGTCGATGAATTCCAGGCGCAACCCATCTGGCAGATCAATGAATTGTGCGGTAGGAATAGCAGAAGCAATGCCTGCCGCAAGCAATTTGGCCCGAGTCGGTTTGAGATCTTTAGCCCAGATTCCAAGATGGTTCACCAGCGGGGTTCCAGCAGCCGGCTGCCCCTGCTTCAGCACGATGAAGACACCGGGAATCTTCAACATTTCGGTCGCTCCGACTTTAACTGGTGTCGCACCGAAATTATCCACCCAGATTTTCTTATGCGCGGCCACATCCGGCACCGTGTAGTACACAGCGCCCAGCGATACTCCGGCCGCGTTCGGGGCCGAAAGTTGGGCAAATGCGGATGCTCCACCTGCCACCATCAGAGCAACACCGCAAAGTAATGCCAGAAGTATTCGTTTCATGAGGATCTCCTTTGTGAATTCAAACTGCAATTCGTGTCGCACAATTTACTAAGCAATCTGACTTCAAACCAGCTTATTCAACCGGACTCACCGCGAAGCATATTCGATCATTTCACCAATGGCTTTCTCGATGCGCCGCTGTCGCGCTTCCAGGTTCCTGTAATAGAAGATACCCAGCAAATGCATCCGCCGGTGCGATGGGGGCATTCGCTTCCAGCCTTCGGCAGCCTGGGGGTTGCGAGCCAGGGCCTGACGGATTAGCGGGGGAAGTTCAAACTCAGCTTCCATCGTCTCCATCAATCGTTCCGCACATTGTTCCGCGCGACGGCGACGGGTTTCGATCTGCTTTGCTCCGGCGATGAAACGCACGATTTCGACGCGCGTCGATGGCGTGAGGCTCAGATAATACTTCTGCAGCCGTTTCGATTCCTTCAGCGCTCTCTCGAGCTCGGGCGAAACCGGCAGTATGCGTTCGTCCGGGTCCGGCTCCATTTGAAAGCGGGCTTCCATTCCCGGTTGAACCCTTCCACCCTTCTGCATCTGCTTATTCACGATCATGTAGTGATGTCCGTCACCGGTCGGGAAAAGTGAAGTTCGAAAGGCGAAATCGTTAATTGTCCCCTTGACGCGAATCTGGCCTCGTGTCCCCCAGACCTTTTGCGCATCGAAAGGCAGACGGATGACAACCCAGTTCAATGAGTTTCCTGACCTGGTCAGGAGGGCTGGAAAGGTTCTGGCAACGGGCCTCGCCGGCATTTCGACAGTCTACCCCATCGACAATGGCATGACCCCAATTTAGGCTTGCTTCGAAGTCCACTGAATGGAGAAAACGATGATGCCTACGGCTAAAACCATGCTGCGTATTTCAGCTTCGGTACTGTTCACCGGAGCCATTTTCAGTTCTACAAACGCCTTCGCCCAGTTTGATGACGTTCTGGGAAAAGTTCGACAAGGTGCAGAACAGGTGGGTGGAAATAACCCGACGTACTACCTGAAATCGGCAAAGGCGGTGGAACCCAACGTCTGTCTCTACCCGAGCGGCGATCCTACGGGACTCCTCGGCCCCATCGTTTTCCGAAACAGCTTTGTTGCCGCTCCGAATTGCAAGGAGATGAAGGCCTGCACCGAAGCGGTTATACCGAAGGACGATCCCATGCCGCCAAACTGCGGCACGGAAATTCCGAACTCGCGATCCTGGAGAGGTGAAGAAAAAACTCTTAGCATTCGGTCCGATGGAACGGCATCTCTCGAATTCCGCAGTGAAGAATTGCTCAAGATTCGTTCCTGTATCGCTGTGCCGGAACCCGTTCTGACTTGCACCAACGGGAATATCGGCCTCTTTCGGGCGGAAGTAGACTACGAATATCCGGATGGCAATAAGAGCCAGTACAACTGGGACAAGTTTCAGAACCTCGCCGGACGAAGAACCGAGACGAAAACGCGCGTCACCTGGCCGGACGCGGATGAGTTCAGAGCGAGTGGAAACCGAACCACCACGATGGTCAATTTTGTTGGCGCGCCAAACCCAATGGTCCCGCCGCATGCCATATCCGCCGTGGTCTCCTATAAATTTGGAGACAATCAGCCCTCCGTCCGGTTTCGTGAAATGGACAAAGACATCATTCACTACGCGAAGAAGGTCCCGACTACGGATGGTTCGCAGCTATGGGAAATTACATCCGAGATCAATCGACGTCCGAGTCCTCCGGTGTCGCGCGTGAGCTTTCTTCCGGCATCCTATTCGGTTTCCGTCGAGGACAAGGCCCTGCCCGATCTCCTGACTCTGTCTGGGGCGGAGAACATGCGGACGAAGTATCTGGTCACCGTGTACACCGAGAGTCACCACAGAGACGAAATCCAGATCTTTCAAACCGAAGCCGAGAACTCGAGCAAGTCCGTACTCTTTACCGTCAAGCTGGATCAGGACGCCCTGAAATCGATGAACGGCAAGAGCAAGAAAATCCGTATCCATGTGCGGGCGCAGCGCGCCGGCAGCCCCTGGGTGGACGGAGCGGTTTCTTCCTCGCTGGTTTATGAAACCGAGAAGGAAGTGAAGTTCCCCAAGAAATAACCCTGGTACATTGCAGGCAGAATCCCTCTCCCGAAGGGAGAGGGTGGCCCGCGCCAGCGGGCCGGGTGAGGGGTAAATGGATTCCCTCATCCTTTCATCCCGAAGCGATTGTTTTTGTACCCCTTACCCGACGCTGCACGCCCCTACTTCCCGGAACCCGGAACATACCCCTTCCAACGGTGTCTGTAATGAAAGAAGCCAGGAGGCACTATGCAGAACCGCAATCGAAAACAAGTTCCGAAACGGAAAATCCAGTCTCAAATCAACATCACCCCGTTGATCGACGTCCTTCTTGTTCTGATCGTGATCTTCATGGTCATGACGCCGATAAATTCCACCGGTCTCCATGCATCCATTCCGACCTCCGCCCCGGTGACTATACCGGCACCGGAACCGCAGAAGGATTCCCTCGTACTGAGTGTCGAAATTGACGGCACCATCACCCTCAATCACAGCAAGGTGAATTCGTCGGCCGAACTCGGCGCAAACCTTCAGGACATCTTCAAAACCAGGAATGACCGGACGATATTTGTCCAGGGCGCGAAGAATCTGGATTTTGACGTTGTCGCGCACGTCATCGACACCGCGGTTGGAAGCGGGGCGAGTCGTATCGGCCTTCTGACCGACGAGATTCACTGATTAACGTGACAAACGAAGGCGGATAATAACTTCAAGCGGTCTGTGGGGGTATACTCCGATTCCCGGAACCGAATCTTCGACGTCGAACAGCATACTGCCGCGAGACGAGAATGGAACTTTACCGAAAATCGTTGGTATTCCTTTTACTGAGTCTGTTCGGACTTTTTCTGCCCGCTTACGGTCAATCCTTCCGGTTCGGCGGTATGGTCGCTGGGCAGGATCAGGTTATTGACGTCGCGTCTCCAGCCGTGGTTTCCCCAAACAACTTTTCGTTTGGTCCGTCGGCCGGAGTGCGACTGCCGCTACATCTGTCCATTGAAGTAAACATGCTTCCAAAAGCCGCGTGACTTTCCACTTGGATCGGGCGTTTATGCCTATAGATGATTGAGCAGGAACGACTGCTGATCGAGGCAGCACAGGGCGATCCAACCCGCTTCGCGGAATTGTACGAAGCAAACTTTGAGCGCGTGTATGCGTTCATCGTCTGCCGTGTGCACGACCGGACGCAGGCCGAGGATCTGACCTCCGAAGTGTTTCACCATGCGCTGGCAAATCTCGGGCGCTTTGAATGGCGCGGCGTACCATTTGCGGCGTGGTTGTATCGGATAGCCGCCAACACGATAGCCGATGCATGGAGGCGTTCATCGAATCAGAATCCCGATTCGGCATCGCTGGACGACCTTGAATCCTCGGACTGGCGGGAAATCGAGCGGCGCGCCGCGCTGTTTCAGCTGGTCAACCGGCTTCCTGAAGATCAGCGCTCCGTCATCATTCAACGTTTCGTCGAACAAAAAAGCATTCGAGATATCGCACAGGAACTCGGCAGATCCGAGGGCGCAATCAAGCAACTGCAGTACCGGGCGCTGGAGAATCTGCGGGCACAGGCAGGTGGTCGTCATGAGTAGGCAACCAAACATCGATCAATTCGACCTCGCCATCACAAACCTCCTGGCGAATCCGAATGTGGTGCCATCTGAAGCGTGGCTTGCAGACCTGCTCGTCGTGACGCGCGATCTCTCGGCCATGCCGGCAACAGACTTCAAGGAAAAACTCCGATTGGAATTAGAAAGGAAAGCAACCATGAGCACGAAGACCATTCAACTTCGCGAGGCATTCCGCACCGTAACGCCATACATTTTTGTTCCGGAGACGGAAGAGCTGATTGCGTTTGTTCAAAGTGTATTTGGAGCGAAAGAAACCGGTCGAAGTAGCCACGATTCCGGAGCGATCCATGCAGAGGTTCGGATCGGAGATTCGATGATCATGATCGGCGGCGGTCCGGAGTACAAGGGGCCATCGAAACCCATGATTCTCCGGGTCCTCGTGGCGAATTCCGATGAGGTCTATCAGCGAGCCCTGGATGCCGGCGCCGAATCGACGCTCGCGATGACGGAAGGCTACGGGGAGCGATTTGGCTGTGTTCGCGACCGTTCTGGCAACCAGTGGATTATTTCAACGCAGATCGGCCCCGCTTATTCGGAGGGACTGGATCACAGCATTACGACGTTCATCAAGGTGCGCGGTGCGGCGAAATTAATCGACTTCATGACGCGTGCTCTCGGAGCGACGGAACTGATGAGGGCGGACAGTCCGGAAGGACGGGTGAGACATTCCATCATCCAGCTCGGCGATTCCGTGGTCGCCGTCAGCGACGCCGAAGATGAATCGCTCTATCCTCCGCAGCTCTATTTGTACGTACCGGATGTGGATGCGCTGTACGATCGCGCCGTCCGCGCAGGCGCCCAACCCACTTTTCCACCTGTGGATTATGTTTATGGAGACCGAGGCGCCGGCGTCACGGATGAGTGGGGGAATTTCTGGTATATGGCGACGCCGCTCTGATCCGGGAACACCCCGCAGTGGAATGAAATCCCGTTACGTTATATAAGGCTACTGACACTACTTTGGGTACCGCGCTCGGAGGCCTTGATGACAAGACGATTTCGGTTTTGGATGACCGGAGGTTTGACCGTCATTTTCGCAGCCGCCAGTTCCTTTGGCGCCGGCTCGCAACAGCCCGCCGCCCCCGCGGCCGGAAAGGTTCTCCCAGCCCAGGTGACGGTCATTACTCAGTACTGCATCGGCTGCCACAACGAGAAGTCGAAAACGGGAGGTCTGTCGCTCGAGGGCCTCGACATGGTCAATGTCGGCACAAACTCTCAGATTTGGGAAAAAGTTGTCCGAAAGCTGCGGGTTCGCATGATGCCTCCACCGGGTCTGCCGCGGCCGGATGAGAACTACTACAATGCGGTGGTTTCCAATCTGGAATCTTTATTGGATCGCGCGGCAGCTGCAAATCCCAACCCGGGCCGCACCGATACATTCCGCCGTCTCAGCCGTACCGAATATCGCAACGCCATTCGCGACCTGCTTGCGCTCGACGTGGACGTGGCGTCACTTCTACCCAACGACGATGTCAGTTACGGTTTTGACAATGGAAGCCTCTCAGGATTCTCACCGACGCTGATGGAGCGCTACCTGGGCGCAGCTCAAAAGATCAGCCGGCTGGCCATTGGAACTCCGGTCCGCGCCGCGGGCGCTTATGTCGTGACGCTGCCGGTGGACTTCACTCAGGAAGACCACGTGGACGGGCTTCCGTTCGGGACGCGCGGCGGCACGGCTTTTCGCTACACATTTCCGGCGGATGGCGATTACGAGTTTCAGGTCCGATTGATGCGAAACCGCAATGAAAACGTGGAAGGACTCACGGAACCGCACCAGATGGAAATCCTGCTCGACGATGCGCGAGTCGAGGTGTTCACCGTGGCCCCGAAGCGGTCGACACCGCCGGGCGGAACCTACTACAACGATATTGACGCCGACACCCACTTGAAAGTGCGGGCGCATGTTACCGCGGGGCCTCACACGGTCGGTGCGACATTCATCAAAAAGACATCGGCGCTGATTGAAACGGAGCGGCAACCCTACGAAGCGCATTTCAACATGGACCGGCATCCGCGAGTTCAACCCGCCGTGTATTCGGTTTCAATCGGGGGCCCCTTTGACGCGTCAGGAACCAGTGATACGCCAAGCAGGCTGCGCCTTTTTGTTTGCCGGCCCGCAGCCTCGGCCAATTTGACGGAGCAGGAGCGTTGTGCCACGACGATCATTTCAACGTTGGCACGGCGGGCGTATCGACGGCCCGTCACAGCGGACGATCTTCGTGTTCCGTTGTCGTTCTACAAGAACGCTCGGAGCGGCGGTGACTTTGAAGCAGGCATCGAGATGGCGGTTCGAACCATACTGACAAGTCCGGAATTTCTGTTTCGTATCGAGCGGGATCCCGCCAATCTCGCAGCAAACCGTTCGTACCGAATCAGCGATCTCGAACTGGCGTCGCGTCTATCGTTCTTCCTGTGGAGCAGCATTCCCGACGATGAACTTCTGGAGCTCGCGATTGCCGGAAAACTTCGCGACCCGAAAATACTCGAAGCTCAGGTGCGGCGAATGATGGCGGACACACGATCGAGTTCGCTGGTGAGCAATTTTGCGACGCAGTGGCTGTATCTTCGAAATCTCGACGCGATCGCTCCGGATCCGCGACTGTTTGCAGATTTCGACGACAATCTGCGTTCGGCCTTCCGGCGCGAAACGGAAATGCTCTTTGAAAGCGTTGTGCACGAGGACCGCAGCGTCATGGATCTGCTTGGCGCCAACTACACATTTTTGAATGAGCGGCTGGCAAAACACTACGGTATTCCCAACGTGTACGGGAGTAATTTCCGGCGCGTCACGCTCGACAAGTCCAGTATTCGAGGCGGTCTTCTCGGACAAGGGAGCATCCTGACTGTGACCTCCTACGGCAATCGCACGTCGCCGGTGTTGCGCGGAAAGTGGGTTCTGGAAAACATCATGGGCGTTGCGCCGCCGCCTCCGCCGCCCAATGTCCCGCCACTACAGGACAACAGCCCTGTCGGCAGGATTCCCACAATGCGCGAACGCATGGCACAGCACCGAACCAACCCGGCATGTTCGAGCTGCCACCAGCTGATGGATCCCATTGGGTTGTCGATGGACAACTTCGACGCGACCGGGCGTTGGCGGAATCGCAATGAAGGGGATCTTCCAATCGACGCATCCGGCGCTCTGCCAGGCGGCGCCGTATATGACGGCGTGGCGGGCCTGAAGCAGGCGCTGATGAACCGCCCGGAATTATTTACTTCGACGGTCTCGGAAAAACTGATGACCTACGCCCTGGGACGCGGCATGGATCCCGACGATGCTCCCGCGATCCGCTCGATTGTGCGCGATGCCCGCGCAAATAACTATCGGTTCTCATCGTTGATTCTGGGCATCGTCAAAAGCACGCCGTTTCAAATGAGGAGGTCTCAATGATTGTCACGAAGAGGGCTCTGCACCGGCGCACATTCCTGCGCGGGATGGGTGTCACATTGGCGCTGCCTTTGCTGGACGCCATGACGCCGGCATTCTCCGCCATGGCCGCAACACCTTCCGCACGCCGATTGGGCTATGTCTACATTCCAATGGGAATGAATCCGGCCTCATGGATACCGAAGAACGATGGAAATCTCACGGAACTGTCTCTGTCGCTTTCATCGCTTACGCCGTACCTGGATCAGGTGACCGTTGTAACGAATACCGAACTGAGGGACATGACGTATCCCACCGGCAATCACGCGGCGGCCAACGCCATTTTTCTGAGCAATGTCCGCCCGAAGAGAACTGAAGGCAGCGACTATGAGCTGGCGATCACCGTGGATCAGATTGCCGCAAGGCAGCTTGGCAATGAAACAGCCATTCCTTCACTCGAACTCTCAACGGATCTGATCGCGCAGGTGGGAAACTGCGATAACGGACTGGCCTGCGCGTATCAGAACAATCTGTCCTGGTCGTCTCCGAAGACTCCACTCCCGGCGGAAGCGGATCCCCGCGTCGTCTTCGAGCGTCTGTTTGGCGATGGCGGAAACCTGCAGGATCGACGCTCGGAGCTGCGAACGAATCGAAGCATTCTGGACTGGGTGACCGACGACATGGCACGCCTTCAAGGAAAGCTTGGTTCCGGAGACCGAACGACGGTCAGCAACTACCTCGATGCCATTCGCGAAGTGGAGCGGCGAATTCAGAAGGCCGAGGAACGATCTGCAGATTCACCCCTGCCGCAACTCGATCGTCCGGCCAGCGTGCCTGCGGTCTGGGAGGATCACGTGAAGATGATGTTCGATCTCCAGGTGCTGGCACTGCAGGCCGATACCACGCGGGTCATTACATTTCAAATGGCCCGGGAAGCCAGCACTCGAACCTATCCCCAGATCGGTGTGCCTGAGGCACATCACCCGATATCGCACCACTCGAACGACCCGGAGAAGCTGGCCAGGCTCGCGAAAATCAATGCCTATCACGTGTCGTTGTTTGCGTACCTTGTCGGGAAACTGAAATCGACTTCCGACGGCGATGGCACGTTGCTCGATCACACCACATATCTGCTGGGCAGCGGAATGGGAAATCCGGATGTTCACGACCACACCAATCTTCCGGCCATCGTTGCGGGAGGAAAGGGCGGGCGTCACATTCGATATGCTTCGCCGAAGCCGCTTGCGAATCTTCATCTGACCTTGCTGGAAAAGGCCGGCGTCCACCTGGAGAAGTTTGCCGACAGCGATGGGCGTGTCGAGGAACTGCTGTGACGCGTTCTGTGGCATACATCGTTCTTCTGTTGCTGCTTTGGACCACGACCCAGGCATTTGGCGCCGATCTTCGCCTGATTGATGCGGTCAGGAAAGGCGACAAGACGGGCGTCACCTCGATACTCAGCAATGCCGGCAGGAAATACGACGTGAACGAGGCCGAGCCCGATGGAACGACGGCTCTTCTTTGGGCCGCACGCGCAGACAACCTGCCGATCGCGGAGTTGTTGATACGTGCCGGCGCCAATGTGAAGCTCGCCAATCGATACGGAGTCACTGCGCTCAATCTCGCGTGCCTGAACGGGAGTGGAGCCATGGTGGAAACGCTGCTGAAGGCCGGCACCGATCCCAATACCGCAACGCCGGAAGGAGAAACCGCACTGATGACGGCTGCCCGCACCGGCAAGGTGGATGCGGTACAGTCCCTGCTGACGCACGGCGCTGACGTGAATGCCAAGGAGACCTGGCACGGCCAATCCGCATTGATGTGGGCTGCCGCCGAGGGCAATGCCGATGTTGTTCGAATTCTGATCGATCACAAGGCAGACATTCGTGCACGTTCGAATGGAGGATTTACGCCGCTTCTCTTCGCCGCGCGTGAAGGAAAGATCGATGCCGTCAAGGCGCTGTTGAAAGGTGGCGCTCCTCTCAATGAATCTCTACAGACACGTCGAGGAGGAGCTCGCGGAGGAACTGGAGCTGGAGGCGCCGCAACCGGCGCTGCTGCGCAGGACAACACCCCCAATGCATTTCTGCTGGCTGCGGAGAACGCTCACTACGAACTCGCCGCAGTTCTGTTGGATGCCGGAGCAGATCCGAATGCCGCGCCTCAGGGATTTACGGCGCTGCATCAGGTGACCTGGGTGCGTAAAGTCGGAATCGGAGACAACAATCCCGCCCCGCCGGGATCCGGCAACATGAGCAGTCTCGAGTTCGTGCGAAAGCTGGTGACAAGCGGTGCAAATGTGAATTCCCGGGTGACGAGAAGACCGAGCATGGGCACCACGAATCTGAATTCCGTCGGAGCGACGCCATTCATGCTTGCGGCCAGAACGGCCGATGTTCCTCTGATGCGCCTTCTTGTGGAACTCGGCGCCGATCCGCTGCTGACCAATGACGATGGAACAACTCCTTTGATGGTGGCTGCGGGCGTCGGCACCAGCTCACCGGGAGAGGATCCCGGGTCCGAGCCCGAGGTTCTTGAAGCTGTCAAGCTGGCGGTGCAACTGGGCGCCGATGTCAACGCGGTCGACAAGAACGGCGAGACGGCAATGCACGGCGCCGCATACAAGCACGTGCCGTCTGTCGTGCGCTATCTGTCTGAGAAGGGCGCGAAGGTCGAGGTCTGGAATCACGCGAACAAAAGAGGATGGACCCCTCTGAAGATCGTCCAGGGAATACCGATTGGTATGAATATCGCTGGGGATGCTCCGACCCGCGCCGCCATACTCGAGCTGTTGAACGGCAAGGCGCAATAGTCCACGGGGAGCCTCTCAGACTACTGAGGCTTTCGATCCGACACATTCCCAATGCTGCTCCAGCTGGAAACAGCCGCTCCGTTCATCAGCCAGATCGCCATATTCCCTGAAGTATCGCGCCAGAGAATGTCCGACTTCCCGTCACCGTCGAAGTCTCCACTGCCGAAGACGGCCCAGGCCGCCCAGATGTTCGAGATGGAACTCCGAGTTGCCGTGTATCCGTTCATCAGCCAGATCGAAACGTCTCCTGTCGTGTCACGAAGGAGAATGTCCGACTTCCCGTCGCCGTCGAAGTCCGCGACACTCGCGACCATGGAGGACGGCGGCACATTCCCAATGCTGCTCCAGCTGGAGACCGTCGCACCATCCATCATCCAAATCGCCAGACTCCCCGACGTATCCCGCCAGAGAATGTCCGACTTCCGATCGCCATTGAAATCTCCCGCGCCAACAATGGTCCAACCTGTCCAGATATTCGTGATGGATCTGTTCGTCGCCGTGTACCCGTTCATCAGCCACACGGAAACATTCCCGGACGTGTCGCGCCAGAGGATGTCCGACTTTCCATCACCGTCGAAGTCTGAAATACCGGCAATTGTCGAAGCCTGCGGCGCAATAGCGAAGAGACTGCTGCCAGTAACGGATGTTCCATCCATTAACCCCACCATCAAGTTCCCGTCCGCATCGCACCAGAGCAGGTCTGACTTCCCGTCTCCATTAAAATCGCCCGTGCCCGCGATGCTCCAACCTGTCCAGACGTTCGAGACGAAATCGTTCTTTGTGGTGTACCCATTCATCAACGATACGGAGACACCGCCGTCGGCGGTGCGCCACAAAATGTCTGTCTCACCATCACCGTTGAAGTCCCGCTTCGACTGCAGGGGAATGACTGAAAACGTTGCGGCATTACTCGTTCCAACGGAAGTCGCGACAGTCACTGGACGCGGGTCCGGATCTGCCATCGAGGTGACCGCGAGCGTCGCGGAGGCTGAAGTTGGACTGGTCACGTGGACCCCGCTCACCGTGATTCCACTTCCGGCGTTCACAGTCAGACTTCCATCAAATCCCGTCCCGGTCAGTGTCACAGCGACATTGGTACCTTTTACGCCAATGGCTGGAGTGATTGCAGTCAGTGACACGCACGAGGAGCATGAGGTCGCCTGCCGGGAGGCACCGGATCCGACAGCAGACGATGAAACTGACGCAACAGATGAAGTGGCTGAAGTGGCCTCCACGTCAATCATATAGGTATCGACGTATATCGATGGGGACCCCAGAATGGCCTGCAATCCGAAGTTGCTGCTGAATACGATCTTTCTACCATCGTGACTGCTCGACGCGCGAGGCGTGTAGTAGTAGCTGTCGAATGGGCGGCTGCGATGGTGCCCCAGACGGCGAATCTCCGATCCATCGAGTTTCACCTGAAGAATCTCGCCCATATACTTGCGCCAGCCCCCGGAAGGACTCGGGTCATTCGGTGCGTAAGTTTCCACAATTACCCATCCATTGTTGTCGGGAGCGGAAACGTGCTCGGCAAGCGACCAGTCCAGTGAAATCAGACAGGTCTGGGACGCATCGGCAAGTCGAATCTTAACGATGCCGTTCTCGCACACCGGCTTTGGATCGGCCGCGTTCGCCCACAACAACACTTCATCGCCGTTGACATCGCGAGCGACGTCCATGTGGCCGCCAGCCGGAGCGACCTGTCGGAGAAAGTTCATGTTCGAGTCGAACATCTCGATGCCGTTGTAGCGCGACCTGCCGGCAACATTCCACGTGATCGTGACGTTGTTGTTGGGCGTGATGTAAAGGCTGTCGAAGCCGTTTCCCAGCGTATCGAAAACGGCGCTCTTTTTGGCTGTGCTGATTTCGTAAATGAAAACGTACCGGCTATCGCCGGCCAGTACAAAATGATTGCCGTCAACGGAGATATCGGACTCGCCCATTCCGCGAATCACACTGTATTCCGAAAATATATGGACCACATCCATGGCGCCGGTCGATACATTGATCTGCTTCAACTGGTTGTCGTTGATGAAGAACAAGACATTCGGATCGGCACGGGACCAGCGCGGTTCTCCACCAGCGTTTACTGAAAACGGAAGATCCTTCAGATAATTGCCGTTGCCGTCATAAAGTCCGAAATAACTGTCGTGCTGAAGAATCAGGAAGGTGTTGTCGTTATTGAACGGAGACATCGTGGAGTACTCATTGGTAATGGACGTCAGATTGCCGCTCGCAATGCTGCTCTTCGTCCCCATGGCGTTGGACAAACGCTTGATGGATGATCCGAAATTCACATCGACATAACTTCCCCCGGCTGCGGGGGGCTGGAAAGACAGATAGTTCGATGGAGCATAAATACCGATATCGGACAGATATGCCAGGGCTTCGTTCGCACTCGCTGCGATGGCGAGCATTATTCCAATTACCAGGATCGCAAAATTACGCTTGAAAAAAGACATTATCGACACCTCCGTTCGTGGTTCTGGTGCGAGACGTTATTTCCGTGAGATACGCAGACAGGGCGCCAGCCGGAAACACATCGCCCTAAGAGGTTGGAATCAGTTCCGAGTGAAGGCTGGCATTTTTCGACGCGCTACAGTCGCGCTCCACGATTTGCTCAAGCAGCAAAGGTGAGCTTGCGAAGTCCCATCAATCCGTTATTCCTGGGAGCTTCGCTCGCTCGTTCGACCAAGCAGAGTATGCGGGGAAAGCCAAAGGGCGGATATTGGGAGAATGTCTTAGTTGGATGGGGAAAAGACCTTAGCCTGCGGTCCTCTACTCAAGCCGCGGAAAGTTGCCATCGCTAACAGTCCGCAACCCTGGACGTCTCTTATTTGGACATGTATAAGTCCCGCACTGTTCTCCGAATTGCTACCTATAACATTCACAAATGCCGTGGCATGGACCGGCGTGTGCGGCCGGACCGCATCGTCAGGGTTTTGCGTGAGTTCGACGCCGACATCATTGCTCTTCAGGAGGTTGTAAGCCTCGAGGGAGGATCGCGGGAGGAGGATCAGGCCAGATTTGTCGCTGAAGAACTCGGTTTTCGATTTGCCTTTGGCGAGAACCGGTTGCACAAAGGCGGCCGTTACGGCAATGTCGTGCTCACGCGTCTTCCGATCGAGAATCACTGGAATTACGACATCAGCGCCGGCGGCCGCGAGGCTCGGGGGTGTCTTAGAACCGATGTTCGATTCGCAGGTGGCACGCTGCACGTATTCAACGTCCACTTTGGAACGCGATTCTTCGAACAACGCAGGCAGGTCCGCAGGCTTATCAACGACGGGATTGTGACGAATCGCGGGCTGCAAGGTCCGAGAATCGTGCTCGGCGACTTCAACGAATGGTTGCGCGGCTCGGTGACCCCCAGGCTTTCAGCGCATCTGGACAAGGCGAATGTTCGCCGCAATCTCAGGCGAGCCCGCACATTTCCCGGAGCTTTCCCGGTCTTTCGTCTGGACAATATTTATTTCGAGCGGTCGCTTCAACTGAAACGCCTTTATCGTCACAAGAGCCGAGCGGCGCTGGTGGCGTCAGATCATCTGCCACTCGTTGCGGACCTTTCGGTTTTATAACCGGGATTCGTCGCTTAGTGCGACAAACGAAGGATGCCAGTAAAGTTCTGAACGCGGCCTTCGGTAACCGCACTCAGGACTTCCTGCATCGAACTCGAATAGGATTGAACGATACCGGGCTGGACTCCGGTAGCCTGAGCCGATCGAATAAAGCTGCTCGACGAATCCAAAGGCAATGTCGCGACGTTCTCATAGAAGGTCTGCAACTTTGGTGTCGGCGTGAGATATTGCTCGACGTTGGACAGATAAAAAACCGATAGCGTCGCTTTGTGATCGTTCAGGTATTTGCCCACCGCCCGAATCGCCTTCGGCCCTGAGAAGTCTCCGACGAGCGGAACAATGAGGTTCTTCCGCTGCATCTCGCGAACGACTTTGTAATTCCCTTCCGAAGCCAGGTAACTCCGATTGGTACCACTCCCGTCCGTCGCCGTCATCAGATCAGTGTATGAGGGAAACACGGTGACACTGATTCGCGGAGCAACAAGGACCTGGGGGTCGTTCGGACTTCCGGGGATACTAATGGCGCGATATTGATTCGCCAGATCCGCCGGGGCAACCACCGTAATATTTGAAATTCCCGTCGCCGGATCGATAGTGCGAGTGGTGATCACCCGTCCCGCAAGAGTCGCATCACTGACCGAGTATCCCAGGCTGGTGCCGGCCTTCGTGATCGCATCGTAAACGTGCTCCAGACTGGTTTCATCCTCAGCCGTCAATCCAAACTTGTGTTGCTTCCACAAAAGATCCTTCACGGCCTGCAGATTCTTCGCGTGGTATTCGGGATCCACCGGGGCTGACGCATAGGCGTTGAATAACTCTTCAACCGTGGAATTGGCATTCAACGACGGCGGTGCCATGCGCGAAAACAACCGTGACAGGAATTCCACACGGTTCGACGACATCTCGAAAGCCGCTTTGTACAGAAGATGCTCGATCATGTTCTGTCGCCGTATATCCACGACGAACGCAATCTTCGGACGGAATGCGGACATGTACGTGAAATTCTGTTCGGGCCCCACACCCATATAAACGCCGCCGGGCTGAATCTTCTGAAGCAGAGGCGGAATCACGTACTGAAATCCTTGTTCATTGGAAAGAAAGTTCTCAGACAGGAAGGTTCCACCGTCTTCGGAAGAATCCGTAACGAGCCCCCAGAATTCCGCATCACTGAGTTGCGGAGGCAGCGTTTCAATTGCCCGGAATGCCGGAACGATGAAAAGCAATACTGCCAGGGTCGCAATGGTTATGGTTCGCATGGGATTACGGCTCCAAGTATAAACCCGATTCCATTATTCGGTGTCTCCGGCCGCGCTACTGACCGCCGCGTCCGCCGCGAGGCGGAGGTGCGGCAGGCAATGCCTTGCGCGGAAACATGTCCGGACTGTTCGCAGCCTGATAGGCAAGCGATGCCACGATCACGGCGTTCTGCATCATGTCTTTCGACTGGATCCGCTCGAAGGTATCCATGCTGGTGTGGTGCGTCCGCGTGTCGTACTCGATGGGATCCTGAATGAACTGGAACCCCGGCAGACCAACATCGTCAAAGTTGGTGTGGTCCGTGCCGCCGGTGTTTCGGTTGGTCAATGTCGTCATTCCAAAGTCCTTGAAAGGCTGCATCCACGATTCAAATACCGGACGCGCCGCCGTGTTCCCTTGCAGGTAGACGCCGCGAATCTGTCCGGTACCGTTATCCACATTGAAGTAGACCGACATCTTTTCGTGATCCGGCTTCAACTGCATGGTCTGACGTACTGCAAAGTGTTCGCGGACATAAGCAGCGGAGCCGTACAACCCCTGTTCTTCCCCTGTCCAGAGACCAATGCGAATCGTGCGGCGACTTGGAAGGCCGGAGGCTTTCAGAATCCGCATGGCCTCCAGCATCACGGCACATCCCGCGGCGTTGTCGGTAGCACCGGTTCCGGCATGCCACGAATCGAAGTGCGCACCGAGCATGACCAGCTCGGATGCCTTGTCGGTGCCGGGAATCTCGCCGATGATATTGAATGCGTTCAGGTCCTGGTCGTAAAACTTGTTTTCGATATTCAGCTCAAACGTGACCGGCACATTGTTTTCGAGATTTCGATACATGAGTCCGTAGTTCTCGACCGCGACCACGACTTGTATCGGAACCGCAGGAGCATTGACCGCTGGATCGCCGCCGCCCTGCACCGTGAGGTTGCCGCCGGTGGCGCTGCCGTGTTCGATGACGGCCAGGACGCCTTCGTCGAGGAAAAACTGGTTCCGCTGCTGCGTCGTCAGGTTCTGCTGGCCCGGAGCTCGCTGGCCGGCGCCGGGCTGTCCCCCTCCGCGCTGGCCGTTGCCTCCGCGAGGCGCCGGTGGGTTGCTCATGGTCTGAAGCTGTTCATCGGTATAACGTGTGGCATTGGGCTGGAACTGGGCAGTGACATCACGGGGCACGACAGCCAGGACGAATTTGCCCCGAAGTTTTCCGCGATACTTCTCAATGTCGGCCTGCGTGGCCACAACGCCGATGACGACTTCACCGGTGATGGTTCCATTTGTTCCAGGCGTCCATGCTTTCGTACTGCCAACGATGTTCATGTGATACGGCTTCACCATGGCGGCGTAGAAGTGCTCGTTGGACCAGCCCCGGCCAAAAGGTCCCCAGGACTCCAGCTTGGCGTTGGAAATGCCCCATTCGTTCATTTTTCCGAGCACCCACTGCGCGGCAATTTTGATGTTGGGCGAGTTGGTGAGACGGGGGCCGGAAACGTCGGTGAGGTAGCTGGTGATTTTCATCACCTGGGAATGCGCGATACCTTCGTCACGGATTTTTGCGAGGGCGGCAGAGGATGTCGAATCCGGCTGAATCTGCGCGAGTGTCGGTAACGCAAGCAGGACTACGGAAAGAAATCCAATGAGCATCGAACGATTGCGCGCCATGGCTGCCTCCTGAATGGGGCATATCATAGCAAGCCGATGATTCTTTTTGGTTGAGGGAAATAACCAGCTAACGAGGGAAGAATGTTGTACCCCTCATCCGGCCCTTCGGGCCACCTTCTCCCTTCAGGAGAAGGATGTACCGCAAGGCCATCCCTCTCCCGAAGGGAGAGGGTGCCGCGAAGCGGCGGGTGAGGGGTACTACTATTTCTCTCACGGGATGACGTTCAGCTGGACCTCCGCAACCGCCCCCGCGCTGACGGTGATCGGACGGCCGCGCTCTTCGTACTTTGCAAGGAACTCGGCATTCTGCCACGCGGTTGGCGGGACGCTTTCCCAGGCGAAGGCTGTATACGAGCCCGGCGCCACGCCTCTCAACGTAAATGTCCCTGTCTCGGAGGTCGTCGCGTTCTTGTACAGCAGGGCATTCTGGCGCCGCGGACGTGGTGGCACCAGTACCACGGTGGTATTCGCTGCGGGTTTTCCGTCGGCGTTCAGCACGATTCCCTGCACCGTGACGCCATTGGGCTCCACAACAATTTCAACGGGAGTACTTCCCGAATCGACAACGAATCCGTTATCGAAGACGCTGGCACCTCCCTGACGCATGTCGGAGACGTAGGCCGTGGCGGGAAGACCCATCACGACAAATGCGTATCGCGCCTCTGGAACGTTCGGTGCGGTAAATCGACCGGACGCATCCACGGGAATGGAGCCAATCAGAGTCGCAAAGGACAAAGGCAGGGAATCCAGAGGAACCAGGTTCAATCGAATGGACTCCGTCTTAATTGTTGAGCCTGTGGTTCCGTTCACATGAACTTCGCCCGACAGCGTGACCCCGTTGGTCACGACAATCCGAAGATCCGCGATGTCGCGAAATACCTCCACCGGCGCGCGTCCTGTCGGCTGACGCCGCGTTACCGCAGGCAACGCACCGGGGGCTGAAGCGGCAGGTTGTCCGGAAGCGGGTTCCGTAATTACCGGCGCCACGGGATAGAGATCGTACGTCCCGGGCCGGATGTTGCGGAGTTCAAATTCACCGTTGGCACGCGACGCCACGGGAAGAGCATTCGCCACCGACAGGGGATTTACGGGATCCAGAACTCCAGGTTCCCTGGGCGAAAGCACAAACGACGAGACCGACCGATCGCTCACCCCCGTCACCGGATTAGGCCGGGCCGCATTGTTGATGACCACACCGGAAACCTTGAACGTGCCTGCCGAGGCAGTTCGGATCGTCATGTCGGTGCCCGGCGCTTCATCGCCATCCTTGACTTCGACGGGCATCGCCGAACCGGGCTCCGTCGTACCGGGATAAAATGTTCTGGCCCACGAATCCTGAGGCCCCGGAACGGGACCCGGGGCACGCGGTGTCACGCCAACGTAGTATTCGCCGGGAAACAGCCAGAAGATACGGTACTCCCCCAGGTCGTCAGTGGATTTCTGAGCAAAGCTCGTCCACATTTTTCTGCCGTTCGTGTATGTCACGCGGTATGCCATCACCGTCATGCCGGACATGGGTTGTCCATTGGGATCGCGAATACGTCCACTGATCACAGAGCCTTTCACCATGACGAGATCTTCGGGCGGGTTCGTCTTCCCTTCCTGAACATTGATCGTTTTGGTGAGCGCGGCAGGCGCCGTCCCATTAAGAGGCGCTGCAAAGTACCCGTCGAGCTCGGCCCGGACCGTGTAGCGGCCAGGCGCAAGGTCGCGGAAACTGAAATGGCCGGAGCCATCCGTCATCGCAGTCACAGGTCTTGTGCTGCCTGCAATTGCGCTTCGCCGGACGCTTTCAATGTTACTGTCGATTACATCTTGCGGTGCCCCGGCTCGTGTTAACGATTCGGTGAGAACGCTAACCTGATTCGTCAACCGCGCGGCAACGTCCGGAGGGAGATTCGATGTGGCACTGGCCGGAATTGGCGCCATCAATGTGATGAGCACATTTGAAATCGGTTCGCGCGTCGAGGCTCGAATGACGCGCCCTTCGATGACACCCTTTGTTGCCTGGGACTGGGTCAGGAACAGGGTCAAAGCTAAGATTGCAGGAATTCTCATTTAGTGTCCCGCGAAGTTGTCTACCGTAACAGTGTTAGATAAGTAACGCGTCGGCAGCATAACAAAGTTCGACCGATGGCAACAATACTGCGGAGGTTACCCTCCTGCAAACACGGGACGAAACCCCGCGGACGTCAGGATTTGTGCGATGACTTCACGGTGATCGCCCTGGATTTCGATGCGTCCTTCTTTCACTGTTCCTCCCGCCCCACAAGCCCTCTGCATCTCTTTGGCGAGTTGCTTTTGCTCGGCCTGGCCAACGCCCGTGAAATTCGTCACCACCGTTACCGTTTTTCCGCCGCGATGCGCGGTCTGACGAAAGATATCCACTCGGCCACGATTTTTCTTCGCGGCTGGCGGGGCAGGATCCTTGCGCTCAATCTCAGGTACGGCTGGAGTCGCCGGCATGTTCAGATTTTTCAGTGCAGCAAATGGACTGCCCCAGCCGGACGACTCACCATCGGTTGGAATTCGCTTCTTCTCCTTCATGCCCTTAATCTCGCTCCAACTCGGAGATGAACATGTTTTCGACTCGTGTGCGCGCCCATGGCGTCTTACGAAGAAACGTCAGACTCGACTTGATGCTGGGATCATAGAGAAAACAGCGAATGGGTATACGATTGGCCAATTCGGCCCATCCGTGGCGCTCGACCAGTTGGGTCACGATTGTCTCCAGCGTAATGCCATGCAACGGATTGCCGGGCGGAGATGCGGGCGGTCGTTGGCTCATGTCCGCAGTATATATTCGTGTGGAAATAACGCCGTTGTGATGCCTACTGCCGCTCGTCCTGGCAGATGTACTCGAACATTTCCCCTGTGTCATTCCACTTCGATTGCGTTGCAGCGGTAATGCTAAAGCGAATGGTCCATGGCGCCGTGTAGGCTCCCGGGTCATCGACGGTCGCTTCGTAGGTCAGCGACTTGAGATTTGGACGGGTGACGCGCTCGGTGAGATGCAGTTGTACGGTTGTCGGATACGAACCAGTGATCCATGCTTTTTCGTTGAAGCCTACGGTGTCGATCACCAGAGTGTCGCCTTCCCACTTGCCCGTCGAGTGTCCGAAGAACGTGGGACGTAACGCATCGCCTGTGGGGTGAGGACGTCCGTCCATGTAAATCACGCGCCAGGAATGAGGGCCGGCAATATTCAGAAGAAACATCTGCTTCAGCTCTGGAACTTCGATGAACTCAAATCCAGGGGCGAGAAAGAAAGAAGGGCCGCCTCCCGGCTTGCAATTGATCTGCGGAGGATAGAGGTCCGTCTTCGCAGTTCGGTACTGATACAGAGCCCGCGCCCACGGCTGCAGGGGAATATCCGCCGCGCGCGGTATCGTGACAAGACCCGGGCGGGCTTCCCAATAGCCTTTGCTTGTCGGCGACGCCCCGAGATTCGGGTGACCGTCGGGCCACCGGGGAGTTGGCGGAACTTCCGCCGCGGGTCCCGCAGGCGCCGGAGCCCGTCCGCCCCGCTGGCCTTGCAGCAAACCCGGAACGGCAAGCAGCGATCCAATGCCAACGAGCAAGCCGGCTTTGCGAAGCACTGAAAATGACACGAGCTACCTCATCACCAGTTTCTTGCCGTTCGACAAAGTCATTGAAGTCGAGGGCATGGATCCGGCGGCATTGGTTCCATCCTTTGCAAGTGCGGCATCGCTAATGGTGATCTTGTCGCCGATTTTCAAGATGTCGCGCGTCCAGCCGCCGCGGGTCAGGGCATACGGCGGTCCCATCTCGACTTTGTAGCTTTTCGTCAAACCGTTGGCGTCCTTGCTGTCGAGGAACACAAACGCGTGGGGGTTGTTCCAATCCAGCTTGGTCACGTATCCGGTAATCGTGATCGGCTTGTTCGAATCGTATTCGGCATCGAAGGAATGATGCGCGAATACAGACATCGTGCCGATAAGCAAAAGGCTCAATCCGGCGAACCAGGAAACTATGGAAGGGAGTTGATTACGTTTCATATCTTTCTCCTCGAGTTAACGGACGAATGTGTGCTCCGAGTTATCCTCGCAAAAATATTCTTCGATCTCTTTGTCGGGAACCCATTGAACGGTCCAAGTCGCGGTCCATGGCCGCGTGTAGGTTCGCGGATCGTCCACAGTCACTTCGTATTTCAGGGTGTCGTAGTTCGGTCGCGAGAAGCGTTCCGTCAAATGGAGAGCTTCGGTATGAGGAAGCCCTCCGTTGGCCATCCAGAAGCGCTCACTGTAGCCGGCGGAATCGACGACAAGGGTGTCCTTATCCCAACGGCCGGTCGATGTTCCGTAGTATGTGAGAACGGCTTCGGCAGCGGGAACCGCAGGTCTGCCATCCGTGTAAATCACGCGCCAGTTTCGATCGCCGCCACCGAGCAGGATCAGGATTCTGCCAAGCTCGCGCTGTTCGATGAACTGAAATCCATTCGGCATTTGAAATTGACGGGGGCCACCCTGTGGAAGACAGCGTTCGAGAGGATCGTCCTTCAGGAGATTCCTCTGGCGGCTCAGATACAACGCTTTCGCCCAAGGCTGAAACGGCGCGACACGGTCTGCATCGGATATATTTGTCAGCAGGCCATCGTCGTTCATCGGGATTTTCGTACCCTTATTCTCCACGAGTACCCTGGAGCTGGATGCCCCCCAATATCCCTTCTTTCCGGGCGCGGGGCCCAGTCGCACCTGACCATCAGGCCATCGAGGAGTGGGCAGCGATGCTGCAGCGGCAGGCCGGGTCACTGACGGGCCGAACAGTCTCTTACCGGTGGAAGTGAGGACCACCGTTTTTGCGAGCGCTTCCCTGCTGTCACTTCTGGCGGGACTGCCGTCCACCGTTACCACATCGCCGATGTGAAGAGAGCTTTTCTTCCACCCGTCCCGTTCGAGGTCGAGAGGGTTCCCGAAATCAACCGCCCAGTTCATGACGGTTCCGTTTGCGTCCTTGACGTCGACAAACAGGAATGACCGCGGATTGACCCAGTCGATTCTGGTCACAGGGCCCTGCAGTTTGACCTGACGAGAGCTGTCGTATGTGGCCGTGTTTGATCGCTGCGCGGCAGCAAGCAGAACGGTTACTGCGATTCCAAATGCCGCAGCGAGAATGTTCAACCAGACACGTCTCATAATTAGTCTCGCGTCAGCCTGAAGTCACCCCGCGTCGTGCCCTGGACCCACGAACCGGTGATTTTTCGATGGTACGAGCTGATATCTTCCAGTTTGCCTTCGGCGGAAATGTGAACGGCCTTGCCGGTGGCGTCTTTCGCATCGGCTTCGAAGCGAACCGTCCAGCTGGCAACGTCCAGATAGACGCTGGCCAGGGTGATGGAGTCCGGTCCAGGATTGATCGAGCCGGTGACGTTCTTGCCATCCCAATTCATTACAAACGTCAGATGGTTCCGCGTCGTTGCATTCGGCCCCCAGTCACCGCCCCACGTCCCGGTCAACGGATGACCCTCCTGTGCCAGCACAGGTACGATAAGGCCAAGACACGCAATCACGCATCCCAGCAGGCAGGCTCTCTTCAACATGAACGATCCTCCATCTCTCTAAATCCGATGCAGTGCTGCGGAATATATCGTTATATGCGCCCGGACGCAATTTCCGGCCCGGGAATTCAGAGGAAGAACTCCATCATGATTTCGTCGTCCTCCTGCCCGTCAATTCGGACCTGACGTGTGAAGCGACCGCATTCCATAAACCCAAGAGACTTGTAGAATGCCTGCGCCGATTCGTTCGAAGCACGAACCTGAATCACAAACTTGCCGTAGTCCGAACCCTTTGCAAACCCTTTCGTCTCTCGAAACAGCGCCTTGCCCACGCCACGCCTTCTCCAGCCGGGCAAAAGAAAGGTTCCTATCTGACCGACGTGACTCATGGAATTTACCACTGCGGCCCACAGATCCAGGTTCTGAAATCCCACGATTTTCCCCGACTCTGCAACAGCGACATGCGTTGCTTCCCGAGGCGAAAGTGAGCGCAGGTAAAGTCGCTCCTGCTCCAAAGCCCATGGCCGGTCGATCGCGGTATAGACGCGCTCCCCGGACACGACGTGCAATACCGAGAGTATCCCCTCGGCCTCTGCTTCTCCCGCGCGACGTATCGAGAATCCTTCTGCCATAGGGTGAAACGATATCTCAATCAGCGGACGTTAGTGGACGGCGGAAACGCGACGTCGAATTAATAACTCGGCTGACCGCTCTGCGTCATCACCTTGCCGGCACGAAATGGTCGAACAGGCTATTGCTTCAAACGTTGTTTGATGGCATTCCAAATGGGACTCAGTTCCAGTCGTGCGGCCCAGTCCGCAATATACGTCTCGTCGATTTCCGCGGCGCTGATTTTCACAATCGCGGCAATATCACGAAGGTGTTTTTCCGAGCCACCTTCCCGGTAGTACTCCATTTTCTTGATGATGACATCTTCGGGTGTCGCAAAGATTGCGTCATAGGTTGCAACGGGTTTGATGGAACGAGCCCGGGCAAACCGGCTTCGGTCGAACGAATTGTTCTTAGCGACCATCACGTCTACCTTGAGACCCGATTCGGGATGGATAATGTTAAACAGTCCACGCATGCGGGTGGCATCTCGGATGGACTCTTCACTTAAATAGAACGACTCCGGCGGGAATGCGGCCACCAGACCAGGAATGTGGCTCTCGTTAATGTCGCAGACGATATCGATGTCGTTGGTCAACCGGGGTTCACCATACGCCATGGATGCGACCGACCCGGTAACAAAGTAGGGAATCTGGAGCCTCGAGAACGCATTCACCACCTGCGCCAGCAGATCATACAGCTCCATGCGAGAGTCTCCGGGCGACTTCGCGGCCGACCTGTTGTCGATTCCAATCCGGGTGTCTCGCAGCAAGCTGCGCCTCGAGCATCATTCGAGCCGATTTCCAAAGTCCGAACCCAATGGCGATCCGCTGCGCCGGAGTCTTCGCCCGCAGGATCTCCGTCATCGTGTCGTCCAGCACTTCGATCCTTTGCCAATCCAGATTCATCCAGTCCCCCCGGTGCAATTAAATCACACAACGCGCGCGAAGCCCCCGCGGCTAATGCATGGGTTGAGGATACGAAGCGAACTTGTTTCTTTCGCAATGAGGTTTGATCGTGGGGGTCAATCCAGGACGGTCAGACAGGACAAGTCAGTCCGTCGGTTGACCGCTCTGCGTCATCACCTTGCCGTTGGCCAGAGTTGCCGACATGAACATCGCGGCCTTCGAGCCGTCCTTCATCGGACGTCCGACGATGGTGATCTTTTCACCGGGCTTGATGGTGTTCTTTGTCCAGCCGCGACGACCAAGGTAGTTCGGGCTCATCCCTTCGACACCCCAGAGATCCACACCGCCCTTGTCGTTTGGTACGTTAAGCCAGATCCAGGTGTGAGGATTCGTCCAGTCGAATTCCTTTACGATGCCGGTAAGAGTCGTTTGCTTGGTCGTATCAAACGGCACCGTCGAGTGGTGCGCGGTGATCGGACCGACGCTGACCACAAGCAGACTCAGCGTTACAATCGCCAGAACAAGAATTCGTCTTGAAATTACGCTCATATGATTTCCTCCGTTTCTATTTCTTCGGTGCTGCGTCGGAATTATCCAGCTTGATGCCGGCCTTGCCGCTCGAGTCCACAAAGTTCAGGTTGTTCTCTTCGCAGATATATTCGGCGATGGTCCAGGTGCGGTGGCGCTTGAGCGTCCGGCTGGACACATACGGAGCGGTCAATGCCTTGGGATCCGTGATTGTGGTCTCTATCGCCATTGTGTCCGGATCGGTGAGACGAAACCGTTCGAGAATCTTCATGCTGTCGCTGTGAGGAATCCCGGCCGCGAGTTGCGTCAATGGCGAGAAGCCCACGGTTTCCACCACCAGAGTGTCGCCTTCCCAATGCCCGACCGAAGTACCAAAGAATTTTTCATCGGGATCTTCGGGCAATTTCCGTCCGTCGGTGTAAATGTGGCGAACCTGGGTATAGGCCTCGATCACGATGGTCATCTTGCCGGGAGTGAGCAGGAATTCCATGGGATAAGGCTGATTCATAATGCCGGGCATTCCCGGTGGCAGACAGTTGGCCGACTCATTATCCTCGCGAGCCAGCGCTCGTAACGCGTCACGTTTGGCAGCGTATTCCGGTGTCAGCTGTGGACCGGCTGCGCCGCCTCCTCGCGCGCCCGCTGCTGGAGCGGCTCCCCGCCCGCCGGCAGGAGCAGCACCTGCTGCTGCGGGAGCGGCAGCCGCTCCGCGAGCACCGCCACCTCCGCCTCCCAGAGCTGCCTCCCAAACGCCGGTGAAATCAGGCAGCTTCCCCACTGCAGCCCAGTCCGCGGCAGTCGGCGGCGCCGGAGCCTTCTGAGCAAACGCAGCGCTATTCACGATGGCAACAACGGCCAAAATGACGATGAATCCCGATAATATTTTTCGAGCGTTTTTCATGGATCTTCCCTCGCCCCAAAACGGCTATTCCAATTTTTCGCAATCATACAGCAAGGAAATTGAGAGGCGGGCGGGAAATTCGAGGAACGGGAGATTAGACTCCCTTGACGATGCCACCCTGAACGTAGGAGAGGGATTGAATCGTCACAAAGGCGTCCGGGTCCAGTTCCTGAATAATGCCAGACACCTTGCCGACTTCCAGACGAGTGACCACGCAGTACAGAATTTCACGTTCAATTCCAGACTTCCCGCCCCTGCCCGTATATACCGTGACTCCACGCCCCAGCGCATTCGTGATCCGCGCTCGAATCTCAACGCTTCGATCCGAGATAATCGTCATGGCATGGAACGCATCAATGCCGTGAATGACAAAGTCCAGAGTCCTCGCCGCGGCAACGTAGGTCAGGATGGAATAGAGCGCGGCTTCGACACCCAGCAACCTCAGCGCAGTCAGGAACAGAACGATGTTAAAAATCAGAATGATGTCGCCAACCTTCAACAAACGGCTGCGTTTGCTGATGATGAGTGCGGCGATCTCCGTGCCATCCAGTACGGAACCTCCGCGAACGGCGAGTCCAATACCCGCACCGATAAAAAACCCCCCGAAGACTGCCGTCAGCAGCAGGTCCGGTGTGACATCCGGGTAATGAAGGGTTGCAAGCGCAACGGCGAGCCCTCCAATCGCGAGGATGCTTCGAATGGCGAACGCTCGTCCCAGATGCTTCCACGCCAGGGCAATGAACGGCAGATTAACCAGGGGAAGCAGAATGGACAGCGGCACTCCCGATGTTTTTTCCAGAAGCATCGATACTCCGGTCACACCACCATCGATGAAGTTACTCGAACGGAGAAATCCATGAAGACCCATACCCGCGGAGAGTATTCCGAGAATGATCAGAAAGGCATTTCGCAGTTCACGGCCGATTGCACCCATATGGATTCGGATTCCAGAGTATCTCAGCGACCGGCAATCATCTGATCGAAAACATCCTCGGCATGGTAGGAACTGCGAACGAGAGGACCGGCAAACACCCAGCGTATTCCCAGCGCCAATCCCAGGGAACGAAGCTCGATGAATTCGTCCGGGTGATAGTAGCGCTGAATTTCGGCGTGCTTCATGGAAGGCCGCAAATACTGCCCCATTGTGAAAATGTCGACGCCGGCTTCGGCCGCGTCGTGCAACAATGCGACGACTTCGTCCTTGTTCTCACCAAGGCCCAGCATGATTCCCGTCTTCGTGATCGTCCGCGGACTCATGGTTTTGGCGGACTTCAGCAAGCCAAATGACGTCCGATAGTCGGACTTGAATCGAATCGAAGGATAGAGGCGCGGTACCGTTTCAATGTTGTGCGAGAAAATGTCCGGACCCGCGTCGAGAATAGTTCGCACGCAATCGAGCGATCCCTGGAAATCCGGCGTCAGCAGTTCGATCTTCACCTCGGCATCTCGCGCTCGGATGGCACGCACGGTTTCTGCAAAAATGAACGCCCCTCCGTCAGCAAGATCGTCTCGATCCACTGACGTAATCACGGCATGGCGCAATTTCAGATCGGCAATTGCGGCCGCAACGCGGACGGGTTCCTGAAGGTCGTACTCCGTCGGGCGCCCGCTGGTCACCGCGCAGAACGCGCAGGCGCGAGTGCAGATGTCTCCGAGAATCATGAAAGTCGCCGTTCGATGCGTTCCCCAACACTCCGCAATATTCGGACACATGGCGTCTTCGCAGATTGTGTTCAGTTTATGTGAACGAAGAATGCGGCGGACTTCATTGTAGTCGTCGCCACTGGGGATGCGAACCTTGAGCCAATCCGGCCGGTTACTCATGAGTCCTACAAGTGTATCGCTGCGCCGAACACGCCTTCCAGCGCTTCATGCATGCCTTCGGCCATGGTGGGATGCGCATGCACGGCATGCACAAGATCTGCAACCGTTCCGTCCAGTCCCATCGCGACAACCGCTTCGTGGATATTCTCGGTGACACCTTCTCCAATCATGTGCACGCCAAGAATCTCTCCGTAGGCCTCGTCGGCAACAATTTTCACGAACCCGTCCGTAGCTTCCGCAATGCGAGCCTTGCCAACGGCCATGAAAGGAAACTTCCCCGTCTTGATTTTATGACCTGCGGCAATCGCCTTCGCTTCGGTCAAACCGACACTGGCGATCTGGGGATCCGAGTACGTGCAGTTCGGCACCTGCAGATAATTGATGGGCACCGGAGAATGTCCCGCAATTTTCTCCACCGCAATGACTCCCTCCTGAAACGCAACATGCGCCAGCAGGGGCGTTGGTACCACATCGCCGATCGCGTATATCCCAGCGACATTCGTCTGCATGAAGGGATTCACCTTGATGAACCCCCGCTCGACGGCAACGCCAACAGTCTCCAGCCCAATCGACGCGGTATTTGGTGAACGTCCCGTCGCCATCAACAGCTTCTCGACAACGAGCTTCTTCGTCTCCCCACGCTCAGTCTGAAATACCACTTCTACGCCGGAATTCACGCTCTTCGCCGATTCCAGTTTCGCCTTGGTGTGTATTTCGATCCCCTTCCGTGTCAAAACCCGGCGGAGTTCCTTTGAGACTTCGGCATCCTCCAGCGGCATCAGGTCCGGTGCGACTTCGAGCAGAGTGACTTTCGACCCGAAAGCCTGATAGATCGACGCAAACTCCACGCCCACGGCACCCGCCCCCACGATGAGCAGAGACTGCGGAATCGCCGTCATATTCAGGGCACCGATGTTGCTGATGATGTGCTCTTCGTCGAGGTCATAGCCGGGAAGGGATCGCGCCTCTGATCCAGTCGCGATGACGATATTGCGGGCTTCGACTTCCGTCGTCCCGGCATCTCCCTTTACCTGAATCCTGCCGGGTGACATCAACTTCGCGTCTCCCCGCATAACGGTGACCTTGTTCTTCTTCAGAAGATAATCCACTCCCTTGGAAGACTTGCTGACCACGTCGTCCTTGCGGGCCTGGATTTTAGAGAAATCCACCTGAATATCGCCTGTCTTGAACAGACCCTGTTGCACGGCCTTTTTCATTTCCTGAAACAGGTGGGCATCGCGAAGCAGCGCCTTTGTCGGTATGCAACCGCGCAACGTGCAGGTGCCGCCGAATCGGGAATCACGATCAACGATGGTGGTTTTCAGGCCGAGCTGTGCGGCGCGAATTGCCGCGACGTATCCGCCGGGACCCGCGCCGATGATGACGATATCCAGCATTGGCAAATTAGAAAATATCGAAGTTTTCTTCGTGAAGCAGAGGATCCGACTTCACCACGATATCCTTCCGCGTCCATTCTTCGATTTCACGAATGGAGACGAATTCGCCGCTCTTGAGCACCTTGGCGACTTCCGGATTCGCGCGAATCGTGATCTCCTTGCCGTCGAGCAGCTTCGACATCTTGCGAATCTCCTGCTGAATGTCATAGCAGACCGACTCTGCCGAACGCACCCAGCCGGATCCGTTGCAATGCGAGCAGGGGGAGCAAATGGTTCGCTCCAGCGAGGGCTGCGTTCTCTTTCGCGTAATCGCCACCAGTCCGAAATCATTGAACTGAAGAATCTTTGACGGGGACCGATCCCGCTGAATCTGTTCTTCCAGCGCTGCCATCACGCGCTGACGATTCTTCTTTTCTTCCATGTCGATGAAATCCACGACGATGATGCCGCCAAGGTTTCTCAGCCGGATCTGCCGCACGATCTCATGCACGGCGTCCACATTGGTTCTAGTGATGGTGTCTTCCAGGCGATTCGACTTCCCGACGTACTTTCCGGTATTCACATCGATGGCAACAAGGGCCTCGGTCTGGTTGATCACGATATATCCACCGGACTTCAGCCAGACCTTCGGCCGAAGCGCCTTGTCGATCTCCGTATTGAGTCCGAACTCCTCAAATATGGGCGTGTCCTTGAGATGCAGCTTCACGCGATTGACCAGCGCAGGTTGAAACTTATTGACGAAATCGAGGATGGTCGCAAACTCCTGCTCGTTGTCGATACGAATGGCCGTGAAATCTTCAGACAGCTGGTCGCGAAGCGTGCGCTGGACCAGATTCAAATCGGCGTGAATCAATGCCGGCGCGGATTTCTTCTCGGACTTCGATCGGATGTCCGACCACAGATTTCCCAGAAAACGAATGTCCTGCACAAACTCGCTCTCCGACCGGCCTTCGGCGGCCGTTCGAACGATGAAGCCGCCAGGCAATCCCGTTCGGTTTTCATTGATCACTCGTTTCAAGCGTTGCCGTTCCTCATCGGTTGCGATCTTCCGGGAAACGCCAACGTGATCCACGGTCGGCATATATACCAGGTAACGGCCTGGCAGAGCGATGTGGGACGTGATTCGAGCGCCCTTTTTCCCAAGAGGTTCCTTGGAGACCTGAACGAGAATCTCCTGACCTTCGCGCAGCAGTTCGGCGATCATTGGGCCCGCCTTCGACCCGGGACCACTCGGTCGGGCATCCTCCGACTTTGCCGGAGCGCCTCCGTCACGGCCATCCCGTCCATCACGGCCGCCTCCACCGCCATTTCCGCCTCGGCGGCGTGGACGTCGATTCGAAGGTCGATGCGAGAACCGAAAATCATCCGATGGATCATCGATTCGAGCGCTCGTATTGGGTGGCAACGAGTCGTCTTCCGATGCGGCAACTGCATTTTCGCGGGACAACTCTCTGGAGATATCTTCCGATGAGACGATTTCCACTTCGCTGGGAATCGGCTTCGGTGGCTCCGCCGGCGATGGAGGTGCGGGAGGGCGATTTGCATACTTCGCCAGGGATTCGCCCGGCAGAGCCTCAATCGTACCCCACGGGCGGTCATCATTTCTGGAATCGCCTCGGGAGTCACCTCTGGAATCAGGTCTGGCATCACGGGAGTCGCCCCGGGACTCACCACGCGATTCGCTGGGGCGCCCTTCGTGCCGCCCTCCGGACCTGGGTTCAAACGACGGAATTCTTGGCTTTTTACCGCCACCACCACGACCGCGATCGCGGTCACGATCCCTATGCTCTCCTGGCCGGTCACGACGGGGGCCGGGGGCGCCGGGGGGGCCGGGTTGTCGCTCTCTTTCTTCGCTGGGAGCTGAAAACACCTCCGCCGAAACGGCAGCAGCTTCAGCTGGCACGAACCCGATCTCAGCCGAAGCCGGTGCGATGGTATCCGCAATGGCGGGTTCCGTTGGAATCACAGCCGGAGCCGGAATAGAAGCGGGCACAGGAAGCATGGCCTGCTTCCTTACAGGAGAATCCTGCAGACTCGCGACTTCCGCTTCCACGGTAGCGACGATCTTTTCGTACTCATCGGTGTCTTCCAGAAAGTCTGATACATAGAGGAACGCATCGCGTTCGAGTCCGATATCCACGAATGCAGACTGCATACCCGGAAGGACTTTCGTGACTCTACCTTTATAGATGTTGCCGACAATGCCCTGGGAGCGGCGGCGTTCAATGTAGTACTCGACGAGTTCGTCGTCTTCCAGAATGGCGAGCTTGGACTCCTGGGAAGTCGTGGCAATAATCAGTTCCTTGTGCATCGACGCTCTCCTATGGCCGAGGCTGCAGACCGCACAGGCACACGTCGAGACACGTCGCATCCAAAGAGTGGTCACGAATTGTCATGGAAACTCCTGTACATCGAGGAGCTTTCCGGAAAATCGATTCCGGCGCTCAACTCGTCGCCGCAACACTGCGGGTAAAATACAAAATTTGGCGATCCGGGCCGAACTCATTCAGACCCACCACGGGTTCTCGGCCCGGGAAAAACTTCAACAACTCACGCCTGCCGTGCACTATAGCACACGCCAAGTTTCAATTAACATAACGGCGGCGACGGACGCTGATGACCAGCCCCATGGCCATGAATACGGCGATTATCGAGGAACCGCCGTAGCTCATGAACGGCAGTGGGATGCCGGTCATCGGCATGAAGCCAATGACCATGCCGACGTTTTCAACCGTGTGAAAAAGGTAAATTCCAAAAACTCCCATCACTGTAAATAATCCAAGTTCATCGCGCGCCGTCTGAGCGGTGTTGATCGCGCGAAACAGGATGAATCCGAGCAGACCGAGCGTCAGAGCAACACCCACGAATCCCATCTCCTCGCCAACGACGGCCAGAATGAAATCCGTATGACGCGTGGGAAGGAATTCCAACTGGTTCTGACTGCCCTTGAATATCCCCTTGCCCAATGCTCCGCCGGCTCCAATTGCGATCTTGGATTGATTCACCTGATAACCAGATCCCTTCAGGTCCTTTTCGGGATTGACGAAGTTGGTGATTCGATCTCTCTGGTGTTGCCCCAAAAATGGCCATGCAACGGGAAGTGCGAGCACGAAGCAGATCAGCATCACGATGAACGTCATTGGCTTGATGCCGCGAATAAGCAATCCGATACCGAGAATCGGAAGAAACGTAATGGTCGTCCCCAGGTCCGGCTGTAATGCCACGAGCACGATCGGGATGCCGCAAATCAAACTCGCCTTTATGATCTGCTCCAGATTCAAATAGCGGGCGCTCCGCAATTCCGACAGATAGCGCGCGAGCGCGATAATGACAACCACCTTCACGAGCTCCGACGGCTGAAAGCGCATCGGGCCGAGAACGATCCAGCTCTGGGAACCCGAAACCCTTTTGCCCAGCGCCAGCGTGTATACAAGCACTCCAATGCCGGCCAGATACAGCCAGGGAATCTGTTCGGAAATGATGTGGTAATCCAGCGCCGCGACGATAAAAAGCAGGACGATCCCAATGCAAATCCACACCAGTTGCTTCAGAGCAGCCGATTGTTCGATCGGTGAGTTTTTCGTGGCGCTGTATATTTCGATCAGACTGATGGCAGAAAGCATGAGGATGGCGCCGAACAATGCCCAGTCAAAGTCGCGCCAAAGGTCACGGAAATTCATCAGGGCTGCCTGGACATAAGGCTGGCCACTTTTTCAGCCGTGCCGTTGTTGAAATGTCCGGTCTTCTTCTTGTAGTAGATGTCGAATACGGCACGTGCCACTGGAGCGGCTGCTTCACCGCCATGGCCGCCGTGCTCAATCAGGACCGCCATGACAATTTCAGGATTGCGATATGGAGCAAAGCCCACGAACCAGGCGTGATCTTCGTTATCCCCGCCCTTCTTGTAGGAACTCTTGTTCACAACCTGTGCCGTGCCGGTTTTTCCGGCGACATCGAACCCTTCTACGCGTGCCACTGTGGCGGTGCCGCCGTCGTTGACAACTCCCCACATGGCCTTCGCTATGGTTTCCACAGTGGATTCCTGCACCTGGTAATTCTCGGATCGAACATCCGGGCTTTCGAAGCCCATCTTTCGAAGCTGTTCCGGTTGCACCAGCCGCGGCTGCTTCAGACGGCCTCCGGATACCAGTCCGCCGATGGTCCATGCCGCCTGGATAGGAGTCACGTTGATCTGACCTTGTCCGATGGAAACGTTGATGGTGTCAATCGGTGTCCACTTCACTCTCTTTACGCGTTGACTCCAGGCCTCGGAAGGAATCAATCCCTTTTCTTCTCCAGGCAAATCGATGCCGGTCTTCCGCCCCAGCCCGACCTTGGAAGAGAATTCCCAGATCTTATCGATGCCCAGCATCTTGCCGAGGTTGTAAAAATAGATGTCGCAGGAATTTACAATTGCCTCGTACATATCGACTGTCCCGTGACCGGCCGGCTTCCAGCATCCGAAGGATCTTCCGTAGAAGGACTCCGATCCCTTGCAATACACGTGATCCAGTGTCGTAACGGTGTCCGACTCCAGACCTGCGGCTGCTTCGATGATCTTAAAAATCGATCCCGGGGGTTGCGCGCTTCGAATGGCGCGATTAAAAAGCGGATGGTCGGGATCTTCATTCAGGCTTCGGAATTCGAAGGTCGAAATGCCCGCGGCAAAGTGATTGGGATCAAAGGACGGCTTGCTGACCAGGGCAAGGATTTCACCGGTTCGCGGATCCATCGCTATAGCTGCCCCAACGCGGTCTCCGATCATTTCCTCGGCCGCCTTCTCCAGATCGATGTCGATCGTCGTATAGATGTCGTGGCCGGCTTTCGGTTCTATTTCGTCGGGCAGCGTTTCGATTTCGCGGCCGCTATTGTTCACCACAACCCGGCGAGACCCATCAACCCCTCGCAATACCGAGTCGTAGACGAGTTCCAACCCTGAAATTCCAACCAGATCCCGAGGCTTCAGATCCGGGTTCTCCCGAAGCTGTACCTCGTTAACCTCACTGATGTATCCAATCGCGTGCGCCGCGACTGCACCTTCGGGATACTTGCGGCGGGGTTGAAACTCCACACTAATTTCAGGCATCTCAAAGGTGTGGGCCTTCACATACGCGATGTCCCCAACACCGGCATCTTCCTTGAGCGTAATGGGCCGATACCTCGGGTCCTTCTTCTTGAGATTGATCTTCTGGAACAACTCTTCAGCCGGTATTCCCAATCCGCTGGACAGCATGGCGACTGTTTCTTCAACCGGACGCGGGGCGTTTTCTCGTATATAGACGATGTTGTATGAAGGGCGGTTGTCCGCAAGGACTTTGCGATTCCGGTCGTAGATCCTTCCGCGAGGGGCAACGAGCTGTATTTCCTTGATTCGGTTCTTGTTGGCGAGGTCCGTATAGTGGGCAGACTTGACCATCTGCAGCTGCCAGAAGCCGAAAACCAGCACACCCAGAACTGCAGCCACACCATAGCTGATCAGGGTGATTCGCGAGCGCAACAACTCCAGTTCATCACGAAGTGGCATGTGTCACCCGATCATGGTACCCAAACATGAGCATTCCCAGCAGTGCATTGAAGACTCCCACAACAAGCCAGTTCCATATGACGCCGTAGCTAGTATTTGGCGCTGCCCCGGACATCAAGCCCAGGATACTGACGATAAAACCATCCCCAACCGTGAACAGGAATATGGCAATCGCGCGGGTTACTGGTAAATCCACGTCAAACTTGCTGCCTGCCGTGGCCGCCATATACCCGATCAGCGTCTTGCTGAAGCCATTCGTCCCCATGGGAACGTTCGATAGACTGTCCTGCAGTAAGCCAATCGACGTGCCAATGATAACGGACGGAACAGGCCGGCCAAGCGTAAAGCCATAATAAACAGAGAGAATCAACGGCAGATCAAAATACCCAAAAACTCGAATTCGATAGGACAATATTCCCTGGATAACAACGACGGCAATCAGGGAGATTGCAAACCTGCCGATCAGCCCGTATGTGGTAATTCGATCCTTCACGGGGCGTGACCAACCGGCACGTCCACTTCCGGAAGATGGTCCGTCATACACAATACCTCTTCCAGACGCCGAAAGTTAACACTGGGACGGATACGGACTACTTTAAAGTTTCCCTGGCGTGGCCCTACCGACAGAACGACGCCGAGAGAAAGCCCCTTCGGGTAAATCTGGTCCTGGCCTGATGTGATCAGTTCGTCTCCCTGCACAATATCATTGTCGTCATCGATATAATCCATCTCGAGTTCGGCACTACCATTTCCCTTCAGGATCCCAACCCGCCTGGACGAGCGAACAATGAAACCGACCGCGCTCTGCGAATCGAGGATGAGTTGAACCACGGAGTAGTTGCCGCTGGAATCGATGACGCGACCGACAACGCCGCCGTCCCGCGTGATAATTGTCGCATCCTTTCCAACGCCGCTTCGTTCCCCCTTGTCGATTGTGATGCTCTGACCGATCTGCGTGGGATCCCTTCCGATGACGCGGGCCGCGACAGTCTTTCCAATTGGAGTTGTCTTCAGATCCAGCAACTGCCGCAGCCTTGTGAGCTCAATAGCGTCTTCAGACTTCTGCATGACTTCCATCCGCAGCTTGCTGTTTTCCGCAAGTAGCTGCTCATTGTCGCCTCGGACATGAATCAAGCCGATGTATCCGGTCCAGACGCTCTCAATGCCCTCGACACTGGCATCCACGAACTTTTCAAACGGACCAAGCGACGCCAGCAACCAGATGCGGACAAAGCTGGTGTCGAACTGCTTACTGGTCTGGGCCGACAGCAGAAGAGCATGGAACACGAGCGCAA
>Ga0184628_10000133_pt1 | contig 42388 bp, 33 predicted proteins | sample PLM4_5_b1_FD_133149 | JGI IMG/M metagenome (GOLD analysis project Ga0184628, IMG submission 133149) | Groundwater sediment microbial communities from an aquifer in East River, Colorado, USA - PLM4_5_b1 | ecosystem: Environmental > Terrestrial > Soil > Riparian zone | place: USA: East River...
AAGAGCCCAATGGTATCGAGGGCCAACCCGCCTTTGAACAGATCGCCAATCGATGCCTTCTTCTGCACCTGCTTTTCCGCCTCGGTATCCGAGAATGTCGCATCCTGAGGAACAAGGTGTCCGAGACGCCGAAGCATTCGAATGAGATCGGGCCAGCGATCCTTGTGACGAGCCATGAATCGAGGAGACTCCGGCAGAACCTGGAACAGTACGGCAGCAAGAACCAGCGGCAGGATGCCTCCCAGAATGAAGAGCGTTCGCCAATTGGGGAGAACTGCTCCGGACAAATATCCGGCAATCATGCCGCCAAGGGGAATGCATACGATGGTCAGCGTCACCGCAAAAGGGCGCTTTCGCTTGGGAACATACTCGGAAGCCAGCGCTGCTGCGTTTGGCATCGCTCCGCCAAGACCCAATCCTGAAAGGAATCGCAGAACACCCAGCATCACGATGGTGTTTACGCTCGAAATCGCGAGGGTAAACACTGCGAACGCAATCACGCAAAATATCAAGGTGTTCCGGCGGCCGATACGATCACCCAGCATGCCGCCGATGGCACCGCCAATCATCATGCCGACGGGGCTGAGTGCCAGCACTCCTCCGAACGGTGTCGTGAACGCCGAGCGCGGAAGATTCCAGTCCGTCATCAACGTGGAGACCGCGTTGCCCAGCAGCTGGTTGTCGATGCCGTCGAGGACAATCGTCAGAGCCGCACCGAAGATCAGCAGCTTTTGATACCCGCTCCAGTTTCCCTCGTCGAGTACTTTTCCGACATCCACTGACTTCATGATTCGTCCCTTCCTGTTCGCCTGAATTCCGCTGGCCTCATTGGGTACTGAAGCAATCCGGCGTTTTCGTTACCGTTTCGATTGAGATCTGGGAGCGGGTGAACCCATCGAATCAACTGCAGGGAACTTTGGAAGGAATGTTGTCGACCCCGGTCGCGCCTGGGCTAATTCGGGATGAATCCTCCGATATCGGAGAACTCATTCCTGTTAAGCCATCGTCTTTGTGTTGACGATTGCCCAGGCCGATTGGAAGTTGTATCGAAGTCTTCTAAACGCTTCTCTATTCTGCGAGCGTCCGCCGATCGTCCTTGATCCATGTACCAGGCCGCGAGGCGGGACAAACTGTTTGGCACAGTGAAATTTCGGCTGGCCCCACGATCGTCGATTTTGACCATTGCAATCAGAAGGTCTTCGGCTTTGCGATTGTTCCCTTTACCCGTGTAGGTAAGAGCAGCTGAAGTCACAAGAGTGGCTATTTCCGGCGCGTTTGTCGATTTCCCGGCAACTTGCCCGTATCCATCCGTGACAATGTTCAGCATGGCTTCTGCGTCCGCATATCTGCCTTCTTCGATGTAATGCAATGCCATCACGCCGATGCGCTTTAGCGGTCTTCCGAATTCCCAGCCACCAACGTTGCGGGTCGAGGTCAGTACCGAATCCAGAATCGCTTTCAATGTCTTCTTCGTTGCCTGGGCCTCGGGGGTTTTCCCCTGGTTGTCAAAGCTCTGAGCGAGGAGATCCAGGACATCCACAATAGTAAATTGTTCCAGAAGAGTAAGACGCAGCATGACATCCGAAAGATCCCCAGGTTTGCCCCCGTAGGTGTGTACCGAAAGAGGCCACGGCTGATCGGGCACGGCAATTTGCTCCAGCAGAACAACTGGGCGGGCCATTGCATCCGCCACAGCGGAATCGGTGGCATAAGGAATCAGCAGAGTTTCCGCATCCTTATTCCTGCCTTGCTGCAAATACACTCTGGCCAAATCGATTGTGGCGTTCCTTGTCGCCGGGCTTTCGCTACCCAGATTCCGGCGGGTTTCCTCCACGATGCTTGTCAGAAGGGCTGCCGCCTTTGAGTAACGCGGCTGGCCTTGTTCCAGGTAAACGCTGACTAGATAGTTGATCGTATCTTGCGTTGCAGTGTTTTTGTCCCCAAGTTCGCGTCGCTGTGCCTCGACCAGTGACTCCAGGTACGCTTCAGCTTCTGTATACCTGGGTTGAGGCTGAGGCATCAGGTAAAAACTGATCAATTGTTTTTCCACCTTAAGAGTCGTCGCGTTGCCTTCGCCGAGCGCAACTCTCCAATCATTCGCGATCTGCTTCATGAATACCGCACCGACGGAATAGTCCGGCGGTTTGGACTTTGTATATAAGGAAAACAATTCGCCGATGGCGAATTCAACCGTGGGGTTGGCGACTCCGGATTTCCGGCGCTGAGAGTCGATAACGTCTTCCATGAGAAGGCGTTCGATTTCGGAGAGTCCGCGCGACTGGTGCCCGATTGCAGTAGTTTGGCCATAGACGAAAACCAGGGTGGAAACAGCTCTGCGCAAGTAGGGATCGACGTTTCCTGCGGTTTGTTGAGCGTCCCGGATGATCTGCTTCGCGAGTTCCTCTGCTCTTTCAAATCGTTTCAGATCGACGTATGCTTCGGCCAGTTTAGTGCCAGTCTGCAGGGTATCCGGATTCGTGTGACCTTGCTCACGAAGTCGAAGGGCCAATGCATGTTCCAACTGATCTGCACCTTCGCGATACTTTCCCAATCCGAAATACGTATCCGCAATGTATTCCAAAACAACGGCCTCCGTCAGAGGCTGATTATCCAATTCGTGGATTTTCAGAACAGATGAATCCAACGCGTCTTTCAAAGTGATATTCGGGTTAAGGGAGGAACGCCATTGAAAGGGTATACCGAAGTTGCGTTGTGCATATGGGATTGGCAAACCAAAGATGTTTTTTGCCACAAACTGCAAAACGGCATCCTTGTTGTAGGCCTCCTTCTGGACCATGTTTGCCGTCCGTGCATTAACAATCACACCAGCGACCAGCGCCAAAAACACCGCCGCCACTCCAGCAACCAGCGTCTTGTTACGCCGAGTGAATTTTCGTAATTGGTAGCTCTTGGTGGGAGGCCGTGCGGCGATGGGTTCGTCTTTCAAATAGCGCCGAAGATCGATGGCCAATCCAAATGCGGACTGGTACCGCCTCGTTTTGTCTTTCTCCAGCGCGGTGCCCACAATGGTTTCGATATCGCCGCGATACGACCGGTTCACGTCGCTGATCTTCTCCGGCTCATCGTCCCGTATCGTCTGAATGGCTTCGTGAATCTTTTTGCTGACGGTGTAGGGCAGGTGTCCGGCCAGCAGCTCATAGAAGATGATGCCGAGGGAGTACACGTCGGTACGGGTGTCGAGTTCCAGCGGATCTGCCAGCGCCTGCTCGGGGCTCATGTAGGGCAGAGTTCCAATCAATTGCCCGATTTCAATGTCTGTCGTCGAGCGGGTATCGCTGTCGGTCACACGCACGACGCCAAAGTCGAGAATCTTTGGCTGACCGTCTTCATCCACCAGGATATTTGCCGGTTTGAGGTCGCGGTGAATGAGTCCCCGTTGATGCGCATGATGGACGGCATCGCAGATCTTGATCATGAGTTCGATCCGCTGTCGGGTGTCCATGTTGTGCAGTTCGGCAAACTCCCGCGGTTGTCGTCCGCGAATGAGTTCCATTGCGAAGTAGGGTTGCGGTCCAAAGCCGGTATCCACGGTGCCCGCCTCGTAAATCTGCGCGATACCCGGATGCTGCAATCGGCCCAGCGCCTCGGTTTCCATTTCGAACCGCCACAGCAATTCGGCATTTGCAATGCCGCGTCGTATGATTTTGAGCGCAACGGTTCGACGAGGCTGCTCCTGTTCCGCCTCGTAGACAATTCCCATTCCGCCTTCGCCAATGACCCGGAGAATTCGATACCGGCCAATAGAACCAGGAAGAGGCACGCTTGTCGCCTCCTCAAAAACATCGGATGCCGTCTCGTACCCGAGTTCGAGCATGCACCGCGGACAGCCGCCGCTCAGCATGTCGACTTTCGGCAACCGGCCGCCGCATTGCGGGCAAACGCCTCCTCCACTCATCGGTAAACTCCTTGATTCAGATTTTCACTTTGGCGCACCGGGAGCTCCGGCCCCTGGAGGGAGGTTGGAGCAGGTGCGTTCGTAGGGGATGCCTTCACCGACATAGAGACGCCATTCATCCATGGCCAGGTTGCGCCACACGCGTGCACATAGGTAATCCGCCGCAGAGGACCAGACGGGCCATACCATCACTCTGGCGTTCCCGCCGTTTGCGAAGCCGGCTGCCAGGTGATTGCCGTCCGAAAGAAAGGCGACAGACAGGTTCATATTCCTGTCGAAAAGTATTGGAGGGGTTCCCGGCGTTATCAGGTCAAAGAGCATTGTGCCCCCGGGGTCGCTTGCAAAAGCGAGTTGCTCTCCATTGGGCGAAAACGCAATGGCGTGGACAGAGCCTGGAGCGCCTTGCAGCAGTATTGGCGGTCTTTTCGAATCACGAAGCTCGAACACGCGTATGGTTCCGTCCGCGCTGCCGCCGGCGAGTCGTTTGCCGTCGGGAGAAAACGCCACTGAAGTGACGGCCTCCGCGCTCCATAGAAGAAGTGCGGGTGATGTATCGTTTCGGCGCAGATCCCAGACCAGCAATCTATTGTTGGCTGAGCCATCGCTGGCTGCGACTTTCGAGCCGTCGTGCGAGAAGGTCAGTGAAGTCAGATTTGCATCAGGGCCATGAAGGAGCATGGGAGGGTTGGTGGGGTATCGAAGATCCCAAACACGCACGTCCACGCCGGAATTCGGTCGTGCGCTTAGAGACGAAGCGCCTGCTGCCAGGCGGAATCCGTCTGGCGAAAACGCGAGCGACCGGATCATGTCCGCGTACACCTTGACCAAAATGGACGGAGCTGCAGGATTGCGGAGGTCCCATATTCGCACATTCTGATCGGTACCGCCGGCAGCCAGATATACTCCGTCCGGCGAAATCGCAATTGCCTCGACCACATCCGTCGTTTGAATCTGTATCGGCGAAACCCTGGGATTACTCAGATTCCAGACCAGTATCGTCCTTGTTAATCCCAGGGCTGCGAGCCTTGCGGTGCCCGTCGAAAACGCACCGGAGTAATAGAAGACAGGAGACAGCGGAAAGAAGCCACCTGCGCCCGCAGGGCCTGGATTCATTATCACTGGTGGTGAAGTGGTATCGCCTGTGTTCAACACCGTTAAACCGCGTTCAGGAGCGGAGACCGTTGCGCTGACTGTAGTCGTTGAACTGTTAACACGGCTGATATCCGAGATCCGGAGAGTCTTGTCCGATGACCCCGAAGCGACTTGTGTTCCATCGGGTGAAAACGCGACGAAGTTCACCTTAGACAGGTGGGGACGAAGTTCCTGAAACGTCCCCGGTTTTTTCACATCCCAAATCCGTACAACTTTCGCGTACCCACCCGAAGCCAGGTGAAGACCATCTGAGGAAAACGATACGGACCTTGTGATGGCGTTGTCCTGGAAACGCTGGGGAGCGCCGCCTGGCTTACTCAGGTCCCATAACCAGATGCGCGTTCCCGCAGCCGCCGAGGCCAGGAGCATGTCATCAGGGGAGAACGCCACGGAAAAGCCGCCAACGTTGGGGCTGCCCACTTCCGGCGGTGGCGATGAAGGAAGACCAAACTCCTGCAGCAATTCGGGAGTTGCGACAGACTTACTGAGATCCCAGACTCTCAGGACACGATCGGAACCTTCGGAAGCCAGGCGCAATCCCTGGTGCGAAAACGCAACCGCCGACGTTGGCTCTCTGGATCCTGTCTGTACAGTCGCGTCACGATATATAAGAACCGGTTGAATTTGAGGATTGTGCAGATCCCAAACTCTCAGCACATACGATGTGCGGGGATTGGTATCCTCGCCGGCCGCAGCCAGGTATTGTCCGTTGGCTGAAAATGAGATGGAGGATACTTTGCCTTGTGCGGCAGGCGTTCTGGGCGGACTCGATGAAAACTGAAATTCTGCCTTCGGTGCGTCGGGATTGTGCAGACTCCATATTTTGATTCTGTTGTCCGTTCCCCCACCGGAAGCGACCATTTCGGAATCCGGCGAGAATGCCACAGTCAAAACAGGCCCCTGGTGACCGCTGATGATCACAGGCGGTTCGCCGGGTCGTTGAAGGTTCCAGATTCTCACGAGTCCATCCAAACCTCCTGCGGCGATTCGCTTCCCGTCGGCGGAATACGCCACGCAGAAGACTTCGGTCTCGAAGCCATCGAGAAGGTCATGAGTCCAGGGACTCATGCGCATGGCCTGCTGCAGTGCATCTTCCACAAGGATGCGAGCCTGATTTGGAGTCCGAAGATTGAATCGCATCGCCTGGACTGCCAGTAGTGCGGTTCGATCGTCTTCCCGGTCGGCGGTGCCGCGGATCGACTCGCGAGCAAGCGACTGCCAGAGGGCAAGCAGACGCTGCGAGGTGATGTCGGCCAGATTTTGCTGCGCTTGCTTTTCGGCCGCGACAGCCCGATCCAGTGCAATCAATCCTTGCTGTTCTGCGCTTCGTGCCAGGTCACGCTCCTTCGCAGCGAGTTTTCTCGCATCGACGGCGATATCCCGTTCCGCGTCCGCTACCGCTCGCAAATACTGGTATGTTTGCGACATGGATATTGTGTAACCCGTGAGCAGTATCCAGAGGACGAGTACCCCTGCAACGAGAGCCACCAGGGATTTCTTCCTTCGCACGAGCATCCGCAGTTGATACGTCATGCTTGGAGCGCGTGCCGCTATCGGCTCACTTCGCAGATAGTGCTGCAGATCTGCAGCCATTCCGGATGCCGACTCATATCTCCTCGTCTTGTCTTTCTCCAGAGCCTTACCGACTATCGTTTCGATGTCTCCTCGATATGCCCGGTCTACGGAGCTGATTCTTGCAGGGTCTTCGTCACGGATTGCCTGTATCGCTTCGTGGATCTTCCCGCTGACGGTGTAGGGTAGTTTGCCGGTCAGCAGTTCATAGAGGACGATGCCAAGTGCATACACGTCGGTGCGGGTGTCGAGTTCCAGGGGATCGGCCAGAGCCTGTTCGGGACTCATGTATGCCAGAGTTCCAATCAGTTGCCCGATATCGGTTTCTATAGTTGAGCGCGTATCGCTGTCGGTAACGCGCACAACGCCGAAATCCAGAATTTTTGGCTGGCCGGCATCATCCACCAGAATGTTTGCCGGCTTAAGATCCCGGTGAATGAGACCACGCTGATGCGCGTGATGGACAGCGTCGCAGATCCGGACCATGATTTCGATTCGTTGTCTGGTATCCAGATGATGCAGTTCTGCGAATTCCCGTGGAGGAAGTCCCCGGATGAGTTCCATGGCGAAGTAGGGCTGCGGTCCAAAGCCGGTGTCCACGGTTCCGGCCTCGTAAATTTGAGCGATGCCGGGATGCTGCAATCGGCCAAGGGCCGAAGATTCCTGTTCGAACCTTCGCACCAATTCCGGACTTGAAATGCCGTGCCTGACAATTTTGAGGGCAACCGTCCGGCGGGGATGCTCCTGTTCGGCTTCGTAGACGATGCCCATTCCACCTTCGCCGATTACCCTCAGAATTCGGTATCGCCCAATGGATTCGGGTTGTCGACCGGCGGCCTTCCGGTCTGCGATTTCCGATTTCGTTTCATAACCGAGTTCGAGCATGCATCGTGGACATGCCCCTGCCAGTACTCCGTCCTTCGGCAACGGATTGCCACATCGCTGGCATCGGTTGGATTCCATCATGGGGGTTCCCTAGTCGATAAGTCTGGTCACAAGAAAACGGATCTCTTCGTCTATCTCGTCCGGGGTGGACACCGTGTCGGTGATTTCCTCTCGCAACAGCTCACGGTACTTTTCACGAATTCGATGAACCTTCATTCGGAGCGTTCCGGCTGGAATGCCCAGCTTCAGAGCCAATTCCTCATAACGGACGTCATCGGAGTCCTGGCTCAGGAAGACCGAAAGGTTGTCAAACAGATCGGATTGCCCGGAATTTGCGAATTCATTTCGAAGCCTGGTTAACACCTGTTCCAGTATCGAGAGTGCCCATCGGCGCTCAAACACGCTTTCGGGAGTTGCTTCCTCTACTACCGACGGCGTGTACCATCGCTCCGCGTTCACGACGTCAATGGATATTGTGATCTCACCACCACCACGTTTGAGTGCATGCGATCGATACCATTCGTTGGCAAGAAAATGCTTCACCGATGTCAGAAGAAACGAACGGAAACGCCCCCGCGTTTGATCCGCATCGCTCAGATCGTTTTTTTCAAGCAACCGCGTAAAGAATCCCTGAGTGAGGTCCTGGGATTGATCCGGGTCATACCCGTTTCTTCGAATGAACGCGTAGACGGGATGCCAGTACGCCTGGCATAAGGTGCTCAGTGCCTGGCGGGAAGCCCCGGTGGGATCAATCGCGGCAGCCTGAATGAGGGACCACCGTGTGGTTTTGAACGCGGACTTTGTCATGCCGGGCATCTATTTGGGGACGCAGTGTACCACTGTCTGGGCGATCGTCCGACGGGCAGTAACTGCCTGAATCTCCGAGCCGGAATTGGTAGCAGCTGCCTTGGGACTTACTGAAGCAAAACGTCGCTTTTGTCACAGAATTTGTTGCAAATCATGGTGGGAAGGTGAAATGTGGACGTTCGGCAGGGATTGTTAAATCGACAGTCCGACGCGTATTGAAGTCATTACGCGCTTTTTCGGTACGAATGCCAGGAGGGTTAGAGCTGGTAGCTCAGGTCGGCTACGTTTCTTTCAGGAGTCGGAAGGTCTTCCATGAACTCTGGCTCTGGTACATTGGGATTCAGGCTTATCAATGCTTTACGTTCTGCCTTTTCCCTTAATCCGCTTGCAACACAGATAGCAACGAAGAAGGCCATCAGTATCGTCCAGCATGTCAAAATTATGATCATGTTCCTGCTTCCTAATAGAGCAGAGCAGCCTGGAGCCGGATTGATACAGAATTCTTTGCGGACGACTTCTCGGTCTGGAGGCAGACTACGGAAATGACAAAAGCAGATTTGAAAATCCAACCCCGGGCGCGAGGCAAGCTCAAGATCGGAGACGACTGGAATGCGATCACCATTATTGCGCTGTCTCAGAGCAATCCGCTCAAGGCGATTGCGGAACTTGTCGAAAACAGCATTGACGCGAAGGCGCGCAGCATCACGATCACTCGGGGCCGTGAACACGGCCATCATTTCCTTTCGATCCGAGACGATGGTGAGGGCGTGCCGCGTGACGAAGATGGGCGTCCGGATTTTCACTATGTGGCAACCCATATCTGCGATTCCGTCAAGCAACGGCTGAAGGCAGGAGGCGCCGCTGGCCTTCAGGGTGAGTTCGGCATCGGGTTGTTGAGCTTCTGGACAGTGGGAGACGAAATCACAATGACTTCGACCGGAGCGGACCACCGCGCTTACCAGATGGTAATGCGTAAAGGCGACCCGGGTTACACCGTCTCTCCGCGTCGTACGCTATTCGGAGAAACCGGGACAGAAGTCCGAATTGAGCCTTTACTGGACGGCATCCGATCCCTGTCCGGCGAAAAGATCCAGTGGTATCTGGCGGCAGAATTGCGGGATCGGATTCGGAGTACTGGCGTGAGGATTACGGTCGTCGACAGGCACGCGCGAAAGCAATACTCCGTGGAGCCGCGGCAATACGAAGGCCGGTTGCTTCACCAGCTCCCATCCTGCCATGCTCCTTTCGGCGATGTTTACGCCGAGCTCTATTTGAACGAGCTGTCTGAAGCAAACAGTGTTGCGCTGTTTCGTAACGGCACCCGTGTGATCGAAGACATCGCACTCCTCGACGGATTTGCCCGGCCGCCATGGACGCTGGGTTATTTGCAAGGCCATCTGGACGCGCCGTTCGTCAACCTCACTCCGGGTACGCGTACGGGTCTGGTCCATGACGATTCCTATTCCGCTCTCAGTGATGCGTTGCAGGAACTCGATCAGAAGCTCGTCGGAATCATTGAAGAGCAGCGTCGCGCAGAAGAGCAACGGGCAAGCAAGGATTTGTTGCGCACGATACATCGGGCCTTTCGAGAGGCCCTGCTCGCCCTGCCCGCGGAAGAATACGATTGGTTCGACATTCAGCGAAGGGCAGCCCGGCCGACTCAGGAATCTTCAGAAGTGGAGCAGGGAGGTGTCGGAACAAACGGAAGCGACGGCAGCGATGACACAGCTTCCGGGACTCTGGGGCCCGAAAAGAATGAAGAAACGCAACGACAGTTTTTTGAGTTTGCCGGGCCGCTCTTCAGCGTCGCTATTTCCCCCGCATCGAGCGTTATTCGTGTCGGTGCCAGCAGAGAGTTGCGCGCATTGCCTCGAGATCGGTCACGTCGTACCGTGGACCAGGACCTGGAATTCCATTGGCAAATCATGGACGGCGGCGGTGCGCTGGAGGATATTCACAATAAGGTGGCGAAGTTCCTCGCCTCCGATGAACCCGGCCTTGCTCGGGTAAAAGTGACTGTGGGTCAGCGCGATGTGGTTTGTGAAGCGGAAGCGTTGATAACATCGACTCACGAAATACTTGGACAGACGGGTGCATCAGGATTTTCTGCTCAAGGCCTTCCCGGCTATACCTTCGAACGCGCCCCCGGAGAATCCTGGCGATCGAGGTTCGATGCGGTGCGGCATGTGATCGTTGTCAACAACGGACATCGGGATTTCGTCTTCGCCTCTCGCAACAAGTCGCTCAAGCTTCGATACCTGGTGCGCCTTTATGCCAAGGAACTCGTTTTGCGCAACTTTGTCGGCCTGCCTTCCGACCAGCTTCTGGAACGAATGGTGGAGCTGTCGCTGCGAACGGAAGAGCATCTGTAACGCGGTCTTTGTTCTTCTCGTCGGCATTGGTCGATTGCGTCCCGGTCAGAGTGATGGATTTCCGTCCCCTTCGGAAGTCGCTATCGCGGCAGTGATGCAAGTCACAGGCTGCACTTATTAAACCTCAACTGAGTGCTCCAAGCTGCCAGTGCTACCCAAAGAAAAAAGCCGACCAGGACAGGTCGGCTTAGTGATTGATTCGAAATGAGCCGTGATGGAGTCGAACCATCAACCTAATGATTAAGAGTCATTTGCTCTGCCAGTTGAGCTAACGGCCCGCGAACGGTTGCGATGAACGCGAGCAGAGAATATAGCACGCTCACAAGGCAGCGTGAAGAGACTTGGTCTTGTACAATGTCGAAATGCGCAACTATGAAATTGCGACGTTGTTCATGCGGATCGGGGATCTTCTCGAAATTCAGGGGGCCAATCCCTTCCGTGTGCGCGCATACCGGCGTGCGGCGGAAAATCTGGAGTCCCTCACCGACAACATCGAGTCCATGGTGTCGCGCGGCGCCACTCGTGAAATTCCGGGAATCGGCGAAGACCTCGCGGCGAAAATCGCGGAATACATTTCGACCGGCGCGATCCGGTTCTACGAAGAGCTGAAGAAGGAAGTGCCGCTCGGTCTGCTGGAGATCGTCACGATTCCCAGTGTCGGTCCCAAAACCGCGAAGAAGATCTACGATCGCTTCCACGTCAAAGATGTCGATCACCTCGACAAGCTGGCGCGCTCGGGAAAACTGCTGGCCGTACCCGGGTTCAAGCAGAAATCCGTCGATAACATCATTCGCGGTATAGAAGTCGCTCGCCGGAGACGCGACAACCATCTTCTCGGACGAACCATGCCGGTGGCGGTCGAACTCTGCAAATACCTCGAACCTCACACCGAGCAGGTGACATACGGCGGCAGTCTTCGTCGCATGAAGGAAATCGTTCACGATGTCGATATCCTCGCAGCTTCATCCAATCCTGAGGCCACGAAGGCCGCATTTCTCGCAATGCCGCTTATCGTCGATGTGCTCGCTCAGGGTCCGACAAAATGTTCTGTCCGCCTCAAGGACGACCTTCAAGTAGACCTGCGTGTCATCGAGCCCAAATCGTGGGGAGCCGCGCTGCACTACTTTACCGGATCGAAAGCCCACAACATTCGAATGCGCGAGCGCGCCATCAAGATGGGATTCAAGCTGAACGAGTACGGCCTCTTTGATTCAAACGACGTCTGGGTTGCGGGCACCGAAGAAGGCGATGTGTTTGAAACGCTCGGACTGCCTTTCATTCCACCTGTGCTGCGTGAGGATCAGGGAGAGATCGAAGCCGCCGAGAAGGGACAACTTCCAAATCTGATCCAGGCTGCCGATATCGTCGGCGACCTGCACATGCATACCACCTGGACCGACGGAAAGTACTCCTGCGAAGAAATGATCGAGGCGGCCCGCAAGCGAGGTCTGAAGTACATCGCGATTACCGATCATTCCAAATCTCTCGGCGTGGCCGGCGGTCTTTCGGATGAAGACCTCATGAGGCACACCGACGAAGTGCGGGCACTCGATGCGAAGTATTCCGATATCCGCGTCCTCGCCGGCACCGAGGTCGATATCCGGAAGGACGGCTCACTCGATTACTCGGACGATCTTCTCGCTAAACTCGATTTTGTTGTCGCGTCGGTTCACGGCGGGTTCAACGTGGATCGCGATGCGATGACAGCACGCGTGGTGAAGGCCATTCAGAACCCCCATGTCCGCGTCATCGGGCATCCTACCGGTCGATTGCTCGGCGATCGAGACGCTTATGATCTCGATTTCGATGTTGTGATGAAGGAGGCGGCCCGCACGCGCACCTGCCTGGAGGTGAATGCCAATTTTCACCGTTTGGATTTGAACGACATTCATTGCCGCAAGGCTCGCGAAACGGGCGTTCATGTCGTCATCAACACGGACTCTCACGATTACGACGGATTCAACAGCCTTCCTTATGGCGTGGCGACAGCTCAGCGGGGCTGGATCGAAAAAGATCGTGTCTTGAATTCGCGGCCGGTGGAGGAATTGCTGGGATTCAAGGGATGACCCGGCTGTCGGCAACGTCCATTAAAGACTACGCCCGCTCGCTCGGATTTGTCCGGGTGGGAATCGCTCCCATCGAACCCAGTCCGGAATCGAAGTTCTACGACGAATGGCTGGCGCGCGGGTACGCCGGCGAGATGCACTACCTCGAGCGCGGTGCTTCGGCTCGAATGGATCCCGGCGTTCTGTTGCCCGGCATCCGGTCCGTCATCGTTTGTGCTGCCAACTACAACACCGACCGACCTCGCACCACTGTCGATCGATTGCGAGCCTGGGTCTCGCGCTACGCGTGGGGCACGGATTATCACGACACGATCAAGCCAAAGCTCGATGAACTGGCGCGATGGATACAGGAGCAGACGCCTTCTCACACGCGCACCTATGTCGATACCGGGCCTGTAAATGAGCGCGTGTTTGCGAAGTACGCCGGCATTGGCTGGTTCGGGAAGAACACCTGCATCATCGATGAGAAGGCGGGGTCGTGGTTGTTCCTCGGTTGCGTACTGACGGACCTTCAGCTGGACATCGATGCGCCGGTTCCGGATCGATGCGGTTCATGTACGCGGTGCATTGACGCGTGTCCGACGGATGCGATTCTGGCGCCGTATCTTCTCGACAGCCGGAAATGCATTTCCTACACGACCATTGAGTTACGCGGGGAAATTCCGGAGCCGGTGAGGGATGGAATTGGTAATCATCTATATGGATGCGACATCTGCCAGGATGTGTGTCCGTGGAACCGAAGAGCACCGGTGAGTTCGAGTGCGGAGTTTCAGCCGAAGTCGGGGTTGTTCTGGCCGGAGATAGAGGAGCTGCTCGGGAAAGAGGAATCGGAGTGGAAGGAAATGATTCGCGGGACGGCGATGCGGCGGGCGAAGGTGAAGGGGCTGTTGCGGAATTTAATGATAGTGGCGGGGAATTCGGGGGTTGGGCGGTTCGCGGGGAATTTGGGGAAGTTTTTAGAGCATCCGGACGATGTCGTTCGGTCTCACGCAAAGTGGGCGATCGAGAAGCTGGAGCGCGGGAAGTAATCCCTCTCCTGAAGGGAGAGGGTGCCGCGAAGCGGCGGGTGAGGGGTATTGAAAAGGCAATGCTTCACCCCTCATCCGGCGCTTCGCGCCACCTTCTCCCTTCAGGAGAAGGATGGGCTCCGGGTTATACTGCGACGTTGCTATGAAACAGAAAATCAATATCGGGCTGATCGGGTTGGGCACTGTCGGTACAGGCGTTGTAAAGATTCTTCAATCCAATGGTGATTTGATTCACCGGCGACTCGGTGTCCCCATTGAGATCGTCAAGATTGCGGTGCGGGACCTGAAACGAGATCGAGGCGTGACGCTGAAGCCTGGAATTCTGACCACCAACCCCATGGATGTCGTGACGCATCCGGACGTCGACATTGTCGTCGAGCTCATCGGAGGCTACGAGCCTGCAAAGCAGCTGATCCTCGACGCGATCTCGCGTGGGAAACAGGTCGTTACTGCCAACAAGGCCCTCCTTGCTGAACACGGCGCCGAAATCTTCACGAAAGCGCGCGCGGCTTCTGTCCAGCTTGGTTTCGAAGCCAGTGTTGCCGGTGGCATACCGGTGATCAAGGCACTGAAGGAATCCCTTGCAGCGAATCGCATCCTTTCCATTTATGGAATCATCAACGGAACATCCAACTACATCCTCACGAAGATGACGGATGAAGATCGGCAGTTTCTGGATGTTCTCGCCGAGGCGCAAAAGGCAGGCTACGCCGAGGCCGATCCGACATTCGATGTTGAAGGCATCGACACGGCTCACAAGCTGGCAATACTCGTGAATCTGGCGTTCGGTACCAACGTGAAGCCGGCGGACATCTATACCGAAGGAATCTCGTCCATCCGCCCGATCGATATCGATTTCGGCAAGGAGTTCGGTTACAAGCTGAAACTTCTCGCCATCGCAAAATACAAAGACGGCAAGGTGGAGTCGCGTGTGCACCCCACCATGGTTCCCGACGATTATCCCATCGCAAAAGTGCAGGGCGTGTACAACGCAATCCAGATTGTCGGCGATGCGTGCGGCGACATCATGCTGTCCGGCCGAGGCGCCGGATCGCTGCCAACCGGAAGTTCCGTCGTCGGCGACATTATCGATATCGGCCGGAATATTCTGATCGGTCCTTCACGCGCGTTGCCCACGCCGCCGGATGGCGCCAGACCCATCGAAGTCCAGCCGATGGAAAACATCAGCGCCTTGTACTACGTGCGGTTCATGGTGTTTGACCGGCCGGGCGTGTTGTCTGAAATTTCCGGCATCTTCGGCAGATACAACATCAGCATTGCTTCAGTAATTCAGCGCGGACGCAAGGAAGGCAGCGCGGTTCCGCTGGTCTTCATGACGCACACGGCGCTGGAACGGGACATGAGGCGTGCTCTCGTCGAAATCAAACAGCTGGCCTGCATGAGCGAAGATCCGGTGTTGCTTCGCGTGGAAGGGGAAGAACGCTAGCCTGTTACGCGGAGAACGCGCGGGCGCAGTTCTTGGAAGCTCGTTTCGACTGGTAGAGCGCCTGGTCCGCTTCAGCCACCAGCGATTCGTAGTGTGCGCCGCGCTTGTAATCGCTGACGCCGATACTGACCGTGAGCGGGCAGGAATATCCGAGCGACTGCAGAATCTGGCTTGACTGTACCTTCTGAAGAATTTTTTCGGCCGTTCGCATCGCGCCCACCAGCGTCGTACCCGGCAGCACAACGCCAAATTCGTCTCCGCCACATCGGAACACCAGGTCCGTGGTGCGGACGGTGTGCTCGAGCGTGCGGCTCAGTTCCGTCAGGACTTTGTTTCCCACCACATGGCCATACGTGTCGTTGACGACCTTGAAACTGTCGACGTCGATCATCAGAAGCGATAGCGGAGTCTGATAGCGTTCGGCTCTCGCAGCTTCGCGGGCAAGGACTTCATTGAAGAATCGTGTGTTGAATACGCCGGTCAGGGAATCCGTCGTGGCCGATTTCTGCAGTTCGGCGACGAGCCGCGCATTCTCTACAGCCAGTGCGGTAAATTCGGATAAATCCGCCGCGGTCGCAAGGTCCTGTTCGCCCATGGTGTGTGGCGCCGCCGATATGGAAAGAAAAGCTCCGATGATTCCTTCCTTCGTCCGGATTGGCGTCGCAATCATCGAGATCAATCCGAATTCATCAATGAATTTGCGCATTTCCGACCCCACGGTCGAAAGCTGAAGGTTTTCGACAACGACCGAAGACCCGTCTTCCAGAACCGGGCGCAGCAGGTTGGCGCCAATCGCTTCAAGCGAGGAGTTCAGTGCCGACATCAGCATACGAACAATGCGATGCTGATCCGTGGAATACGCCGCTTCCAGTTTCAATTTGGAATCGGTTTTCGTGATGATGAACGCGGTGTCTCCGAGTACTTCCGTGGATTTCGTGACCACTTTTTCGAGGACTTCCTCAATCTGAAGCGATGAGGAAAACAGGCGCATCAATTCGCTGAGAAACTGTGCACGATGTACCTGGTCTTCCAGCTTGTCGAGCAGGTGGCGGTACAGGACTCCGGTATTGCGTTCCTCGGAAGTGATGATGACGACGTCGGACTCGCGGAGGCGAGGCACCTGGCCTTCGATCGAGGTGATAACCTCAGCTTCAGGATTGCGCTCTTGTAAGACGTCCCGCAATTTCTTGCAGTGCTCGGTGTCCGTTCCGAGTATGAAAATCGTGTGGGCCATGAGAGATTTGACTATAGGAAAATTAGTCTACGATCCCAAGAAAATTCATATTTTATTTCTGAGAACGGACCTCTTGAATCATTCGTCGCCATGAATCGGGTAACGCCTTGAGTTGCAAGGCTCGGTCGAGCAGTTCCGGAGGCATTTTCTCGCCGTTGTACAGCCGCATGGCGTCTGCGATTGTGAAGGGCGGATGCGAACGACTTTTCCACACCATCGCATCGCCTGCCTGAAGTGATCCCTCTTCGACGACAGCAAAATAGACTCCGCTTCGTCCGGAATCTGTAAACGTCTGTAGTATGGTCTTATCGTTAAACTTTCCGGCCAGCTTGTAGCAGGGAAGCCGCGGTTGGACCACGACAAGCACGGCCGTACCGATCTGGATCACATCTCCAATCCCGGCAGATGTTTCCAGTAGCCCTTCAGTGGTCAGGTTTTCACCGAAAGCTCCATTTTCCAGGGCAAGAGAAGGGTACCGCTGCCGCCAGTAGTCGTAGTGTTCGGAAGGATATGCGTATACGGCCTTGTTTACGCCACCGTGTACGGTGAGGTCTGCCTGCTCGTCGCCTGCCAGATTCAAGGTGCCCACGCGCACCGGCCCGTCGATGCGAGATTTGTAGATGCCGGTTTGGGTGATTCGGCCATCGAAAGTAACCGGACGCGGCCGCCCGACCTGGACAGAAAGTACTTTCATTGAATCAGTGCCGGATGGGTTCGAGAAATCTCTGGTAGGCCTCATCGCCATCTTCCATCTCGTACTCATATCCGAGTGCGGCAAGAAAGCCTTCGAAAGCGGCGTAGTCGGCTTCCGGAACTTCAAACGCGGCGAGGACTCGTCCGAAGTCGGCTCCGTGATTGCGATAATGAAACAGACTGATGTTCCATCGCCCGCCCAACGTATCCAGAAACTGCAGCAACGCGCCGGGGCGTTCCGGGAATTCAAATCGGCATACGCGTTCCCGTTCGACGGCCTGAGCGCGTCCACCCACCATGTGGCGGATGTGGAGCTTCGCCATTTCACTGTCGGTCAGATCGGCGGTCTCATAACCCTGAGCATTCAGTTTGGCCTGAACTTCATGGGCATCTTCGCGGCTCTTTATAGCCATGCCAACGAAAATCTCCGCCCGGCTCCGTTCGCTCAATCGGTAGTTGAATTCGGTGATAACGCGTTTCCCAAGCGAGTTGCAGAACTGTCGGAATGCGCCAGGCCGTTCAGGAATCGTGACAGCGAAGAGTGCTTCGTGCGATTCGCCGAGTTCCGCGCGTTCGGCAACGAAACGAAGCCGGTCAAAGTTCATATTGGCGCCACTGAGCAGGGCGACAAAGTGCTGGCCTGCAGCCTGGGTCCGCTCAATATAGGTTTTCATTCCGGCGACTGCGAGTGCGCCCGATGGTTCGACGATGGCGCGGGTATCATCAAACACGTCCTTGATGGCGGCGCAAATCTCGTCGTTGCCGACGAGGATGATTTCGTCCACCGTGGCGGCGACAATTGGGAATGTGTGGTTGCCCACTCTACGCACGGCAACGCCGTCTGCAAACAGTCCCACGTGATTCAGCTCTATCGGATGGCCAGCCGCAATGGACTGGCGCATGGCGTCGGAATCCACCGGCTGAACTCCGATGACTTTTACACCGGGAAGAACACGTTTGACGTAAGCGCCGATTCCCGCAATCAGCCCACCGCCGCCGATAGGAACGAATATTCCCGCCAGTCCTTCAGGGCGCTGCCGGAGAATTTCATCGGCGATCGTACCCTGCCCGGCAATCACGAGCAGATCGTCGAAGGGATGGACAAATGTCATGCCGGTTTGTGATGCGAGTTCATCGCAGTGCGCTTTGGCTTCGGCATAGTGATCGCCTACAAGAACCACTTCCGCGCCCAGCGCACGCACGGCATTCACCTTGATGTCGGGAGTGGTTTTCGGCATCACAATGACGGCGCGAAGATTCAGCTTCTTCGCAGCCAAAGCCACGCCCTGCGCATGATTGCCGGCGCTGGCCGTGATGACACCGCGCTTTCGTTCCGCTTCGGATAACTTTGCGATCTTGTTGTAGGCTCCGCGAAGCTTGAAGCTGAATACCGGCTGCTGGTCTTCGCGCTTCAACCAGATGCTGTTGTTGAAACGCTTCGACAGCAGAGGCGCGTAATCCAGCGACGTTTCCTTCGCGACCTCGTAGACCCGGCTGGTCAGAATTTCGCGCAGCATGTCGTTCAGGAATTGTTCGGTGGCGGTATTCACGCAGCCATTGTAGCAAGGAAAAAAGGGTCTATTCGACGTTGCGAAGGATTTCGAGTGGTTTTTGACTGAGGACGCCGAAGCTGGCGACCCATCCTGCGGACACGGTTAGACCGGCAGTGATCACGGTTGCGACAAGGGCTGGAACCCAGGTGAAGTGATACGGCGTGTCCAGCAGCCGGGAGATCAGAATGACTGAAAGTCCGCTTCCCAGCAACGAACCCACAAGGCCCGCAACAATCCCGATGGTCGCAAACTCCGTGGAAAAAATTCGAATCAGCCTGCTTCGCGTGGCGCCGACGGTCTTCAATATCGCAACTTCGCGCATGCGTCGGAAGCGTGTGCCCGCCACGCTGGAAGCCAGCACGATCAGGCCGCCAAAGATGGCGAAGCCGGCGACGAATCGCACCGCCAGACTCGCCCGGTCGACAATGTCCTGAACGACCTGAAGAACTTCAGCGCCGTTGACGACAGTGACGGTTGGAAATTTTTCAAAAACGCGCGACTGCAGGCTGGCGATTTCCCCGGGGATCACACGAATGGATCCAAAATAGAGCGTGGACGCTCCATTGAGAGCGCCAGGAGACAGGACGAACTGGCCGTTATTGCCGAATCCCACTCCGTCGGTGCGCCGGATATTTGCCACACGAGCGCGAATGGACTTCGCCGGCGGAATTGTTGACGTCCACTCCAGCGTGCTTCCCACGTGGATATGCAATGTTTCAGCGGCGGCTTGTAATACAGAAACCAACGGCTCGCCGGATTCCAGCTCTGATTCATTCCACCAGTTTCCACTCAGTATCATTGTCGCTGGAGGCAAATCTCTGGCGATGGTCAGCGTGACCGGTGAATCGAGAAAGCGGCGAGACTTTTCCGTTGGCGGCATCTGTTCCAACGCCATTCCATCAACGGATATGAGCTGTGCGGAGGTGGAGGACGAAAGGAGATTCCGACCTGTGATCGCCGGGTCGCTTTCGATGAGACGATCGAGACCTTCCTGATCCGATGCCGTCACGTTAATGAGAAAGACATTCGGAGCATCGGGTGGCGCGGTCATTCGAATTTCATCGAGTATGGAGTGCTGCACCGAATAGACGCTGAGCGTGAACATGACGCCTATGGAAATGCTCGAGAGAATTGCGATCGCATGGGCGCCCGGACGATAGAGATTCGCGATGCCGTGGCGCAACGCCGGAGAGTTTCGAACCACCTTTCCTGCTGACAGGAATTTGAGAACACGGAGCAGCAGCGCCCCAACGCCGCCTATGATGGCGATCGCGACAAGCAGACTCCCGGCAAATACCGATGCATAGATAAATGAAGCGCTGATCCATACCGCGATGCCCCATAACCCTGCGATGGTTACGCCGCTTGCCATGAGACTGGCGGCATCCCAGCCGTGACCGGTGTCGTCGGAATATTCCTTTCTCAGAAGAAACGAAGGCCGGATGCTCCGCACTGCCAGTAACGCGGGTAGGGCAAACAACACGGTGGTGAGAAGGCCTGAGGTGACTCCTTTCATCATGGCCATCCATGGCCAGACCGTCGTCACTCGGACATCAAAGTATGTTGCGAGTAATCGTGCAAATCCGGATTGTGCGAGGGCGCCAAGTATCGCTCCGACACCGCTGCCAGCCAGGCCCAGCCAGATGGCCTGAACAAAGTAAATCCTGAGAATGTCGGAGGACCGTCCTCCAACGCATTTCATGAACGCAATGCTGGTCATCTTCTGCCGGATATGACTCTGCATGGTTGCGCCAACACCGAGTCCGCCGACGATCAATGCGATCAGGCTGACCATGGCCAGGAATCTCGTCGCACGGTCCAGAGCGCGAGTCAAAGCCGGGTTCGTTTCGGTGTAGTCGGTGATGCGTGCGCGCCGCCCGAACGACGCTTCCAGACCGGCACGGAGTGAAGTCATGTCACGATTTTCCGGAAGCTTCAGAAGAACGCGTTCGGTCGCACGGCTGACGTCACTGACGATGCCGGAGGCCTGAAGGCCTTCGCGAGTGAGAAATACTCTGGGACCGAGAGTAAATCCTGTCGTCATGCGATCCGGTTCGCGGATGATTCGCGCTGCAATGCGGAATTCCCGCTTTCCGATTCGGATGGCGCCGGTTTTTTCGACTTTCAGTCGCAACAGCAATTCATCGGAGACGGCAACGCTGTTTTCGTCCAGCCTTGCATTGGCGGGGTCGAGTTCCACCTGGCCATAGAAAGGATACCTGGTGAAATCCGCGCCTTTGATCGAAGCGAGAACGGGAACGTGTCCTGCCGCAAACGCCATGCTCACGGTTTCGGTAACGCGGGTAGTCTGGACGCCTTCGGATTCCAGCTTCTGAATGGTCGCGAAGTCGGCTTCCGTTGGCCGGTTCGGAAGGCGCACGGCGACGTCGGCCGCCATCAGGCTTCGTGCTTCTCGCCGAAGAGTGTAGCGAACAGATTCGTTAAACCCTGTGACTGCGGTCAACGCACCGGTTCCCAGCGCTATGGCCAGCACCAGGAAGGCAAACTTTCCGGATGCGGCCCGAGTCTCTCTCCAGGACATACGGAAAGCGAAATTCACGCCGTTACAACCTTTCCGTCCGCGAGGAAGATGTGTCGATCGGCGTGAGCCGCCAGTGCCTGGTCATGAGTCACCAGAACCAATGTTGCGCCTTCAACGGTATTCAAGCGAAGGAGAAGTTCCAGGACATGCTGGCCATTGGAACTGTCGAGATTCCCTGTGGGTTCGTCCGCGAACAACACGGCGGGTTTCATCATAAACGCCCGTGCGAGCGCGACGCGCTGCTGTTCACCACCGGAGAGTTGTGTGGGGTAGTGCGTTCGCCGATCCGTGAGGCCGACGCTTTCGAGCAGATATTCCGCCCGCGGTCTTGCGGTCGCAACATCGTCTCCCAGCATTTCCATGGGGAGCATGACGTTTTCCAGCGCGGTCAGCGTGGGAACAAGATGATAGGCCTGGAATACAAAGCCGAGCTTGCGTCCACGGAGTTCCGCCATTCTGTCTTCGCTGAGGCGGGTGATATCGGTGCCGTCGATTTCAATGGATCCGGAAGTGGGCCAGTCGAGACCGGCAATCAAACCGAGGAGTGTGCTTTTGCCGCTGCCGGATGGTCCCATGATCGCGACGAACTGGCGGTCTGGGATTTCAATGCTGATGTCGCGGATGATTTCAACGGTGGTCGCGCCATTGCGGATGGTCTTCACCAGATTTCGAACAACAATCATGGTGGGATTGTACGGGATCGGGAGTTATGGGGACAGACCCCTCAATCCCCTAATTCCAAAAAACGGAATTAGGGGATTGAGGGGTCTGTCCCCATAACTCCCTACGGCAGGACGGGCTTTTCAAACGGCTTCTTTTCCGGAGTCAGGCTTTTGATGAATGCAATCATCTGCATTCGCTCTGTCGGGCTGATGTGTTTCTTTTTCAACTTCGGGTCCAGGTTGTCGTTGTCAATGCCACCCTTCAACATGAAGTCGACCGCCTCTTCCAGCGTTTTGGCGCGACCGTCGTGAAAGTATGGTGCGCCGTCAACAGCACCGCGAAGTGTGGGAGTCTTGAACGCGCCCATCATTTCCTCAGCCTTGTCGTCTTTTGTTCCAGCCGCCTTGGCTGCATCGTCCAGGATTTTTCCGCGGCCCTTGTCGGGCATGGGTTTGTCGGAACCGATTCCCACGTTGTGAAACAGGGTGTCCGTATAAAGCGGAGGAAGATGGCATAACGTGCAGGTCGCTTTGTTCTGATGGCTGAATACATCGAATCCCTTCACGACATCCTCGGATACGGCAGACTTATCGCCGTGTTCATAGCGATCCCACGCCGAGTCTTCGGACTTGATCGTCCGCATGAAGGTCGCCAACGCTTTGGCGATCCCGTCGCCTGTTGCCGGTTCGCCCATCGCTTTTTGAAACGCGTCTTTGTATCCGGGAATTTCATTCAGTTTCATCGCAACCAGATCGGGATCGCCGCCCATTTGACCCTTCCATGCGGCGGTTGCCACGCCTTCCAGCGTCTTCCCGCGGCCATCCCAGTACAAGGCCGGCAGGTAGGCGACATTGTTGAGGGTTGGCGTCGTGCGCGTGTTCATGCTGCCGTCGAACTTCGCGGTGAGCGCTTTGCCGGACGTCCATCCGTTTTCGGGATGGTGACAGGACTCGCAGGACAACTTGCCTGTTTTCGAAAGCCGCGTATCGAAGAACAGTTGTTTGCCCAGCGCCACTTTCTCCGGAGTGATGGGATTGTCTGCCGGCACAATCATGGGCTGATCCTGTAATCCACCGTGATCTGCGGGAGCGGCGGGTTTCGCCTCAGGCGCCGGTGTTGCGGGCTTTTCCGGAGTATTCCCGCAGGAGGAAGCGAGAAGAGCCAGCATCAGGATGGCTGCGAATTTCATTGTGTGTCCCTTCCTGGTCGAAGTCGGAAAATGTCTGAAGTTTTTGTCATAAAAAGTGCTGCGATCGGCAGGGCAGTATAAGATCCGACATGCATATGCGGCCGGCCACAGGATTGTTCGGGATTATCGCTGTTTTGATGGGACTTTGGACAGGTCCTTTCTTTCATATTCACGAAGTCGACGCGCATGAAGCGGCGGTGTTGCATTCGCATTATTCGGAGGAGTTGCCGGAGTCGAATTTTTCCGGAACAAGGATCGAGGATGGACACCATTCCCATCGTGGCATTGCCGTCACTGTTGTTGCAGGCAGCGGGCGCAAGGCCCAGGCGATGGTTGTGGAACTTCAATCGTCCCATGTCAATCTCGAGCCATCCCTTCTGACCGGATTCGCTGTCGTGGCGCCGGTGCGCGTTCATGATCCACCATCGCGTCGCAATTCAAGCCCGCGATCACCTCCAGCGTAAGCTATCCCATTACATCTGCTTCGAAGCGGGCACATTGGAAGTGTGTTCAAAACGGGTTCGTATTTCGGGGAAAAATATGTCGAGTCAAAATCGTTTCAGAGTTTTCGGTGCAGGCACGGCCTTTCTTGTATTGATTGTCGTTCTGGCTTTGCTTGCGCCAGCCGCGGTGAGTGCCCACAACGTTTCGCAGCGTGACGCATCGTTTGTGGAAGCCAATAAGGGGGCGGCCATTCCTGCGTTCATGTATCTGGGGGCCAAGCACATGGTCACCGGATACGACCACTTGCTGTTTCTGGTGGGAGTCATTTTCTTTTTGTATCGGCTGAAGGATGTCATTCAATACGTCAGCCTGTTTACCGTCGGGCACAGCCTCACATTGCTGGCTGGAGTTTTCGCGAATATCCACGCGAATTCCCACATCGTCGACGCGATCATTGGATTCTCGGTCGTCTACAAGGCCTTCGACAACATGGATGGCTTCAAGCGATTCCTGGGATTTCAGCCGAACACGAAAATCGCGGTTCTGATTTTCGGGTTGTTTCACGGTTTCGGTCTGGCGACAAAGCTGCAGGAGTTTGCGCTTTCCAAGGAAGGTCTGGTTGCGAACATCGTCAGCTTTAATGTCGGCGTTGAAATTGGACAGTGTCTGGCGCTGACGGCGGTGCTTATCGGGTTGAGCGTCTGGCGAACACGCCCCGGATTTCTTCAGCATGCATTCATGACAAATACTTTGCTCATGGTGGGCGGTTTCATTCTCGTGGGCTATCAGCTAACGGGATATTGGGTGGGACAATAATGACAAATCAAACAAACGTTGAAATTCAGGATCCGCAGGCGTCGATCGCAAAGATCGCAATGGCCACGATAATCGCGCTCATTGTTGGTGTCGTGATTCTGGTGGTTGCGGTGCTGCCGGCAGAATACGGTATCGATCCGCTGGGAACAGGGAAGGCCCTGGGTTTATTGGATCTCGCGAATGCTTCGGAGAAGGCGGCGCCCGCGCCATCGTCTGAAGGAGATTCCGCGGCGGTCATAGTGCCGACCGTGGACGGCACAACCGAGGATGGTGCTCCGCATGTGAAAGGCACGTTCATCACTCAGCCAATGCGATACAAAGTGGATTCCAGAGTCATTGTCCTGTCGCCGGGTGAAGGAATGGAGATCAAGTATCACCTGCCCAAGGGCGGTGGCCTGGTGTACTCGTGGACCGCGACGGGGACCGTCGGCTATGAGTTTCACGCCGAGCCGGACAAGAATCCTCCAGGTACGAGGATCGGTTACTACGAAAGCTATGATCTCGACCGAAAGGTGGGGAAGAACCAGTCGCACGGCACATTCATCGCGCCCAACACGGGCATTCATGGATGGTTCTGGGAAAACAACACCGGCAAAGAGGTCACGCTAAACCTGATGTCGGCCGGCTATTACGACTGGATTTTTCAGAATCGCAACGATGAGGAGAAGGTTCTGCAGCCAACCGATCCGAAGTGAAGCCGATCGCCCCTCCTGGCCCGGAGGGGCGATGGCTCCGAGCCACATATATTGCTGACTGCTAATACCGCACCGTCTCTCTTTTCTCCAATTCATTCACACTTTCTCCGCACATATTCGGTAGACTGCAACGATGAATCTGGCCATTGAAACCAGGAATCTGACGCGCTTTTTTGGAACGTCCAAGTCCGATGCGTTTCGTGCTGTCGATCAGGTGAATCTTCAGGTCGAGCGCGGAACCTTCTACGGGTTCCTCGGACCAAATGGAGCAGGGAAGTCGACGACAATCAAGATGCTGACCGGGCTGCTGGCGCCCTCCAGCGGAGAAATCTACGTACTGGGCTGCAACATGGCGGATGCGAAAGGAGCATTGGACGCGAAGGGAAGGATTGGCGTTCTGCCCGAAGATCTCGCGCTGTTCGACAACCTGACGGCACGCGAGCAACTGACATTTGTCGGCCGCATGCACCTGCTGTCTCCTGAAACGATTCGAACTCGGACGGATGAGCTGCTGGCGCTGCTCGGACTTGAGAACGAGGAGAAAAAATTCACGCTCGAATACTCACATGGCATGAAGAAAAAGCTGGCACTGGCTTCCGCTCTGCTCGCCAACCCCGACCTGCTCTTTCTGGATGAGCCATTCGAAGGTGTGGATGCCGTTACATCCCGAATCATTCGCGACACGCTGAAAGGTTATGTCGAGCGAGGATCCACGGTGTTCCTTACATCTCACGTGCTCGACGTGGTTGAGAAGCTGTGCTCGCACGTGGGGATCATCGTGAAGGGGCAGCTGGTGGAGCAGGCGTCTCTCGATGAAATTCGCCAGGGCAGTTCGCTGGAAGAACGCTTTCTGCAAAAGGTGGGAGCCGATGCGGAGGCGGGACACAAACTGTCGTGGCTTGAAGACGTGGCCACATGAACTGGGAGCACCTTCGCGCTTTCCTCTGGCTGCGATCACGCCTCAGCGCCAACAAATCAAAGCGTTCCAGCAGCCTGAGCAATACGCTGAACTCCATCATGATGGTACTGGCGGTGATCACAGGAATTGCCGCGTTTTCAGGAAGTCTGGCTCTCGGATATTACCTGGTTGCAAAGCAGTCGCCGTCGATTGTGCTCTACGTCTGGGATGGCGTCGTCGCGGCATTTCTATTCTTCTGGCTGATCCTGTTGTCGGTTGAACTGCAGCGTTCCGAACTTCTGCCGCTGGAGAAGTTCCTCCACTATCCCATCTCCGTTTCCGGCTTGTTCCTGATCAATTATGCCGCGTCGGTACTCAGTGAGCACATCGCCGTTTTCCTATTCATTCCCGCGATGCTGGGGCTTTCCGTGGGACTAACGATCGGACGCGGCTTCGCGATGCTTTGGCTGTTTCCGCTTCTCCTGTCGTTTGTGTTGATGGTGACCGCGGTGACCTACCAGTTTCGAGGATGGCTGGCGGTGCTCATGCTCAACAAGCGGCACCGGCGAACGGTGGTTACCCTGGTCACCGTTGTCTCGATGGTTCTGTTTCAACTGCCGTATCTGTCGTCACGAGTTTTTGGCGGGCGACGGTCACGGCGGCCTGCGATAACAAGTGCCGAACAGGCGGGACAGATTGCAAAAACGGTGAGCATGACGCTTCCGCTCGGATGGTTGCCTTATGGCGCGATGGCATCTGCGGAAGGAAGATTCCTTCCCCCGGTGCTGGGCATCCTGGGAATGTCGCTGATTGGCGCCGTCAGTTTGCGTCGTTCGTATCGCACAACCATGCGGCTGTATACCGGTGACTACGGTTCCGGCTACACAAAGGCACCGAAGAAATCAGTGGCGAGTTCAACGAAGGAAAATCTTGGATCTCCGGGTCAGGCTGTATCGCAGCCGGCGAGATCATTCCTGGAAATGAAGCTCCCCTGGATTTCCGAACAGGCCTCGGCAGTTGCGGTGACAACATTCCGATCGCTGACGCGTGCTCCTGAAGCAAAGATGGTATTGCTGTCGCCAGTGGTCATGCTTTTCTTCTTTGGTGCCTATGTTGTCAGGGTATCGTCGAACCCCGGGGAATACACCCGACCATTGATGGCTTCGGGTGTGCTCGCAATGCTTCTCCTGGGAATGGGTCAGCTGGCCGGCAATCAGTTTTCATTCGATCGGGGCGGATTCCGAAATTTCGTGCTGGCGTCTGCGCCAAGACGAGACATTCTGCTGGGAAAGAACCTGGCATTGGTGCCGATCATACTGGGATTGGCATTTGCGGCCGTGATTCTGTTGCAGGTGGCGTTTCCGATGCGCATCGACTATTTCGTGGCCGTGCTTTGTCAGATGGTCACGATGTATATGCTGTACTGCTTGTTTTCGAATTTCGTCTCCATCTTAAATCCAACCGCCACTGTTGCGGGCTCCTTGAAACCGGCGGTGAAACCGACGGGAAAGTCTCTCCTTTTCGGTCTGCTCACATTGGCACTTTTCCCGTTTGCGCTGGCTCCTTCGATGATTCCCCTGGGCGTCGAGATCGGACTTCACTGGATGGGCTGGTTCGCCGGAATTCCAGTATGCCTGTTGTTGAGTCTTTGCGAAGTTCTGGCCGTGGGATATCTGTATTCCTGGGGGCTGGATCGCCAGGGAGAACTGCTTCAATCCCGCGAATTGAAGATTCTGGAAGTGGTATCGGCGCGCGCCTCGGAAGGCTGATGAGATTATTTCGTGCGGAACATCAGCAATACGCAATTGCCGACCGCCGATTTGGAACATCCTTTTGCACTATCCTTAGCAATAGTCTCTGCTACAAACGTTTTCGATAAGGCTGATTGCAAATCGATGTTCCAAATCGGCGGTCGGCGTTTGCGTATTGCTGATTCGAGGTTCTGAGCCGGCGTTTACGCTCAGAGTTTCTTCCCGCGACCCAGCGAGAAAAGAATTCCCTTCAGATAGGCGTCGAGTGCGGCGCGTTCGACATTTTTTCGAATGACGGTAGCCAGTTCGGTTTCGGGATCGTCAATGAGCTTTGCAATCTCGGCGGTGAGGTCTTCGACGCGTTTGACTTCCTCATCAATCGCGATAGAGTCGAGTGTGGCGACGGACCCTCCCTGGCTGCTGGAACCGCCTGCTGTCGCGCGGGCGCCTTCACTTGCAAGCTGAGACGTGGCGACTTTGACTTTCTCAGTGAGCTGGCTGTTTTCCAGGATGATTTCCTGCATGCGCACTTCGAACTCCTGCCGCAGGTCGTTGACGACGTCGGCGCTCACCAGTTCGCTGGTTTCCGCCAGGCGGAGTACCATTCGATTCTTTTCCTCCAGGGATTCATCGAGCTCCTTCTGGAGCCGGGTCACGGTTTCAGAAAGTGCTCCATCCTCAGCGGTCGAAGTCTGACGTGCCTTTTCCAGTTCGCGTTCCATCACGGCCCGCTCGTCATCGCTTTCCCGAAGCTGCTTTTCGAGATCCGAACGGGTTTGAATATAGCGGGCTGTGAAATCCTTCAGTTCTGCAGAATGGGATTCCTTGAGCTTCGCGATTTCATGACGTGCTTTCTCCAGATCGGCCGCAAGCCCGTCTCGCACTCGAATGGTTTCCTGCAGACGTTTGTCGAGTTGATCATCGACTTTGCGTGGCGCATTGGACTGTGCCGCCTCGGTTGCGGACTGGCGAAGCTTCGCCGCTTCGTTCACCAGATTCTGCTTTTCTGCTTCCCATTCGGTTTTTGCCGTCTGTAGACGGGCTGTGGTGTTCTGAAGTTCAGTGGCATGGGTTTCCTTCAGCTTTGATAGTTCCACCCGTGCTTTTTCCAGATCCGAAGCGAGTCCATCGCGCACTCGAGCTGCTTCCTTCAGCTGTTTGTCGAATTGAGCATCGTCCTTTCTGGGCGCATCTGCCTGAGCTGCTGCCTGCCGGAGTTTCGCGGCCTCGTCGACGAGTTTCTGTTTTTCTGCTTCCCACTCCGTCTTTGCGGCCTGAAGGCGTGCGGACATGCTTTGAAGCTCGGCGGCATGAGCTTCCTTCAGTTTTGAAAGCTCGAGCCTTGCCTTTTCCAGGTCGGATGCAAGTTCGTTCTGCACTCGAACGGATTCCTGCAACTTCTTGTTGAGGGGATCATCGATCTTCCGTGGTGCGGCAACCGGAGCCGTCGGCTGGCGGTTCTTCGTTTCGTTGAGGAGATTGAGTTTCTCTGTTTCCCATGCGTTCTTTGCCGTGACGAATGCTTCCTCGAGCAGACGCTTCGCGCGAATCGCTTCCTCGTACTTCGCTTCCAGTTTTCCGCGCTCGTTGGGATTGGCGCGCAGGGGATTGTTCGATCGCTCGATGACTTCGGCAATACCCTCCTGAAGACGGGAAATCTCAGCCTGTAGCCTTGCTCGCTCCTTCTCCCAGGCTTGACCCGCCTCCCTGAGCTTTTCTTCGGCTGCGGCCTGCAGTTTGGCGATTTCCTGTGGATCGATGCCGACCTCGGGCTGGGATTCCGAGGAGTCTCGCCCGGTCTGCCGCGCTTCAGCCAGCGCCGATTCCAGCCGATCGATTTCGGCATTCAGACGTCGGCGCTCAGTTCGCCATTTTTCGGAAGACTGCTCGAACTCTTCTTCGATCTGGGCTTTTTGCCGCTTGGCCTCTCTCAGCTTTGCGTCAAACTGAGCCGCGATCTCTTCGGAGAGCTGTCTTCGCAAAGCCTCGGTTTCCATGCGGGGCATTATAACAAGGGGGCTTCTTTCCTAATTTAGAGAGAGTTACGAAATGCACAAATCCCAAAAAAGAAAGGGCACCCTTTTGAGGTGCCCTTCTTAAAGTGGACGTGACCGCCGGTCGCCTGGAGGCGATTGGCGGGACTAGAACTGCTGTTTCTGACGTTTGCTGCGGCGTTGGGCCATCGACGCGATACCCAACAGGCCCGTTCCCAGCAGGAGCACGGAAGCCGGTTCCGGCACGGACGTTGCTCCATCGGATGCCGAGAAGCTGAATGAGCCGTTGGCGCTGTTTCCGGAGAATACGAAGGTTCCTGCCGTGTCGTCCAGGCCAGAGATATGAAGCGTTCCCAGTCCGCTGACGACGACTGAACTTGCTGCTGCGCTGCCAGCCTTGACTACGCTGGTGAGAGAACTCAGGTCGAAGGAATAGGTGGTAAGTCCCGAATCGAAGGTCCACAAATGAACTGGATTGGGGCTCAGAACCGGATCGTACACGAAGTCTGCAAAGGTCGCGGGCTCCATGTCTATGCCTGAATAGTCCCCGGTTCCGTCCACTGCAAATGCCGACTTGAAGTGCACGCCCGTTGCGGTGGACCAGTCTGTGCCACCTGTGGGGCTGGCTTTCCCCATGAATGAGATACCGCCGGTTATTGAATCTGCCTTTGCCTCGACTGCGATGGCCATCATGGCCACAACCAAGGCGATCGAAAGTGTAACGTGCTTTAACATATCATCTGTCCTCGGTTCGAATATTGCACGCCGGGCACCATCGGCAGCCATCAATTAACTGTATGACAATAAAAAGCTTGTGGGGCTCAGTGGGCGGCTGAAATCTGACGGAAGTGTAAGCTTTTCAGACACCCCGGGGTGGGCACTCAACGCGAACCGTTTCGTTAAAATGGGTTGCGGCTTTTTGCGCGGTTCGTAAGGAATTCCGACGTCTTTAGCCAGTCTGTCCAGTTCGTGGCTATTGGCTCTTTTCGCAGCTGACCATCCACGGCATTCCAAACTTATCGATAACCATCCCAAAACGAACGGCCCAGAAAGTCTCCTGTATGGGCAGCTGAATTTTCCCGTTTTCCGCGAGGGCGTGAAAGGTGCGTTCCGCATCGGCGGGCGTATCCATGCTAAGCGCGAGCGAGAAGCCCTTGGCTATTTCCTGCTGGGGACTGTCCGCGCCCTGCAAGATCATGGCCCCCACATTAAGGGTGCCATGGAGAATCTTTTTTTCCCACCCGCGCGGCGCCTGGTCCGCCATGGGCGATCCCTCATAAGTCATCATGAACGCAATTTTGCCGTTAAGGCATTTCTCATAGAACCGGAATGCCGCCTCGCAATGACCATTGAAGTAGAGATATGGATTCAGATGCATCGGGGATTCCTCCTAGGGTCGCCACGATATCCCAGAACGGGCCTGCGACTACTGAAGAATCCAACCCCCGTCAACAATGAGATTGATGCCATTGACGCCTTTGTTGTTGAACAGGAATTTCACGGCGTCTACAACGTCCTCGGTTGTCGCGAGTCTGCCGCCGGGCGTGCGAGCGCGTACCGCCTCCAGGGCTTGAGGCTTGTCTTTCCATGCCGGTGTATCGCCGATGATTCCCGGATGGATTGCGTTGAAGCGGATTGGTGCGAGTTCCACCGCCATGGTTTTTACCATGGCGGTAACCGCGCCGTTCACCATCGTGACCGTCGTCGAGCCGGGATACGGCCGCTGGCCCGCCAGACCGCCGAATATCACAACCGACGCGTCCTTATTCATGCGATCGAGCATCACGTGTACAACTTCGGTATATCCAACGAGCTTTACCGTCACGGCCCGCCGCGCTTTGGCGATGTCGTAATTCCGCACCGTGTTGGAGTCACGTTCAATCGCAACGATCAGAAGACGGTCGATATTGCCAACCCCTGCAAGCATGGGGGAAATCTTTTCCGGCTCCGCAATGTCGAGGGCGATGCCGCGGACATTCGGGCCGATCTCGGCAGCTGTCGCCGCGGCTCTACCCGCATCGCGGCTGGTGATGATGACGTCGCTGCCGAGAGACGCATATCTTTCGGCCAGCGCTCGCCCAATGCCGCCGGTGCCACCGACGATCAGTACCCTTACGTCCAGTCTGTCAACCGGCTTCTCACTCGCCTTCTCACTCATGAAACGGTCCCTTTCCGTGCGGCCCCAACAGAATTTTTATTCTTCAATTGCTCGGCGAAGTATTCCCAATCGCGGCTAAAGCGATAGGAGTGGCGAGCCGGCGGTTGCGGTGACTGGGTTTCCAGCCAGCGCACGGTCGTGTTGCTCCTGTTGTAAAAAGCATGCGTGCATCCCACGCCGGCCCACAGGAAATCACCGCGCTTCATGAGGTACTTCTCGTCATCGGCCCATGCTTCCACTTCGCCATCGACGATGAAATACGCCTCCTCGAGCGGGTGATCATGCGGATGCGCGTTGCCGCCGGGCTCGTACTCGACCATGAACATGGTATGCAGGGCGGCGTCGAGACGCGCGTCGACGAGCATCTTTAGCGAGATGCCGCTGTAGACAAGCAAGGCCGTCGCCATGCTGGCCGAGACTTTGGGCGCGTCTTTCTTCAGGCCCATACGCAGCGCATCGACCTTGATGTCGTCATCGGACATTCGGAACAGATGCCGAGATGTTGGATCGCGGATGTCGAGCGGTTCGATCGTGACCTGCGGCGGCGGCCCGACAAAGTACGTGTCGTCCGCGAAGTTGACGCCCTTTGGGACCGGAGTATTCATGTCGATCCATTTGGCGCTCCCGCTTTCGGGGCCCAGCCAGGCCTGCTTCATGCCGACTGGTATCAATCCGCAGGCGCCCGGAGCCAGTCGAAACGCGCGATTGTCCAGGATCAGCACCGGATTGCCTTCGAGAACAAAGAAACTCTTCTCGAACGACTGCAGGTGCTGATTCACGTGACCCTTCGCGTCGAGCTCGCATAAACCCCAGCCGGTATGGACGGCGCCGCAACTACGGTCGGATAGCGATACCCGCCGATACCCCGAAGCTTCCGCAGGAAATGCAGGTGTTGGACGGATGTCCGATGCCCTGATGAAATGATGCATGGCTCTCTCCCTCAAAATGTAACTATTGAGGATACTACGGACGTGACTCATGAGCGTGCTGCGCATTTTTACCATTGGTTTTACCCGGACGACAGCCGAGGCGTTCTTTTCGCGACTACAAAAAGCCGGTGTTCGACGAGTCGTGGATGTTCGGTTGAACAATACGGGTCAACTCGCAGGTTTCACACGTCGAGATGATCTTGCGTTCTTTCTGCGCACGATCGGTGCGATGGACTATGTCCATAAGCCGATGCTTGCACCGACGCAGGAGATGTTGCGGGCTTATCGCGATGGGAAAAAGTCCTGGGAGGATTATGCGAAAGCATTTTTGCTCCTCTTGACAGAGCGACAGATTGAGAAGACGCTTCGCGACGACATTCGTACGGGCGATTGTCTGCTGTGCAGCGAAGCAACTCCGGACCAGTGTCATCGACGCATCGTTGCGGAGCATTTACAGAAACACTGGGACGGCACGCAAATCGAACACTTGTGAGGAAACCATAGACATGGCACAGGCATCCTCCATCGAATGGACTGACGCGACGTGGAATCCCGTCCGTGGGTGCACGAAAATCAGCCCGGGCTGCGTGCATTGCTATGCAGAAACGTTTGCGGAACGATTTCGTGGTGTGTCCGGCCATCCGTATGAGCAGGGATTTGACCTGCGCCTTGTCCCAGGCAAGCTTGCCGAACCATTGCGTTGGGCAAAGCCCAGCATGATTTTTGTGAATTCCATGAGTGACTTGTTTCACGACGGCGTGCCGTCCGAATACATCAGCGCGGTTGGCAACGTGATGCAGACTGCGGACTGGCATACCTACCAGGTGCTCACCAAACGGGCAGAACGATTGGAAACCTTGTTGCGCACCACACTGCGACCGCAGGCATCGCTGTCGCATATCTGGTGGGGCGTCAGCGTCGAAGATCGAAAACACGGATTGCCGCGTATTGATCATTTGCGCAGCTCGCCGGCATCGGTCCGATTTCTCTCGATTGAACCGCTATTGGAAGACCTCGGCTCGATCAATCTGGAAGGCATCCATTGGGTCATTGTGGGCGGCGAAAGCGGACATGGTGCGCGACCACTGCATCCAGACTGGGTAAAGTCCCTTCGTGACCAGTGCGCGTCCGCACGCGTCCCCTTCTTCTTCAAACAATGGGGCGGCGTGCAAAAGAAGAAAACCGGCCGAATCCTTGAGGGGCGACTCCACGACGAACAGCCCTTGCGCTCGACACAACCTGCGTTACCACGCAGTGAACGAGACAAACTGATTCAAACGTGGGAAGGACACGCCAAGTCTTTTACTTAGCGGAAAGGAAATGCGCCTGAGACGAGTCGAACGTCCGACCTTTGGTTTCGGAGACCAACGCTCTATCCAGCTGAGCTACAGGCGCGCGCTCTAAACTTGTAGCACAAAAAAAGAATCACTGCGAGCCGGAGGAAGCGGATGGGGCGTGCTCAATGTGAGGTTGTTCGGGGCTGATGCGGATGCAGGCGGCCCAGTGATTGGGCTGAATTTCCTGAAGCGTGGGCACGGTGTGGCGGCAGTCGGGAACCGCCCAGGGGCAACGCGTATGAAACCGGCAGCCTTTCGGGGGATTGATCGGAGATGGCACGTCGCCTTCGAGGACGAGTCGCTTCCGCGTGGCCTCGATTTTCGGATTCGGAACAGGAACTGCCGAAATCAAAGCCTTGGTGTAGGGCATCAACGGATTGTCATAGATGGCCTTTGCATCGGCGATCTCCACGAGCTTTCCCAGATACATGACAGCGACACGGTCGGACACGTGGCGGACGGCGCGCAAGTCGTGCGACACAAAGAGGTAGGTGAGGTTGCGTTCGCGCCGGAGCCGCTCCATCAGGTTCATGATTTGCGCCTGAATCGAAACGTCGAGCGCGGAGATCGGCTCGTCGGCCACGATGAAATCCGGGTTGGCGGCCAGTGCGCGAGCAATTCCGATTCGCTGCTGTTGCCCGCCCGAGAACTCGTGCGGGTATCTCCGTACAAACCTTGGGCTTAGGCCGACAGTCTCCATTAATTCCCGGATCCGGCCGTCACGTTCCCCTCCTTTATATAAGGAGAAGGTATCCAGCGGTTCCGCCAGGATCTGGGCTACGGTCATTCTCGGATCCAGTGACGCGTAGGGATCCTGGAAAATCATCTGAAGGTGACGCCGCTGCTTCTGCATTTCCGAGTGCGAGAGGTGTGCGAGGTCCTGATCGCGGAAAAACACGGAGCCGTTCGTGATGTCGGTGAGCCGCAAAACGGCTCGGCCCAGAGTGGTCTTACCACAGCCAGACTCTCCGACAAGGCCGACGGTCTCCCCCGGCTGAATGTCCAGGCTGACGCCGTCGACGGCCTGCACCAGCTGCCGGCGCCGCTTGAAGTGCACCTTCAGATCACGAATGGAGATGAGCGGCTTCGGCATAAACCTCCTTCGCGAAGTGGCAGAGCGATTCGTGTCCCGGTGCGACCTGCACCATGGGCGGAAATTCCCGGCGGCAGATGTCGGCAGCCTTGTCGCAGCGCGGAGCAAATGGACATCCCGGCGGAAGATTTGCAGGATCGGGCGGCAATCCCGGGATCTGATAGAGCTCGCCGCGCGCTTTGCTTTCCCGGAGCGGGTCGGGCACCGACATCAGCAGACCTTTGGTGTATGGATTCGCGGGACGCTCGAAAAGGTCTCCTGCAGAAGCCCGCTCGAAAACTTTTCCGGCATACATCACAATGATGGCATCCGCCATTCCCGCAACCACACCGAGATCGTGCGTGATCAGAATCACGCTGGTGCGGATCTCCGACTTGATCTTCTTGATGAGTTCCAGAATCTGCGCCTGAATTGTGACATCCAGCGCCGTTGTCGGCTCATCGGCGATCAGCAGTTCGGGACGGCATGACAGCGCCATCGCAATCATCACGCGCTGGCGCATGCCTCCCGAGAATTCGTGGGGATAGCTGTCGATTCGCGCGCCGGCATCCGGAATGCCGACAAGCTGAAGCATATTCACCGCATGCTCACGAGCCTGTTTTGAAGAATGGCCCATGTGGAGCTCGGTCACTTCCATCAACTGGCGCGAGATACGCATGAATGGATTCAGCGAACTCATCGGATCCTGAAAAATCATTCCGATTCGCTTGCCGCGGACTTTTCGGATTTCGTCTGTCGGGAGCTTCAGCAGATCCTTTCCGCCAAACAGCACTTCGCCGGAGACAATCCGGCCGGGCGGAGAGGGAATTAATCGCATGATCGACAGGTTCGTCACGGATTTCCCGGAACCCGATTCGCCGACGATCCCGAGCGTCTTACCGGGTTCGATATCGAAGCTCACGTCATCGACGGCTTTCACCACGCCGCCATCCGTATCGAAGTACGTTCGGAGATTCCGTACGGACAGCAGGTTCATGATTTCTTCATTTGCGGATCGAGCGCGTCCCGCAATCCGTCTCCGATAAAGTTCAGCGAGAAGAGGGTCAGTGCCATGGTCACACCGGGGAAGATGAGCTGCCATGGAAACACCGCGATGTTCTGAATCCCTTCCGATGCGAGGCTGCCCCACGAGGCCAGAGGCGCCTGAACGCCGAGACCCAAAAACGACAGGAAGGCTTCGAGCAACATCACCGCAGGAACTTCCAGCGTTGCATACACGATCACCGGGCCAAGCGTGTTGGGCACCAGATGCCGAAGGATGATCTTCCACTTCGGAACGCCCGTCGCGCGCGCAGCCAGAATGAATTCCTGGTTTTTGAGAGAGATCACCTGTCCGCGAACAATTCGAGCCATGGTCAACCAGGAGACCGCGCCCAGCGCAATGAAGAGCAGCACCAACTGGCCCATGGCGGTGTGTCGCCCGAAGAGCGCGAGCAATACGATCACGACCATCATGTAAGGAATCGCAAACAGGATGTCGACGATGCGCATCATTAGTTCGTCGAGCTTGCCACCGGCGTATCCGGCAGTGGCGCCCCATGCCGTGCCGATCACCAGCGAAACGATGGTTGAAATAATCCCCACCATCAGCGAAATGCGTCCGCCCAACAGCACGCGCGCCAGCATGTCGCGGCCTTCATTGTCTGTGCCCATCGGGTGCATCCAGGATGGCGCAAACGATTTCACGAGATCCGGATCTGCCGGGATGTAGTCGTAGGTATAACCCGTGGCTCGAAAAATCAGGGCGGGGCCAATGATGGCGGCGAGGGCAATGATACTGACCACCACCATTCCAAATACAGCCACACGATTGCGGACCAGACGCCGCATGGCCTGATGAAACAGCGAGTGACCTGCAAGGATTTCCGCCGTGCTCAATACCGTATCCTCGGATCGATGAAGGCGTAGGCAACGTCGACCAGCAGATTACAGACGAGAATCGTGATCGAAATGAATGCCACGATTCCCAGGATCAAAGGCTCATCGCGATTCAGGTTGGCATTGAGAAAGTACGTGCCGAGGCCGGGCAATACAAAGATGCGTTCGACCACGACGGTGCCGGTGATCAGTCCTGCCAGAGCCGGCCCGGTCAGAGAGACCACGGGAATGATTCCTCCGCGAAATGCATGCTTCAGGACGATGGCGGTCTCAGATAATCCTTTTGCGCGCGCCGTCCGGATGTAGTCGGATCGCAAAACTTCGAGCATGCCGGAGCGTGTCAGGCGCGCTATGTACGCCATGTAGATGACCGAAAGCGTCAACACCGGCAGCACGGCGCTGCGCGTTGCAATCCCATCCCATCGCGCCGGCGGAAACCAGTACAACGAGAGCGAGAAGAACAGCACCAGTATGGGTCCGAGCACGAACGTTGGAACGGAGATGCCGAGCATCGACAACGTCATCGACGAGTAGTCCCACTTGGAGTTGTGCCGAACTGCGGCAAACAAACCCGAGGTGATTCCAACCAGTAGCGACAGAGCGTAGGCCAGCAGCCCTACCATTGCTGAAACTGGAAATGCGCGCATCAGGATGGTGTTCACCGACTGGCCTTCGTACTTCAGAGAAGAACCGAAGTCGAGGCGAGCGGTGTTGGAGATCATCTTTGCGTATTGAACGTACCAGGGCTTGTCCAATCCGTACTTCGCCCGAAGGTTCTTCTCGATGGCCGGGGGAAGCGCTTTCTCACCCGTATAGAAACTTCCCGGTGCCAGCCGGATCAATCCCCACGTCAGCGAGACCACAACGAGAACCATGGGAATGGTCGAAAGAAGACGCCGAATGACGAATCGCAGCATCAGGGTTTGGGCTCCGGCGCAGCGTCGTTCCATTTGGAGGGATCGTGTTCGATGTAGACAAACTTCCAGGCGTAGAGGGAACCCGGGTTTGCATACATTCCCTTAACGTAAGGCTTCTTCACCCAATCGGTGGACGTGACCCAGATCGGGATCACGGCGCCGGAGTCCAACAGTTGTTGCTCGGCTTCGGCGAGCTTATGGAATCTTTCAATCGGATCGCGCGTGCGGTTCGCGGTGTCGAGTTTGTCGACGTAACTTTTCTCCCACCATCCAGTGCCGTTGTTGCCTGTAGGTGTCTGGAACAGGCTCAGAAACGTATAGGGGTCCATGTAATCGCCGAACCAGCCGGAGCGCGAGAGTCCCTTGTACTCCAGCTTGTTTCTCGACGAGAAAAATGTTCGCGTCTCCAAGTTCTTCAGCGGCACCGTGAGTCCGAGATTTTGCTTCCACTGGGATTGAACGAGTTCGGCAACCTGGCGCCATGGGTCCGCGTTGTTATAGGTGTACTCCACCTGGTCGATCGGAAACTTTGAAGGATCGAAATTTCCTGCGGCATCGCGATAGCCGGCGTCGGCCAGCAGTTGTTTTGCCCGCTTCGGATCGAAGGAGTCTCCTTTCACTTTTGGATAACCCGGGTAAATGCCCTCCGGAATGAAAACGCTCAGCGGCTTCGCCACTCGCCGAAATCGGGCCAGTGCGTCGCGATCGAGCGACAGGCTAAACGCGCGGCGAACCCGGATGTCATTCATCGGAGGCTTTGTCGTATTGATCTGGATGTAGAAGTTCCCTTCCTCCGGCGCATCCATATAGTCCTTGAGCGGGCGGATGAAGTCATTCCAGGGCAGCGGCACGCAATGATTCTCCAAAGCATCGACGGCGCCGGCTTTGTAGAGATTCATCATCGTAGTGGTGTCTTCTGCCGGATAGAAACGAATCTCTTCGAGCCGCACGGTCGCGGCATCCCAGTACATGGGGTCCTTCACGGCGACGATCCGATCGTAGGGTACCCATTCGGTGAGATGAAACGGTCCGCTGGTGACAATGTTCTGAGGAAGGATCCAGTTCGAGTTTCCGTACTTTTCGATGGTCTTGCGCGGGATGACCATGAAGAACTGATGCGCCATCATGCCGAGAAAATAAGGAGACGGCTGCGTCAGCTTGTAACGGACGGTTAGAGGATCCAGCGCTTCCACGCCCACGTCTTCAGCTCGAATCGGAATGAATTCCTTCCCCGGTTCCGGCTTTGCATCTTTCGGCACGAATCGGCGAGTGTGCGTTGCCGGGTCGAGATCAAATTCTCCACTGGCTTTGTTGCGAACGAATGAGCCACCGGAGTTGTACCCCTCTGCATTCAGGATGGGATACGCGATGTACGCATACTCCGCCGCGAGTCCTGGATTCAGTCCGCGGTGCAGGGACCACACGAAGTCTTCGGAAGTGATGGGATCTCCGTTCGAGAATCGAAGGTTGTTTCGGAGATGAAATGTGAACTCGGTAAAGTTTTCGTTGATGTCCCATTTCTCCGCCATGCCGGGGAATGGGCCCATCGTTTTCGGATCGTAGATGACCAGGCCTTCATACAGGGCCATGTAGATGCGTGCTTCGGAAAGTCCCGTGCCAATTTGCGGGTCCAGGGATTGGGGTTCGGGACCGGTGATGTATCGAAAAGTCTGGCCCTTTGGCGGATCGGTTTTCCCGAAGTATCCGGAATCTGCAGCAGTCGGAGAGCAGCCCTGCAGGGTCAGCATTACCGCCATGACTGTGATGCCGATAATTACCAATTTCACGGCCCCGAACTTAGCACAGAAAAAAGGGGCCAGACGGGTCATTCCCCTTTTTTCCCAGAAAAAAAGGGGAATGACCCGTCTGGCCCCTTTTTCAAACTCACGCCTGCCGTAGTGGAAGTGTTCGATTTGGATAACAGACTCTGACGGCGTCCATCTTGTCTATTCCTTCGGTGCGGGAATCAGTTTGATGTCGACGGACTGTTGGGATGCCTCCGTCACGTGGACAAGCTTTCCCTGCGGTTCGTACTTCATGAGGACCTCGGGGTCGAACCAGGAGTAAGGTTGCAGAGCTTCCCATGAGAAAACGCGATAGTCGCCTGGTGCGACACCACGAAATGCAAACTGGCCCTTCTCGTCAGTGTCCGCCGTTTTGTAGAGTTCGTAACGATGTCGATGGTTTTCCGGAATGAGAGCCACCTGAACTCCCGGGACAGATTTTGACAATGCATCTGTCAAAGTTCCTTCGACACGCCCAGGCTTGTCCCCAATAACGACATCGAGCACTCCTGTTGGTGTTCCGTTGAGTTTCCAGAACCCATTCAGAACATCGGAATTGTCCATTCTCGCTTCCTTAAGGTAGAAGTCGGGGGGCAGTTGCACAACCGTAACGCGGTATTCTCCGTTTTCGACATTCTCGACGACGCCAGTTCCATTCGAGTTCAGGGAGGCCGACTGTCTGGAGGATCCGTCGCCTTGATTGCGACGCGGTTCGAGGCTGACCCGAAATTTTTCAAAGTCCGGAAGAGTGGAAAATTCCCTTCCTTCAATGCTGGCGCGCAGCGAAACGCGAACTCCTGCGGTCAGACTCATCCTGATCCCCGACACGTCGGATCCGGAAACTTCTACTGGAAGTACTGCCGCCGTGAGGCTGCCGAACGCGACACGGAAGATGTCGGAAGGGGAGCGTACGGAAGCGATCGCATCCGCGGGTAGCGACGCGTTAAAGTCGCGGCTCGTGGAAGCGCGCAGCATGTAGGAGCCTGGGAGGACGTCGGTGATTTCAAAGGTGCCGTTGATCGAAGGTACCCGGATAGTAGAATGGCGGATACGGCTTCTGTTGAACCATATTTCCAGTAAGGTCGTAGGAATCACTGTTGCTGGCACTCAGGTAGTAGCGTCCTGGCGACACCCAGAACAATCGGTATTCCCCGCGATCGTCTGTTGTCGAGGTGGTGATGCGTTCCATCGTGCGCAATCCGTTGTAGTAGAAGCCCACCTTCAGAAGAGATACGGCAAGGCCCGTGATCGGGGTACCATCCGAGTCTCGAAGATGCCCGGAGATCGTCGCCGCTCGACGCAGCCGAAATGAGATTCCCTTAATCGCCTGACCGTCGACGATTGTAATGATGGTGCCCTCTCCCTCACCCGATTCGCTGCCGTACACGGTGGAGACATAGCCATTGCAGGCGACGCTCAACCGATAGGATCCCGCTTTAAGTTTTGTGAATCGAAATACTCCGTCGGCCTCTGTCGTCACCGGAGTAATTTGTGGAAACCTGGGATAACCACTGTCTGAATCGGCCGGCGGAGCTGCTGCGAGTTCTGACGGCGGACGAACCTGATAAAGCCCCAGCTGAGCACGCCGCAACGGCTCGCCGGTATCGAGCCGCACCACGACACCTTCAATGGATGCATCTTCGCGCGGTTTCTCGGCTGGCGTTGGAGTGCCTGCCAACTGCAGCAGGAGCATGGAAGCTGAAAGTAGACGCATCGGATTCATGCGAACTCCGTGTGATCCGGCAAATTTCCGGCCATTTTATCTGCAACCGCAAATGTACGGTTATATTCTTCGACCACGGAGCGGAATTTATGGCTTTTTACGAACAGACAATCGCCGTGATGATCGACGAAGCAACAATTCAGTCGAAAGTCCGTGACCTTGGTGCGCAGATCACCCGCGACTACACCGGCCGGGAACTCACACTCGTTGGTGTCTTGAAGGGATCGATCTTCTTCCTCACCGATCTGGCGCGGGCGATCGACCTGCCGGTCCGTATCGAATTGATGGGAGTGTCGTCCTACCTCGGTGGCAATCAGACCAGCGGCGAAGTTCGCATCACACATGACGTCACGACACCGATGGGAGGCAGACATCTGCTCCTCGTCGAAGACATCGTCGACACCGGGCTCACGATGCAGTTCCTCCTCGACAATTTGTCCGCGAGACAACCTGCGTCCCTGGGAGTGTGCGTGCTGCTGGAGAAGCCGGCGCGGACGAAGTGCAAGGTGACCATCGACTACAAAGGCTTCGTCATTGAGGACCGATTCGTCGTCGGGTATGGACTGGATTACGCGGAGAAATACCGGAACCTGCGGTTTGTCGGAGTGATCAATAAGGTTTGAAGAATATGGGGACCGGCCCCGAAATCGGTGAGCGATTACGTCATGCGGGGAACTTTCGGCTCCGATTTCGGGGCCAGTCCCCATATTCTTCAGAAATTTTATAGAGTGCGCCCGGAGGGATTCGAACCCCCGGCCTACGGATTCGAAGTCCGACGCTCTATCCAGCTGAGCTACGGGCGCGGTCCAGCGATTGTAGCAGAGCTTGTGATACCTTAATCGTTTGAATTCA
>Ga0184628_10000134_pt1 | contig 42353 bp, 70 predicted proteins | sample PLM4_5_b1_FD_133149 | JGI IMG/M metagenome (GOLD analysis project Ga0184628, IMG submission 133149) | Groundwater sediment microbial communities from an aquifer in East River, Colorado, USA - PLM4_5_b1 | ecosystem: Environmental > Terrestrial > Soil > Riparian zone | place: USA: East River...
AAGCCCTGATGGAGCGCAAGGACGACTTGGGACTGATGCTGATATTCCAGGCTTGGAACGGCCAGCCGCTCGACTTCTCCGAAGCCGTCAAGAAAGCGATTGATGACTACTGGAGACCCATGGCCGAACGGGATGCGGAGTATCACAACTTTGAGGAGGATAGGGAACCATGAACGCCATTCTGCAACCCGTCGAGCCCCGCCTGACCGAAGCGCACCGGGAATGGCTGAACGATCCCGGCAAGGCTCCCATGCTGTGCAAGGACTTCGTACTGTATTTCATACGGACGTTCAACCTGAGTCCGCATGTAGCCGGGCGGCTGCTCGGACAGTGGGTGAGGGAACTTTAATGCGCGCCTAGGAGAAGATATGAAATACAGGGTGAACTTTCAGAACAATTTTAGCGTGTCGCCTACCCGCGACATTGAATGTAACGGCTTATATTACGAAGGCGAATGGTTGGTATTTAAGAATGGAGTTAGAGAAGTTTTCATTCTCTCTGCTAGAAGTTGTCCGATTGTCGAATTGCTACCAGATGAAACCTAAACTCGCCCTCATCCTGTTCCTATCCATCACGCCCGCCTCTGCCGCGGTCGTCACGAACGCGCGCGGCTGCATCGAGTATTCGGTATGGATGGAGCGGACTTACTTCACCTGGTGCCCGCCCGTGTCACGTAGATATTAAGGAGAAATGATGCTAGGCAAACTGATTTGCTGGATGTTGGGTCACAAGCGGGGGAAGAAATTTGGAAGCCGCCAACTGGACAAGCTGTCGAATAACGGCAACGGCACATGGGCAACCGTCTACCAGTGCCCCCGCTGCGGCGCGCAGTGGACCCGCAAGGTAAAGACGAAGCCATGAACGGCGCTGATTTTCGCCAGCAACAGGAAGCCGAGGAAGAGCGTATGGCGCATAACCTCGCCGCCCTCGAAAGGATTGCCCGAGCTGGTTTACCGGAAGTCGCTGAAGAACTGGCGGCTGAGTTGGGGCTGAAGGATCAATACAACCACAAGGAGAATCACTGATGGGAACGACAGCAAAAAACAGCGGCGGAGATTTCCCCAAAGCTCCGGTAGGCACTCACATTGCCCGCTGCTATCAAGTCATCGACCTGGGCCACCAGAAAATTACGTGGCAGGGCTCCGAGAAATGGTCGCACAAGGTCATGCTAACGTGGGAGTTGTGCAACGAACTGATGGACGATGGCAGACCGTTTGCCGTGTCCAACCGTTACACCCTATCCCTTGCCGAAACCAGCCTCCTCCGTCCAGCACTTGAAGCGTGGAGGGGAAAGCCGTTCTCCGATGATGAACTGAACGGCTTCGACGTGAAAAACGTCCTTGGGGCGTACTGCATGCTCGGGGTTGTTCACCACTCCGAAGGAGGGAAAACCTACGCCAACGTTTCTGCAATTCTCCCGCTCCCAAAAGGGATGGCGAAGCCCGTTCCTGTCAACTTACCGCAGCATTTCGACCTTGATACAGGCGACCTCTCCACTCTTCCTGAATGGCTGCAAAAGACCGTGAAGAAATCGCGGGAACTGTCGGGTGAACCTGAACCGCAGGTAACGCAGCGGCCCGGCCAAGGTGGGCACAAGGCGTTTGCCGACATGATGGACGACGTTCCGTTCTAGCCATGCCCACTCAACCCTATCTTTTGAAAGACGGTACACGAGTGCCGGGAGTTACTACCTGTCTGCACTCATGGCTCCCCGGCGGGCCTGACGCTCTCATGGGCTGGGCTGTGAAGATGAGCAAGGAAGGCAAGGACTTCAAGGCCGAACGCGACAAAGCGGCAGACGCTGGAACGCTCTGTCATGCCGCTGCCGACGCTTGGGCGCGAGGAATAGAGCCTACGTGGGACGGGCCTGAAGCAATTGTCATCAAGTCAAAGAAATCCTTCGGGGCGTTTCTGGAATGGGCCGAACAAACCCGGTTCAAGGTAACGCACACCGAGACCCCGCTAGTAAGCGAGGTTCACCGCTTCGGCGGCTGTCTCGACGCCGCAATGATGAACAACCGTCGAGTCCTGGCCGACTATAAAACCTCGAACTCCATCCGCGCTCAATACCTGGCCCAAGTGGGTGGTTACGGCATCTTGTGGGATGAACACTTCCCGGACGATCCGCTTACAGGGGGCTATCTCATTCTACGGTTCGACCGGGAGTACGGAGACTTCAGTCACAAGTGGTTTCCAGAACTGGAAACGGGACGCAAGGCTTTTCTGTTGTGCAGACAGCTCTACGAATACGAAAAAGAACTGATCAAGAGGGCGAAATGACAACGGAAACTCCATTCAGTCCGGAAACAATCTACAGGGAAGTCCTTGCAGCCGGGGAAGATTGGGCGGACAAAAAGGCGGCATATGAGGCTTTTGACGATAACACTGATTCGATTCTTGCAGATATTACCGGGCAATATATGGAAGGAGGCGGCACGAAAACTGCGTGTGAGGCGCGTGCGCTATCTAGCAAAACGTATCGGTATCATTTGCAATTCGTCGCGGCAGCAAGACGCGACTGGCTCAAGGCCCAGGTGAAGTACGACTCCCTCAAGATGCTGGCTGAACTCCGGCGCTCGCAGGAATCAACTCGCAGGCAGGAAATGAGACTGTGAACATTCGTAGATGGTATTGAGGATGAACATGAGCAAGCTTGACCGTAAGGTGCTGCGGGTGTATCTGGCGGCGATGGCTCGATGGGAGGAATACTTGGCGCATCACAAAGGCGACATAGATGTTGCCATGACATCACTGTACTCGAAAAAGGCACTGGTGCTAGCTAGAGCCTGCGCCGCTGCCAAGAAAGGTAAACGCAAATGAGAACCCCTGCCCAGCGCCGTAACCTTCGTATCCTGCGCGACGAGATATTGCCGGGGATAGAGGAGGGGGAGTTGAATATGAGTCGGTTTTTCAAACGGGATAGAACGCCGTCGTGTCTAGCCGGATATGCCTATGCTAGTCGCAGATTCCAGTTGCTGGAGAAACACATTAAAGCCGTGATTGGCTTAGGCGACACTTTTGGTGTTTTCAACTATGAATGGACTCATATCTTCGGCCCCGACCTTCCCAATGACCCCAGCTGGCTCGCGGCGAACATAACTGATTTATTGGAAAGTGAAACATGAGTAGCGGTCGTGTATATCACTTTGGCTGTGACGGTGAGTTTATCGTTAATCCAGTCACAATCAAATACGAATGTAATGCATGCGGGGATGTGTGGAACGGGCGCGACTGGAAAGTCGCAGAATACCGACCAGAAATTGATATGCCATTCAGCGGCAGTATTGAGCGCAAGGAGTAACCGATGACTGATACGGATACGTTGAGCAGGGAGCAGGTTTATTGGATTCAAGCCTGTCTTACCGACGGTTCCTACACGAAGCAGGAGCAACGCGAGTTCAACACGCTCTGCCGCATGGCCCTCCGCAGCCTCGACGCGGAGGCGGTGAGGGAGGCGTGCGCGAAGGTGTGTGATGAGATTAGGAATAGCGCCCGCCGGGATTATGAGAGACATCTTGCAACTAACGGCGGTAAGTTCCGATATGGGTCTGGAGACCCCGCCAATTTCTCTAGTGCGAGGGAAGCGGATTTCAGTATGGCAGCAGCACGCATCCGCGCCCTCGACCTCGGACAGATCAACGCAGCGACGCAGGATGCCAAACCCCTGGGCGCGGAAGTTAACCTTCCTGCTGTCGCTGCACCCGATCCGCAGGAGGGAGAGGTTGCTGGCGCGGCACCAGATGTGCGGGAGTTGGTGAGGCGGCTGCTTGCCTACGCTAACGAATCTTTTGGTGGTCGGTTAGAGGATGACTTGAGGTGGGCCGCCGCTCAGCTCTCCCAGCCTGCCGCAGCCGGGGTGAGCGAGGAGAAGATGCTTACATGCGAAAAATGCGGGGCTGATTTAGTTCTGTGTTGTCCCACTTGTCTCTTTCCGCAACCTGCGAACTGGCCGGTTCCCGCACCTGTGATTTACCACTGCCCGGAATATTATGACGGCGCGCTGGTGCGATTAGAGGACTACGACAAACTCCGCCACTCCCTCGCCGAGCGGGCGGACAGGGTGAGCGTGCCGAGGGAGCCTACCGACGAAATGACGGAAGCATTCTGGCGCGATTATTCAGTCGGAGAGCGATTCGTTGAAGGTTATCGAGCCATGCTCTCCGCCCGCCCCAAGGAGTGATACATGGATTCGAGAACGCCGAAGGCGGAGAGTAAGACGCCGTGGACGGATGTTGAAGCTGACAAATTTAGTAACCGTAACGGTTATACATGGGGGCAACGCTGGAACGGTTTGCTGCGTCATGCCCGCACCCTCGAACTCGCCCTCGTAGCAGCCGAGGCTCGCCTTCCGGTGTCAATGCCGGACTGCACTATCGTTTTCAAGGAATGTGAGAAGGGGCACGGCTGGCTAACCGCGACAAACTGGGTGCAACATGATTGCCCTACCTGCCGCACCAACGCAGCCGAGGCTCGGGCGCGGGAGGCGGAGAAGCTCCTTGAACGGTGCCGTAACTATACCTATGAAGGTCCGTTCGTCAGACGAGACAATCCTGACCTACGATCAGCCATTGACGCCGCCATCGCTCGCGGCGAACAGGGGAGGGAGAAGGGATGAGTAATTCAGACTTACCTAGTGCTGAATCTATCCGTCTGGCAAAGGAATTTGTAGACGAAACTGATTCCCGCGTTCAGGTCAAGATAAAACTGGCGATGATGGGAATGCCTCTCTTGGCTGACATGATTGATGAGGCCGTGGTTATGGCAAGGGAAATCATACGACTTCATGCCCGCCACTCGGCAGGCCGGAGAAAGGGGAGGAAGTGAGCGCAATTCTGTCCGACGATAGAAAGTATCGCTACCGGCTGATACGAGACCTCGGCATGATGGGCAATGGCGCGTGCTGCTTCGTCATGTTGAATCCATCAACAGCAGACGAAAGCGCGGACGACCCGACCATCCGCCGCTGCATCGGGTTCGCTCGATCATTCGGCTGCGCTAGGCTCGAAGTGGTCAACCTGTTTGCCTACCGCTCTACCAACCCGGAAATGATCTACGCCATGAGCAAGGCCGAGGCAGTAGGCCCGGACAACGACCGTCACATAACGGAAGCCTGCAACGCTTCGCGTATCGTGATTTGTGCATGGGGCAACCACGGCTCACATGCGGGGCGCGATAATGAAGTACTGGCCCTGATCCGCGCACAAGACGGCGCAGCCCCTATGGCGCTCAAAATCAACCGAAAGAGTAGACAACCAGCGCATCCGCTCTATCTGCCAGCGAACGCGCAATTGCAGGAAATCAGAACATGACCCACTGCGCGGGGGATGAGGGGTGACGCTTAACCTGACAGAAGCTGCAGCCTTCCTTCATCTGCATCCCAACACAGTGCAGGAACGGGCGAAGCGTGGAATAATACCGGGCGCTGCCAAACCGGGGAAGTGCTGGGTATTCCTGGAAGACGGCTTGCGCGGGGAATGTTCTACTTCACGTACCCATCTGAAAATAGGGGGAGTTGTAGGCTATTTCTGAAAATTAGGGCTGATTCTAAACATGCTACAATTTGCGCAGTCCAATTGATCAGGTAGGACTAACACATGGACAAGAAACTCGCTCAAACCATTGATAATGAAACTTTCTTTGGCGATGCGCAGTACGCTTCTAGTTATTTCGGTCGCTCATTGCCGCTGGCCCAGAACCTTCTAGTTGGGGCGCATGTAGCTCAGGTTCAACGCGAAGGCCACGTGCAAAGCCTCAGCGGGGATCTTAAGCAGCTTAACCTCAGCGATGATTCCGTCAGTCACCGCACCTTCAAGGTTTTGGATCTCACCTTGCTTAAATAGGGCGTCGATTTTTTCCTTTTTTAGCGACGTATGGGCAAGAAAGACCTCGGCGATTCTTTCAAGATCTCTCGACATATTGCTTTCAAACTCCTTCATCTGCGCATAGTCGACTTGCATAGGTGCGAGGAGATTCATCTTCACCCCGTGAAATAGAAAACTCGTGTATGGGCAAGCGAATCTATTTTTTGCATCGGCAGCCATAAAAATTACATTGGCAATGGATGCAACCATGCCTATGTTGTAAGTGAGAATCTCAACGGGAATGGCGCGCAGATAGTTATATAACGCTATACCAGCGGAAACGTCACCGCCAGGTGAAGACAATAGCAAGTGCAAACGTTTCGGCTTTCGAGGTAATACGAATTGTTGAATCTGATTGATCATCAGATTAACTTTGCTGACGTCAATTTGCTCGACAAACGTGTAGTAAATGGGGAATGTTCTACTTCGCGTACCCATCAGGAAAAAAATTAGCGTTTCGGCTTACGGCCCAAAACCGCGCCTAGCGCCCGCTCAAAGGCGTCGCCTTTTCCGCTTAGCCTTAGCTTTCTTGCGGCCTTTATAAACTTTGCGGACTGGGCCGGATTGTCCGGCCTCAGCCGCCGCTTGTTTCGCGGTTTTCCTTTTGCGCCAGCCATGCTCACCCGATATTAGTCGTTTGGTAAGTCAACCTCTTGCCTTTCACGCCAGCCAGTAGGGCGTCCGCCCGCTCAGTATCGCTCAAGCCGGTTTTAATCCACTTCCCATCAATCTTAGTCTTAGTCTCGCGGTTGTTATACCGGAAATCAAACTCCGTCGCGTAGCGTTGGAGGTGCTGCGGACTGACATGGTGAAACGTGCCGATAATCCCGCGCTTGAGGATGGAGAAGTAACCTTCCACAGTGTTGGTATGAACGTCGCCGCGCACGTATTCACCGGCCTCATGGTTCACCGTCTCATGGCTGGCAACCAGAGGCTTGAGGGCGCGCAACGGGCGCTCCCCGTCTGTCATCAAGCGAGTCTGAGAGACGTTCAATTGCTCCATGAGGAGGGGTTTCAGGTTGGCCGCGTTCACGCTCGGAAGGTGGAAGGAGCGAACGCCGCCGCCACGCTGAACCAGCGCAAACACGCATTCTTTGCCGACGCCGCCAATGATCTTCGGATTGCGCTTGGAGCGGTGGCGGTTCTTTTCTTTACCGCCAACGTAGGTTGCGTCCGCTTCGATGGTGGCTACGCCGGTTGAGAACATGCCGCCAGGAGCCTTCATCGCCTCCCGAATCCTATGCGACAGGAACCACGCCGACTTGATGGTGATGCCAAGCATCCGGCGCAACTGGTGCGAGGAAATCCCCTTTTTGCTGCCAGACATGAGATAGATCGCTTGTAGCCAGACATTCAGCTTGATATGGCTGGCCTCAAAGATGGTGCCGATCTTCACGGTGAACGGCTTGCGGCAGTCACGGCACTTGTAGACGCCGACGCGGGTGCTCTTGCCGCTCATCTTGTGGCTATTCCCGATCACGCCGCACTTGGGGCACACGGGGCCATGCGGCCAGATGCGCTCTTCAACGAACTTATAGGCCGCTTCCTCGTTGTGGAAGTGCGGGGCGGAAAGGATGGAATCGGACATGGTTGGCTCCCTGAGTGAACCTATGATATGCTTGCTTAACCATGCTTGCAAGTAATATTTTTATTGATGCTTGCTGTATTTTCTGGCACTATGCTTACTGCTCTGGGTAGTCTACCAGGCCCCATAAATACATAAGGCACTGAGTTATATGGAAAAAAATAAGCAAGTCGACCGCTCCGAGATCGCCTCTCAAGGAGGAGATGCCAGAGATAAGGCTCTTTCCTCTGAGCGAAAAGTTGAAATCGCTCGCCAGGGGGCTTTGGCTCGCTGGTCGACCGGTAACTTCCCGCAAGCCCTGGTGGAGGGCGAAATAGAGTTTGCTGGGCGCCTGATCTCCTGCGCGGTGCTCGACACCAAGCTCCGTGTGCTTACTCAAGAAACCTTCCTGACCACGATGGGCCGAGCGGGAAAGGCCAAGGGGGGAGTTGAATAGATGACATACCATGAAGAAGTGCTACCATTTCCGCTTCAATTCTACAGAGAAACACGGGAATCCCCCGTGGGGAGCGGAAACGTTGTGCGCCTAACCGATGACGTAAGAGGGACCGTTGTTTATCTAGGCATCAGCGATCCAGCCCAGCCAGAATCGTTTGAGGCCGTCGGAACGGGGTTCATTGTGTGCATGGGCCGGCACGTCTATTTAGTTACCGCCGATCACGTTGCGAAAAAGCTAGGAGACGGGGGGTTTTCTGTTCGCATGAATCGCAAGGATAGTGGCCTTGCCGAGAACCACCACATGGACACTGTTCGATGGTTCCGGCATCCGACAGACCCACTGAGAGTGGATATTGCGGTCATTGAGTTTGAGGTTCCGCCTTGGGCTGCCGTCAATCTTTTCCCGATGCGCGGCGCTATCTCTGCGTTCAAATTTGGGACCAAGAACATTGGCCCCGGTGACCTAGCCTACGTGGTCGGAATTTTCGACATACTTAAGGGAAAGCGCCGCAACGTTCCGGCCGTGCATACAGGCCATGTGTGTCTGATTCCGGAAGATGAGCCGATTCCAGTTGAAGATTGGAACAAGCCTGAGACGACCCCCAAAACACGGATAGACGTAGCTGCGTATCTGATTGAGGCTCCGAATACGCTTCCTGGGGGAAGCGGTGGCCCGGTGTTCGTTCGTCGTTCTATTCAAACTAGGCTTTTCGATCCGAAAGTGGACGCGAATCCGAAAGGCATTGATGAATGGGTCTACGGGTCTCTGTGGCTGCTTGGGGTTTGGACAGACGCTTGGTTTGGAGACCCATCGGAAATCATACGAGTGCCAAAAGGGGCTACCGTCCCTCTTGGGATAGGTTTGGCAGCCCCAGCCAAGAAACTTATAGAACTACTGGATCACCCGGAATTAGTGGCGAAGCGGAAGGCTATTGATGAAGCAATTGCCAGCAGCGTTCGTCTCCCGGAGAAAACGTCTAGGGCATCTCTTATAGCAGGCTGTAATAGGCTCAGGCGAGGCATTTCCGTGTGAAGGCAGTGCTCTACCGCTGAGCTAACCACCCGCTATGCCGTAAACGTGTCAAATGCCAGTGGAAACAGGCGTATTATCCCACGATAAGGGTTTGTTCATTTGTGCGTAAATGAAAAGACCCCGCCAGCAACCACCATTATTGCCCGGCGCGCCCTTTGTCCATGCCCTCGGCGGCGCGCGGGGCACCATCTACCTGACTCTGCGCCCAAGCCTTAGCTACTTCGCAGCACCCTTCGCCTTTTCCCAAGTCCTCGCTCCTGTATAGCCTAGGTAGCCCGCCCCAAACAACGCCCACAGGGAATCTGGTATCGCTCCTAGCCACCGTTGAAGCCCTAGAGCTACTCTGTCAGCAGAGTCAGGGGAAAACGCCCACATAAGTCCGAAGGGTAGGGCAGTCAGAATCATGATGTACATGACGTACATGAAGCTCGGACGCGCCCTGGAAGTCCACGGGTCTGGAGACTGAGCCTCGGTGATGATGGCTGAAAGCTGTTGCGCCACCTCCTGAAGATGCCCCTGCTGCTGGAGTTGCATCAGGGCTTGCTCTGCTTCTGCCCGCTGCATTGCTTGAGCCGTCTTGTCAGGGAATAGCCGGTCAATGATGGATTTGCCAAGGTCGAAGATGGGGGCGATCAGGAGTGGGTTCATCGGATTCCTTCATGTTCAAGGGAGAAATGATTGCCATCGGGTTTTGAAAAGTCTCCGCCCCATCGCGCTTCGGGGTCGAGGGTTTTCCAGTAGTCTCCCAGGGGTTTGTAAGCAGACGACGCAGTTTGATACTCCCCGCCAAGGAACAGTTGAAGGTCTATGGCTAGGCGCTTCGTGTGGAGACTGTTCGCAATGCCCGCCCCGCTGGCAGCGTTCAGCGCAGCCTGCTCCGGGGTTCGGTAGCACTCGCCAAAGGTAAGCTCAAACCCTTCGTCATAGCTCCACTCGATGAGTCTACCGACAAGCTCAGTGAAGCGGCGCTGTTTTTCACCTAGTGTCATGCGTTCGGACGTGATTCAAAATACCATTGAATTACCTTTGCCTGAACAGGGGTCCACGGCAGCATCACCGCGGCAACGATAAGACCCACCTCGATGCCGGACTTTTCCGGGTAGACCCACACGAAGTTTAATACCCACTGCATCAGGTAGCAGGTAATCCCGAACACGGCCCATGCCATTGCGTGTTTGTCTATGTCCCGGTCGTCTATGAAGTTCCACAACTGAGAGGCACGCAGCGCGAGCGTGCACATCAATCCACCGTCGCCAGCCCTGCGTTGCTCTGTTGCGTCAGCGTTCATTTTAGTGGCGGTGTATATCCGTGGTATCCAGCCCAAGCCAGCAGCGCAAAAAGCACCGCCCCAAGCGCCCAAAGCACCTTCTTAACAATGGAACGTCCGATGTCCTCGTAGATTGATCTAAGGATGGCTTCGCGGATAACATCGACCTGTTCATCCGTGAGCCCTCCATTTTTCCGTCGTTCACCGGCTTCATGCTCTGTCATCCTCGCCCCTGAGTAGCCACAAAAACTGTGCTAGACTTGTTCGATGGAATGGGCCTGGGCAGTAGCCCTCAAGCCGTTTGTCCTGTTTATCTTCTTTGTGGTACTTGTACTACCGCTGAAACTGCTGTTCCAGAAAATCATCCCCGAAGGAAAGATAAAGCGGTTCCTGTTCTGGCAGATTCCCAAGTAGCTCATTGCTGGGTATCCAGTAGACCGAGCGAACCCGGCAGTGCAGCTCTCCGCAGAATCGCGTCAATCGCTGTGTAGTTGTTCGACAAAGCCGGAACGCCTGACAACATTCCCCCACCGCTGCCTATCGCGTTCTGGTAAGGCTTCGAGAGGATCGCTGAACGAGCTAGGGGGCGAAGGAACGGAATGATCCCAGCCGAAGCCCCCGCCGGCCCTCCAAGCATCCCGCCTCCCGCGCTCATGATTGCAGCTGAAGTCCAATCCAGTGGACTTGTCCCCGGCAGACTGCCCATCTTTTCCGGGCTCTGAAAAGCTTTTGGAAAAGCTCTTGCGAGTTCGGCAACGTCCCGAATGGGGCCTGTGAGGGGTTTCCCTTTGGCAAGCTGTGCCGCTAATTTCTGGCCTGATACATTACTGGTTGCTTCATTAAGTGCTGATTGAACGCTGTAGGTCTTGGCTATGGTGGTTCTGGCTTCCTTGAACGCTTCGAGAAGCGGGCTGCCAGTTGGCAGATTCCGTTCTATGACTCCCTCCAGGGCTAATGCAGATTCCTTGAACGCTCTGCCCAATCCCTTATTGCCATTCCTATAGGCATCATCGGCTTGGTCCCGCAAAACGCTGATAGCATCAATCGCGGAGTCAGCGCCGAACTGTTTTTGCTTCAGAGACGCGATGGTTTTTTCTACCGCATCGCCACCCAGACCCGGAAATGCTTTTGAGGCTCCGGTGTACTTGCTGGCGATCTGATCGAGAGCCGAATTGTAAACATCATCAGCATTCAACGTGCCGACTTGCTTCACCGTTTCGTAGACCTTTCCTGCACTAGACCTGATCTGATTTAGGACTTGAGGCGTCACGTCAACATCCGCCGATAATCCGAGAGTTTTCTGAGCCGCCAGGTTGACTAAAGCCTGGTTCTTGGCTGAAGCCTGCTGAGCGGTCGTGAGTTTTCCTGCAAAACCTTCCAGCCCTCTGGAGACGACTCCCGAATTGGGAATCTGAGACGGTGGAATAGCAAACCCCGCCTGTCTCGCCCGATTGGCTAAATCTTGTACCGGGCTCGTTACGGCGGGTTTCACCATGTTTGCAATCTTTCCGGCTACCGCTTGGCCGCCTGCGCCAAGAGCACCACCCAGCCCGATGTTTGCCGCCGTTTCTCCGGTTGAAACACTCGGTTGAATCGCGCCGACCCCGGAACCGATCAGCCCCGCCCCAAGTGTTGTATTGGCTCCCGGTATAAACGCAGTCGGAGCCAGTGCCGCGACATTTCCAGCAAAGCTACCAACAGCACCCGCGCCGGTATTCATCAACGGGGCATCGCGTTTTCTCGCTTCTGCAACATCTTCCCTTGAGACCATCCCCAGGTTCTGCCCTACGCCTCGGACAAGATTAGGAACCGCGCTGCCGTAGCCAGCGGCGAACTTTTCTATTCCAGACATGCCCGTAGTGGGATCTGCCATGCGCTGCATGTCCTTTGCGGTTTCGGCCTGTATGGCAGAGCGTCTTTCTCCCTGAGCTTTCAGATCAGGCGGGAAATAGCTGCTGTAATCAACCGCAGTTGTGCTGGTCGGAAAATACTTGCTGTAATCAGCCATCGTTACCGTCCGAACATCGGTCGAGAATTACCAAACTGGTTAAGGGCTTCCCGTATCTCGTTGCTGGATTTTCTGTCAGCCTGCATCCGGGAAACTATTTGCGCTTCCTCGATTTTCCGTTCCTCCATCGTCATCAGAATTTTGATCAACTGTCGATTACCGTCTTGAGTGTTTCCAAGATTCGGAACCGACTTCATGAGGAATTCACGGTCCTTGTCGGACATAGCTCCAGGCATACCCCCCTCTCCGTCTTTCGTTCCCCTGATCTGAAGAGCAAGACGGTTGAGAATCGCATTCGTCGCTTGTGCAGGACCGAGGTCTTTTGAAATCTGCCCCACGTCGATACCGAACTGCTTGAGATAAGCAGCCCCACCTACCAGCATGGGATACAGGGGTCCGGAAGGCAGTTTTTCAAGGTTCGGCGCGAGAACCTGGAGCTGGGTTAGATTGGAACGCGCTGAGGCGCCGTTATCCAGTATCCGGCCTTCAAACTTGATTCCAGCCTCTGCTCTTCCTTTTCCCGTTTCGACCGCAGAAGCAGTATCTGCCGGGGTTGGTCCTACGGCTGATCTGGGAGGGACTCCAGGTATTCCAGAAACCGTTCCGCCTCCCACCCTTGGAAGACTTTGAGCAGCGTAAGCAGGTCTCGGGGTAAAGACTTTCTCTCCATTTGGCCCTATGGTTTCAATTGGAGGTTGGTAAGGCGCCTCTGCCGCAGCTTTGGCTCCAGTAATCCCGCCCTCGATCCTGGCCCGGCTCTCACCGTAACCCGGTATTGGCTCCGTTCCGCCTCCGGGAGTCTGTCTCAAGCCCTCTCCGAGCTTCGGACGGCTGTAAATCTCACCAGAACCGGGAACGTAGACAGAACCGCCCTCTGCAACCGACATGGGTTTAGTAGATTCCTGAATCGCTCCCCCGACTTTCCCCATTCCTGAATCACCACTTAACATGAGCATTGCAGCCATCGGGTTAACCCCCATGAATCTCCCGCGAGGATTGTTACCCTGCATGTCATTGGTAGCGGCAGGGTCTCCAGCCCCTTGAGCTTGTTGTGTCCCGCCCATGAAATACTGCCCCAACTGTTGACGAAGCTTTGCGTTAGCATCCGCCTGTTCCAGTTGCTGCTGAAGCTGTCGGTACTTCAGAGGATTGGTTCTAACCATGTCCTCCAGTTGCATCAGCATGTTCAACTGCTGAAGTTGATTGCCCTGCTTACGCTCTTGAGCCTGTTGGGCTAGTACAAAACCTTCAAGTCCGGGAGGGAGTGCCATAGGTTCACCTAGTAAGGGTTTTGATAGTAATTGCCTTGCTGGCCATGCATGATCCGCTTCAGATACTCGTCCATCGTGTTATTCCCACCAAAAGCAGTACCAAGCCCGTAACCGATCGCGTTCAGTCCGCCCCCTGCAACCCCCGCCCCGCCCAACTGAGCCGCCCCAGAAGTGTTCAACCCCAAACCTCCAAACTGTCCCAACTGCCCACGGTAGTTTGACAACGCGGGGAGATAGCTTTGATTCCACACGTCACTGAGGATCCCAGATTGAGCCGTTGGACTACCATACGGGTTGCCGAATTTCGACGCATAGCTGCTCGCGGTAATATCCGACACGCGCTTGAAAGCGTCCCCGTAACCCGGCTGTGAAGCGAGATCGAAACTGGGTTGGTAGGACGCCTCAAGATTGCTGCGGTACGGCGCTCCCAGGGCTAGATTCTGGTTAGCCACGTCCCGATAGGCGTCTGACTGCTGCCCCGCTCCCAGATAGCCTAAAATGGCCTGTAACCCGCCAGCCATGACATTGTTGGGGATGGATATGTTTGTTCCTGGAATGGTGAAGCTGCCCGAGGAAGCACTACCTGCGCCCCCAGAGCCCCCGCCTGCCCCGACTCCTCCAGCAGCGCCCGATCCGACTACACCAGCGGCACCAGCGCCCTCGGCGGTACCAAAACCTGTCCCAGTTATCCCAAGCCCGCTACTGCCCCCTGCGAGGCTGGTAGAGCCTGCCCCACCGCCGCCTATCCCGGTGTTGACTAGCCCGCTCTCGATTGCAGTGGGAGCCTGCAAGCCTAGCCCAGAGGAGCCTCCAGCACTAAGACCGCCCCCAGTTACTCCACCCCCACCCGCCGCACCACCAGCCGCCCCTCCTGCAATCCCACCAGCGGCTGTGCCTTCGGCAGCGAGATATGGAGCAAATGCCCCACCAGCAGCACCAGCTGTAAAAGCAGCAGCAGCTAAGACAGGGGCATTATTTATTTGTGAAGTATTAAAGCGGGCGTCGGCTTTACTACCGGGAGCAATGGCATGTGTTACTGGATCAATATAAAATGTTCTACCACCAGTATAGCTATCTTTTGCGGCCTGATTATAAATGTCAGCAGGCACTACCAATCCATACTCAGGATGTTGTGTTGCCTGCGCCATCAGTTGTTGTTTCTGTTCTTCACCGAGGGGCCGGTTGCTCAAGTCTCCGATGCGAACGAATTGACCGTCAGGAGTCGTGTATTGCTGGTTCAGTGTGTCCTGAGCGTTTGAAAGCAGATTCGTCCCGCCCTCAGGATCTGGGTTGTAAGCTTTCCATCCATCTTCGGTCATCTGGCCGAACTGTGTACGTTGATCCTCTCCTCCAACTTGGCGGGAGGTATAGCCAGCTTGAGCCATCAACTGCTCAAGCGTCATGGTCGGGTCGCCTGCGGTTCCCCAAGGGTTGGTTGCCATAGTTTTATCCTATCGGGTAGATAACGTTCACGTAATTTAGTGTTCCTGACATCTGTGCGTTTGTTACAGCAGCTCCAGCCCCATCATGAAATTGTCCGGTTCTTGTGCCATTCACAGTCAGCCATTGCGTAGCGGTTGCTCCGCTATGAAAAGAAAAAGTCCCCTGTCTCGATGCGTCGTTTGTTGCTCTGGTAATAAACGGCAATCCTCCAAAAAACGCATTAGAACCGTCTGCTGTGGCAGGGTAATCAAATCTAGCTGCTACCCATACCAGCCTTCCCGGCATCATTGTGTACAAACCACTTACATTCGCAAACGTAAGACCAGCTCCACTTGCATCTACAGGAGTCCATGATCCAAGTTTATCCTGCCCAAGCAGGTTGTTCCACGCAAAGCCCCCCCTGTTTACGAAGTGCAGTAACTGTTCCCATGTTGTTGGCTCGATCATAACGAGCACACCTCGTATTCGATTTCAATACTTTCCATTCTGTTCGGCCCATTGGCGTTGTGCTCCAGCTTCCACGAACGCCTGCGAGATGTGCCCAGCCTCAAGAGACCACGCGCCACCTCTGCCGGTATTCCTAGATCAATGTTTCTCGCAGTTGAGTAAGTAGCGTGGTCGTCATCTGAGTACGAAATGCTCAGATTTGAGATAGTCGTCTGTGGGTCGCAAATCGGCCTGATGCGTTTCCAAATCTTCCGGTTCTGGGTGCCCATGTCCATGTTTTCGAGTTGAATGGTTTGGGTATAGGCAACGCCAGCGTCTTGGTACAATGGATTAGTAGGGTATATTGAATATATTTTCGCGTCAGACGAAACATTGAATGCAGATACACCCAAACTGCCCACTATTGCCATAGGAGTGATGTCTCCTGCAACTGTCAATATCCACCATGTATTTGTGTCTATGCAGTAACAATGTTTTTTTGCTGCCCCTATCGCCGTGTACATTAAAATGTGTGCAACACCATGTGTTGTGAATGACCCTGTTATGCCAGTTATTGTGGCTAGATTTATTAGTTTATCTATTGCTGGGTTAGAAACTTTTTCTGCAATAAAACCATTTATTCTGTAAAATCCTTTTTGGCCTGTTTCTGAATTTACTCCTATAAAATAGATGGTGTTCCCTGTCTGAAAAACTGTTTGTGCAGATGTTGTTGAAGGAGATACAGCACCAATTCTATTTATAGAATTACCGATTGAAATAATAGGAGATGGAGTAAGTCCTACGTCCTGAAAGAACTCGATACTGCTTTTTCCAAATGCAACGATCAAGTCCTTGTATCTTCCCAATCCACATCCACCGTCAGGATAGGACTGCGCGGTATTGAAAGCTGATGCAGTCCAGTTTGCGAGACTATTAATGTCTGAATTCCAAATTTTACCGTTGGTCGTCATTACATACATTCGACCGTTAAGGTGAACTGGAGCGCCAATTAAAGGTTCTGGCGTACCAAGAATAGGCGGAAAGTCTGCATCTGTTATTTGGGTCCACGCACCACCCTGAGGGAAAAACCATGCCTCTCTTAAACCAGTAGTACTGTCAGTAAAAATCCCTACTAATGTAGCAACGCCGCTAATAGATGTTTCTGTCAGTGACAGACAATGAAGCGTGGTTGATATATCCCCACCAACTTGCGTTCCATCTACTCCATCCAGTAGCCAAACGCTAGTTGCTGTTAATCCAGTCTCCTGAAATGCCAAAATTATTGGAGATGTAGAGGCGGTATAACCAGTCCATACACACGAGGCAAAAGTACCAGCAACAACACCTGACAACGCTGAGCTTCCAAAAGAGCCGGGTCTCTTGTTGAGAAACGACTTCGATTGTCCAGTGATGGCATTTGAGACCACCTCGGGATAGCAGTTGACAAAAAACTGATCCTTCGTCGCAAACGAATTCGGATTAACGTTCCGGTTAATCAGCGAGCCTACAAGGGGAATTCTTACCGTTGGCATCAGCTTGTAGTGGCCGAAATCGGCCCTCCTCCGAAACCTTCGTCCTTGTCCTGCTGGTTCGCAAGATTCAGAACCTGCTGGTACTTCGACTCCCACAGGTTTATACGGTCGTCTCGACCGATGAAGGATTCACACTCTGAAAGAGCGGCGAAGAAATAGACTTCGGGATAAGCCGTGAAAAGACTATTAATAGTCGCAGTCATCGCTGTTGGAGAGGCGTAGTAGATTCCCTTCACTATCCTCCCCGGAGTTCCAGCGTCTCCGAAGATGAAACTAGATGCTTCACGGGCGATGAATTTCTCCTGCCCCAAGGCTCTTGCAGGGTATTTCTCGTAAATCCACTCTGGAGCTTTTCTTTCAAGCTTCCGAATTGGAGAGGTATTGATGTAGGCATACTTCAAGTCGAGATACCCTGTAGGAACAGCAGATGTTCCATCCGCCGCGATGGTAGAAGCTAACGTGCTTTCCATATCTCGCACTCGAAGCTTCTTCAATACCTTGTTTTCGGCGAAACGGATTACGTCATCCAGTTGAGTATTGGAAATCGCTGAACCAATATCCAGACGCTCCGTGATAGCCAGTTTCAGGTTCGCTAATGTGTCTAATGACATTACGCCCTCGCCAGTTTCGGTACTGAGTATCTGAGTTTGAGCACTCGGGCAGCTTCCTCAATCGGCCAACGTTTATTCGAGTCCTGCCTCCAGACGGTCATGGACTTGTACCAGGGGATGGTTTCTTCAACCCCTCCATATCTCCACTGGGACAGGTTGTTCACAAACACCCACGTTGGAATTCCCAAAGCTGCAGCCAGGTGGCCTACCGAAGTTTGCATGCAAATAACCATGTCGCATGCCGAAACAAGGCCAGCAGTTTCGTCGTAGTTCTTGTTCTGGGTGACGAACGGGTACTCATGTATCTGAGCCCCTTTGAAGTCTCTGATTTCCTCGGAGACATCCTTGTACTGGAGACTTACCCAATGAGCGTCTACGGAATCGAACAGGGGTTGGAGTTCTTCAAGCTTCCATCTACGGAACCTTTCAGCAGTCCATGAGAGACCTCCAGACCAGGCTATTCCGATGATGGGTTTATGCTTGGTCTTGAAATACTCGTTCCACATGATGTGGCGCTCGTACGGGGGGACGAGGTACGGGTCTCCACTGAAGTCCTCGGCCTTGTTTCTCAGTATCTTCCCCAACTGCCCGATAGAAATTGAGTAGTCCGGCTTCTGATCCTCATCGGCCCAGACTGCTTGTTTCTCCCAACGAGTCCCGTACACCTTCGCCTGGGGAAAGCTCCTTCTGAACAGCGTTTCCAGACGAGAATCACAGTCAAGAATCAGCTTCGAGCAAAGCTTCAAAGCGTCCGGAATCATCGAAGCAAAGGAAATCTCGTCTCCCAAACCCTGTTCCCCATACACAACAACCGTCTTACCTGGGGTTCCGTCCCACTCCGGTTCGTCCCGGTACTTGAGAATCTTTCGATACTCACTCCCGAGAATGAATCCGTAGTTGATCCATCCATCCCGCCATTTCTTCTGGGCAAGTTGAGCTATACCCAGGTTTCCATGAGCTTTCTGATTGTCGGGTTCTATTTCCAGAGTCGCTAAAGCTATCCTCTCTGCTTCTTTCGAGTTCCCTACCGTGTTGTAGTAAGAGGAAAGATTGTTCAAATTCATTGCCAGAACACGGGGTTTACGGGAGAGCTGCATGGCCTTTTTGTAGCAGCGTTCAGCATCCTCAAGCTGGTACAGCTCCTCCGACAGTCTCCCCAGGTTCTGCCACGATGAAGAATCCAGAGGGGCCAGTGCAACCGCTCTCTGGGCGTACTGATACGCAGCCGGCCAGCGTCTAGCCTTGTCCAGGATGTGCGTGGCCATGATCAACGCTTTTGCATGATTGGGGTCGATCATCAATACCTGATCGAGCAAATCCATCGCTTCGTCCCACTCCTTTTGGGAAGTGAGATAAGCAGCCCGTTTTAGTGCGGTCTCCATGCCTTCATTTCCGTAGTCTTGAATTTCGGGTAGTTCGTTTCCATTTCCTTGAAAAACTTCTTCCAGTCAGATTCTCTCGGGTTCATCATGTTGATACCCTTCTTGTAGAGTTCCAGCATGATCGAAGCCGGTAAGTAGCAGTAATGCCTTATGTGACCTGCAATGCCTTTCTCATCCCTCAGACCGTGATCCCGTTCGATCTTTGCAAGCTCGATAACAGGTTCAACGTCTTGTTCGCTCCGGATGGTCGTCAGGTCGTCCACCTGCTCGGTGTAGTAGGTCAGTCCACTCGACTCATCGACTCCGAAAAACTCTTTCATAACACAACCTTTCGATCAGGCGATCTTTTCGACTTCGCAGCAGTCTTGAAGCAGGAACTCGCACAACCCCTCGATGTCGGCCACGATGCCCGTAAGATCGGCGCTTTCTGGCACGGCCTTTTCTGCAGATTGAGGAACAGGAGGCAATACTCCCGCCCTGCCGGCTGCTGACATCAGTCGTCCATGAGTGTTCCGTAAGCGGCTACGCGCTTCCATCAGCCGCTCGGTGAGTGTCGGTTGTTTCTGGATTTGTCCTGCGCTGCCACTTATTGCGCCTACTTGTGCCATTTCGTTCTCCTGTGGTTAAGTTATGCAAAGGCGAGGGCTTATTAGCCCCCCGCCTGTCCTTGTTACGTCAGCCCTGAGACCTTGCCCGAGGAATCCGGGTTACGTGCGACAAGGCACCATTCGCAGATGATCATGCGTTTCTCCCCGTCGCCCGTTTTCGCCAGACTCTCGATACCCGGTCTCCGTAGCCACGCTGTAGCCCAGTAGTCCGGGTCAATCCCCAGCACCACTCCAGGTGCGGTGTTTCTCACGTAGCGGTTCAGAACAACCATGTGCTTCCCGAAGTCCGAGACGTAAACGTTGGCCGCAGTCAGGATCGGCATTTCTCCTGCTTTGTCCACGTCTACAAACCGGGTGGCTTGAGAAGTGAAGTTGTCGATTGCCGCTTTGTACAGAGCGTTCGTGAGAATCACTCTCGGGTCTCCACCGTCAGTCCAGGCGTCTTGAAGCATCTGGTTGAACGATGTTTGAGAAAGACCACCGAGTGAAGCGCCATCGGTCGGGGCCGAGACCGTACCCGAGGAGTAACCGATGGTGGAACCGGCGTTAGTCGTGGTTCCCCTCTGACCGTTACCGCCGTGGTCAGTTGAGGCAATCCACGATTCCATACCTGCGGACTGGCGGCCTACCGTCTGCGAACCGGCACAAGCAGCCTGGTTCCCGACGATGGCTTTTTCTATGTCGCGCTTCAGTTCCCGCATCTTCTTCATCGCCTGACGGGCGATTTCAGACTTGCGACCAGCTAGGGTCACCGCTTCGAGCGAGCCTGAGATCAGGAACGTCTTGCGGGTAATCTGGAGGTCGTTGTCGTAGCGCACCGGGGCCGTAACCGTTGCGTAGCTCGCGTCATCCCCGTCTACCTGCGCGTTGAGCGTCGCAGCGTCCAGAGAGTCTGCAAGCCAGTTGTGGCTTGTGGAGATGGCCTTAACCTTGTCAAGGTTGGTCAGCGCCCAAGTGTCCATCGGGAACAAGTCCCAGATGGTATCTTCGAGATCCTCGCGGATACTCGTTGATAGGTCGTATGTTTCAGTTGTTCCTGCGATCGCAGTCATGTTTTCCTTTCAGCTATCCGAGCTTTTGCTCCAGGAGTCGCTGTATGTTCTTTGCCTTGTCCGTGTCGGTCTTGGCGGATCGGATGTCGCGCTTGATTTCCGCGATACGGGTTGATTTCCCGTCCCGTCCGTCGGACGCATTGGGACGCAGCGTTTTGGAAGGTACTTTTACTTCAGCCTTGGGTTTTGCAGCCTGAAAAGCGTGCCATTCGTTGGCATCGTTCACCAGTTGCATCACGCGCGGGTCAGTCCACTGCGAGACTTCGTTATCCGAAAACCCGTAGGTCTTGGTAGCGAAGTCGGACAGAGCCTTTGACTTTTCCGGGTTCCAGCCCTTCACCTTCTGGGTGAGGATTTTGTCGCCCTCGGTCTTGAGCTTCTGGCGGGTTTCGTTCAACTTCTGAACGTGATCATTGGCGGCTTTGTGCATGTCGCCCTCGATGCCCGCTTTTCTGTCTTTCAGTTGCTGATACGCCATAAAGTGCTTTTGCGCTTCTTGTGCATCACTGTTGGTCAACTGGTTCCAGTCAACTTGCTGGTAGAGCTTCAGTTGCTTGTTGACTACGATCAGTTCCTCGAGGTGAGGCTCCAGCGCCTGACGCAGTGCCATTTGGGTATTGGCTTGTTGCATCATGAGTTCCGCAGACCGTCGCATCTCGGCGGTTTCCTGCGTTTTCTTCGTGTAATCCTGTTGTCTTTGGTACCCTTCGTGCAGTTCCTTCAATTCTGGGGGCACTTGATACTTGGCCCCGTTGAACTCGAATTCGTAATGTTCCGGTTCGGTCTTGGCCGGTTCAGCGGCCTCGGCAGTCTCAGCAACAGGTTCAGGCGTCTCCTCAACCTTCCCCTCCTGCGTCGGTTCGTGCTTGACGTAGGTCTCGTCCTGAGTCCTCAGGGGCTGTTTGATCACCTTGTCGATGTGGGACATCAAACGGTCCTCAATCGAGGCCTGACCGGGTGCCGGTGCGTTTGAAGGGCTGTTCTGTGCGATTTCCATGTTCTATCTCCTGAATGCGTGAATGGCTGATTTGGCCCGTTCCTTCAACGTTCTTTCTTCCTCGATCTGCTTTGCTGCAAGCTTTCCCGTCATCGCTATTTCACGAATATTGCCCTCAACATCGTCCAGGCACTTCAGCATCAACCGCAGTTCGTGCTGCCCGTCCTTGTCTCCAACGGGGGAGGTCGAAAACTTCTCGTAGATACCCTGGCGAACTTTCCCCATGCACTCGACATACAGCTCGTTCCTCAACAGGTGTTCAGCCTTCGCTCCACGATCCAGTTCCAGGTGCAGGTTTACAGGAGAATCCATACGTCCTCTTCCTCGTCCTCTAGTTGTTTCATCGCTGAGTTAATCCGAGCCCAGTAGAACCGCTCCATTTCCCTTATCCGATCTTCGATAACCGACCTAACTTCTGCCGGCGCACTGACAACCTCGATCCGGTCTTCCTTTTTGACCGTGCCAAGCTTGACGCCACGCAGTACGATATCCTGCGCTTTCTCTCTGGCGAGGTCGGGTATTTCCTTCTTGGCCTCTTTGATGATTTCAAGCACAGCCTCCAGGGAGTTGGCCTCGACTTCTTCTCCGTTGATCCTGAAGCGAATACGGATGCGCTTCTTGCGTCCGCCGCGTCCCCGTCCGGCCCCAACGTCCTGGGTAGGCGTAGGTACAGGGGTTGGGGTAACTCCCGAGGTTCCATACCCGAGCGTGATAACGAAACTCTCGGTCCCGAAAGACCCGTATCCCAGCGTGATGACGGTTGAGATAGACACATCAAGTCGCCCTCGTTATCGAGCTTGGAGTACTTGCGTCATCCAACGTGAACGTCTCAGCCGCCGTTACGTGGTCCAGCTTGCTGATGGTCTTGGTAGTCCCTGAAATAGCGGATTCGCCAAGATGAGCGATCACTTCTGACATGAACTGTGCAAGCGTGGGAGCCGCACCGTTCGCCCGGTAGGATTCTGTTATAGCTGTCGTCAGAACAGCAGCAACCTGCGCAGCAGTTGAAGGCGTTACACCGGCTACCGTACCCGTCACGTTTCCATCAACGTTTCCGGCTACCGAACCCACAGCCCCGGTTACACTTCCTACTGCACCCGTTACCGAGCCTACCGCGCCCGTCACACTGCCAACCGCTCCGGTGACACTACCGACAGCTCCTGTTACGCTTCCCACGCTTCCGGAGAGGTTCCCGGTCACGTTTCCGATGACGTTGGCGGTCAGTGCTGTGGTGATCGAGGTTGCTGCATTCGCTCCAGCGATGAATACACCACCTGCAGCCCCAGCCGTCACATCAGGCAGTTTGCCGAGCCTGCTACCGGCTGTGCCCGCTCCATAGGCTCCAGGAACCGCCGTAGCCCACGGGTCCGCAGCCGCTCCGGCATCGTCCAGCTTCTTACCCGCAGTCCCTGCGGTCTGGTGTCCTGTGTCCACATCTTCGTCCCACACCGCATCAACAATCGCCTGCACGCCTGTTGCAGCGGCACCGATTGCATCAAGTCCGGTAGCAGCAAGCGAGAATCCAGTCTTGTTGGTAAGCGTGGTAACGGTCGCAATAGTGCCGATGTTGGTCAGCCCCGCACCAGCAGCCCCAATCTCTGCTGTGTCTGTGAGAATCGAGGCGGTTTCTGCCTTTACCGCGACGATGTCAGCCGCGACGTTAGCGCCAGCAGCATCGGTAACAACCGCTTTGAATATCGTATTGGTGTCCGCCGCCGGGTCTCCAATCGCTTGACCGAGTGACCCCTGAGTCTGATGGGCGGTCATATCCTCATCGAGAACCGCATCGGCGATAACCGCAGCAGTTACACCTACAATCGTTTGCACGCTGGTTGCAAGGGTGGATACGTTCGTTGTTGCCCCCGCAACGTGGGTTAGATCAACCTCCGGAACTCCTGCTACGGTCGGAGTCGCAGCAGCCGTCCCGAGCCAGGTGGTCACGTTCGCTGGAAGCGGTACTATGACCCCCGTCAGCCAGTCATAAATTGCTTGCGGCAGTACGAAAAACTCATGGAACACCGGGACGTGATTCGCAGCGTCAGTGATCGACAGGAACATACGGCCAACCCTGTTGGTATCAGCCGCCGCAAGCTCCATCTGATAAAACCCGGCGTCACCACCAGTGATTACCACAATATCGTTAGAGGTGGCAGCAGCAGCGCCAGTGATGTTGTCCAGAATAAGGGTTGGCGCAGAACCTGCATCCGTGTCAGCCGTCAGCGTAATGCGCTCGTTTGTAGCCGTAAGAGCATTCTCAATCGTCACACCATCAGTTTTGTCGTAGAACGGGCCGACGGTTACGATTACGGCAGTATTTGATCGCAGGAATCTCATGACCACCTCTGCCGGTATTGACGCATCAGGACCGGGACGACGCTACTACTACCCGCTGTTGCAGTGATCTTTAGCCCGGTTATCACCTGCCGGGTTCCGCCGGCCCCGGTAAAGCCGTGCGCGTTTGTTCCAGACCCTCCGATAGCGTAGCTCCCACCACCACCCGGATTGTTCGGTGCCTCAGCCCAAATCTTCGTCTGACTGACTGTCGGGGTTGAACCGTTAACCGCAAAACAAGCGATTGTCGCGCCGTCGCTCGTGGTGTTAATGGACAGAGAGGTCGCCTGCGTGTTGCTGGTCGTTCCTGTTACATCTATTTGCGCCCCGGTAAACGATGCGGCAGACAGATAGCAGTCTTGCGCGGTGGTCCAGGCTGCGGCGAGCGTCTTGGCACCAGTAGCAGGAGTGGCTTTTGAGAATTGCGCCGAAGTAGCAGTGTCCGGCATCGACGTGCTGCTGGTGATGATCTCCTGCGTCATCGAAGCCCCGTCCCACGTCATCGTGACGTTGGTCGGAGCGGCTACGTTTGCGCCATTTCCGAACGCGATTTGTCCGATAAGGAGTGTTGCCGAAGCGCCGATAGTAAATCCAGACGCAGCAGAGACGCTGGTCGCCCCTATCGCCTCCTGATTCAATCCATCAGAAGAATTGTAAGCGGTCGGTTTTGCGTCAAAAGCTGCAGCCATGTCAGTACACCACGATCGTCATGCCAACCGAAGCCGGGATGTTCAGGGACACCACGCCCCTGATCTGCCGTGTCGTCAGGCCCGGTAATGGAAATTTGAACGCCGAACCGTAAACGCGCACCGGAACCCCGCCGCCATCAACAAGCACTCCACCAGCTATCGTGTAGCCGGATTCAGGCAGAGACAGTCCTACCGTGAACAGGGGGGAAAAATTCTGTCCTGCATCGAACGACATTTCGATAGAAAACGAAATGACCGTAGCCAAGTCCGTGACTTGAGATACATCAATCAAGACCAGCCCACCGCGCAACCGATCTGGTAAATCGACGGGGCCAATCGTCTTGTCTCCCGCCTGCCAGACCTGGGTCGGGAAAATGACGTTTCCGCTAACGCAGCCGAGATTCTGAAATGCCATGAGCGTCCCTAAAGCGTCCGTTCCTAAAGGCTCGTTTCCGAGTGCCATTACGGCACCGGCATAACTCGCATCATGAAGCCAGCCATTACCGTTGAAACAGCCGCGACTTCTGAGCGATAGCGGAGCTGGGCCGTGCCCCCGTTTGCCCCTGCAATCAAATAACCCGTGCCACTGACCGGTGTATCGGTGTTGATGCTTGGCCGACCGGATGAAACACCAACGGAGGCGTCATCCGCGATGCTGCTGCCGCCTGTCAGGGTTCCGGTGTTCGCCAGTTGGTTTACGTGGCTCATACCTTGTCTCGTAACAGCGACGGACGTATCCAGATGAAACCCTCCTCCGGTTGTAGCCGCCGCGGCTCGCGTCGCCCCGATGATGTCGATGATGTATCGACCGTTAGGTACGAACGTGAACACCAAGCCGGATAGACTGATTGGAGTTGTATTCGCCCCCGTTGCCGCGTCCGCAGCCAAGGCGCCCTTGAATAGGAACGGGTCTGAACCCCCTGCCGGTAACTGCGCTGAGGGCACCTTGCCCGTGCCGTCAAGGCTTGCGTATCCGTTAACAGCACCTTTCTCGCTCGTTGCCTGTTTTGAAGCGAGGTCCGAGACCAGATTGGTCACATCGCCCTGGGCGTGGTTGTGGCTGAAGTCCGGGATGTCCGCCTTCGGATGCGTATGTCCGATCAGGTTGTCGTACATCCTCTGAAACAGCGAACGTCCAGCGGTCAAAAAGAGGCTTGAATTTACCGAGTGAGCAGCAGCCGCGCTCCCGTCGTATCCTCGGGTAAGGGAGCTAAACGTGTCCGTAGATCGTGTAGCGCAATGAATGACCTCATTCTCGATCTTGAATACGAAATCGCTGCTTGGAAACTTTATTCCGTGTCCCGCCTTCGACGCGAAAGACGTTTGCGTAGCGTCAATCGTCGCGTTCAATTCTCCGATTGCTCCGTCGGAGAGATTGAACCAGGTGAACGGAAAGTTCGCCATCAGCGCGTCGTCCTCTGGCCGTAAATAAAACCAGCCTGAAACCGGGTGTCAGCCCCGAGCTTGTTCAATACGTTGGTCGCACGGTGCTGGGCAGTCCGATCTGATACGCCGAGCTTCTGAGCGATGTCCTTGTCGCGGAGTCCGACGATGAGGAGTTCAAGTACCTGCTTCTCGCGCTCTGTCATTTTGATCATTGCAGAGTCACCGGAGCAGTCGTTGTCACACCAGAAAACCAGCAGGTCTTGGTACTACCAGGAGCGGGGTCTGAACCCCATCCGGCGTTACTGCATACGAACACATTCTCTGCTACCTTAGTCGGCGCGGTAGCGAGCGTTGTCCCATAACGCACTTCTCTCCTCCCTGAAAAATAACAGTAGTCGTTTAATTCGTGTTCAACCGCACACTTGAGCCAGGTCTCTGGCGGTGGAGGGGGCAGAGCAGACATGGAGACGACGCTTGGAACGCCATTCCAGACTGCTTTTACCCGATCATATTCAAACTGGAATCCTTCACCCGGCTTTGCAGTCATTGGTTGGAACGAGGGCATCGCGCACTCGGTTCCGGCACACAACAGGTAACGGGTGACGTTCGTTCGAGTTCCTATCCACGGCAGGCGAACGAATATCTGCACGGTGGCTGAAACAACGACAGGACATGCGCTAGTCTTGTTCCAGCAGGGTTCGGTATGCCGGAAATATTGTCCTTCCAGTGTCGGAAACTTGACAGCAGAGGCGAGTTTTACCGTTGGCGCGGGGTTGGTTGCTGTAGCAACACCCTTAAACCGAATGTCGAACTCTACAAATTCTGCCAGGCCCCCAATGCTCTGCGGCTGAACCGGAGCCTGCCCGAAAGCCGGGAACGACAGCAGCATCAGTGCAATCAGTGTTTTCAATTTAATGTTCCCGCTGGTACGCGTTTCTTGCCAATGGCTTTTCCATCCTTACCCCGGACAAGAACTTCCTCTGAAGTGGCTGCCTGAGCCATCATCCGCGCGGCTTCGGCAATCGACATTGCAGCCTGTGTCATTACGCCCGTTGCTTCAGTAATCTTGTCCGCAGATTCCTTCATCAGTTGCACCTGTATTACGGATTCCTTGCTCATGTCGGCCTCGTTTTCATGGGTTTTCAGTTCACGGTCCTTAAGACTCGCGTTGATCTGAGCCTTATCAAGCTCCGTCTGCCGGCTGATCTGGGCTTTATCCAAATCCGTCTGTCTCTGAAGCCCCGCTTTGTCCATTTCCTTTTTGTATTCCAGCATCGGGTGTTCCTGCTGCTTCATGACCCCCATACGGTTGGTTTCGGCCTCGAAAGCCTTTACCTTGAGTTCCCCAACCTTGATGGGGTCAGGTTGAGGAGGCTGCGGAGGCGGGATCTTCTCAGCGTCCGGCCAGAAAGCTTCTACGTCCTTAAAGCCGGCAGCCTGGGTAAACTTCGCTGCGGTGTGTCTTATCGTCTTGGGATTGGCCAACCCAAGAGGCAGCATGTTCATCTGCATCCCGAGTATCCGCTCGAGCATCATCATCCGTTGCTCAGCGTTACCCGTTCCCAATCCAACGGAGATCGTCATGTCGGTGCGGGTTTTCCACTCCCTTGGATTGACCGTCACCCACTTATTTCTGAGTCTTACAACGTCCTGCTGGGTTGAGTGCTTCAACGTCAGTGCATGAACCATCCGGAATAGGCTCTTAACTCCCGTCTCTGCAAACACCCGAGCTATCAACTCGACAATGGCCTGTTGAGCAGTCTGGAGCTGAGCAATCGCTACTCCTGAGGGGAGCTTTGCCAGAGAATCTGGGCTGATCTGCTGCGCGTTTTTACTAGACCCAGTTCGTTCCTGCCGAACCATGTCGAAGTACTGAATCCCTTGTAGAACAGCTCCAAAGTCTCCCGAGTTCGTCAGTTGCATGATTGCGTCATGAGGGTTTCCATCGACTCGTTTAATCCCCTGGGGTCGGGAAGTCATCATGTCGTCGAGATTCACCTTGTTCTTATCGACTGCTTTTTCTCCGTTGATGGCAAAGTAGAGGTTGTCCAGGAATCCCCTCTGAAGGGTGGACTTGATCAACTGAATGTCCATCGAATCATCCGCCGTCGAGATACCAATATGACGGTGCGGCATCATCCGGGGGGTAACACAGGCTATGGGAATGAAATCAGCTTCTTCGTTCAACAGCACGGTGTGACCTACAACCATGCAATGACGAAGCTCGGCCATTCCGTCCCCGTCCTCGTCGAACCGTAACCAGCATTCTCTGGCTTTAACCCTTTTCATCGACGGGTCGTTAGTCTCTCCATCGTCCTGGATGTCCTCGTTGAACCTGTTTCTGGCCTGTTCTTCCAAATCCGACAGGGATGAGCCTTCGTTGTCTCCAATGTCATCTGGTATCTCAAAACCTTCACTTCTCAAGTCCGAAAGCGTCTTGTATTCCCAGTGCTCTACAAAGTCCGCGTGCTCCAGATCAACTTCCTGATGTAGAACGGAGACTAAAGTCCGTTCAGGAGCAATCGGCAGATACTTCGCACAGCCGTACATCTTCTTCTTCTGCACCGTGACGTTGTGAAGCGTTACCGGGACTTCGATGAACATCGGACCCATCGGGCCCGGAACCTGCTGCTTGTACATAACCTGAAACGCTTCGTCCTCGATCACATCGACTTCAGGGTCTAACGAGATCATCTTCAACTGATCATCAGTCAACCCCTTGTAATGCTCCTTATCGACTGCTTCCCGTTCGTCCCAGAACGTTTTTACATATCCGTTCTTCTGCAAGAGAGCGTCTGTAAACCACACGTAGGCGGTGTTGAACCAGTTGTTCTTTTCCGTGATGACGTGATTGACGTAATCCGTCTCCTGCTGGGCTTGCTCAATGTCCTCCGGGCCTTTGGGAGCGAAGGACACAACATCGTCACCCGATGTGAAGATTCTCAGCAGTCCGGGCTTGATCCACTCGATTGAATCCGACACGTCACGAGATACGACTTGAGACCGACCGTCTCGCTCGTTCTGAAACGGTCTGCCGAGGTAGTAATCCATAGCTTTAGCGCGGGAATCCTGAAGCTCACCGCCTTGAGTGGCTTTGGATTCGTAGTTCTCAATCGCGTTGAGGATGGAATTATCCATTCCAGGGTTTTCCAGTTATTTCCACCACGGCACTGCGAACGCACTGTTCTTTAGTCAGGCCCATTACAGCCCTGTCAACGCCCAGCGGACATACGTATCTATGCCCCTCCTGGTAGGTTTCTCGCGTAGCCAATTGATAGGCAAATACTTGCTCTACCGTCACACAATCCCCCGGTCGTCGTACTTGAGAGGCTTGTCGCGGTCCTCGTTCCGCATCTGGTCAACGCACATGCAGAGGTATCTGAGAGCATCAGCCGAATGGGAGTGGTCGTCGTGCAAAGGACTTTGAGGTTCGTTCGTCGTCACCGGAATCGATCTCCGGTAACGCTTCAGATGGTCGATTAAAGGCTTGGCCTTCACATCATCGAAGTAGATTCGCCCGAACATCTGGCGCACACGCTTGATGCCGATCTCGATGTCCTCACGGATCAAGGGTTCGGCTACGTCCAAGCCAAGAGCTTGCAAAGTCTTAACAGGGGTTGGAGCGAGTAACGGAGACTCATGTCCCGCGTCGTGGGGAAGGTAGGCTCTGCCGAGGTTGTATTTCTTGTTCTTGATCTCGGTTACGTACCAGTCGTATTTCTTCAGATGATCCTCGATGAAGTCGATCACCATCACCTGATTGAGCAATCTCTGAACGAACAGGATTACCATCTTGTCGTTGAAGCCCAAGTCCCACACCGTGTGAACCTTCAACATCGGGTCATAGGGAACCGGACGTATCCGCTTATGCTCGATGGCCTCCCTGATCTCTGAAGCGTAAATAGCCCCGTCAACCGAGGTTCTACATTTGCCCTCGTAGATGTTCTCGTAGTCCTCCATGCTTCCAGAGGCTTTGCAACGGTCGTATAACGTCTGCCGTTCTTCCTTGAGCCTTTGGGGAAAGAACGGGTTATCTCTCCAACTAGCGGCCATCAAGGCTGTGTCAGGAGGCGTATGCTCGATAAACCGGACGTACGTCTCATCGCTGTCCAGTTGCGGATTGAAGTTGATCCAGATTTCAGAGTGATCCCTGCGGATGGTCGGGATCAGGACTTCCCACGACTTCTTGCTGATCGACTCCGCTTCCTCGACCCAGGCTATATCGCAGCCCTCGAAGGATTTCAGCTTGGTTACGTCAAGCTGACGCAGGCCGGCGAACAGGAACTTGGTTCCGTTCAGCCCTTCAATATCCGAATCGGTGATCTTGTAGAAAGCGTCAAGCTTCAGGAGCTTGATCTGATCGCACAGCAATTGATGAACGCTGTCGCCAATCGTGCGTTGAATCTCCCGCGTGCAGAGAATACGTTTGACTGTCGCGTATCCCTGAATCAGCAGGGCTCGGGCGATGTTCCACGAACCGCCCTTACCCCGACCACCGTAGACAACCTTGTAGCGATGGGGCTCATAAAGCGCCTGGAGCTTTTCGGGGAGTTCGAGTTCAAGCGTTCCACCATCAGCCATCGGGCTTGACGATCTTCACGTTGATTGAGTTCGGGAGAGGCTGGCCATCGGGGCCGGAGTGTTCAAGGGCTTGAGCGGGCTTACCGTCCATGCGATCTCCAAACTCCTTGAATCCGGTGATGCCCTGCGCCTCAACCTCGTCGAGAAACTTGTCCGCCAACCGATCAAGTTCCGCAATGCCATCAGCTTTGCTGCGCCGCTCAAGAGCACGATCAATAGCGGCCTGCCATCGCCTGCCCTTCGCTGCGTTCTGGTTTCCAGGTTGTCCGCCGATGTCAGCCATTCGTAACGAATACAACCCATTAAACAAAAAGCCCGCTCTCGGCGGGCTGGATACGCCAAACGAAGCTACGACGAGCCCGCTTGGTTCGTAATACTATGCTGCGTGTTCTGTCTGTGTGGCTATATTTCGGCAGTGCTCAGAAAGTTTCACTACTGCTCTACCATCTTCAAAGTTCGGTTTGTGCCCGTTCAACCATCCGCGCAAGGTTTCCCGTGGGACGTTGAGTACCCACGCACCTCCTGACATACCGAAGGCGTCAACGATTACCCTGACAGCAGCGGGAATGTCTATCGGCGGATCGCGTTCTAGGACGAAGCGGCGGACTATCAAGCTTGGGCCTTGTGCATCTTCGCCACGCACTTGCAGATGGCACGGTTGAGGTCGGAGCCACTAGCAGATACTGAATCATCAAAACTTTCCACGTACCACTCTGCTGGATCACCATAAATCGTCAGCCAAAACTTCTTCACCAGCGCCATCGCCTGTGCGTCGTCGTGTAGAGGATCATATGGCATCCAAACGCCATTAATCTGAATCTCAACGCTTACCCATGCGTTATCTGAGATCCCGGCGTGAACCGCTGGGTCCAATTTCATCGCCTCTGCGCAACATCTATTAATTTCAAAGTCTTTCATTGTCTCTCCATCCATTTCGTAACCATCCCCGCTATCCTGTCGCCCTCTAACATCGCCTTGTGCATGTGCTCGGGTTCGAGCGCCCAGTGCTTGCGCATGCCTTTGTAGTGAAGGATTGCCCGGCCTTTCAAATCCTCGTCCGGTTCAACAGGGGTGTAGTTGTAAACCGAGCAGGGAAACTCCTGAATCTTCACTGACGTTCGCATGGCAGCCCGTTTGACAGCCTCTTGGGCGTCCATCCATCCATCCCGGTCTGGAATGGCTAGGTACTGTTCCTGGGCCTCCTGAAAGAAGGTATGGGAACCATTGCTCATGATTACCCCGTTGTTGTAGGGCAGGCTTTCGGCGATGCCGGCGGTTATTGTCCGGTCGGCATGGTCACGCCGGGTCAACCCCACCTTCCACGCTCCATCGTAGAGATCGGCAATGTTCTTGAGGAAAACGCAGTCATAGTCCACCACAATAAACCGGGGGAGACTCTGGCTCGCAGCTACAAGGTGATTGAAGAAAAACTCCTGAAAGTCCTCGCCTCTGGGGAGCCTGACGATTTCACAGCCCTTGAAGCCCTCCGTTGCCTCATCGGTCAACTGGTAGATGTGGCTTGAGGGCATGACGTTCCGCACTGAAGCAATCAGGCGCTCGGCTATTGCTCGGGGAAGCGGGCCAGCGAAGGGGAAGCAGACGGGGATTTTCACTTCTTGCGCTCCGTGAGCATGGCGTCGGCTTGCGAGTAGCAATACCTCGCTATATCCGCATAACCATGCCCATCTTCCCCCCATTCTTTTCCGCGTTGTGTCAACGCCGCCGCCGCGAAGTAGTCGCGCAGGGACATGCCTCGCTCGTCTATCTCCGGAGTTATCGCTGTTCCATACACGTCGCTTTCCATGAACCTCTGCGAAGCCCTGAAATACGGAAACACTGTCCCGCCATCTTCTTTCATATCTTCCCCCGATACTTGAACTGCACCGGCAATTTGATTGGCTGCGCCTTCACCCGTTTTACCAGCAATTGCATGTACGAATTCTCCGGTATTCCCCTGAACCTTCTTTTGAAGTCCACCGGAAACGTGAAGTAACTCCCACCCACCAGCCCGAAACACTCGACGACTTCAAAGCCGTTATCCTCGTAGAAATCTTTAACAAGGGTTGGGCTGACGGAATAGAAACCGTGGTTGTAAGCGTTGAGCGGAAACACCTGCACGATATGCCCACCCTGTTTCACCATCTGGGCGAGGTTGATGATGGCTTGCCCAATCATGAAACAGTGCTCGCAAGTACCTGAGTCAATCACCAAGTCATACTGCCCCTCGTACTCGTTCGACGGGTAGTTCAAATCGAGGATGATTTCACTCCCCCTGATCTTGGCAATGTCGAACACGTCGAGCGTGTATCCCAACGCTTTGAAGAACGCGACCGACTCGAAGATTCCAGGAAGTTGAACCCCGTGCCACGCCATGATCTTGGCCGAGTCATCCCGTTGCGGGACGTCCTCCAGCTTCTCACCGATGGCGTCAAAGGCTTGAGTCCCGTTGATCAAGAGATCAGGATACCCCGCAGCAGCAGCCCTGCCCTTGCCGCCGGCTTTCAATATCAGCTTGAGACTCGCGGGGGTTATTGCCATAACACGCCTCCGAGTTTGTTCAGATCGACAATCGAATCCATGTCGATGGGTAAAGCCCCGGTTTGCTTCGTCGGTGTCGCATCGTACCTTAGAAACTTCTGCCCCAGCATATGAGCCCAACACCGTGAGGCGAAAGTCGCTATACACTCCGGAACGTTGATTTCGACAATCCTGCAATCCTTCGGCGCGAACATGGTGATTGCAGAACCTCCACCACAATGCACCACGACGAGTTCGCACCGGGAGATAAGTTGAAGTTGCTCATCAACCGATAAGTCCTCCATAAACACCCGGCGAATGCGGTTCTTTTCAAGATAAGCTGCGACCTCTTCCTCGTTCTCCAGGTTTCTCCACCTGGCTTTTGCTCTCGATATGTAAATCCGCTCACGCTTCAAGGTTGGAAGCTGAAGCTTTTTAAGAATCAGCGAGCGCATCAGGTCTAACGATTGCGGAAAGACGTAGGGCAGTTGATCGTCGTAATGCCCTCGATAAGTCACAACCGACGGAACCCAAAGCGTCTTGACCTTCACCCCGTCTTTACCAAAGACGAAGTATCGAAAGCCCATCTTCTGCAACCACTCGATATACCGCTTTGGTAAACCTTCCTTGATGAGCAGCGTTTTACCCAATAACTCGGGTGCCCAAAATAAAAGGGTGGCGCGCATGGAATAGGTTAACAACCAGTGTCCGAAGTTCTCGCGGCCCCAGATCAACACGTACTCGCCCTTCAGTTCTCCACCGTCCGGGATCTGGTAATCCCTCAACTGCCCCTCAATGTTTGAATCGTAATTACCGGAAGTCACACCGTGAACCACGATTCCATCGTCTGTCACGAGATACCCGGTGTCTATGACTCTCACATTCTCGACCAAGCTGATGAACGCATGAGCCCGCCCATAGCGATAGGGTTTGAAACCTGGGTTCTCCAGCAGGATCAGGCTCTCCGGACGGGAGATTTCAATCACGGGCTCGAGTTCCAGCCGCGGCATGTCAAGCGGGCGCATTTATCCTCGCCTTCATCGCCGCCAGTTCATCCTTAACCCTGTTTAGTTCGTCGTTTCGATTGCCCTCGCGTTCAATAATTGCCAATGCCAAAGCCAAGTGCCCGGACAAATCCTTTCGTTCCTTGCGTAACCAAACCTTGACGGCCTCGTATTGCTTTACCGTTTCCGCTTCTCCCAAATAAGCGCCGTGCTGGTTTATATGGCGATAAGCCTGCATGAGATTGTAGAACTCCTCGCACTCCGGCCAATCGTCAGAGTCCTGGTTAAAGTTGTTCATTGTCCCCGCTTCGGTATGTAACAAGCCATCACGCATTCTCGCGGGTCTCCATCGCATCTGACAATCTTCCCGTCCTCTCTCCGAGAACAAAGATCATTCAAATTCACGCGATTGCGGTCAATGAACCAGACTACGTTTCCATTCTCGATCATGGCTATCTTGCTTCCCTGTAGAACGGTGAACCCGAACCATCGTCCGAGCGCCATCAACAATTTCACTCTGAGCATAGAATCGCCTCGTAGGTTTTCTTCAATCCATCTGCAAGTAAAGTTTTCGGAGCCCAGCGGAACGTTCGTAAAGCTTTGGAGAAATCCAGCACGTTCGCCGGCACGTCTACCTTTCGCCCCAGACTCACGTTGAGATTGATAGGCTTTCGCGTGAGCCTTTCAACCCGTTCAATCAACTCCCGTATCGTTACGCCTACCCCTGTCCCGATGTTGAAAACACCCTCCTGGTTCCGAGCCTCGATCAAAGCGTCTACTACGTCGTCAACGTAGACGTAATCGCGCATGACTGAACCATCGCCCCATAACTCGAACGCTTCTCCCGTCATGGCGCAATGAAAAAGTCTTGGGATAATTCCCTCAACCTGTCCCGGCCCGTAAGCGTTGGCGATTCTCAGGATGCAGTACTCGAGCCCGAACTGAACGTAGTAAGCATGGAGATACTTTTCAATCGCAAGTTTGGTTACTCCGTAAAAGCTGATGGGATCGGTAGGGTCTGATTCGTTCGCTGAAAACCATCCAGTTTGTCCGTACACCGTCCCACCGGATGAGGTGAATACAACCTTCCTCACTTCGTTATCTACGCAGGCGTTAAGCAGGTTCACCGTGTTTCCTACGTTTACATCAAGGCCGTAACGGGCATCGTTTGAATGTGGAAATATCCCGTTGATCAGGTGGTACACAACTTCACAACCCTCAACCGCTTTATCCACGGCACGGTAATTTGAAAAATCCGCCCGCTTTCTCGAAAACACGCGCGGAGCATCAAGCCGCCCCACCAGATGCGAGCCGATGAAACCTGTACCGCCGAGAACGAGAGTTGTCATACCGGAATATGAATAGTTGTTTTCATCTTCTCGAACATCTCATCGTTCGCAATCTTCACGCAGTGAGTGCAGCAATAACCTTTCTCGTCGTACTCACCGTCGAACCTGTCCGTGTAGGCAAAACGTTTGCAGCGGTGACAGCGGAGATTCAGGTCGAATTTGTCTTGAGTCATTTTTTCACCGGTCTCGTCCGGTACTTCTTCACCCGCGCCAGCCTTCTGCGGCGGGCCTCCTGAGTCGTCAGGCGTTTGTAGCCCATCACGAATACCTCGCAATCATTTCCTCGTAATCGGCGCGCGTGTACTTAACCGTCGTGCGCTTCAACGTCATCAATTGATCTACAGTGGGCTGGCCATATTTTTTTACCAGGGCAACGTAGAATTCTGCCTGTTCTCCATGCCTCCAGCGATTGCAGTAGGAGCACTGGCCCGCAACATTTCTCGTGTCCCACCTCACCGCAACATGCTGCCTCGGAATGAAGTGCCCAGCCTCAAGCAGCGACCAGCGATTGCACGTAAAGCAAATTCCCATTCCATCCTTGGCCGAATCCCGCCGGCGGATATACAGCGAAAATACCTTGTCGAGTTTTCTGCGAAGGGAGGGAATGGAGGGTTTTTTCATGCTGCAAACTCGTTCAGATCCTCGCCGGGTTCGCGGTTGTAAATCGGACGCCACTTTCCTGCAAGTGTTCGCATCTGCGCCCGCACCCAATCCCGTTTTTGTTCGACGGTAAACAGACCGAGCTTTTCACAGGTGGCGTACGCCTTGTCGGTGTAGAACTTTTCGTAATGAGGCAGGCAGAAATCAGCCCAGCCGGTAGGTGTTTTCACGCGACAGATTGCAGAGACGTTGCAGCCCATGTGAGCGCATTGCATGAACACCGCGGGCTCGTCCTGGGCTTTGCCTTTTTTCCCTCGGCCCCAACCACAACCGCAGTACTTCGAATTGCCTATTTCTGCTTTACAGTCAGGACACTCCAAGGCTTTGCTCCCCCAAGTATTGTTCGAATTTCGTAGCGTTAAACAACGTGGCTGGCCGCAAATATTCGGCCATCTTTTCGTCACTACCCCACTGCGAGCATTTAGTGAACACAACTTCCCGTAATTGCAACGGCGTAGCTCCGCTTTTCAGCCGCGCAACAATCAACTTCAAATTCGTGTCTACAGGGCGGTAGTTCTTACCCGCGTTTCGATTGAGGTATTGCAGAACGTCTTTCGCTTGAGAAAGAAAATCATGCCCGTTCACAACGTCGGGCTTGCCCGACATAGATACGCCTTCGACTACGTCTCCGACTACGACTACGCCTTCGGATACGACTAAGTGAGCATTTGCTAACATTTGCTTAGCATCTGCTAGCAATTGCTTAGGAGGCTCCGGGAACTTGCTCTCTGATCGCTCCTGTTGCTTCCAGTCCAGGTATTGCAAATACCGTTTCCCGGCCACCACGTAGATAACCAACAGAATGGCTTTCTGGCACTCCTGCAACCACTCCTCAATGTGACGCGCTTTCACCCTATCGACGCGCAACGGATAGCAACCGCTACGCATAAGCTCAACATCTGCATCGCATCTCCCGTAATCGTCCAAACGTGACATCAGACGGCGATAGAACAACTCAGCGCGTTCCGATAGGCCATCTACCCGACGGCTCGTCAGGATGCCTTCCCTGAGAATTCGATTAGGCATTACGCAGCCCTCTCCTCTTTCTCGCGCATTTCCCGCTCACACGCCCGGAGATAGGCGAGCCACAACCGGCTGACGGTTACGGGTAGATCTTCGTTATCCCGAGCGGCGTAGTACTGGCGCAGGAGTTCGGTGGAGTCGGGTTGCATCAGCCGAGCCTTGTCGAACCCCAGCGGTATTGCGGATAAGTGGGCCGCGTCGGCCACTTGAATTCCTCACCGGAAGCGGGCGTGGGTGTCACTGCTGGCGCCGGCGCTTCGTAGAGCCTGTAATACATCACCCCATTCACTCCTTGCTCCTGAACAAGCCCTCCGCCCCTGAAAAGCATCCCGCTGACGGCACGCTTTACCTGCTTGGGTTTCAATCCAGTTGCGATATGAAGGCTGTAAATGGACAAGGGTTTCCCGACACGCTTCAGAGCTGCCCTTACTTCTTCAGCGGCCCCGGTATGTTTAGGGCAGTTCTTGCGCCCTCTCGCATAGCTGTTCACGTTCTCGGGCACACGTACTGCGGCAGCGTTCCAACGGGCTTTCTTCGAGTTGATACAGGTGCGGCACTTCATGTAATAGTGCTTGTCACCATTCGCCACCACGTTGTAACTGGTAATGCTGTTATCGGGCGTCTTGAGATGCCCGCAGCGGAATGTGTCTTTCATGCTGCAACCCTTTCCTGTTCTGTCCATTCAACCTTGGTCATAATCGTTCCAGACTTCCTGCCCCACATTAGAGTTTCAACAGCGAAACGGCCCTTGTCGGTGAATTGACGTGCAGTGACTATCAACATCTGCGGCTGCATACAAATCTGAATCGGTGAAGCAGTCAGCAGCCGATCAAAGTATTCCGGTATGTTTCTCTGGAAAGTACGGAGCTGTAGCGGCTCGTCTTTTGCCGTGGGGATTCGGACGCGCTGATAAATCATGATTTCGTCGAGTTCGTCCACGTCGTACGCAATATCGTTCGACTCCAGAAAGTCTCGGGTAATGTTTAGCAACTCAGCGTAGAAAGCATCCGCCTGTTCAGAAATACGAAGGAAACTCGCCTCCTCCTCGTCCCAGTAAATTGGTGCGTGTCCTTCTACACAACGCCCCCTACCACCACCTTCTATCAGCCTGTCTATCTGCGAATTGAACTCCCGCAGCTCCCGCGCCATCAGCGGGTATCGGGAGCCGTAGCGCATGAGGAACGTAATGAAGTCAGTAAACGGCTTCTTGTGCTGATGCGTTAAATACAGCGTCACGAAAAACGCCACCTTCAGCGAGTGCATCACCATCGTTAACCATGAAAACAGCACCATTTCCCGCCACATGGATAAAGGCATTGAGTCAGTTGTCACAATCACATCCTCGTATTCCGTTACCAGGTCTGGAGTCCTGATGGCGCCGTGAATCTCAGTCAAAACGATTCTCTTAGTCACGATGCCAAACCGCTTTTGATACTCCGGTTCGGACATTTCTGTATTCGGAAAGACCTGACAGAGGTAGATGAAAAGCTGATTCTTGAGTCCGGCAGAGAGCATTTCCTCTACACCCGTTTTCCAGGTGTCGAACGTCTCTCCGGGTAGTCCGAGGATGAGTTCGGAGTAAACGGGTACGTTCGCCTCGTTGAACTTGACTTGTAGAGACTTGTAGGTTTCCAGCTTGATGTTCTGCCGCTGAATGTTTTTTAGGACTTCCTTGTTGTTGCTTTGTAAGGCCAGCGTGATGCCCTTCTCCAAGTCGGCAGAATGGAGATTCTTGGCGATCTCGTAGATACGTTCATCCGCGTTCTTGCCAAAGCAGGTTCTGAACTTCTCCGGGTAGCCGTACTGGCGTTTTATGTCTACCAGGATTTGCGCGATTTCCACGTCCCGCTTGTGCATACCGAAATTGGAATCGGCGTTGAACACGTAGCGGATGCGGTTCCGGGCGCACCACTCCAGTTCGTGCTTTACACGCTCAACACCGTGGAAACGATACTTGCGAGACAAACCGCCCTGACCCCAATAGCAGAATGAACACGGAAACGGACAACCTCTATTCGTCTCGATGATGGCCTGCATGTTTACACCAGTCGCCAGCGAGTCCGTCATGATGTCGGTGTAGAGCCCTTCGAGGTAGGGCGACGGGTACATGTCGAGGTCTTTAGGTTGCTTCGACTCGACTTCATTTCTTACACACTCCCCATCCTTGCGCCAGGAAACTCCTGTCAGTCCTGAAAAGTCCCGCGAGCTGAGGTTCCGTATCAGAATCTTTGAAAACGCCTCTTCGCCCTCGGCACGTACTGCCACGTCTATGAACGGGTGTTGTTTGAAATAGTCCTGAGGGTGTTGCGGGACTTGCGGCCCGCCGAACACGATGAGGCACGCCGGCCACTGACGTTTAACCCGCTCTGCTACTTCAAGGTTCAGTTGTTCGTTCCACATCGAAACGGAGAAAGCTGCGACTGCTGGATTCTCGTAACGCGGAAGAATGTTTTCCAGCGAATCGACGTGATACAGGAACGGCGCAAAGGTGTAATTCGCCCGTACTTCCGGAAACGTCTCGGCGTAAGCCCGGAGAAGTCCCGTAGCGATGGGAAGATAGGCAGAGCATTCCATGCGAATATTGAATTCGTTGAGGTAGACCCTACGCATTTTTCCGCAATCTCTTTTTGGGATTTATATGCATATCTCCCTCGGTCGCCACGCCGCTGCGATATGCCTTGCCAGCGCGAACGGTATCTTGGCGATTGCGGCAGAGGCGGCTTTGCGGGCGGTGCTGTGGCTTGATTTACGCGCTGGATTGTTGTTCGTCACCTTCTGCCCCGGCGAGCCGATGTTGAACCATGAGCCGCCGGTGTTCTTGATTGATTTCGTCATCGGCATCAGCGCCGGCACGTCGCCCCACAAGTGAAAACTGCCGAAGTTCCAGCGCGACCTACCAACCCACTCATTCGCCCCGCGCACGTTCTCGACCACCAACGGGATGAAGTGCCCCGCCGCTTCGGTGGCCTCGCGCTGAATCCGAAAGCAGGCATCGAATAGCGCGGTCAGCCGCTTCCGCTCGGCAGGATCGGCCAGTATCGCGGCACGCTTCGCCTTCGCACGACTCCACGGCATCGCCATGTAGCTGAACTCCTGGCACGGCGGCGAGGCGACAATCAGCGCGGCATCCCTGAACTGCGAACCGTGCAGCGTCAGAACGTCTTGCAAGACGAGCTGCGCGGGATACTTCGCGTCCCCGTATTCGTGCCGCTCGATGTCGAAGCCAACCACGTAGTAGCCCTCTGCAAGCAAGCCATCAGTCCAGCCACCAAGGCCCGCGAACAAATCTATAGCCAACGGCTTCATGCTATGAAGCCCCTCTCTTTTTAGGTATGCCGCTCTCGATGCTGACTCCATAATGGATCTGCGCTTTACGCAATCCGACGAGGGCTACCAGGGCGAATTCGTAGTTGAAACCCTTTTCAGCGAGGAAGTCGGCGGCGTCGAGCGCCCCGCTTTCGGTCTTGATTCGAAGGGCTTGTTCCATCAGCGTCAGGTCGAACCCCATGCTTATTCGGCCTCGTCCTCGGGGTCGTTTTCGACTTGGTAGGGGCGGTAGGGATGCAGCGGACAGGCGAAACTGGTGCAATCCCGCACTTCGTTCCTCATAAACCCCACGCAACGCAGGCAGAATGCCCGAATTGCGGCATTTCTCGACTTCCCAGCGTATGCGCGTTCGAGGGTGGGGCGGTATAGCCCCGGACACTCGTTTAGAACCTTAACCTGCCATTTATTCATGGTTTGCCTCTTTCGTCCCGCACCGAACACGCGATGAATTGATAAGGCTTCCCCGTCTTGAAGTGATAACTGGTAACCAGGACTTCGGAGACGACTTCGAGGGTCCGGCCCTGCATGTGAATGTAGGCCGCAGCAGACGTAGGCCCGACATGGACTGCCGGTGCCACGCTTGGCGATGCCTGCGCTGCTGCGGGTTTGGTCATGTAGAGGTCATCTCAACCGAAGGCATTTCTTGCATGTCACGTCTCTCCAGTAAACTGATGTCCGAATATCGTGACTTACGCACATGCCGCCGCAACGCAACCACGGAACAACTCCATGCGTCATGCGCAACTCGTAGTATTTGTGAACCACCGCCCGCTCCCCCGATGTAGCTTTCTTTTCAGGAGCGTTATCAGTCCCGGCTTTGCAGACGGCGGGAGGGACGGGGTTAGCCATACGCCACTTTATTGAGCCGGTAGCGAATGACTCTCGCCCCGTTCTTGGTTTTCTCGGGCTGATGCTCGATCAGGTAGAAACGCTCAAGCTCTCGAATTCGTTCACTCAGACGGCAGATGCCCAGAGTGTTGAACGATTCAAGCTGCGTAATCCCGTCGTGGGATTCGAGGTAGGTCAGGAGTTTGGCGTTTTGGGTCACGCCGCTTTCCTCGCCTTGCCGTTGGCGGGCTTTCTTGCCGCCCATCTCGCCTTAGCCGCCGCCCGCGCAATCTGGCGGCGACGGCGCGGGCTTAGGGACAATGCGCGAGCGTTTCCGCCCTTGCTCTGCGATTCAGTAGTGATGCGATATTCACTCATGACGGCTAGAGTATGGTATTTTATCGGTGCTTGCAAGACGTTTCTGCATGCTTTCTTGGTTAGTTAGTGCTTACTTACATAACTGTTACATTTGCACATTGATTATATTGCCTTTTAATGCTTGCTATCATGCTTGCTATGGCCCATACTCTCTCCCACGCCTCACAGGTAGGCCAACAACGAGGAGACAGAACGTGAGCACATGCCGAATTTGCAAGGGACACGACGGAACGATGTTCAAGTATTCGACACGCCACTACGCGCATGGAAAGTGCGGTATCCAGCGTTTCGGAAAAGAGTTTTTAACGATGATCCCGGCGCACATGGTCAAGGCGCTGCCGTATTTCGCGCTCAAGGATGCTGGGCTATTGCCGGAAGCGGAACGCTTCATTTCCGCCTAACCCCAACTGCCGCCCTCAAAGGCGATGGAGAGATAGATGAACGACACCGAAAAGTTTCACACTATTCAAGCAATGCGCAATTATGGCGGCAGTTTCGTTCAGGCCCTTGCGATGGCATGGGAGCGCGCTGATTCGGATAACTCGCTGCGCATCCAAAAAGCGTTTCCAGAATACATGGCGGAGTATGGCCCCGGTTCAGCCTTCTATCGCACCGTCAGAGACGGCATCGGGCAATCGGGAGCCACGCACGCATGAGCGCCCTAATGCCAGACGGCGCTACCTACGCCGAGCGCCAGCACAACGCTGCCCGTTACGAGCCGACTGACAGCGAAATCGAATACTTCATTGAGTCCTGGCTCGAGTCG
>Ga0184628_10000135_pt1 | contig 41860 bp, 40 predicted proteins | sample PLM4_5_b1_FD_133149 | JGI IMG/M metagenome (GOLD analysis project Ga0184628, IMG submission 133149) | Groundwater sediment microbial communities from an aquifer in East River, Colorado, USA - PLM4_5_b1 | ecosystem: Environmental > Terrestrial > Soil > Riparian zone | place: USA: East River...
CCATTAGGGGGCCATCTGCCGGGCTGCAAGCCTGTAGTGGATAGGCTGTATTAAACGAATTAGATTTATCGATTTCTAGAAAGGCGGGGGTAAATGCGGTTGCGTTTTTTTGCGGTGTCTCTCACGTTGGCTTTTCTGCTGTTCACGGGAACAGCATTTTCTCAAACATTTACAGGATTGTTCGATGGCTATTACGGATACAATTTCAACAAGCCACTCAATCAGAACAATCAGTTCAACAACGGTGTTCCTTCCAGAGCTTTTGATGTCAACCACCAGATGTTCAGCCTGAACTATGCTGAAATTGCAGTTGAACAGAAGGCGTCGCCGGTTGGCTTTCGCTTTGATTTTGGTTTCGGTGATACGGCACGCGTCACCAATGCTTCCGAACCATCTAGCGCAGACCTGCAGCACATTCAGCAGGCTTACGCGTCCGTTAGGAAAGACAATCTTACGGTGGACTTCGGTAAGTTTGTTACTCCGCTGGGTGCAGAAGTTATCGAGACCAAGGATAACTGGAACTACAGCCGTTCGCTGTTGTTCACGTATGCAATTCCTCTTTATCACTTCGGTGTGCGGACGACCTATGCCGCATCCGACAAAGCGACCTTTGGTGCTTATGTTGTGAATGGATGGAACAACGTTCGGGATAACAATACGGCAAAAAGCGTTGGATTCCTGGCGATACTGAAGCCCTCAGACAAGTTGACGCTCACGGAAAACTATCTGACGGGAAATGAGAGCCCGGTTGATGGTGACGATAGCCGTCACATGTTTGATTCCATCGCAACGTATGTCGTGAACGACAAATTCAGCGCAATGGCGAACTACGATTACGGTTTTGATACCTTGTTCGGTGCCAAGCGCATGTGGCAGGGAATTGCCGGCTACGGCAAGATCTCCTTTAGCGGAACGGACACCGGGTTCAAGATCGTTCCTCGCTATGAGTACTATTACGACAAGAACGGCGCGACGACAGGAATACCCCAGAAAATTCAGGAAGGCACCATTACCCTTCAGATGGTTTACAAGGAAGCCGGAACGTTTTGGGCGGAGTATCGGCGTGACTGGTCAGATCAGCAGGTTTTTACTCTCAGCAAGTCCTCTGGTGATGTTCTTCGTTTGAATCAGGACATCATCGAGATTGGCTATACTTATTCGTTCTCGAAGGAAGTAAAGTAGCGCTTCTGCTTCCATGAAAGCTTCGATTGCCGATCGTATTCAGGCGGCGCTCCGACAGGAGAACCTGAACGGCTGGCTTTTCTGCAGCTTTCGTGGCAGCGACTCAATTGCCGAGAAAATCCTTCAGCTGGATCATTCTCGGCTGGCGACGCGGCGCTGGTTTTACTTCGTGCCAGCCGTCGGTGAACCCACGAAGCCGGTTCACGCCATCGAGCCCGAAATGCTGGATGCGCTGCCGGGGGAGAAGAAAGTTTATCTTCCCTGGCAGCAACTCCACAGTCATTTAGGCAACTTTCTGGCCGATTCCCGGCGCGTTGCCATGCAGTACTCCCCACTCCATGCAATTCCTTACATATCGTGTATCGATGCCGGAACTGTTGAACTCGTCCGATGTCCAAATGCGCAAGATCGTCGATGCGACTTTTGGTGAACTCGCTCGTCGAATTTGTGAAATGGTTCCGACGACGGAAGGGTGAATTTGGAGTACTCAGCGTAGTAAACGTCGACCTTGCCGAATCTGAAGCTGTGGCGACAGGACAGCCTGTTCAGACGCACGTTACCCCCATCCTGTCTTTTGGACTTATTTTTATTAAGGAGGCTCGATGCGATCAATATTGGCCGGTCTCATGTTAGTTCTCGCCATGCACATTTCTGCATTCGCTCAATTGGATGACAAGGTGGCGGATCGATTGTGGGAATCCGCAAGAGTCATGGATGAACTTGTGACGGGTGCGGACTCGGGGATACCGAAGGAGCTTCTCAAGGGCGCGGATTGTGTGGCTGTCATTCCAGCCGTCAAGAAGGGTGCTTTTGGATTTGGCGGTCAATATGGTCGTGGCGTTGTTTCCTGCCGGAAGGAAGACGGGAAAGGTCCATTTGGCTCACCGTCGATGATTTCGATCGGTGGAGGAAGCTTTGGCCTGCAGATAGGTGGGCAGTCTGTGGATCTGGTAATGTTATTCATGACTCCGAAAAGCATGGAAAGCCTCCTGAAAGACAAAGTAGTCCTGGGTGGGGACGTGGCTGCAGCTGCGGGTCCAATCGGCCGCAATGTTTCCGCTGAAACCAACGCGACGATGCACGCGGAAATCCTCACCTATGCAAAGAGCCGGGGATTGTTTGCAGGTATATCCCTGAAGGGGTCGTCTCTCCGCCCGGACAACGATGCAAACGAGAGTCTGTATGGGCAAAAGGTTGGAGGTCAAGAACTGCTGGTTGACGGGAAGATAGCGGTACCGCCGGACGCCGTGAAATTCATTGGCGCATTGACGAAGGCGTCGGCAAACTAGATATGGTTCCAGAAATTAACCAATTTTGACATTCATATTGAGGCCACATTGAGTCATCCGGAGTTCTACAATGCAGCCCGGCACGGTGTTGCAGTTCTAATGCAACCCTGGAATCGCGGCTTAATCCGCCTGACCGGATCGGATCGAATTTCCTGGCTCCAGGGAATGGTGACAAACGACGTCGAGAAGCTGCGCCCTGGACAGGGAGCGTATGCGGCGCATCTGAATGCCCAGGGCAAGATCATTGCCCATATGAGGATCCTTGTGGACGCCGACGTCGTCTGGCTCATGACGGAAACCCCCAATGTAAAGAAACTGGGCGAAGTGTTGGAACGAATGATCGTCATGGAAGATGCGCAGAGCGAGGATCATTCCGCAAATTTCGAATCGATTGCCGTGATTGGACCTGGGTCAGGTTCGGTACTGGAATCCTGGTTGGGCGAACCGTTGAATCTCAGCAAGGAATACGATCACCGAAAATTTCTGAAATGCGAGAGAATCGTTCGCGATGAACTGGGTTATACCGTGTGGGCTGACGCCTCAAATTCCGTCGCCGTGCTTGGGGGAATTACCGCCGCAGGCGCAACTGCAATAGACGAGGCCGCGTGGAATGTTATCCGGACCGAAGCAGGACTGCCGATTTTTGGAATTGATATTGACGACACGACAACGCTTCCCGAGCTTGGCGAAAAGGGAATCCGCTATGACAAGGGCTGCTATATCGGACAGGAAGTCGTGGCTCGAATTAAATATATTGGTCACGTGAATCGAAGGTTCATGGGCTTCGTTTGTGACGGAGAAAAACTGCCGGAACGCGGAAGCGTCGTACGGAGTAACAACAAGGATGTTGGATACGTCACCTCAAGCGTTGTATCTCCCACTGTGGGGAGGGCAATCGCGCTGGGATTTGTAAATCGCGTTGCTGCTGTCTCCGGTACACCCGTCGACCTGGTTTCGGGTGAGAGCCGGGTTGAGTCGACAGTTTCGGAGTTGCCGTTTATACCGTCTGCGACCTGGTCCGCGGATTGAACTGGGACACGCGCTGTAGTTCTTCAAAGAGCCGCTTTTCTTCCGCTGTCATCGTCTTCGGCGTCACGATCTTCAGCGCGACAAAATGATCGCCGCGGCCGCCGCCGCGAATATTGAGGCCTTGTCCGCGGAGACGCAGGCGCTGTCCAGATGCCACCCCGGGCGGAACGCGAATTTCAGCTCTTCCATCCAGTGTCGGCACTTCAATAGCGGCACCAAGTGCAGCTTCCCATGGAGTGATCTCCACAATGGCTTCCGTGTCATCGCCTTTGACGGTAAAGAGCGCATCGGGCTGTTGCTTCAGAAGAACGTAGAGGTCGCCACCCTGTGGTCCTCCCCCGGCAATTCGGATCCGGCTGTTGTCTCTTGCACCCGGGGGAATACGAACGTCCAGCACCTTTTGGGACTTGGCGAAATTCACCGTGAGCTTCTGAGTGATTCCACGATGCATGTCCAGCAATGGCAATTCCAGTTCGGTTTCGGCATCTGCGGGAGCTCGTGAGCGAGATCTGGACCCGTGACCGGCGGCACCGCCCGGGATTCCTCCAAACAGCGTTTCAAAGAAATCGCTGAAGGATCCCCCCTGATTGCCAAATCCTCCACCTCTTCCCTGGCCGCCTCCCCCAAACATTTCACCGAAATCGACATTGCCTTCCCACTGCGGTGGCGGGGTGAATTCGGATCCACTCTTCCAGTTGGCACCAAGCTGATCGTACTTCCCGCGCTTTTCCGGGTCGCCGAGCACTTCGTAGGCTTCCTGAATTTCCTTGAACTTGTCTTCAGACTGCTTGCTGTTGGGGTTCAGGTCCGGATGATATTTCCGTGCCAGTTTGCGGTGGGCCTTCTTGATGTCTTCGTCCTTGGCATTACGTGCCAGACCCAGTGTTTCGTAGTAATCACGGAATTTTACAGGCATGAACCCATTATAGAGGTACTGGTATGGACGTACTAGATCGTTACTTCAAGACCTTCACGGGCAGCAACGACATTGGGATGGAGTTTCATCGCACGCTGCAGGATCTCTTCAACTGTCGAGTCTTCGTGGTATGGGTCATGGTGATAGAGGGCGATCTTTTTTGCGCCAGCCTGGATTCCGATTTCAATCGCCTGTTTCCAGCTGCTGTGCCCCCATCCTTCGTGTTCGGGCAATTCTTCCGGAGTGTACTGGGAATCCACAATGAACATGTCCGTGTCTCGGGCGAGTGTCTGCACGTTCCGATCGCTCCATTCGGTTCCGAGTTCGACATCCGTGCAGTAGGTAATTGTCTTTCCGTTCTGCACAATCCGGTAGCCGACACAGCCCTGGGGGTGCTGGAGCGGGAGCACAAGGACTTTGGTGTCGGCAACATCGAAGGTTCCTTCAGTCAGATCGATATATTCGCGCGAACACGGCAGTTTGGACATATCGACCGGGAAGTATGGATCCGCAATGATTCCGGCAAGCGCATCCATGACGAGATTCGCGTCGCGCCGGCCGGCAAAGTAAAACGTGAAATGGTTGTTCGGATTGTACAGAGGGCGAAAGAAGGGAATACCCTGTATGTGATCGAGGTGAAAGTGGCTGAAGAGGATGTGACCTCGGATGGGTTGATTTCCGAATTCCTTTTCCAATTGCTTTCCGAGGAGTCGGATTCCGGTTCCACCGTCGAAGATCAGAATCTGATTACTTTCCGTACGGACTTCGACGCATGAGGTATTTCCACCAAAGCCCATATTTTCTATTTGTGGCGTTGGCGTCGACCCACGAACCCCCCAGAATCGAACGCGCATCAGTGTGAACCTCGCAAAGCATGGCGCAGTATATTTGCCAGCTCTTCAGACTTCAAGAACCTTGGGGATTCGAACCAGATTTGTGCAACCCGTTCTTGTGACCGGTACAACATTTTCGAGACGCACTCCGCCCATTCCCGTTGAAAATCCATTGTCTTCAAAGTGACGGAGGATTTCCGTATGTATCCCGAAAGCATCGACCCGGTTCCGGCTCCTCCGAAGTCCAATTTCCTGTCCGTCTTCAACACAGCGGCAGGCAGAACTGCATCGCCCATAACATGTTGGCATCGCTTCCACTCGCGCTATAGATCAGCCGGGCCTGGGTCAGGGATGTTGTCATTCTTTAGTGTTATAGTTTTCGCACATGGCGAAGACAGCAGCGATTATTGTCATCGGAAATGAAATTCTGTCCGGAAAGACTCGAGACGAAAATTCGGTTTTTCTCGCGCGTGAACTGAGGAGTCTCGGCGTCGACGTCCGAAATATTTCAGTCATTCCGGATGATCTCCAGAAGATTGCTGCCGAGGTTCGAGACAATTCCATCACGCACGATTATGTTTTTACCACAGGTGGCGTTGGACCGACGCACGATGATTTGACCATGCATGGGATCGCGGGAGCCTTCGGTCGAAACATCCACCGGAATCCGGAACTGGAAGCAGCTTTGCGCGGATACTACCCTCCGGAACTGGTTGAACCCAATCTTCTCATGGCGGATGTTCCTGAGGATTCGCAGCTGGTTTGCCGTCCAGGGATGTGGTTTCCGGTTGTTGTCGTGAAAAACGTGTACATTTTCCCAGGAGTTCCTGAGATTCTGCAGAGGAAGTTTACAAAGATCCGGGAAATATTTCGCGAAGCTCCCTACCATCTTGTGGAAGTGTTTCTGCGTGCGGACGAGGGACAGATTGCCCGCATTCTTCACCATGTCCTCGAGATATTCCCGGATTTACAGCTGGGGTCGTACCCGTATTTTACAAAACCTGAATATTCCATCAAGCTCACGCTGGAATCCAAGGATACCGACTATCTGGCGAGCGCACATACTTTGCTGCTCAACGAGCTTTCCCGAATTGATCTTCAGCCGGTACAACCCGCATGAACGGCCAGGTGCGAGCCAATATCTGGCCAGGACTGAAGGTCCGGATTGTGGAGAAGCAGAATCAGCGAACCGGCCAGTTGACCGAAGGCGTCGTTCAAAAACTCCTGACGAGTTCTCCAACTCATCCGCACGGCATCAAAGTCATGTTAGTCAATGGCGTCGTCGGCCGAGTGAAGGAAATACTTTCCACATCGTAGCCGGCACGGCGTGGAATGCGATTGACGGAATCACGGTCACGCGATAGCTTTTCGCAAAAGACTGTGCCGTCTTCTGGGAGGAACTCATGAAACCGATCGTCATCGTACTGCTTCTTTGTGTACTTGTCACCGCAGTGCTGGCACAGACTAACGCCGTCAGCACGAATTGGAAGGTTTTGGATTCCTGGGGGCAATTGCCGGCCGGGGCGGCCTGGGGCAGTCCTTCTCAAGTGGCTACGTCTGCGCGGGGCCAGATCATCGTGTTTCGCCGCACGACGCCCTCCTTCTTTGTATTCAATCCCGATGGGACTTTTGTGAAATCTTGGGGAGACACGCCCTACAAGCTTGCCCACGGAGTCCGAGTGGACCGAGATGGTTTTCTCTGGGTCACGGATAACTCGGACAACTTTGTGCAGAAATTCTCGCCTGACGGAATGTTGTTGCTGACGCTCGGGCGAAAGGGCGTCACCGGAGACAATAAATCGGAGGATGCCTTTGACGGTCCCGCCGATGCGTTTGTGGCACCGAATGGCGACATCTTTGTTGCCGACGGTTACCGCAATTCCCGTGTCGTTCAATTTTCAAAAGAAGGGAAGTTCATCAGGATAATCGGTGGGATCAAGGGGACCGAGCCGGGACAGTTCAATCTGCCCCATGCCGTGGTCGTGGACTCGAAGGGCCGAATCATTGTTGCAGATGCGGAAAACAACCGGGTACAGGTATTTGATCAGACCGGAAAATTCCTGGAACAATGGAGTGACTTCGTCGCCAAACCGCGCGGTGCTTTGTTTATCACCGCCGACGATACGCTCTACATCTCGCACGTCGATGCAGAGGCGATCAGCGTTGTGAAGAACGGCAAAGTCGTCGATGTCGTTCGAAATGTCGGTGGACGGCCGCATGGCATGACTCTCGATCGCGACGGAAATATTTATGTTTCCTTCCCGTTGAGTTCGGGCGTGAAAAAAATCGTGAAGGGTTCCTAAAACAGCGACTGCTGCGCGAGGGCCATTGGAATGTCTTCCAGGACGCGGTGAAAGCCCAGTTCCTGGCACAGTTCCACAAGCGCTTTCCGATCGCCTCTCCGGTAACGCAATGCGCGCGGTTCCACTTCAATGGGAACTTCGCAGCAGATCGTGGCGAGCTTTCGACTCATTCGAATCGAATCCATATTGTCGCGAATATGAGCCACGATCCGATCGCGGCCTCGTATCGATGAAGAACCCAGCCGTTCGGTGAGGCTCACCATGTCTTCGACGTCGGAGCACACTCGGAGAATGATCTGCGCCGTTTTGGGCCCAACTCCGGGTATGCCGGGAATGTTGTCTACCGCGTCTCCGTGAAGCGCGAGCATGTCCGGAATCTGTGACGGCGAAACACCGAACTTTTCCCGGACTCCTGCTTCATCCAACCAGAGATCATTGGCGAGATCGTAGACATGGATCTCATCGCGCACCAGCTGAGACATGTCCTTGTCTCCCGTGACGATGACTGCAGAATGGCCCTGCAATCGCATGCGCTCCGCAATCGTGCCGATGATATCGTCGGCTTCGAAGTCATCAGACTCATAGACCGGGACCCCCATCGCTTCGCTGATCCTGCGGCAGAAATCGAATTGAGGGATCAGTCCCGAAGGCGTCTCCGAGCGGTTCGCCTTGTACTGTTCGAACATCTGAGTGCGGAACGACGATCCACTTTCAAATGCAGCCGCCATGTAAACGGGCTTTCGCTCCTTGATGATGCGCAGCAGCGTTCTGGTGTACCCCAATACTGCATTAGTCGGCATACCTCTGGGAGAGACAATACTTTCCGGCAGACCGTGGAAAGCCCGGAAAATGTAATTCATGGCGTCGATGATGAAGACGGGTGTTTCTGTCATTTCTGTATTGGCGTGGGATTGCCCGCGTTGTCAACAGCGACATAGACCACTTCCGCTTCTGTGACCTTCACGATCTCGCGGTTTCCCTTCGGCCCCAGTCGCTCTACTTCTACCTGAACATCTATCGTAACGGAAGTGGTTCCAATGCGCGTTGTTCGTGTATAGAACGTTACCAGGTCTCCGAGATAGACTGGCGCCACAAAAACGACTTCGCGCATTGACTTCGTGACGAAGCGTTCGTTGTGATGCCGCATTACTTCAATGCCGCCTGCAAGATCGATGTAGCTGAGGATAACGCCGCCAAAGATGGTGCCATAGGCATTGGTTTCCTTGGGAAGCATCGTCACGCGAATGGCGGGGAATCTTTCGTGCATGGCCAGTTACCTCAAGAACGGGTTGTGTCGACGTTCGTGGCCGATAGTCGTGGATCGTCCGTGTCCCGCAATCACCATCGTGTCGTCATCGAGTGTCATCAGACGGTTTTCGATGGACGAAAGTATTTCAGTCTGGGAGCCGCCCCACAAATCGGTTCTTCCGATTCCATTCATGAAAAGCGTGTCACCGGCAAAAAGAATCCTGCGCTCTCCGGTCAGCAGGAAGGTCGTGCTGCCCGGAGTGTGCCCGGGAGTATGAATCACGCCCACTTCAATGCCTGAACAGGCAACAGCCTGACCGTCGTTCAAAAACGAATCGATGCTGCCTTTCTTCGGATTCTCAAGGTGCAGCCATTGTGCCTGAACATCGAGATTCTCGAAGAGAAACATATCCGCCTTGTGGATGGCTGCGGGAGTTCCGGTGCGCTGTTGCAGCTCAAAAATGGCGCCGACGTGGTCGATATGGGTGTGGGTGCATACGATTTGTTTCAATCTCAGGCCGTGCTCTTCCAACTTTGCGATGATTCGATCGGCCTCACCGCCGGGATCGATTATCATCGCTTCCCGGCTTGTTTCGTCGCCGAGAATTGTGCAATTGCATTGAAGAGGACCCACCGGAAATGTTTCGATAATCATCGGGTTGCGATCATTTCAATGTAGTTGCCGAGACAATTTTCAGAGACCCATTCGTTGCTCCGGGACGCTCGCGAAAATCCGAGCTTCCAATCACTTCTTCCTGCCCGGGAACCAGTTTCTGATGCAGCGTCAGCGCATCCTTTTGAAGGACAGCTCCATTCGAATCCAGATAAGTCGCTTCGACTTGAATGAGATCATATGCAAAACGCGAGCTGTTATTTCGAAGTCCGATGATCCACGCGGGTTTGGAGCCGGGAACATCCGGCCGGAATTCGGATTTTGTAATGACAATGTCGCGTGTCGGGTTTGAGGATTGAAAGGGCGACAGCAGGTAACCGCTCCAGTAGCGATAGCCCAGAAACACAATTAGACCGATCAGAACGAGCCTTCGGATGTTGACCCATTCGCGTGTCCGGAAGAACTGGAGAATGCTCATCGCGTCCGATGGGGGGCTTCCTGAAGCGTGATCGGAATTACACTCTTCTGTCCATCGCGAAGAACTGTAATTTTGACAACTTCGCCTGCCTTGTGCCGGTCGATCGTCGTTCCGAATTCGATCGTGGAGTTTACTTCCACTCCGTCGAGTGCCAGGATGATGTCCGCGCCGATGGGAACCCGGCTATTGCCCCGGAGGCCGTACCGGACAGGCCGAATTCCGGCCTTTGCTGCGGCAGAATCGGGTGTGACTTCCACGACAATCAGTCCTTTGGGTTCTATTCCCAACAGAGCCGCAATACTTCGATAGTCGCTCAGCTGCCGTGCATCCGCGATGCCCATGGATGGCCGCCGTACATATCCGAGTGTAATAAGGTCCGTTGCGATTCGGCTTACTGTGTCTACCGGAATCGCAAATCCGATGCCAACATTCCCGCCATTTGCGGAAGATACAATCGCAGAATTGATACCGATCACCTCGCCGCGGGTGTTGAGAAGCGGTCCACCGGAGTTTCCCGGGTTTATTGCTGCATCGGTTTGAATAACGCCTTCGATCATCCGAGGGTTCCCGCTGCCATCTTCACATGTAGGGCAGATGGATCTTCCAAGGGAACTGATGATCCCCGTCGTCAGCGAACGATCGAGCCGAAATGGATTTCCAATTGCCAAAACCTTTTGTCCCACCTGCAGGCCCTTAGACGTGCCGAACGGGATCGGTGCAAGCCGGTCCTTCGGGACATCGATTTGCAAAACAGCCAGATCGTTGGTCGGATCGTCTCCAATGATTCTTGCGGGGTGGGAGCTTTTGTCTGCCAGCGTGACTTCCAGGCTATCTGCATCTTTGATGACGTGGTGGTTCGTAACAATGTGGCCTGCATTGTCGATGATGACTCCTGAGCCCGTACCGGATTGAGAATAAGCCTGAAAGAAGTTATAGGCCATCGTCGTTGACGTGATGTTGACCACTCCGGTGTTGGTCTTCTGATACACCTCAATATTATTCAGTTCGTCATCGCTAATTGGAACCTTGTCGCCTTTCGGTTCTGGGATGGGGCTGGCGGTGGAACTGGAGCTGGAGGAAGACGAGGCCCAGGTTACAAGAGGCGAACTTCGAATGTCTCCGAGCGGACGCCATTCCAGAAGGACATAAATCAGTGCTGCGGTGGTGACCGAAGTCAGGATGGCAACTTTGATAAGGTTCTTCATAGCATTTTTCCCCAGCCAAGAATATCACTCGCGGAGCCAGAAAAAACAGAGGGGGATCATCAGCGTCATGCCCGCAGCAAGTATGCTGACGCCCAAAAAACCGGAGGAATCAAATGCATACGCCGAAAGTGTAGCCGCTACTGCGATTCCAAGCTGAGATGAAGCGTTTCGGACGGCCGTATATTCTCCTCGAATCTCGGCACCCACAATTTCCGATGTAATGGCATGGAGCGGCGCCTGACGAGCTGAAGCGCAAATGCTCAACACTGCCATCGCCACCCACAACGGCCAGCTCCAGTCGAGGCGCGCGACACCCAGAAATATGAAGGCCAGAATGAGATTGGCACCGATGATGACTTTCGTCTTTCCCGCGTGATCCGACAGCCATCCCGATAGCGGCGAGGCGACAGCCGCGGCAATACCCGAGATCATGATAAGCAGGCCAATCTTTTCGATGCTGATTCCTTTCCCGGTTTGAAGCCACGCCGCAAAGTATGTCAGGAATCCAACCAGACCGCCGGAAGTCAGAAAGGCGGCGACCATGCCGGCCATCCGGTCTGATTTTCCAAAATGACTGGCAAGGCTCGCGGCAGAAAATCGAACTGCGGTTCGACGTCCGTCTTTAGGCAGACCTGTCAGTACGATTGCAAGTATGGCGACGCTCACCACCGCTATTGCGAGGAACACGGAACGCCAGCCCCAGAGTTTTATCGCAAAACTTCCGGGACCGACTCCAATGACGAATGCGAGGAAGTACGCCATGGAGATGACGCCCATCGCGCGTCCTCTGTGGGCATACGAATAGTGATCGCCTGCAAACGACAATGCGCATGTCGATAACGTGCCTGCAGCAAACCCGGTGAGCATTCGAACAAACACCAGCGTGTTCAGGCTGGAAACGTGGTACGTGGAATACGATGCCGCTGTGAAGAGGACGAGTCCTCCCAGTAAAACCTTTCTGCGACCGATCCGATCCGAAAGCGGTCCGGCAAAAAGTGCGAAAGCTGCAGCCGCCAGTGAATAGCTCGCGACGATAATTCCCGTGTGACCCGGAGTGGTGTGGAATTCTCCGGCGATGGATGAGAGCAGAAGGGGCACGAGCTGAGTGTCCGATACCCCAAGGAAGAGGACACCGAAAAGGATAAGCGCCACCTTCCACTGGAACGCTTTACTTTCGGGGCTGTCGGTCACGCGCGGATTCTAACACAGACGTTTCGGGAGTTTTGGAGCTGGAGAAGATGACGGGACTGTCCCCTCATTACTGGGATCAGTGATTTACCTTGTGATTGGAGTGCCAACCCATACTCGGAACTTGCCCGACTGCTACTTTCCGGACTATTCTTTGCAATTATGAAAACTGCCGCTCGATTGCTTCTCGTTGTGTTCGTACTATCCGGTTGCTTCGCTGCAGTCCTGAATGGTCAGGCTCAGGATTTCTCTGCCGTCGAAATCAAGACAACCAAAATAGCGGATAACTTCTACACGCTTGAGGGACAGGGCGGAATGATTGGAGTCCTTGCCGGCCCGGAAGGTGTGTTCATGGTCGACGCACAGTACGCTCAGTTGACGGACAAGATCGTCGCGGCCATCAAGAAGATCACCCCCAGCCCGATCCGATACCTGGTGAACACCCACGTCCACCCCGATCACACCGGAGGCAATGAGAATTTTGGCAAACTGGGAGTGACGATTTTTTCGCGCGATCAACTACGGTATCGTTTAAGCAATCCTGCTCCTGCAGCCAATGGCACTCCCGGCACTCCGGCGCCTGCGGCCGCACTGCCCGTCGTAACCTACGATCAGAAAGTGACATTGCATCTGAATGGCGAAGACATTGAATTGATTCCGATCCGCGCGGCGCACACCGACGGCGACACGCTTGTTCATTTCGTGAAAGCAGACATCCTGATGACAGGGGATTACTTTCGATCGCTGGGCTATCCCAACATCGATCGAGCCAACGGCGGCACGTTGAACGGTATGATCGAGGGTCTCGCTCAAACGATCGCACTCAGCGGTCCCCAGACGAAAATCATTCCCGGCCACGGTGCCACGGTGGATCGTGCGGGCCTGATGGCGCATCGCGATATGATTCTTGCGATTCGCGACAAAGTCACGCCCCTCGTGCGACAGGGAAGAACGTTGGAACAGATCATCGCCGCGAAACCTACCGCGGAATTCGATTCGAAGGTTCCGAGTGTTGGCACGACGGGAGACCGGTTTATCGGGCAGCTGTTTGCGGAACTGCAGTCGGCAAAGTAGGCGATTCGTTTCCTGGACCGCTCGTGACTCCGGTGTCCCCTCATTCATCCACCAGACTGAGCTGCGACGTCATCCTGATTCCACTTCTCGAAATGATCCGGCAAAAAGTGCGAAAGCTGCAGCGGCAGGCCAATAACTCGCTACAATAATTCGGGTGTGACCCAGGCAGTCGGTCACGCGGGAATTCGAACGCATATTTTCACGGACGTTGGGAGAAAGAATGAAACGGGGATTTGAAGACGTGGAGGGGGTTAATCAGCGGATCCAGACAATTCCCGATGAGCTTCCCATTCTGCCGGTTCGTGATGCCGTGATCTTCCCAAATGCCGTTGTCCCATTGACAGTCGGCCGTGAAAGCTCGGTCAAACTCATTAATGACGTTCAGCAGCGGGACGGCATGCTCGTGGTCCTGACTCAGCGCGATAAGCGCGTCGATTCTCCGGCCCCAGCAGACCTCTATGACATTGGAATCGTCAGCATGGTTCACCGGGCCATGAAGACGCCGGAGGGCAACCTCTTTGTCATCATCATGGGTGTATCCCGCGTCCGCATTGAAGAGTTCCTTCAGTTTGAACCGTATCTTCGTGCGCGCATCCGTCCCATTCCCGACGAGAAGGAAGATGATGAATCGTCCGTCGACTTTCAGGCCCTTCGGGGATCGGTCCTGAATCAATTTGAAAGGATCATCAAGCTCTCACCGCAGCTGCCTGACGACCTCCAGACACTCGTTATCAATATAGAAGAGCCAGGCCGGATGGCAGACTATGTCGCATCCAACCTTCCGAACCTTTCGATCGTTTCCAAACAGCTGGTGTTGGAACAGATCTCTGTCAGGAAACGCATGGAGTATCTGAATACCGAACTTGCCAAGGAGCTTGAAGTTCTGGAGCTGCGCAGCAAGATTCAGAACCAGGTGCAGGAGGAAGTGGGCAAGAGTCAGCGTGAATACTTTCTGCGAGAGCAGTTGAGGGCGATTCAAAGAGAACTGGGTGAAACCGACGATGGCCAGCGCGAAGTCGAAGATCTTCGCAAACTCGTCGAGTCGTCCGGAATGACAGAGGAAGCGCGGAAGGAGGCCGACCGGGAACTGGGACGTCTGTCGCGCATGAATCCATCCGCAGCGGAGTACACCGTCAGCCGTACGTATCTGGACTGGCTTGTGACGTTGCCGTGGACTGCGCTGACGACGGAAAAGATCGACATCGTTCATGCGCGGGAAATTCTCCAGCGAGATCATTACGATCTCGAAAAGATCAAGGAGCGTATTCTGGAACACCTCGCTGTCCTTGAGCTGAAACCTGCCGGCAAAGCTCCCATCCTTTGTTTTGTCGGACCACCGGGTGTGGGAAAAACTTCCCTTGGGCGATCTATTGCGGAAGCCATGGGCCGCAAATTCGTTCGCATATCTCTGGGCGGTATGCGCGATGAGGCGGAAATTCGCGGCCACCGCAGGACATATATCGGCGCTCTTCCAGGTCAGATGATTCAGAACATCCGCCGAGCGGGTTCACGCGATCCTGTATTCATGCTGGACGAAATCGACAAGCTGGGTTCGGATTTTCGGGGCGATCCGGCGTCGGCGCTGCTGGAAGTTCTCGATCCCGAGCAAAACAATTCTTTCCGCGATCACTATCTGGATGTCGCATTCGACCTGTCTCGTGTGTTCTTCATTACGACAGCCAATGTTCTGGATACCATTCCATCCGCTCTTCGCGACCGGATGGAAGTCATCGAACTTCCGGGTTATACCGAAGAGGAAAAGCTGCAGATCGCACGGCGGTATCTTGTGCCCAGGGGAATCGACAACAACGGGTTGAAGCCCGAGCTAATCGAATTCGAAGACGATGCCCTCAGCATGATCGCGCGGCACTATACGCGAGAGACCGGTGTCCGCAATCTCGAACGCGAAGTCTCGGGCATCTGCCGGAAGCAGGCGCGGCGATTTCTGGAAGGCAATACGGAAAAGCTTGTCGTCACGCGAGATGTCGTTGTCGAATTCCTCGGAATTCAAAAGTATCGGCTGGAAGAAGAAGTCGAAGAGCGGGTGAAACGACCCGGCGTCGTAATCGGACTCGCCTGGACTCCGGTTGGCGGCGACATTCTTTTCGTCGAAGCCAATATTTCAAAAGGCGGACGCCATCTGACCGTGACCGGGCAGATTGGCGACGTCATGCAGGAGTCGACGAAGGCCGCATTAACCTGGGTGCGGTCCGCGGCCGGTCCATTGGGGCTGGATGCGGATTTCTATAAGGACACCGATGTTCATATCCATGTGCCGGCGGGATCGATTCCTAAGGATGGTCCATCCGCCGGTGTGACGATGGTGACTGCTCTGGTGTCTGCATTAACAAAAATTCCGGTTAAACCGTATCTCGCCATGACCGGCGAGATCACCTTGAGCGGTCACGTTCTTCCCGTCGGGGGAATTAAGGAAAAGGTTCTGGCGGCGCGGCGCGCGGGCATTCGCGAGCTCATCCTGCCGCAGCAAAACGAGAAGAATGTGAAGGAAGATATTCAGCCGGACCTCCTTGAAAATCTCAAGATTCACTACATTCGTACAACTGAGGAATTGCTTGGCCTGGCATTTGCTACCCCGGTTTTGCATCCCATCCAGACGGTAACGTAATTCGCCGTCATGCTATATCTCAAATAACAATGATGAAGTACCGTGCCTGGTTCGAATGCTTTTCAGGATGTAAGGTGCGCCACTCCCTTGAGGAAATTGTGTATCGCTGCGAAGAGTGTGGCGGCCTGCTGGAAGTGCGCCATGACACTGCGGCTCTGAAAGAGAAACCCGCCGCAGAGTGGCGATCCCTGCTCGATTCGCGTCTGGGCAAACAAAGCGGAGTCTGGTCCAAGAAGGAGATGGTTCTTCCGGAATTGCGCGATGAAAACATCGTTTCGCTCGGAGAAGGGAACTCGCCGCTGATCCGTTCGGACGCTTTCGCCCGATTGCTGGACGTCGAAAGCATTCACATCAAGCAATGCGGAACCTCGCACACCGGATCTTTCAAGGATCTTGGCATGACGGTTCTGGTATCCATGGTGAACCAGATCCGATCGAAAGTGCGCGCCGTGGCGTGCGCTTCGACCGGAGACACATCGGCCGCTCTGTCGGCGTACTGCGCCGCGGCAGGCTTGCCTTCGATCGTGTTTCTTCCCAAGGACAAAGTCTCCGTTGCGCAACTGATTCAACCGCTCGCCAATGGCGCGATCACCATTTCTATGGATACCGACTTTGACGGCTGCATGAAGATCGTCGAACAGATCACGCGGGACGGCTCGATCTATCTGGCGAACTCCATGAACTCGCTCAGAGTTGAAGGCCAGAAAACCATCAGCCTGGAAATTGCGCAGCAGTTTGGGTGGGACCTTCCCGATTTCGTTGTTGTCCCCGGGGGGAATCTCGGAAATATTTCTGCAATCGCCAACGGCTTTCTGTTGATGAAGGATCTTGGATTGACCGATCGCGTGCCCCGCCTGGTTTGCGCACAGGCTCAGCAGGCCAATCCTCTCTATCGCGCCTATTTGAAGAATTTCGAATCGTTTGAACCCATCGTCGCAGGTTCGACTCTTGCGACTGCGATTCAAATTGGCAACCCCGTCAGCTTTTCCAAGGCCGTCAAAGGACTTCTGGCAACGAATGGTATCGTCGAGCAGGCATCCGAGGCTGAGCTCGCCAACGCGACCGCTCAGGTGGATCGGTTTGGCTTTTTCAATGACCCGCAGACCGGAGTCGCGCTTGCCGTAACCATGAAGCTTGCAAAAAATCGTGTTATCCAAAAGGGGTCGAGAGTCGTCATTATCAGTACGGCGCACGGCCTGAAGTTCGTCGACTTCAAGTTACGCTTCCATCAGGGGCAGATTGAGGGTGGAGATGCTTCTTTGCGAAACCTTCCAATAGAAGTCGCGTCGAATATCGATGCCGTGCGGGCGGTCATCGATGGTAGGCTACTTTCCTAGCATGTAGCCGGTCACTGTTTTCGTTTTGTTTCAGTCACTTAGGTCGAACTTTTTGAGTACAGGCGCTTCTAATCTCAGCACACTGGTACGCGTCGCTTGCATACTCACAGCCACGTTTATTCTTGTCGAGACAGCTTCCGCCCAATCGACGGCGAATCCGATCCGCACCTCCCCACCGAGCTGGATTAACGACCTGCGACGGAGCATTCCCGGTGACATTCACCCCGGCGATCTCGTTGTCGGGCGGGCCAGGAATATCGGACCCGAATCTTCCTTAATGTGCAGCGGAAAGGCCGTCGAGAATCTCCTTGTCGTTTCGGATGCAACCGTAAACGGTGCGGTATTCCTTTCGTTTTTCATGCCTCAAATTGAGCCGGGTTTCGTGGACTGCAGGTTGCGGAACGGAGGAGTCGACTCCCTGCCTTCCCGCATCCTTGTGATGGACATTGGCGGAACTTTGACGGATCGCCTATCGGGCCAGGCGTCGTATCAGAAACTGGAAGTGACAGACCATGGCCTGGATACCGAGCAGGCGTCGTTTAAACCCATCCGGAATGCGCGAGTCGAAGTATACGAAGCGGGGCGCGTCATTTCCGTGTCCGACACGGACAACGATGGCAAGTTCCTTGTTCCTGTCCCTCCGGACTCGACCAATCTCGTCATTCGAGTGGTGAGCCGTCTGCGCTCTGTGGATTTGAAGGTTGAAGACAATACCAACGGCAACCAGTTCTACTTCATTTCATCCGGGGAAATCGATATGCGCGAACGCCCGTGGAGGGTGTCGCTTGTCGATAAAACCCGCAGGTCCGGAGCATTTAATATTCTGGAACAGATACAGCGGGCCAATGATTTTGTTCATGCCGGCGATTCGCAGTTCCTGCCATTTCCGTTTGTCATTTTCTGGAGTGACAGAAACCAGAACAAACCCGGAAGCATCAAGGACGGGCTTGTCGGAACGACGTTCTTCAGCCTGACCAGCAGTACGGCCTACATCCTTGGCGACCGTAATACCGATTCCGATGAATATGACGACTCGGTTCTGATTCACGAATACGCACATATGCTGGCTGCGAAATTTTCACGGGATGACTCCATTGGCGGTGCGCACCGTCTTGGAGACAATCTGGATCCGCGCGTGGCCTGGTCGGAAGGCTGGGCGAATTTTTTTTCGGCCGCTGTCCGGAACGATTCCGTTTATCGGGACTCTTCAGGCCCCGGAGGAGCAAACGTTCTGAGTTTCGATCTCGAAGAAAACTATCCCCCCGGCAGCTGGACTGGCTATGGCAGCGAGACTTCCGTCCAGGTATTGCTGTGGGATTTTCTAGATGACAGGAACGAGCCCGGGGATTTGGCGCAATTCGATTTCTCGCAGATCTGGGCTGCATTTACAGATCTGGACAGTAATCATTTTGTTTACATGCAGAATTTCCTCGATCACCTTGTCGTGCGTAGTCCTTCGGCATCCGACTCCATCCAACGCATGTCTCAATCTCAGGCCATTGATTTCCAGCCCGGTGAGATCCCCAGCGTCACGAACCCGTTTCCAAGTTTCATTGCGATGAATTCGAGCAGGCCCGGCGAACTGGATTCGTTTTCGACAAGACGAACCAATCTCGCACAGTCGTCTCATTTCTTCATTTTCACGACAAACGGCGGGCCCTTGTCGATCCAGCTTTTTGTCGGACCGGCCACGGTGGGGAGTCCCGCTTTGAATGATCTGGATCTGTTTCTATTTGATGTGAACGGCAGGCAGCTGATCAAGTCCGATTCCGGAAGGAACGGCCAGGGAGAGTCTCTTCCAATGATGCTGCTGTCGCCGGGATCCTACGTCATTGAGATTCGCAGCTACTTTACCAGCGCCCGAGGGAATACCGTTTTCAATTCCGGCCGCTACAGCCTTCGACTCGTCGGTCAATAGCCCCTTCAATTTCTTGACAAGGTCCTCTTCAAGGAGGATAAATAGCGCAACTGTCACAAATCCGTAACCGAACGCATCGTTTTAGGAGGTCGAATGGCCGGAACTCTCACGAATTTGCTGTTCGTCGAAATCGCCGTCACCGCGGTTGCCGCTGCAATGCTGATCTGGCGCAGTTTTATGGACATGAAGGAAGATGATCACCTGATTCTGGATGAAGCGGAAGCGCATCTGGACCGTGAACAGGCGGTGATCCGGCAAAAGGTCAACATGCTGACCAAATACATTCATGTCGTTGGTGTGGTCTGGAGCGTATTGGCTGTCGTGCTCGCCGGACTGTTTGTGGTTCACGGACTGTCGCTGATTTAGGGCGATCTCAAGAAATCCCTCTCCCTTCTTCAGGAGAGGGATTTATCCACCTACGCCAGGAGATGTTCTGCGATTCGCCGACGTGTTGCCACGGTGTTCACTGGCGTCCAGCGCAATAGAGATTCCACCTCCGACATTCGCCCTTCATCGCCCGCGGCCAGCACCTGACGTGCGGAATACGTAATTCTCGATATCTCATCGTTGAGGAACGTTCGAAAGATCGCGACTGCCATTTCAGAATCACGGCCGCTGTCGACGGTCCTTCGTGTTCGGTGTAATGCCGTGTCTGCGGCATAAATTCCAATGACGACGTCTGCCAGCAGCATCAGAATTTCCTGCTCCGAGTTGGAGTCTGCAGATGCGGCGAGGATCTCATAGACCTTCTTTAATCGGCCCAGGGCCGATGCTTCTTCAGATAGCGCACCCGACGGCTTTGGCAGATCCGCCGTTTTTGACACGCGCTTCAACAGCATTCCCGAAATCATCAGTCGATTGATTTCGTTCGTTCCTTCGAAGATCCGGTTCACACGCGAGTCCCTGTAGTACCGCTCGACAGGGTACTCTGCGCTGAATCCGTATCCGCCGTAAATCTGAACCGCCTCGTCGACAACATAGTCGAGCGTTTCCGATCCAAACACTTTCACGATGGAGCACTCCACGGCATATTCCTTCAGAGCCGCGATTGTCCGAGGTCTGTCTTCGATCGCGATTCCATGAATTGCCTGATCCATAAGGTTTGCCGTTCGGTAGACCATAGCCTCGGTGACCCAGATCCGAATGGCCATCTCGGCCAGCTTGTGCTGAATCGCTCCAAAGCTGGATATCGGTTTCCCAAATGCGATGCGTTGTTTCGAATATCGAATCGCATCATTCAGCGCCGTCCTGCTCGCACCCACGGCGGCCGCGGCCAGTTTGGTTCTTCCGATATTCAGGATGTTGAATGCGACTTCATGGCCCTTTCCGGCCTCTCCGATCAAGTTTCCAATGGGCACCTGCACATCGACCAGTACCACAGGGCGCGTGGAAGATCCCTTGAGTCCCATCTTGTGTTCTTCGGCGCCAGTGGATACACCGGGAAAATTCCTCTCCACAATGAAGCAGCTGAACTGCTTGCCATCCACCTTTGCAAATGTGATGAAAATGTCTGCAAATGCCGCGTTGGTCACCCACATTTTTTCCCCGTTCAGAATCCAATGCGTACCGTCCGGGCTGGGCGTTGCGGTTGCTTTTGCTGAAAGCGCGTCGGAACCACTACCGGCTTCCGACAATGCGTATGCCGATATCTTCTCCGCAGAGCAAAGCTGTGGCAGATACTTTTCCCGCAGATTTTCGGTTCCGAAGTAGAGGATGGGCAGGGTGCCAATTCCGCTCTGACCACCACATGAGACAGAAAAAGAAAGTACGCGCGCCAGTTGTTCCGCGACAATCATGGCGGACACGCGGTCCATGCCGGCTCCACCATAACGATCCGGAAGTTCGATGCCCAGCAGCCCCAGTTCAGCGGCACGTTTTAGAAGGCGCACGGTCACATCAAATTCCTGCCGCTCGATTCGGGGTTGTTCCGGCAACACTTCATCCTGAACGAAGCGGCTGGCCAGATCGCGAATCATCAATTGTTCTTCGGTAAAATCTTCGGGAGTAAAAACAGGCAGAACTGTCTCCTCGTTTCCGAGGAATGCACCGCCCCCCAAGTCAGGCCCGCCGCCGGTGCGTGAATGGCCTGGCATTCGGGCCTTTGTAGGTGGCAGAGATGTGGCCGTTCCCAATGAGCTGATATTTGTAGATCATCAATCCGTCGACGCCGACCGGGCCGCGTGCGTGAGTCCGATTCGTACTGATCCCCACTTCAGCGCCGAGCCCATAACGGAATCCGTCGGCAAAGTGAGTGGACGCGTTCCAGTAAACTCCGGCCGAGTCGACCTCGTTCAGAAATCGCTGCGCGCTGGCCGCGTCTTCGGTCACGATGGAATCCGTGTGCGACGAACCATAGCGGCGAATGTGTTCGATGGCTTCGTCCAGGTTTTCAACCGTACGTACCGACAGGATGAGGTCCAGGAATTCGTGGCCAAACTCCGATTCCATGCGGAGATCCACCCCGGCAGTTTTAAGCGCTCCGAGCAGTTCGTTCATTCTGGCGAAGCGTCGATGAACGAGAAGCGTCTCCACGGCATTGCAGGCAGAAGGGGATTGCGTCTTCGAATCGACCGCAATGCGTATCGCCTTTTCAAGATCTGCCGATTCGTCGATGAATACATGACAGATTCCGTCCGCGTGTCCAAGCACAGGAATCCGCGTGCGTTCCTGAATGTGGCGAACCATTTCGTTGGAACCTCGCGGAACGACCAGGCTGATCAGGTCGTCCATCTTCAGCAGTTCGGCGATCTCTTCTCTGGTGGATACCAGCTGAACGGCATCGGCGATATCGTGCTTGCAGAGCGCGTCGCGAATGACTTTGCCCAGGGCCGCATTGGTGTGGGCGGCTTCGCTTCCTCCCTTGAGCAGCACCGCATTGCCACTGCGCAATGCGAGCGCCGCAATCTGTGGAACCACATCGGGCCGGGACTCGAAAATAGCTGCGATGACTCCAATCGGAGTTTTGACTTTTTTCAGGATGAGTCCTTCGTCCAGTTCGGTCTCTTCCATGACGCGGCCCACCTGGTCTTCCATGGCGGCAATTTGCTCGATGCCATCGACAACATCGCGAAGCTTGGGCTCGTCGAGAACCAGACGTTTATAGAGCGGCTTTGAGAGTGTGTCCTTCGCCGCATCAAGGTCCTCCTGGTTTGCCGCAAAAACGATGCCGGCATTCGTGCGAAGAGCACTTGCGAGATCGTGCAGTATCGCCGTACGGTCCATGGTCTGAAGCTTGAAGTAAGCCTGCTTGGCGCGTTCGGCCTGTTGTCGTGTTTCACTCATGATTCTTCGAAGTGAACGCTATGTTATCGCGAGTCACGAATGCGTCGTAGTTTCTTGTGGAAGCCAGTCGTTCGATATCTGCAGACTGTTTGCCCATAAGTTTGGTCGCATCGGCACTGGAATAGTTGGCGATTCCACGGGCCATTTCCGATCCCTCCGGGCCAATGATGGCCACGACGTCACCTGGTTCGAAATCGCTTTCGATGCGTGTGATGCCGGGAAACAGAAGGCTGGCGTTCTTCCTGGCTATAGCTTCCATTGCTCCGGCATTGATATGGATGCGGCCCGACACCGATGATGCGAATGCAATCCATCGCCGTTTGCCGGAAAGAGCCTCGGACTTGCCGGCAAAAAGTGTCCCTTCCGACTCTCCGGCAAAAATCCGCCGCAAGACTCCCGGCTTCATTCCGTTGGCGATGATCGCCATGCCACCGGAATTCATGGCAATTTCCGCTGCCTGAAGTTTGGAAGTCATGCCGCCTCGGCCACGCGAAGATTTGCGTCCGGCGAGTGCTTCAATGTCCCGAGTGATTTCCTGAACTTGTGGAATCCGCTTCGCGTCCGGGTTGTCGTGCGGATTGTCCGTGTATAGTCCGTCGACATCCGATAGCAATACCAGCAGCTGCGCTTCGAGTTTGCTCATCACCAGTGCGCTGAGCTTGTCGTTATCGCTGAAGCTCGCGCTGCGATCCGTCACTTCCAGTTCGCTCGTGGAAACGGTGTCGTTTTCGTTGATGACGGGGATGACCCCCATCTCCAGCAACGTCAGCAAGGTATTTCGAAGGTTCAGATAGCGCTTGCGGTTTGAGAAGTCTTCCTCGGTGAGCAGTATCTGCGCCGGCGTGAGCCCGAATTTTGCAAATCCCTGTTCGTAGATGCTCATTAACCGGCTCTGTCCCACTGCCGCAAATGCCTGCTTCTGTGCCAGTAGTGCGCTCTGCGGTTTCATCTTCAAAGCGTTAGCGCCCAGAGCTACCGCACCTGAGGAAACGGTAATGATCTGCAGGCCGGCAAGACGCGCTGCGGCAATATCTTCGATCAACGATGCAATGCGATCCAGTGCCAGCTCTCCGTCCGGACTGAAGAATAGATTCGAACCCAGTTTAACGACGACGCGCCTGGCATCTTTCGGATTCTGATGCATGGAGATTAGTTCACCGGTAGTTCGCCATTAATTCATCATGGCTTGTATGCGTTTGAGTTTGTTCAGATGTTCTTCGACATCGCCGCGGTCTGCGGCGCCGGGCGCTACCTTTATATAGTGTTCCAGATCTCGAGACGCCTTCTCAAACTGCCGAAGTCTCAGGCGGAGCAGTCCACGATCGCGGTACTGCTCGGCATCGTTCGGATCCACAAGCATCATCATGTCCACAATGGCGAGCCCTTTGTCATAGGTCTGGCCCTTCAGATAAATGGATTTCAGATTATTCAGCATTCTAGCGAGAATCTGACGGTGCGTTACCGCATCGAGCAATTGCTCCGAAAACTGAAGGGAATCGCCATAGAGTTGCTTGAGCTTTTCCTCGCAGTCCTGATGGGAAAGAATTTCTCCTCGATTGTACGGATCCAGAAAGAATTCCTGAGAGCGGTCGCTGTATTTCACCAGGAAGTGTCCCGGCATTCCGACGCCTGAAACCGGGAATGGCAGGCGGCGGGCGATCTCCATGTAGACCGCTGAGAGAGTGATTGGAATTCCGATACGCCGTTCCAGAACATCGTTGAAGAAGCTGTTCCGGGGGTCGTAATAGTCCTCTGTATTTCCACGGAATCCCAGTTCGCCAAACAACATGTTGCTGATTTTCCGCGCGATTTCCACCGGGGAATCGCCGTCGCGCAGAGTGTCCTTCACCTTCGCCGCAATCGCATCAAGTTGATCCAGATAAGGACTGATGGTCAGCTGAGGGTACTCTTCGCACGCCATCAATAGCGCGGCTTCGGCGAGTGGTATCGCACCGTCCGGCAACGTAACGAGCTGCTGAAATGTCTGTCGAGATCGAATACTCATGGCGAGAAGGCTAGAGTAGCACGAATGGCGCCACCCCCAGATCATGTAGAATGACACGATGCGCGACGTGATTGTGGTGGGCGGCGGTGTGATCGGTTTGTCGATTGCCCACGCGGTCGCCGCAGAGGGCAAATCCGTGCTGGTACTGGATCCGGGCGATGCGACCGAGGCATCGTCGTGGGCTGCTGCGGGCATGCTTGCGCCACAGAGCGAAGCCGATCGAATGGATCCTCTTTTCGAATTGTGTGCGGCAAGTCTGCACATCTATCGCGACTGGGCTAGTCAGCTGGAGGAGCAGTCTGGAGTGGATCCGGAATATGAGGAGCCAGGACTGGTTTACGTCGCGGCATCGGAGGACTCCCTCGAGGTTTTGAAACGCCGTATGGTTTGGCAGCGAATTGCCGGGTTCGATTCCGAACTGCTGACGCCGGAGGCAATACGGAAGATGGAGCCGCACCTGACCTTGACTGTCGTCGGCGGCGTCCACATGCCCGGGGAACACCAGGTTACACCGCGCCGGCTTATGGAAGCATTGCGAGGTGCATGCAGGGCCAGGCAAGTTGAGATTCGAAACGGATCGCGTGTCCGCGAAATTATTCGCAGTGGCGACCGAATCGAAGGAGTTCAGACCGACACTGGATCCCTTACGGCGGAGACGGTCGTCATTGCATCCGGGGCCCGGAGTTCCGAGATTGCGGGACTCTGCCCGCGATTGCGCATCGTTCCGCGAAAGGGACAGATTCTCTCACTGATCGCCCCAGCCCCGATGTTCCAGAGACTGATTCGATGGGAACACGCCTATTTGATGCAGCGCAGGGGTGGGGAACTGGTGGTTGGCGCGACGAACGAAGATGCCGGATTCGACCGCAGTCTCACTCCATCCGGAATTGGCGGACTCCTTGCACAGGTGCAGCAGCTTTCATCCTGTACGGCAAAATTCGCCATCAAGGAAATGTGGACCGGGCTGCGTCCGGCAACGCCAGATGGTCTGCCGGTGCTGGGCCACGCCGGAAAAGGTTTGATCTACGCGACCGGTCACTACCGCAACGGAATTCTCCTCGCTCCCATTACGGCTGCGATTGTGGCAGCACTTGTGGCGAAACGGCCGGCTCCGCTTCCTCTGGAACCCTACTCCGCTGCTCGATTTGAAGTATAATTTCCCATCCATATGAGCGACTTGTCTTCCATTGCAGAAAAGGTCCATCACAACGAGCGGTTGTCGTTCGAAGACGGCGTAGCGTTATATCGAAGTCCGGATCTGATGACTATGGCACGAGCTGCCAACGAATTGCGCGAGCGATTGAATGGTAACGTGGCCTATTACAACGTCAACCGCCATATCAACTACACAAACGTGTGCGCCATCGACTGCCAGCTGTGTCAGGGTGCGTACGCGCGCAAGCCGGGTGAAGCCGGCGGATATGCAATGCGGCTGGAAGAAGTATTCAAGTTCGCAAAAGGGGAGTACACGGACTCGCTCACCGAATTCCATATCGTGGGTGGACTCAATCCCGACCTTCCGTTCAGCTATTACACCGACTTATTGATCGGCCTGCGGGAACGGTTTCCACACATTCACCTCAAGGCGTTTACGATGGTCGAACTCGACTTCTTTACGAAGATTACAAAGAAGCCGCTCGATTGGGTGATTGCCACATTGCATGAAGCTGGAATGGGAAGCTGTCCTGGCGGCGGCGCGGAAATATTTGCAGAGCGGGCGCGGCCTTTGATTGCCGGACATAAGATGTCTGGCAACCGCTGGCTTGAAGTGGCGCGTGCGGTTCACAAATCAGGTATTCGGTCGAATGCGACGATGCTCTATGGCCACATTGAAACTCTGGAAGAACGCGTCGATCATCTTATTCGGCTTCGCGAACTGCAGGATGAGACGCACGGGTTCCAGTGCTTCATTCCGCTGGCGTTTCATCCGGAAAATACATTTTATGCGAATCTGCCGCCGACAACAGGTCTGGATGATTTGAAAACCATCGCGGTTTCGCGCCTGATGCTGGATAATTTCCCGCATATCAAAGCGTATTGGGTGACGCTCACACCGGACCTGGCACAGGTCGCACTGCGATTTGGCGCCGATGATCTGGATGGAACGATTGTGGAAGAACGTATTATCCACGGTGCCGGTACTCCCACCGAACGGGGAATGACACGCGTGGAAATTGAAAAGCTGATTCGCGACGCGGGCCGTGATCCGATCGAACGAGATACTTTGTACAATTCTGTTCAGCGTGTTTCAGAACTTGTTTAACTGCGAAATCATAGAGGAGATATTTCATGGCTATACTCAGCAGATTCGTCGTCACCGTTTCTCGAACCGCAACAGTGCTGGATGCCATCCATGCAATGGCGGGTGCCAAGGTGGGCAGCGTTGCTGTCGTAAATGGAAATGTTATTGAAGGCATTTTCAGCGAGCGCGACGTGATGTTACGTGTGGTTGTGGAAGGACGCGACCCGAAGACGACGACAGTTGAGGAAGTCATGACCTCCCCGGTTCAGACCATTCAGAAACGCACCACCGGTGAGGAAGCTCTCCGAATTATGGTTCAGAACCACATTCGCCATCTTCCAGTTGTCGATGAGACGGGTCAGGTTCAGGCGATGGTTTCCATGCGCAGCCTGCTTGAAGAGCAGGTGCAGGATCTTCACCAGCAACTGGATTCTCTCGAATCCTACATCACCGCCGACGGCATCGGCGGGTAGGCCGGAAGAAATCCCTCTCCCGGCGGGAGAGGTGGCCCGCGCCAGTGGGCCGGGTGAGGGGTACAGCTAATCGTCCTCCATCTTTTCTTCGAACTCGTCGCGCCGGAGAGCCGAGTCTTGCTATCTTGTCTGACATGGATGTAACCCTTGCAACCGGCGCGGACCTGAGAGCCTTCGCCGAACAATCCAACGCCTGGCCATTTGAAGAAGCGCGGAAGATCGTCGCGCGAATGAAGCGCTCATCCTCAATTCCGTCTTCCCGTGAAGTCGTCTTCGAAACCGGATATGGTCCTTCTGGCCTGCCTCACATCGGCACATTCGGAGAAGTTGCCCGCACGACCATGGTTCGCCATGCGTTTCGAGTTTTGACCGACGATACGGTGAAGACCCGATTGATCGCTTTCTCCGATGACATGGATGGACTACGGAAAGTGCCAGACAATGTTCCAAACAAGGAAATGCTGGCACAGCATCTCGGCAAGTCTCTGACGCGTGTGCCCGATCCGTTCGGAACCCATCCCAGCTTTGGCGAGCACAACAATGCTCGCCTGAGGACATTCCTCGACACGTTTGGGTTCGACTACGAATTCATGTCATCGACGCAGTGCTACACATCGGGTCGTTTCGATTCCATGCTGCTGAGGACGCTGGAGCGATTCGACAAGGTGATGGCGATCATGCTCCCTTCGCTTCGAGAGGAACGTGCAAGTACGTATTCCCCATTTCTGCCCATCGATCCCAATACTCATGTCGTTCTGCAGGTACCCGTACTGGCTCACGATTTGAATTCCGGTTCCATCACCTACGAAGATCCGGAAACCAAAGAGCGCAGGACTTCGCTCGTAACCGGCGGACACTGCAAGTTGCAGTGGAAGCCGGATTGGGCCATGCGTTGGGTTGCGCTCGGAGTCGACTATGAAATGGCCGGAAAAGATCTGATGGAGTCGGTCAAACTTTCGGGCGATATCTGCAAGGCTTTAGGAGGGATGCCACCCGAAGGATTCATTTACGAACTGTTCCTCGACGAGAATGGCCAGAAGATTTCAAAGTCGAAGGGCAATGGGCTGACCATCGATGAATGGCTGCGATATGCCAGTCCGGAATCCTTGTCGCTGTATATGTATCGCGAGCCAAAGGCCGCGAAGCGGTTGTACTTCGATGTCATTCCACGTCACGTTGATGAATATCAGCAACTGCTTGACGGATACGCGCGCCAGGATACCCGGCAGCAATTGACCAACGCCGTATGGCATATCCATGCGGGCTCGCCGCCCCAGGTCGATATTCCCATCTCGTTCGCGATGTTGCTCACGCTGGTTTCGTCGTCGAATGCCGAAAGCGCCGAAACGCTCTGGGGTTTTATCGGACGATACCGGCCCGGAGTCACATCGGCCACTCATCCCATGCTGGATGCGCTGGTGGGTTATGCCATTCAGTATTTCCGCGACTTCGTATTGCCGCACAAGAAATTCCGCGAGCCTACGCCCGAGGAGCGTTCTGCACTTCTCGATTTGCGCGACGCCCTGGCCCAGTTGAATCCGGACGCAACTTCCGAGGCAATTCAGAATGTCGTTTACGAGATTGGCCGGCGAGAACCGTTTCTGGATAAAACCGGGAAGGTCAACAGCAAGGACGGCAGGCCCGGTGTTTCTCTCGACTGGTTCAACATGCTGTATCAGGTGTTGCTCGGACAGGAGAAAGGTCCGCGGTTCGGCTCGTTTGTCGCCGTCTATGGTATCGAAAACACTGTTGGAATGATCGACGGCGCATTGGCGCGTTCGGCCTGACTCTGAATGGTGGGTCACTTTAAAATTGGAGACGTAAACTGCCCTCCTGAGTCAGGAGGGCAGCGGGATCGCGAAGCGGATCCCGCGAGGGGTGGTTCCAAAGCCGCCAACCTGCAGGATTGTCGCGTCTGCGGATACAATCCGAGGGAGAGATGCCGCAACTCCTGGGAAAGTTCATCTTGTTTAAGCCCGCTGAATTTGCGCACTGGCTGAACGTGACAGCGTTCACCCGGATGATTATGTGTGTGCAAAACCACCACACATTTCTACCATCCTATGACGATTTCAGCGGCGACAACCACTTCGCACTTCTTCAAGAGATGGAAACTTCTCACCTGAAGAGAGGCTTCGACGAAATCGGCCAGAATCTGACCACGTTTCCGGACGGGGCGATCGCGCTCTGCCGATCCTTCGAAACGGATCCTGCGGGCATCAAGGGAGGCAATGCGGGTGCGATCTGTATTGAGAACCTGGGCTGCTTTGACGTGGGCCGGGACCTCATGCGAGAAGAACACAAGGCAACCATCGTCAGCGTGAATGCGTTATTGTGCCGGCGCTTCGTGTTGCAGCCAAATTCCCAAACTCTCGTCTATCACCACTGGTTTGACCTGGCCACTGGAGAACGAAGAAATGGGTCGGGCGAGACAAAATCGTGTCCGGGAACGGACTTCTTTGGTGGAAACGACGTGGCAACCGCGGAACGCGTGTTCATACCCTTAGTGCAACAGGCATTGTCTGTCGCCTGAGCGACGGCATCAGCATGCCGAGGGGCAGCGTTCTCATACCTGACGGACGCTGTTACGATCCAGAGGCAGAGGGTCAGCACCATGGACACCAATAGTAAAGAGGCGGAAGGTAGAAGGTGAGATACCGGCCGTAGATCATGGGTCCGATCCAGCAGGCCAGCGAGATTCCGCCGGCGAGTCTCGCCGCGAGCAGCGCTGGTTCTCCGGATCCGACAAGGGCCACCTTCCGATATGGCATGGTTTCCACGCAGGATGGGCTTGTGGGATATCAAGCCTATGAGCAGAAGAGATCCCTGTGTTTGTCTGCACGATATGCAATGCTACTCTCGACAGCGTGATCTACCACCTGGCCCACACCAACATCGCCTGGATGCACGGCACTATCGACGAACCGGTCATGTCCGGGCTGGCGGGCCGGATCGACGAAATCAACCGGCTTGCGGAAGAGAGCAGGGGATTCGTTTGGAGAATTCCAGGCTCCGAAACGTCATTCAAGCATCTGGAATTGTTTCGCGCAGATTTCCCGGGATTCGATCCCGAAAGGTTCTTCTACAACATGTCCGTGTGGGAAAGTCTGGAAGACCTCCGGGAGTACACCCTCTTCAGCGCGCATGCCGAGATGATTTATGAACGCCGGCAGTGGCTCGATTCGATAGCCGGAGCCAATGTCGCCCTGTGGTGGATTCCCGCAGGGTATCGTCCGACTCTTGCAGAATCTGCAGAGCGATTGCGCCACATACGCCATTTTGGACCCACGCCGTACGCGTTCACGTTGAGAAATTCGTTTCCACCAGCCACCTCCGCTGCTGGTGATAGAATCCGCAAACCAGATTCGGAAAAGCCCGGCCACTGACCGCAAGCAAGGAGGACAACCATGAGGCCCACCAGGCGTTGTCTCAGCGTGGGTTCGATATTCGCCACTATGTTTGGTGTTGCCATACTCATGGCGGGCACGGCCCTCGCGCATCACGGAGACGCCGGCCGCTATGAGGATGACCTGACTACCGTTTCGGGAACTGTTGTCGAACTCCAACTCGTCAACCCGCACTCGATCCTCATCGTCGAGGCGAAAGACTCGAAGGGAAAGACGGTACGCTGGCGTGGAGAACTGGGATCGCCTGCGATATTGAAGGGTTGGTGCTGGAATAACACGATTCTCAAGGCGGGAGACAAGGTCACCATCACTGGCAGACGCCTTAAGAATGGCCAGCCTTACATGACTCTTTCCGAAAAGGCGCGCGTCATCGATGCAGGCGGGAAAGAGATTTTCCGCGGCAACGAGCCAGGCCAGCGGGACCCGCCTGGTCCTTGTGCGGGAGCAGCGGCGGGCGGGGCAGCAGGAGGGCCGCGATGATTCGAGGACGAGTCCTCCGTGTCCTGTTTCCAGCATTGCTGACAATCTCCGGACTCGTCAGTCAAGGCGGAGCTCAAGCGCCGGTACCTTCCTGGAAGCAGGCGGCTGCCATCACGGCCTCAAACAAAGGAGAAGGAGACCAGTTCGGTTTCGCCATTGCCCTCAGTCGCGATGGGAATACGCTGGCGGTTGGCGCTCCCCTGGAAAGCAGTTCGGCAACCGGTATCAACGGGAAGCAGGCTGACGACTCCGCTTTTAGTTCGGGAGCCGTGTATGTTTATTCGCGGACGGGAAACAACTGGTCGCAGCAAGCTTACGTGAAAGCTTCCAACTCGGGAGAGAATGATCAGTTCGGTTACTCCGTTTCCCTCAGCGCGGACGGAAATACGATGGCCGTCTCCGCCGTGTACGAGGATAGCGGCGCCACGGGAATCAATGGAAACCAGGCCGATAACTCTGTGACGCAGTCCGGCGCCGTCTACATTTTCACGCGAGCCCGGAACATTTGGACCCAGCAGGCGTACATCAAAGCGTCGAATACGGGCGAACGCGAAGACGGGGATACGTTCGGCATTACGGTTGCCCTGAGCGGCGATGAGAATACGTTGGCGGTCGGTGCACCAAGCGAAGACGGTGCCGCCAGGGAGATCAACGGGAATCAGGCCGACAACTCCGCTTCAGGTGCCGGAGCTGCATATGTATTCGTCCGCGGCGGCAGCACGTGGACGCAGCAAGCCTACGTGAAAAGCCCCACCGCCAGCGCGAATGCATTGTTTGGGTACTCCGTTTCCCTGGACAACAGCGGCAGTACGCTGGCCGTCGGCGCATTTGATGAGGATGGAGGGAAGGGCGCACTTCACATTTTCACTCGCGGCGGCGGATGGTCTCATCAGGCTCGCCTGCAGGCTTCCAACGCGGAGAGACAGGATTCCATGGGAACGTGGGTCGCGATCAGCGACGACGGAAATACCGTTGTGGCGGGCGCGCTCGATGAAGACAGCCTCCTCACGAGCGTCAACCCTGGGAATCTGGGTGCCAACGATCAGGCCTCGGATACTTCGGTTGGCGCCGCGTACGTGTTTGTTCGCACCGGCGGTACCTGGACACAGCAGGCGTTTATTAAAGCCTCGAACTCTGGAAAGGAAGACTGGTTCGGTGCCCGCGTTTCCTTAAGTGGCGACGGCAACACACTGGCTGCGACTGCTCCGAATGAAGACAGTGCCGCCAAGGGAATCGGTGGAAATCCGAAGGACGATTCCGCGGACGAGGCCGGAGCGGCCTATGTCTACGATCGGACCGGCACCGTCTGGAGCTCGCCGGTTTATTTCAAGGGCGCGGACAACAAGAAGTTCGATGAGTTCGGCAGTTCCGTCTCGCTCAGCAAAGACGGTCGCACGATGGCCGTCGGAGCGCGTTTCGCAAGCGGCACCGGCGTTGTTTACATTTTTACCCGTTGAAAACGGCTGCTCGATGCGTACAGCGATAATGGAGGGCTTCGTCAATTCCGCCCATCGTCATTCGGGCGACCCTCATCTGCCACTGACACTGGCTCTGAGTTGAAAGAGCAGTTCCGATATGGTCTGCCAGCGTTCCGATGGGTTTCTGGCCAGACATCGCGAAACAAGCAAGTCCATGGTTGGCGGAATATCCGGCTTCAGTTTCGAAATTGGTGGGGGACCGTGCTTCAGGTTCAATGCCGCGGCCTCAACGGAACTTCGTGCGGGAAATGCGGATTGGCCGGTGAGCATTTCGTACATCACCACGCCGCAGGCGAAGATGTCAGTGCGGGAATCGGTGTCATGGCCCTCTAACTGTTCGGGCGACATGTAACCCAGGGTCCCGCATGGTCTGATTGACGGAGACGCAGGCAAGTCGGGGTACCGCAATTCCGCAATGCCGAAGTCGAACAACTTTACGCCATTCCTCATCAGCATGATGTTGCTCGGTTTCAGATCCAGATGAATAATCCCCTCCTCATGGGCGTACGCCAGCGCTCCCGCAATCTGAGCCGCATAGATCAATGCTTCTTCAAGTGGCAGCGCGCCTCGCGTCAGTCGATCGGACAAGGGCTCACCCACCAGGTATTCAAAGACCAGGTAGTGCATCTCGCCTTCCGTGCCGATATCGTGCAGCGCGCAGATATGAGGGTGACTCAGAACTGCTGCGGCTCTGGCTTCATGCTCGAATCGTTCCAGCCGTTCGCGGTCGCCAGAGATTAAGGCTGGCAGAACTTTCACAGCGACGAGCCGATTGAGCCGGGTATCTACGGCACAATAGACCTCTGCCGTTCCGCCCCGGCCGACCAGAGACAGCAACTGGTATCGCCCAAGCATTCTATCCACCAGCACGCCGGTGCCGTCCGCCAGGGATTGCGCCACCTGGTGATACGCGGGTTGTTCCATGTAGGTTTCAGCTCGTGGCTGGTATGTCAGCAGGGACTCGATTTCGTGGCGCAAGTCGATGTCGCCGCCGCAGGCGCCGTCGAGAAAGGCATCACGCTCGCCGAGAGGAAGAGCCAGCGTTTCAGCGTAAAGGGCTTCGATGCGCTGCATGCGATCCGGGCTCATGCTTTCTGCTCTCCATAAAGTTCCCGCAGCAGCCACACTTTTGCGAGATTCCAATTTCGAATCACAGTTATGGATGAGACCTTTAACACTTCCGCGGTCTCTTCCACACTGAGGCCTCCAAAATACCGCAGCTCGACCACCTGGGCTGTTCGAGGATCCAGTGCCGCGAGACGGCTGAGCGCCATGTCCACGGCCAGAAGATCCGTTAGATTGTTGTCGAGTGGAGGCACTTCATCCAGCGAGACCGGCCGGGCTTTCCCTCCGCGTTTGGCATAAAGACGAGACCTGGCGTAATCCACCAGAATCCGCCTCATCACCTGTGCCGACACGCCAAAGAAGTGAGATCGATTCTGCCATTGAACGTTCTGCCAGTCGATCAGCCGGACAAAAACCTCGTTGACCAGCCCCGTTGCCTGCAGCGTGTGATTGGGGCGCTCCCGTCCCATGTAGCGCACCGCGAGACGGTGCAACTCGCGGTAGACCAAAGGGGTTAATCCTTCCAGTGCTTCGGCGTTTCCTGCATTCCACAGGCGGAGAAGCCGGGTGATGTCCTGAGGAAGAGCGTCCACCATAGTGTTCGACTCGAAGTGTATCTCAATTCAAAAATAAAAATTTCGGATCCGATGATAGCTGCCACCTTACTTTCCCGCCTTAATAGACAGTGAAGTGGAAAAGAGAAGAGGAGACAATATGAGACTTGCAAAAGGTAGATTGGCACTGGTGGTGATACTGACAGGCGCTGTTCTGGCGATTCTGAACGTTCCGGCTCCCTTACTGGCGCAGACTCCGGCCATGAGCGTGGTAATCCCGTTCGATTTTCATGTCGGAAGCAAGACGCTGCCTTCAGGAACCTACATTGTTCATCGGCAAGGGGAAGCGATCGAGATCTCGGACTCGAATGGGCACTCTGCCTTTGTGATATCGACCTCGGTCCCGAATCCCGCTGCGAAATTGGACAACCAGCTCGTATTCACCCGCTACGGCGACACCAGCTACCTGTCGGAAGTGCGCTGGCTCGGATATTCCAACGCTCGCGGTCTGATCAAGACCACGAATGAAACCGAACTGGCGAAGACCTTCTCGGCAAATCGCGTGTTGACGGCAGGCATCACGAAGTAACGTGTTCCCCCCAGTCAGTAACTGGTCGGGTTTGATCGGGTTGCTGACGATAGAGACGCTCGGAGGGTTTCTCTCCGGGCGTCTTTTTTTGTTTTGAATCCGTTTTCTGCTAGTACCGCCGCCCGGGTCGGACGCCGACGACTTTCATCCGGACCTTCAACAGGTGTGTGCAGGCTGTGATGTAAAGACCCCGATCATCGGCATCACCAAACGCCATGTTCGTGGCACACACGCGAGCCCGCGGCTCTCCGTCCGGCTGAGGCAAATGCAGTCTGCCCAGCGGCTTTCCCTCAGATGACGTGATTTGAATGCGGCCGGGAGTTCCGCCGCTGGTGGTATAGAGGTTTCCTTTGGTATCGACACGCATGCCGTCGCTTCCGTCGTCGACAAATGTCTTGCCGTTTGTAACCGTATCGTCGGGCAGAATGTCGTAACGCATCGTGCGGCGTCCGCCGGCTGTGACGTAGAGATACTTTTCATCCGGCGACAGCGTGATTCCGTTCGCTGCGGCTCCAGGCGCATCCTTATCGCCGCCGAGTAAGGTCACCTTCCCATCCTTTATGAGAAAGAATCCGCTGTAGGGTAGTTCCCGATTGGGATCTGCCGCCGCACCCCGAAGTCCCCACACGGTGTCGGTGAAGTACACGGCGCCGTTGGACTTGACGACAATATCGTTCGGACCGTTGAAATGTTTTCCCTCGAACTGATCGGCAAGGATGGTCCGCTTGCCGTCTTTCTCGAGACGATAGACCGTGCGGTCCGCCATGGCCGTGACGACCAGCCGGCCCTGAGGATCCAGCGCGAGTCCGTTGGATCCAATAAGCAGAATCGCGACGCGACCAGCGACGGTTTGTGCGCCCACTTTGGAGTTATCGCGGCCGGTGAAACCGCTATTTTCCAGGAATACGGAGAGCGGGCTGTTCGGCGCCCACTTGTAGATGACATTCGCCGCGTTGTCACTGAAGAGAAGATAGCCATCCTGTCCGGCAGCCGCCGGAATCCAGACCGGTCCTTCCGTCAATGCAAAGCGGTCTCCGAGAATTTCCAGCTTTGCATCGGGCGCGATGATGTCATCGAGAGCGGGATCGAGCCGTTCAATTCTGAAAGTCGTACCACCTGGCGCCTGTGCGCTCAGCAAGACGAAGCCAAACACGACCAGCGTTACCGTCACTAGTAGTCGGTTCATCGAGATACTCACGCCTCCTGAATTGTTCCGGGTGGTCGGGAACGAGCTGGCGCCGAGTCTACATCACAACTGTCAGCAGTTAAATCATCGAACGAGCGGACTTGCCTAAAATTGGAAGCGAAAGCCGACTTCAATTTCCCGCGCATCCCGTGCGCTGGTAGGCTGGCCGAAGAATGGGGAAGTCATGATGCCGGCCGGCGTGCCGAAATTTGTGTGGTTGAACGCGTTTGTCATGTTTGCGAACACGTTCATGTTGGTTCCCGAAGTTTTCGCGGCTCCGTTCCCGCCGAAAAAGATGGCTTTCGAAATATTGAAGTTAAAAACGACAAACCCAGGTCCGGTGCCGCTGTTGCGGCCCGTCCCCGCCGGTCTATCGTTGTAATTGTTATCGAAGTTATCGTCCGATCCCGTTGTGATGTTGTATGGGGAACCGCTGTTGGCATTCATCGTTCCTGTGAGAAAGATTCCATAAAACAATTTTGAGTTCACGGTCGTGTTGAACTGATGCCGAGGTTGAGTGCGTCGTCCCCAATCGGAGTAGAGGTTGTAGTTGTTGGAAGGTGTGTTAAAGGGACCATCGCTGTCGCCAAACATGGAATAGAAATTGTAGCCGCCATTCACGTTAAAGATGCTGAACCGTTGACGCATGTTCACACTGACGATCTGTGATCGCGACATTGCGGTCGATTCCAGGTTGAACACGTCGCCACGGCTGGGATCGGGTTTTACGGTCTCGCCGGGCAGTGGCGCATTGAGATTGCGGCCGCGAAATTGATGAATTCCACGCTTGTATTCATACCTGCCACTTACAAACAGATTGTTCTTGAAAGTTTTTTCCAGCGAGACCGATGAAATCAGCTCATAGGGTGCAACGATATCCGGGTCGGTGACGCGAATCGACGAAGGCGGAATAACCGTTATAGTTCCGCCCTGGAATGGATCCGGATACGAAGGGTTGTTGATAAGGGTCTGAATCTGCCGCGTACCATCGAACCGCCTCTGAATCTCGACGATCCAATTTTGCAAGCGCGAATAGTAAATTCCCGCGCCTCCTCGAATCACAGTGGAACGGCCGAGTGCATAGGAAAAGCCGGCACGGGGAGCCACATTGTTGTGATCGCCGAGGTTGGTCTGCCAGTCGTAACGGGCGCCGAACATTGCCGTCAATTGTCGCGTCACTTTCAGATCCGTTTCCACGAACGCTGATGCTTCAATCTGTTCATTGATGAGCTGAGGATCGCCGCTGTTGACGCGGAATGTTTGAGGCGTGCCGGCCTGGTAGGCGTCGAGATCGGAAAACATGAAGTTACCCAGAAAATTCTCTTCTGTGAGTGACTCGCTCCTGATGAAGCTTCCCGACAATCCTGCTCTCCACGTCAGCTTTGTTCCCGTGAGCGAAAAAAGATTTCCGATGCTGTAGTTGCGGAAGTCATTCACGTTCGTGCTTTGCGCACCTCCGCTGTTGAACGCGCCCAGAACATCTATCGAAATGGCGTCGGTCACGGGCTGCGTTTCGTTATGGTTGCTCCAGGATTCAAAATTTGTTTCGTAAATCATCCTGCTTGAGAACACGGAGACCAGCTTCCCCCACAAATCCAGGTAATGTTCGTGCCCGTTCGAAGCGCGATCGGGCAGCGTATATCCGCCCACACCCTGGTTGCTGCGCTTGTTCAATCCGTAGCTGAGGCCGAATACGAAGGAATGGACTTCTGAAAGTTGGAGCGTTCCACTGGTGCCGACAGACCGGCCGAGATACGGGTTCACAACTCCCATGTCGAATGGCCCCTCCAGCGTGATGGCATGAACGGTACCCACGTTCTGACTTTCGTTCTGGTTCCCGTCCAGGCTCATTGTGAGTCTGTTTCGCAGCACTGGACCGCTGAAATTGAAATTGAGCTGGCGCTCCTTGTACGGCGGCTTGTTTTCGGCGAACGGATTGCGCGCGTTGAGCGCCGCATTCTTGAACTGGACTCCGGCTTCTCCATGAAACGCGCCAACGCCGCCACGCTGAACCACTTCAGAGTTGACGGCCTGACCGTTGTACCAGCCGTGTTCTGCCGTGAATGCGTTGTTGGTGATGCGCATGAATTGTGTTTCCTGCTTGGCAGAACTCCCGCCGGTGAGGCTTTTGATTATCTGATCCAGAAGGTGAGCGCCTTCTCCGGCTTCGAAAATCTCCCAGGCCGCCAGCTGTTCTCGAGTCAGACCCTCTCGGAGATTCATTCTGAATTCATCGATCATCGATTTGATTCCGGCAACGGCGCGGTCCAGCTGATTGCCCTGAACGGGGCCTCCGCGAAAGTCCATCAACTGACCGATGAGGTCCTCAGAAGCCTGCCTCCGGTCCTCGATCATCGTGGCTATGGCTTTTTCCTGGTCTGGTGAGAAGGGCGTTCCTGCCCGCTCAAGTACTTCCGTCGCCTTATCGCGAAACTGGTCGAGAGGGTTTTTCGCCGTGGTTGGTTTCTGCTGTGAGAACAGAGGTGTCGCCAGGAGAAAAAGCAGGGTCAGTGCGCGTTTCAGGTGCCCCCCGGATTCTTGAACATGGCAGTTTGGCACTTAGATTCCCCAGACTGCCTATTTGTTCCATTTTTGTGACGCTGGAATCGTTCGTTTAGTTATCAGGGAACGATATTTTTATTCTGGAACGGGGAACTTTTCACGATTCCCGAAATGATCGAGGCCCAGCGGTAGTCATCCGGTGCGGCCTCCCGCAAAATTGCCCTTACTGAAGTCATTTCATAGTCATAGAGCCGCCATGATCGAGCCTTACGGCCCAGCGCGTACCCGAGGAGCTGCTGGGTGATGCTTGAATAATAGGCATCCCGATACTTGAGCAGTCCCGCTCGTAATTGAGCGGGCCCGTAGAAGACGCTGCCATCGATGAAAGCCCCGGAGGCGTCGATTGCCACTCCTCCCTCGTCGAGCCGCCATTGCCCGATCCCGTCGAAGTTCTCCAGGGCAAGACCCAGCGGATCAAAAATGGCATGGCAGTTCATGCAGGCGGGATTGACCGCATGGAGCGCCATCGCTTCGCGCATTGAGCCCGGCCGATTCCCTGGGGAATTTGCGAGCGGCGGGACGTTGGGCGGTGGATCCGGCGCCTGCATGCCAAGAAAATTCTCAAGTAACCATCTGCCTCGGGTGACTGGCGAAGTGCGGTTGGCCTGCGACGTCAGTGTGAGCACGCTGGCCTGACCGAGGAGTCCCGCGCGATCGCTACCTGGCAATGTCACTCGCCGAAATTCATTTCCAAGGACATTTGGAATTCCGTAGTGCCGCGCCAGCCGCTCGTTAAGGAACGAATAATTCGCGGTCCACAATTCCAGAGCGCCATGGTTTTCGCGAAGCTGGCTGTCCAGGAAGAGCCTGGTCTCGGTACTCATAGACTGAAGCAATACCGGATCGAATGCCGGGAAGTCTGCTGGATTAGGCCGGGTCTTCCCGAGGCCATCCGACAAAAAGAATTTCGGTTCCAAAAACGTCGTCACGAGATGGATGGAATTTGGATCTCGAAGCATGCGCTCGACCTGCCGGTGGATGACAGCGGAGTCATGCAGTCTGCCTTGCCGCGCATCGTCAAGAAGAGAGGCGTCCGGAGCCATGCCCCATATGAATGTCGACATACGCGTCGCAATTTCTTCATCAGTCGCACGGTCGGTCGCGTGTAGTGGAGTATTCGACGGATAGGCCTGGTCTAGTGCTGATTCCAGTTTGGCAACGACCGATTGGTAGGTTCTTTCGTCCGGCCGGGCAAGTCCGGATGGAGGGTCTCGCCGTGCTCGAAGTCTTTTCAGTATGTTTTCCCAGACGGCGGTGTTTTCACCGACGTTCTTTGTGTTTAAAGCATCCAATACAAGCCCTCCGGTACGGCTGGTCTGGTTGTGACACCGAATGCAATATTGCTCAAACAGCGGGGACGCCACAGCGGACACATCGGTTCCGGACCAGCCCTCAGCACTCTGTTGCGTTGCCGGCGACACCGGTTTCAAAGCGGCGAGTCGAGTTTGCGCCAGTTGAGCCTGCTCACGCTGCTCCGGATACTTTCGAATCACCTCGGCATACACATCCGCGGCTTCAGGCCGCCCCAGCTTTTCCTGAGAGCCTGCCGCCCGGATCAAGGCCTTCGCTGCCAGCGTGCGATCCTTGCCGGCTTCCTTTGCAGCCTGCATATAAAGTTCGATGGCTTGAGGCAATTTGCCGGCCGCCTGTTCCTGGACCAGCCCGCGCTGATAAATCTCCTGTGCGTTCTGAGAAAGAAGCGACAACGACAACCCCAACACCAGAAGAATACCCAGCATCATTCTCTTACTCATGACAGCCTCCCTTGCGGGGGACAATAGGCTGGAATGGCAGCAAAGATCCTCATGGCGCCGTCGCGTATCTGCAAAATTGTTGTAATTCGTTTGTCATGGAATTTCATGGTGAACGAACCGGTATCCGACGCCGTGAACGGTTCGGATGTAAACCGGCTGCGACGGATCCGCTTCCAGCTTGGCGCGAAGTCCGGCAATATGATTGTCCACCGTGCGTGTGACTGGATAAGACTCAACGCCCCAGACTTCATTCAGCAGTTCGTCGCGGCTGACGACTTCCCCAGTCCGACTGCCGAGCAGACGAAGGATCGCGAACTCCTTGCGTGTCATTTCAACCGGCTTTCCGCGTCGACGGGCAACATATCGAAGGAAGTCGACTTCGACGTCTCCAAAACTCAATTCGTCGGGCAGATCTTTAGCTGAACTTGTCCGCCGCAACAGCGCGCGAATCCGCGCGAGAAGTTCCATCACCGAAAATGGTTTTGTGACGTAATCATCGGCGCCGAGGTCCAGCCCGACAACGCGGTCGGCCTCCTCACCTCGAGCGGTCAGCATCAGAATCGGAACCTGCCGCCCTTCGGTGCGCAACTTTCGGCACAACTCCAACCCGCTCATTCGTGGGAGCATGAGGTCCAGAACGATCAAATCCGGATTCTGACTGTGTTGCAGCTTGTAGCCAGTCTCGCCATCCGTTGCCGTCAGAACCTCGTACTTTTCAAATCTTAAGTTGTCGGCAAGGCCGCGCAGGATTGCGGGATCATCCTCGACGATAAGAACTTTTGTCATGCCGGCTCCTGCAGCGGAATTCGAACGGAGAATGTGCTGCCGCTTCCCACTTCACTCGACACCTGCACCTGCCCTCTGTGTGCTTCGACAATATGGAGAGCCAGCGTGAGTCCGAGTCCGGTTCCCGCGATGGGATCCGTCTCTACCGATCGTACGCGGTAAAACTTCTCAAAAATCCTGGCCTGGTCTTCGCGCGAAATTCCGAGACCGTGGTCGACGATGTCGATGATCGCTTCTTCGCCGCTGCGGCCAAGACGCATCTCAATGTGACGCGCGTTGCCCGAATACTTCATGGCGTTTGCGAGAAGATTCAGAGTCGCCTGTTCCAGCGCGTCCGCGTTCGCTTGAACTGGCGGAATGCTGTCATCGATTGCGACCGATAATGTGAAACCGAGCTGCGACAAGGGGTACTGCATGGTTCGTGCAGCAGACCGGACGACATCGGCGAGGCAGGTGGACTGCATACGGTAAACCTTGTTCCCCTGTTCAATCCTTGAGAAGTCGAGAACATTGTCCACGAGGCGCGAGAGTCGTTCGCTTTCGTTAACGATCGTTCGCAGGTACTCCGTCGTCGCCTGCTCGCCGCCGGCGCGGCCAATTGCCAGAGTTTCAGCAAACATTCGAATTGCGGTGAGCGGCGTTTTCAATTCGTGCGAAACGCTTGCAACAAAGTGAGACCGCATCTCTGCCATCTGAATCTCGCGATTCACGTCACGCAACAGGAAATATGCGGCAAGAAGCGTTGCTCCGATGGTCAG